>Ga0181535_10003214_pt1 | contig 19128 bp, 14 predicted proteins | sample PEATcosm2014_Bin_44_FD_119774 | JGI IMG/M metagenome (GOLD analysis project Ga0181535, IMG submission 119774) | Peatland microbial communities from MTU Mesocosm Facility, Houghton, MI, USA - PEATcosm2014_Bin17_30_metaG | ecosystem: Environmental > Terrestrial > Soil > Wetlands > Peat | place... | reverse complement strand
GTTGTGCTCACCGTGTAACTTCCACCGATCTGCACCCAACCAGAGCTGGTTACAGGTACCTGGTAGGTGCCAACCGTGTCATAGCACGTGCCGCCGGAACAACTGGGATCGCTGCGCTTGATGCTGAAATTGATATCGCTTGCGCTCTCGCCGGGCGTAAGCATCGCATACCCGGTGATCGTGTACTTCGCGCCGGCCTGAAGGATTGTATTCAGCGCAAGAGAAGGTCCGCCCGTACCGCTCGAGTTCGTCGAGGTAAGCAGACTGTACGACCCCGAATAGGCCGCGGCCGTGGTAGCCACCGGAGTGCTGGCGCCAAAAAATGAAGTCCAGCCGTCGGCCGTTCCGTCTTCGAAGCTGTAGGTCGCAACCGTTTGCGCGCCCATGGAGTTGGCGCAGAGTAGAGCGAAAACTGAAATAATCCACGAGAAATGGGCGAGCCAATTCTTGGACGAGCCTCCGGAGCGGTTCTCTGATGTGCTGAACATGACGATTTCTCCTTTGACTTCAAGCTGTTGCCCAACCCGGGACAAGAGTGGGTCAGACAATTTGGGATCAGCGTTCGCGCGGGAGTAATTCGATTTACTGCGCGGGGCAAAATATACACCCGCCATGTGATGGTTTGTCAATATGCTTTATTCAACAGGTGGAAATATTCACGAAATGTCATGCGCGATGCGAAAAAATTGTTTCGCGCGAGCCACATCTTTAAATATTTGTTCCTTCAGAGCTTCCGGCGAAGGCCACTTCATCTCCCCGCGCAGCCGAAATAGAAACTCCAGCTCTACGGGCGTCTGGTCATCCATTTCAATTGCTTCAAAATCCAGAATGTGCGACTCCACGGCAAACGACGCCTCGCCGAATGTCGGCCGGTTGCCCACATTCGTCACCGCCTGAAAGCAATGCCCGCCCGTCGTTAGCCGTGTCACATACACGCCAAACGCAGGAAGCAATCCGTCATAAGCAGCCAGGTTCACCGTCGGCACCAGTAGCCTGGTTCCAATTCCCCGTCCCCGCGCCTGTGTCGAACGCACTGCAAACGGTCGTCCGAGCATCCACCGCGTTCGCCGCATATCGCCCGCCGCAGCCAGCGCGCGAATCGCCGAGCTCGAAACTTCAAGCCCATGCACCTTCACCGCCGCATGAACCTGTACGCCAAACCCTAACTCCTCGCCAAAGTCTTTCAACTCTTTCACGCCGGCCTCAGCCTGGTGGCCAAAGTGAAAGTTCCCCCCCTCGTGCAGCGACCTGACCCCGAATGCACCCACCAGGATCTGCTGTACAAATTCCTTCGCCGCCAGTCCCGCCAAGGCCTCATCGAATTTCAACACCAGTACCGCATCGACGCCGGTTTCCGCCAGCAGCCGCAAGCGCTCAGGCATTGGCGTCAGCAGCTTCGGCGCTGTGGCAGGTCGCAGGTACTGCTCAGGATGCGGATCGAAGGTAATCGCAACCGCGCGCGCATGCAGAGCGCGCGCCTCGGCCACCACCGCGTCAAGAATCTCCCGATGCCCAAGATGCACCCCATCGAAGTTCCCGATTGCCGCAACCGACGGGCCAAACGCTACGGGAATCTCGTCGATGCTCCGGTAAACCGGCATCGGGCCGCTTGGAGCCTCGTCCTTCTTTTCCATTGCGTGCATTCGAGGGCTCATAGCGTCACGGCAAGCTCAAGCCCGTCGTAAGCCAATGCAACCCCGGCTGGAAGCTTGAGGTTGGTTTCTTCGTGGCCCAGCTCATGTGCAATGTGCGTGAGCCATGTCCGTCCTGCACCAATGTGCCGCGACCAGCCAATCGCCTGATCGACCGTCGCGTGGTTGGGGTGCGGCTTGTACCGCAATGCAGAGAGCACAAGATGGTCCAGGCCCTCCAGCAATCCGAAACTCTCCTCGGGAATATCGCTCACATCTGTCAAATAAGCCACGCGCCCAAATCGGTAGCCGGCAATCTTCATCTCTCCGTGCATCACGGGAACCCTGATAAATTCCACCCCGTGAACTAGATTAAGCGCAGCCAGTGGCTCCAGCCGCACCCGCGCCCTGTTTGTATATGTGGCCTGCGGCGAAAAGGTATATGCGTAGATGTGCTGCAACACCACCGCCGTCTCCGCAGAAACATAAAGCGGAATCGGACCCGCCTCTTTGAATGCTGTAAAGCTGAGCGGCCGCAAATCGTCCAGCCCAAGGATGTGGTCCGCGTGGGAATGCGTATAGAACACTGCGTCCACACGCGTCAGCCCGCTGCGCAAAGCCTGCTCGCGAAAGTCCGGTCCGGTGTCAATCACCACCACCCGCTCCGCCCCACTCGCTTCACGCCAACGCACCAGCGCGGAAGGACGCAACCGCCGGTCGTGCGGGTCCGCCGAGGTGCATACCGCGCATCTGCACCCCAGCGTCGGAACCCCCATCGAGGTTCCCGTCCCAAGAAAAGTCAGGTGCCCGTCCATACGCTCTCGAACAACGATTCCCCTGCCATACACGACCGACCACGGATCACTATCGCTACCTCTTCGAAGGTGGCGGAGGCTGCGGTGGCTGCATGCCCTGCAGAGTAATCATGCTTGTCAGTTCCATGAAAGCCATCCGCGCCTCAAAGAGAACCGTCTGCAAGGTGCGATCCTCTGCTTCGGTCAGGTTTCCCTTTGTCTTTTCCGCCAGGATGCCGAGCAGGTCGATGGTGTTCCGCGCACCCAGAATGTCTACGCGAGGCCTCTGCCCTTCCTGCGCTCCTGCTCCCATCTGGATCATGGCGGAAACGTAGAACTGCTGCACGAGGTGCTCGAACCCGATCGGCGGCTGCGGCCCCGCTGCAGGATTCTGCGCGCGTACAAGATCTTCAATCCGCTGTGCCGACGCGTCGTATGCCGATTTCTGCTCCCGGCTCTCGGCTGCGGTCGGCGCAGGGGGCAACTCTCCCTCCGCCTCGAGCCCTGTTGCGGCTCCGTTCGCTTCACCAGCCTCGGGCGCTGGCGCCTGCTTGCTCTCGTTCACCACCAGCCGCGGACCGCCGCCTGTCTCCGCCGGCTCAACCGGCATTGCCTTCGCCTCCGTCCCCGCATCGCCTGCCTGCCGGTTCGCTTCTTCTTCGTCGGCCTTGAATTTCCGCCGATCGATGACTTCAAACTTCGGTGTGTCACTCATAATTTCAATTCTTCCAATCCGTTTCAGATTTTCGTAAACTTACTGACACACCCGGCTGCCCACTCGAGCCGCACTTGAATCTCTACAGCCCCGAATGCCTAGGCAGACTCCCAGTGAGCTTCCTAAAGCACCGCCGGGTCGGACAATATCTTTGCTGTGCCTTTCTCTGTACCAACGCTGTATTGGAGCGTCTGATTGCGCGCTTCCGCGTCTCCGCGCATCATTCCCAGCGCAAACACCCTACTCCCTGCCGGCAACGCCAATGAAGCGGCGCTGGTGATGTGCCCTGCAGCCGTCTCGCCGTCCAACGCCCCGTCGTCGAATTGGAGTTCCGTACCCCCTGCCGGCACTGGCCCTGATAGCTCAAGCTGCCTGAGGTGCTTGTGAACGTTCCCCCGCGAGCGGATCCGTTCCACAACCTCCTGCCCCAGGTAGCACCCCTTGTTGAAGTGCAGCGCTCGCATTTGCGACGTCTCCTGGGCCAGGTCCTTTTCCGCAATATCAATGCCGTACGCGGGAATCCCTTCCGCAATCCGAAACGCTTCAACAGCAGTCGATCCCACCGGCGTCGCCGCCGCCGTCCGAAGCCCCAGCCAAAGCTTGCCAATTCCTGCCACTGGAACCCAAAGTTCGTAGTGGGGAGCCAGAACACCATATCCGCGCAGAATGCGCAGATCAAGCCCGTTCCACTCCACCCGCGTTCCCGTCAACGGCTCACTCAGAGTTGGCATGCTTAGCCTGGCGAGCACCTCATCGGCCTTCGGCCCGGTCAGCCCAATGGCCGTCTCCGCGCTCAGCGGCACCAGTTCCACGTCGTCCATGATGATGAAGTGCTCAAGGTGGGCCATCAGCCTTTCGTATTGATTGGCCGTGATAGCCAACTCCAGCTCTTCGCCCTCACGCCATACCGCCAAGTCGCCTTGTACCCGCCCTTGCGCATTCAGCACAAGGTTCCACGCGCCGTTATGCGCGCCTAGTTCATCCACGGTGTTCGTCACCATCCCGCTCAGCCAGCGGAACCTGTCCGCTCCGTGAACCGCAACACGCTTTACCCAGCCCAGGTCGTGGATCGCCGCCTCACTCAAGAACGCCGCTGTTTCCTGCTCTGGCGCGTCCAATTCAAGTGGACTCAGAACGCCCAGATAGCGTCCAACTTTGTGAGGCAACGTTGAGGATTCAAGCAACGTCGCCAATGCGGTGGCTTGAATCGTTGTGGCTAGGTCTATTTCAGTCAAGTCCGTCTGGTTCATAGGGAAGCATTTCCTCGGCTTCGGGCGCAGACTTGCAGATTTCTAACCGAAACCTCGCGCTAAACCGTTCCTTGATTATAGCCTTGGATGAGGATGCATCGGATCCCGAACACAAGCTCGAAACGTTAAGTCCTGAACCCCCAGGAGTGTCCATGACCAGGAAGTATCTTCTCCCGCTAGCTAACTGGAAAATAAGGGCGCTAGCGACCGCAATTTTTCTTGTGCTACCCATTGTCGCTTCGGCTCAGCAGGCGCCGGGCTTCCAGACCACTCCTGCATCGGCATCCACCCAGAAAGAAACACACATTACCCCGGACCAGGCCAAAATACTCTTCGCCCTCGTCGATGAGCTCATCAAATTCTCCTCCGATGAGACCGGACTGCCCATCAAATCAACGGTAAAGCGCCAGCTCACCACTCGCGCCGTGGTTGAAAGCTACCTGAAAGAAAAATTCGACGAAGACCAGGGCGCCAAACGTCTCCAGAAGGGCGAAATCGTCCTCAAGAAATTTGGCCTCCTCGACCGTGACTTTGCCCTCAAGCCATTTCTGCTCGAGCTGCTCAATGAACAGATCGAAGCCTACTACGATTCAAAAACCAAGACCGTCAACATGCTCGACTGGATAAGTGTCGACGATCAAAAGCCGGTCCTCGCCCATGAGCTTACCCACGCCCTCCAGGACCAGCATTCCGACCTGGAAAAATGGAACGACCAGACCCCCGACGAGGTCTCCTTTAACACTTCAGGCGACATCGACCACCTCGCCAAAGACGAATTGGACACCGCTCGCGACGCCGTAGCTGAAGGGCAGGCGACAGCCGTCATGATGGACTATGTGCTCAAGCCCATGGGCAAGAGCCTGATCAAAAATCCCGAAATCATCGACTTTGCCAAGCAGCAAATGAACGCATCCGACAGTTCTCCCATTCTCTCCCGCGCACCGCTCCTGCTCACCGAGTCGCTTCTATTTCCCTATAGTGAGGGCCTCAGCTTCGAGCAGGACGTTTGGATGGACCAGGGTCAGGTCCCCGCTTTTGCCGGAGCTCTCGACCGGCCGCCCACATCTACCTGGGAAATCATGAATCCCCGTGAATATGAGAAGAAGCATAGCCCGGCAATTCCCTTGATGCCCGACATTCATCCCCTCGTCGACAAAATCTACAAACCATACGACATCGGCCAGGTCGGCCAGCTCGATTTGCACATTCTCGCCCACCTCTTTGGGGGTGACGCTGCGTCCGCCGACCTTACCCCCGCGTGGGATGGCGGAATCTACTGGGCCGGCCAGCGCCTCTCCGCCAAAACTCCCGAGGAGCAGGCGAGCACAAAATCACTCTCACTCTTCTACCTCTCCGTGTGGAAGAACGCTGCATCTGCACAGGAGTTCACACGGCTCTATGCCAATAGCCTTGGCCGAAAGTACTCCGGCCTCAAGCCTGATCTTGAAGCGCAGCGCTCCAATTTTGCGGCTCTCCCTCCGGGCGAAACTGAACAAGTCTTCTCAACCAGCGAGGGCCCGGTGGTCATCACCACCAAGGGCAAGATCGTGTTTGTTGCCGAGAGCTTTGACCTCGGTCTCGCCCGCAACTTGACCGCAATGCTCATCGATGCGCAAGGCACCGGTGAAATGAAGATCGCCTCTCAACCTTCCGCCGGCGCCTTCTCGCCAAAGGCCGGTGCCGAAAACGCGAGTTCCCCTGATCTCCCCTCAAAAACAGTTCAACCTCTCACCGCTGACCTGATTCACTTCTTCGCTGACTGCGGTGTCATGAAGGCTGCAGTGCACGCAACCATGGCCATCCGGTAGCCAGCCGGGAGACCGGGTGTCCCATCCTTGACGCAGCATTATCGCGACAACGGTGGGACACCAACCCCGCACGTTCCAAGATCCGAAGGGCGTTTGCCCCACCTCAGATGGCGCGCAGCATCTGTTACGGCGCGCTGTCTTTCACCACAAGGTATTCATTCACCAATTCCGCCACCAACACCGCCGTCGGCACTGAAACCATGGCTCCAGGAATACCCTCCAGTGCCGAACCTAGCAGCAGCGCCAACAGAATAGCCAACGCAGGCAGTCCCACGCTGTTCCGCATGATGCGCGGAACAAGAAATGAATTCTCGACCTGCAAATAAATCACGTAGAAGATGGCGATGCCGATCACCCGGCCCCATGAATCAATAGCCGCCACTAAGATCGCAAGCGCCACGCAAATGGCCGCTCCGACCACGGGGATGATGTTCAGCAATCCGGTCAGGACCCCCAACGCATACGCGTAGCGAACGTGGAGCGACAGGTACACTATGGTGCTTGTCAGGCCAAGAATCAGCATGAGGCTTCCTTGGCCAACTAGCCACTTGCCCATCCTCACCTCGGCTCGCTTTAGGGTTCGGTCGAGACGCACGCGCTTCGCTGGCGGAAAGAATGATAGAAACCACGCATACGCGTGTTCCCCTTCAAGAATGAAGTAGACGGTGAGAATGAATCCCATCGCGATATTGAAGACCTTGCCGGCCCAGTTCCCGATGGACAGCAGCAGATAGGTCGCAGCCTGGCTGGCGAATCCTTGAATCCGCGAAGCGATATCGTCCGTATCAATCTGGTCGGCAAACGGAACGGCCTTCAGCTTTTCCAACATGACTGGCAGCCGGGTCGGCATCTCTCTGGCAAATTCCTGCAGGTCGCGCATTACTGGCGGCAACGCAAGAAAGCCGAATCCGGTAATCCCCGCCACAACCCCGAGCAGAAGTGCGAAGATCGCGACCGATCCCTTGAATGGCTGCCAGCGAACCATGCGCAGACGCGAAATAGAGTGCACCACAGGCGTGAGCACCACGGCAAACAGCGCGCTCACATACACCAGCATCAGCACATCGCGTACCAGCCATGCCAAGTAACAGGCGAAAGCGAGGATGAAGGTAAAGACAATGTCGCTGCGAAGATTCCGTGCACTTGCTGACGACGCCGTCATCACTGCTCCCTCTTCCCCGCGCCTGTTCCCTGCTCCTGCTCTACTGGTCCCCGCTCAAAATCGAGCCTACAATTCCTCCCAGCAATGCTCCACCGGCCGCTGAACCCGCCTGTCGTGACTCTACATGCGGCAGGTACTCACTGATTTGATGCGCCAGCCGCGAAATCGGCAATGTCTGCAGCCAAACCGTCCCTGGGCCTTGCAGCACAGCAAGAAAGATCCCGTCTCCACCGAAGATCGCATTCTTGATTCCTGGAACCGTCGTGATGTTGAACCCGACCGAAGTTTGAAATGCGCCCACGTGTCCCGGATGCACGCGCAAAACTTCGCCGGGAGCCAGGTTCTTCAAGATCAGCTCGCCTGAAAGCTCCAGCCACGCAGTTCCCTGGCCGGCCACCTTCTGCAGCAAGAATCCGTTCCCGCCAAAAATCCCCGCGCCCAGCGATTGCTGAAATCCCACACCGATGGTCACCATCGGCGTTGCGCACAGAAACCCATGCCGATGGACCATGTATTCGTTACCCGGCCCTACGGGTATCGGCACAATGTGCCCCGGGACCTTGGTTGCAAACGAGACCTCGCCCGGATACTGATAAGCCCTGTACTCCGTCATGAAAAGGCTGCCGCCACCGGCCACACGCTTCAGCACGCCAAACAGCCCGCCGCCACCGCCCATCTGCGTATGCGTAGTCATCTGGATCGAGGCGGTCATCCATGACAGTTCGCCACTCTCTGAAAACACGCTTTCGTTCGGGTCAAGCAACACGTCAAGCACCGGCATGGTCGTGCCCTGAATTCTCGTTTGCATCGAGACACCTCCTATTGCTGGTCAGTTTACCTGAGCCAGGCGAATACAAAGTGAGAAATTCTCCTGGAACGATCTACTTGACGACCCTCCTTCAGAAACAAACGCAAGCCCTCTCAACTCGCGGCCAAAAGCTTTCGCAGGCTTGAGCCGTGACCGATTTGGCAGTAGATCCTCTAATCACCCGCGAGCATCACCTAGAATGCTCATGATGAAGATTGCGCCAATCGTCCGTCTTCTGCCCTTCGTCTCTGTGTTTCCCGCGCTGCTTATTCCAGCCTGCAATCGCCCAGTGTTGCCAATGCTTGATCATCCACGCCTCGCACCCGGAGTCACCATGCAGGACGTCACCTTCTTCAGCACTGCTCTGAACCGCCAGACCACTTACCGAGTCTTCCTTCCCACAACGCTTTCGCCCGGTCAAAGATTCCCAGTGGTCTACCTGATCCATGGCCAGGGTGACAACTTCACTTCGTGGTCGAACAACACTGACGTTGCCCACTACGTTGCACCGCAAGGTTCTAGAGGCCTCATCCTCGTCATGCCCGATTGCGCCTCCTCGTACTGTATGAACTCCGCCACGCAATCCCAGGACAAGTACGAAGACTTCATGATCCACGACCTCATCACCGACGTCGAGACTCGTTTTCCTGCCTCTTCCAACCGCGAAAATCGCGCCATCATCGGAATCTCCATGGGCGGATTCGCAGCCGTCAAACTCGCACTGAGCCATCCTGACCTTTTCGTCTTTGCCGGTTCGCTGAGCGGCGCACTCGATGTCCCCAGCCGTCGTTTCTCCTTTCGTCAATTTGGGCAGTCGTTGCGATTCCGTGGCATCTTCGGCCCTTCGGGAAGCAAAACCCGTGTCTCCAGCGATCCCTTCCTGCTGATTCAGACTGCTGATCCCCAGCGCACGCCCCACCTCTACCTCACCGCCGGGCAAAATGAGCCGCTCCTCGAGCCCAACCAGCGGTTCGCCGAGCGCGCTCGCTGCCTCCATTTCTCTTCGGAATTTCACACCGTGCACGGAACGCACACCTGGACCACGTGGAACTCACAGATCCCCGACTGCTTCCAGTCTCTGCTCCAATATCTCAAGCCCGTTTACTGAAGCCATTTCCGCTTTTCCGGCTCCATCATGCAAAATGGTTGAGCAATTCGGGGACCCTTGCCATGATTGCCCTGTTCAGAACTACCGCACTCGCCCTCCTGCTTCCCACTGCCGCCACCATGTCCTTCGCCCAGACTGACTACTTCTCCAATTGGCCGGCGGGCACATCTCCGCAGGAAGTCGGAAAACGTCTCGCTGAGCACTTTGTCCCCGCTCCGCATCAGGGCAGCGGAACAATCTTTTACGGCGAATGCGCCACATGGTACGGCGCACTCACCGTTGCGCAACTGACACACGATGATGCACTCCGCCAGCGCCTCATCGACAAGTTTGCCCCGCTCATGCCTGGTGGCGCTGAAGCCGCGCGCATCCCCATCCGCCATCATGTTGACGATTCCATCTTCGGCATCGTCCCCCTCGAAATCGGAATGCAAACCAAAGACCCAAGGTATCTGGCCTATGGTCAGTCCTGGGCCGACCGCCAATGGGAAAACCCGCAGCCCGACGGCCTCTCCGCTGAAACACGTTATTGGATCGACGACATGTATATGTTGACCATCCTGCAGCTTCAGGCCTATCGCGCCACAGGTGATCGTAAGTATCTCGACCGCGACGCGCTAGAAATGGTGGCCTATCTTGACAAGCTCCAGCAGCCGAACGGCCTCTTCTATCACGCTCCAGATGTCCCGTTCTTCTGGGGCCGTGGCGATGGATGGATTGCGGCCGGAATGGCTGAAATCCTTCGCGATCTTCCCGCCAACCATCCTCAGCGTCCACGCATTTTGCAGGGTTACAAGACCATGATGGCCGCGCTGCTCAAATACCAGTCGAAGGACGGAAGCTGGCGTCAGCTCATTGACCACGACGAATCCTGGCCAGAGACATCAAGCTCCGCCATGTTCACTTTTGCCATGATTACCGGAGTGAAAAGCGGTTGGCTCGATGGCCCCACCTACGGCCCCGCCGCCCGTAAAGCCTGGCTTGGAGTAATCGGCTACATCGACCAGCACGACGACACCACCAACGTGTGCGAGGGCACCAACAAGCTCAACAGTCTTGACTATTACCTCGAGCGCCGCCGCAAGACCGGAGACTTTCACGGACAGGCCCCTATCCTATGGGCCGCCTCGGCACTGCTTCGCTAACCAGCGTCACCGCCTCAACATCGCACTCACTTTGCGAAAAGGCTCAGCGGGATCGCGTCGCCCATGGCTCGGTATCCCGCCGGCGATGGATGCAGATGATCGCCGCAATCGTAGTCGGGAAGCAGCTGGTCCGGGTGATCCGGATCGCTAACCACTTTGTCGAAGTCAATCACCGCGTCAAAGTGACCCGCGGCTCGAATCCATTGGTTCACTGCCAGGCGGTCCGCTTCGCTGAGTGGTCCGGGGTGATAGTACCCAGAACCGACATAAGGCGTGATCGTCGCTCCGTAAACCCGCAGCCCATGTTCCCGAGCGCGCTCAATCACCTGTTCAAAAGCGGCAATCACGCTTTGTACAAGCTCGGCGTGTTCCGCTTGAGAAACTTCGCCATTCCGCGCCAGGCCGCCAAAATCGTTCACGCCTTCAAAGACGATCAGCCAACGCACTCCCGCAGGTGCCAGCACGTCTCGGTCAAATCTTGCAAGCACATTGGGACCCAGCCCGTCCGTCAACAGATGATTCCCGCCGATCCCCTGGTTCGATACGCCAACGTTGCGCATTCTCGACTGTCCTTGTAGCCGCGCGGCAAGTACATCGGTCCAGCGGTCATTCCCATTGGTCGTAGCTCCGTGTCCATCGGTGATCGAATCGCCCAACGCCACAATGGAACCGGCACCCGCAGTGGCCGGCACGTCTACCTCCGTCACCTGGTACCAATGGTCCACATGTTTCGGATCAGTTAGTGTGGCCGCGGTCACCACATCGCCGTGCGTGTAATACGATGTCGCTCGCGAACCTGGATGTCCGGTCTCACCCGCAGGCGGCAAGTCCAGATGGAACGTCACCGCCAGATCAGAAAGCGCGGCTACAGGAAAATCAATTGGGTCGGAAACAAATTCAGCCCCCGGTGGTACAGTGACATCGCTGTTGCCGGAAAACATCAGCGCCTTGTCCGTCGAGGGGTCGATCGTTCCTGACCAGGGCAGAACCGGACGCGCGACATGAACCGATGCGAAACGCAATGCCGTGGCCCCGAACGCATTCGAAACATGAACCCGGATCGCCGCCCCGCCCATTGAGAGATGGAAGATCTGGCGCACCGTTGCATCACGAAGATCGTCGAGCGGCAACGAATTCGCCGGCTCAGGTACTTGCTGCGACGCTCCCCACGTTGCCACCCAGGGTTGCGGTTTTGGCTCTTGCTGCGCGTGCAACCCAACCCCGCTCAATACCAGGGCCAGAATCATCAAGCAGGCTGAATCATTTTTCCGTGCGCGCGTCATATCCAAAGATGTACCATGTCCCCGTGCTAAATCGCTTTGTCAGCGAGTGCAGCATACCACCTTCGGAGGTTTGTGTGCCCGGTCTTTTCAAATCCGCAATCCTTGCTCTGTCTCTCAGCTCTATCGTCGCTCCAGTCGCAACCCTCGCCCAGAGCCCAGGGCCTCCGCCCGTCACCATGAATGCCGATCAGGATCATCAGAACATGATGGATCAGCTCGGCATCAAAGCGTTGCGCCCCGGACCCAGCGGCGATGAGAAAGCGCCCAACCACGCCAATTACGACGAGTCCAAGGCCAATCCCTACCCTGATGCCCCTGACCCGCTGGTCATGAGCAACGGCGAGAAGGTGGCGACCGCAATGATGTGGTCGGACAAGCGTCGCCCTGAAATTGTAGAGATGTTCGATAAATACGTTTATGGCCGCGTGCCCGCCAATCTGCCCAAAGTCACCTGGACCGTGACCGCCATTGACCACGAGTACATCGGCTTCAATCCTGTCATCGCCAAAGACATCATCGGCGAAGTGGACAACTCTTCGAGCCCGTCGATCAAAGTCCGCATCCATATGACCCTTGTCACTCCGGCTCGTGCCAAGGGCCCCGTCCCGGTGCTGATGATGTTCGGCCGTGCCGGGTTTCCTTCGCCAAATGAGCCCATGGGAGATGACCTCGATCGAATCAACGCAGCGATGAAAGCGTTGCTGGTTCAGCAGGACCCCACGCTCAAAGGCGTCATCGAGCAGCATCCGGCCTGGCAACCAGTCAAAGCCTCTCCATTCCAGTTCCCGCAAATGAACCAGGACGGAGACCCTCCCAATACATACCAACTCATCGCCGCCGGATGGGGCTTTGCCCTCTTCGATCCTGCCAGCGTGCAGGCAGACGATGGAGCGGGACTCACACGCGGCATCATCGGCCTTGCCAATCATGGTCAGCCTCGCAAGCCGGAAGACTGGGGAGCTTTGCGTGCCTGGGCCTGGGGTGCGGGCCGCGGGCTGGACTATCTTGAGACCGATCCCACCGTCGACGCAAAGCACGTGGGCATCGAAGGTGTCTCCCGTTACGGAAAGGCCGCCCTGGTCACCATGGCATACGATCAGCGTTTTGCCATGGTCCTCGTCGGTTCCTCGGGCAAAGGCGGTGCCACGTTGCTGCGACGCAACTTTGGCGAGGCAGTGGAAAGTCTCACCGGCGGCGAATACTACTGGATGGCGGGAAACTTCATCAAGTACGGCGCTTCTGAGGCATCGTTCGGAAGCAAGGATCCCGGCGACATTCCCGTCGATTCAAACGAGCTGATCGCACTGTGCGCCCCTCGGTTGACCTTCATCAGCTACGGCATTCCTGAGCGAGGCGACGCCAAGTGGCTCGACCATGAAGGCAGCTTCATGGCCACCGTAGACGCAAGCCGCGTCTTCGCGCTACTCGGCGTCAAAGGCCTGGACGTCACTGAGGACTATCACACAGCAAAGATGCCTCCGGTGAACGAAGGCCTTCTTACAGGCCAATTAGCCTGGCGTCAGCATGACGGCGGACACACGGACGGGCCGAATATGAAGTACTTCATCCAGTGGGCCGACAAATTCATCGGCCAGCCGCAGCCGTAAGCTTCCACGCGAACGAAGCGCTACGAGTCGTGATCCAAACGATTGGTTGCCGCAACCTTTCCGTACCAAAGCCCCGAGTCTTTCACGGTTCGCTTTTGGTTGCGGTAATCAACGTAGGTGAGTCCATAGCGTTGTGTATATCCGTCAGCCCACTCAAAGTTGTCGAGCAGGCTCCATGCGTGGAATGCGCGAACATTCGCGCCGTCGGCGATGGCGCGCGCCAGCTCGGCCAGCTCGTCGCGGAAGAATCGAATCCGTCGTTTATCAGGGACGTGCCCGCCTGCTTCGTCATACGGTGAATCGAGATAACCGCACCCGCTCTCGGTAATCTCGATGATCGGGTGGTGATATTCACGCGAGATCTGCATCACAAGGTCATAGATGCCTCGCGGCCAAACTTCAAGACCTCCATCGGTCAATGGGCCTTCCGTGGGCATGAATGCGCTGGTTTGGGTGTCGCGGTCAGGGCCGGCCGCTGTGTCTTCCGTTTCCGTTGCCAAGCTCCCGCCCCCTCCCGCTCTGAACGCGCTGCTCGCGTCGGAGACGATGCGTCGTGTGTAGTAATGAAACCCGATCCAGTCCAGCGGAACCATCATGATCTTGTCGTCGCCAGATCTAAAGCCCATCGCCTCGTAAGGAATCTCGCCAATAAATGCCTTCGGATACCTTCCATGAATTGCAGTTTCAAGAAAAAATACATTGTGCATCGCATGATAACGGCCTGCCGCAGATTGGTCCTGCTCGCTGTCGGTCTTCGGATAGACTGGGGCCATGCCGTAGGCGCTTCCGACCGTTGCTTTTGATGAGGCGGCCTTCATCGCTCGAAACGCCTCGCCCTGCGCCAGGTTTACGGTGTGCGCCGCCTTAATAAAATCTCCATAATTCGCCCTGCCCGGCGGGAACACCCCAACCCCATAGCCAAGATTGGTAAACGACCAGGGCATGTTGAATGGCGCCCAAACCGTGATTCGGTCTCCGAGATTCTTCGCCAGGATTCCCGCGTAGTCCGCGAAATATCCGGCCAGATCGCGATTGGGCCAGCCCCCTCGATCCTCAAGCGCCTGCGGAAGATCCCAGTGGTATAACGTGCAGAACGGTCGAATGCCCGCATCGAGAAGTGCATCTGCAAGCTTGCGATAGTGATCCAGGCCCTTCTGATTCGGAGCACCCGTTCCATTCGGCTGAATGCGCGGCCATGAAATTGAAAACCGATAGCTCCTCTGGTTGAGGCTCTTCAGAATGGCGATGTCCTGCGGGTACAGGTGGTACTGGTCACAAGCAACATCTCCAGTCGCGCCTCCTTTGATCTTGCCCACGGTGTGAGCAAACCTGTCCCATATTGACTCGCCCTTGCCGTCTTCGTCCCATGCCCCCTCCACCTGGTAAGACGCAGTCGCCAGCCCCCACAGAAACCCGTCAGGGAACTTTGCTTTCGATGCATCGGCCTCTGCCACGGTCACCGGATCAACCGCGTTCGACAACGAGAGGGCAGACCCCTTCTCCGCCAGAATCGCGCCTCCACCCAGCGCAAGGGAGTGAATCAGGAAAAGTCTGCGATCCATCCGCGTTACCTCGTTCGCACCCTCGTCCGAACCTCGGGAGCGCTCGACCTTTAGCTTAATCCCGTAATGCCTTTCGTCCACACCAAAGCGGAACTGTGTCTTGCTCAAAACGACAACCGTTTTCGGAACATTTCTTATCCCTCGATTGCTGGCTTCCCACGCCGGGAGACCTTCTCTCTCCCATTTCCAATCGCATTCAATGTGATTCAGGTCTCTGTTTCGAAACATCGTCTCTGTCGAATTGCGATCGGAACCGCCGGAATCTCATTTGGCAATGGATTACTTCGGAAGCGACTCAAAGCAAGTGTGATCTGGCCGCCACCATGAGGTCGAAGCTTACGAAGAACCCCATCACTTGAGGGGAACATTATTCCGAATCTGGCCGTACAGCAATGCAAAGGGTGGCTGAGATGACAAACGATCTGAAAGTTGTGTTGCGGCAGTTGAGAAAGTCACCGGGGTTTACTTTGACAGCAATCCTTACCCTGGCGCTCGGAATCGGAGCCAACGCCATCGTCTTCAGCGTCCTCAATGCGCTGGTGCTGCGGCCGGTCAACGTGCCCAATGGACAAAGCCTCTACATGGTGCAACGCTTTCAGTATCCTTCCCAGTCGTATCCCGATTATCTCGATCTGCGCGATCGGAATCACACCTTCGAAAGCCTGATCGGGTTCAACATCGTTGGTCCGGTCGGAGTGGACACCGGTGCGAATCCGTCGACGGCATGGCCCTATCTTGCAAGTGGAAATTACTTTGACGCGCTCGGAATTCAGCCCTATCTCGGCCGCCTTTTTCATGCTTCAGATGAACGTGGTCAGGGCAGCGCCCCGTATGTCGTATTGAGCTATGGATACTGGCATAGCCATTTTCAGGACGATCGCGGCGTGGTCGGTCGCACTGTTGAAATTAATAAGCATCCAATGACGATCATTGGCGTGGCGCCGCCTGCATTTCGCGGCACCGAGCTTTTCTTCGCGCCGGCTTTTTGGATGCCCATGGTCGAGCAGACCACCATTCAGGGTTACGACATGCTCTCGTTTCGCGGTAACCATTCTGGATTTGTTGTTGGGCATTTGAAGCCCGGCGTGACACCAGCGCAAGCAACAGCTGACCTGAATACCCTGGCCACATGGCTGGCCAAAACCTATCCCGCTGACGATGAAGGCGTGAGCTTCAGCCTGGCCCGTCCCGGCCTGATCGGCGACATGCTCGGCGGTCCGGCGAGGGCGTTCATGGGCGGCATGATGCTGCTCGCCGGCCTCATCCTGCTGGCGGCTTGCGCCAATCTTGGCAGTCTGTTTGCGGCGCGCACGGCGGATCGCGCCAAGGAAATCGCAGTGCGCCTCGCGCTCGGCTCCAGGCGCGGGCTGATTCTGCGCCAAATGCTCACAGAGGCCATTCTTGTTTCCGTGGTCGGTGGAGCGCTGGGCATGGCGGGAGGCGTGGTCATACTCCACTGGCTCAGCGCGTGGCAACCCATGCCTGACATTCCCATCAATGTGCCGGTAAATCCGGATGCAGGAACGTATGCTGTTGCGCTGTTGCTGGCGCTGGCCAGCGGTCTCCTGTTTGGCATTATGCCCGTTCGCCCGATCATGTGTGCCGATCCCTGGCAGGTGATTCGCACTGGCGCGGCAGGCCTAGGCGGCATGAAACGTTTCACCTTGCGCGATGTTCTACTCGCCGCGCAGATCGCAATCTGCGCTGTGCTGGTTACCTCTTCGCTGGTGGCATTGCGGGGACTGGCACGGTCGATGGACAGCAACTTCGGCTTTGTGCCGCAGAACGCAATGTTGGCGGAGTGCGAGTTGCACATGGCAAATTACAACGACGACACGATCCCGCAATTCCAGAGGCGCTTGCTCGACGCCGCAAAAGCCATTCCCGGCGCAAATGCTGTTGGCACAACAGACCATCTGCCGCTGAGTGTCGGCGGTGGCGATTCCGGCGTCTACGATGACAGAACTACTGATTACCGGCCCACCAATGGCGCCCTCGACGCCATGCATTACATCGTTTCTCCCGGCTACTTCCAGGCTGCCGGCACAACCCTGCTGGCAGGCAGGGACTTGACGCTCGCTGACGACAAGAAATCGCCAAATGTGGCCGTTGTGAATCGATTCTTCGCGGTCAAACTGTTCGGCTCGGTGAACAAGGCTATCGGCGGCCACTTCAAGTACTACAACGGGACCCGCGCAGAAGTTGTGGGCGTTGTCGAAGATGGTAAATACCGCACGCTCACTGAAGATCAGCAGCCCGCGATGTTCTTCTCGTTCCTGCAGCAAACCACCGGCGGCACGGTACTGGTGGTGCGTTCCAGCCGCGATCCTCAGGAGATTGCCAGCGCGATGGATCGGATCATGCGCCGGTTAGACCGCGGCCTGCCGTTTGTCGTCAGGACCTGGAACCACGAAATGGGCTGGGCTTTATTTGCGGCCCGCGTTGCCACGGTGGCTCTCGGCGCGCTTGGCTTGCTCGGCGCAATGCTGGCGGTCACGGGAATCTTCGGCATGGCTTCCTACACTGTCAGCAAACGGCTGCGCGAAATCGGCATTCGTATGGCCCTCGGAGCGCAGCGCAAGCAAGTGCTGCGCGCCGCACTTGGCCGTGTCCTTATTCTGCTCTCGGTTGGTTCGGTTGCTGGATTGGGGCTTGGCATTCTGGCCACCAAGGTTCTGTCCTACATCGTCTACCAGGCCGGGCCGAAAGACCCGGTTGTGCTCGGCGGCGTGGTTCTCACGATGATTGCGCTTGGTCTTAGTGCCGCGTGGATTCCCGCACAAAAGGCCCTGAGAGTGAACCCGGTGATCCTGATGCGTGAAGAGTGAAGCCGCCGGTGGGGCGAGGATCGCGGGAATCGCGCGGGATCAAACCAGGTCCTGCAAAGATTCCCGCCCTCGCCCGCTCGTGCATCCTTTCCAGATGTAGACCTTCCCAAGCCTACTCCGATTTGAATCCACTTCACCTTCGTCCGATTCGCCGAACCTCAATGACCGTCATGATCAGCATTGCAACCGAGTTCCCGCTTGATAAATTCAGTCATTTCTGTTTATACTGAAAATACAGTTGCTAGGGAAGCCCATGACTTTATCGAAAGCAGCAAGCGAATTCATCGTCCACTGGGGCGAGATGGGAAGCCGGTGGGGCGTGAATCGCACCGTGGCGCAGGTGCATGCGCTCCTTTATCTCTCGCCTGGCCCGCTCACTGCCGAAGAAATCGCCGACACTCTCGCCGTGGCGCGCTCGAACGTCAGCACCAGCCTGCACGAATTGCAGAATTGGCAATTGGTACGGGCCACGCACCTGCTTGGAGATCGCCGCGACTTCTTTTCAACCTCACACGACGTTTGGCAGCTTTTCTTCACCGTGCTGCAGCAGCGCGTGGAGCGCGAGATTGAGCCCACCATCACTGCGCTCGGCCGACTCGCAGTTGAAGCACGCGCTGAAAAGCAGAACGAAGTCACCGCGCGCATCGCCGCCATGCACGCCTTCTTGCAGGAGATGCACGGCTGGTATCAACAGATGTCAAAGCTGCCGCCAGGCACTCTGCACGGCTTGGTGAGATTGGGAACCGGCATCACCAAATGGCTGCCAATGCGGCGCAACGCCAAGGGTGAAAAATGATTGCCTCGAACGCGAATGTGATCAGTCAAGTTGCGACGCAACCGATGACGTCTCCGCAGGCCGCGCCGAAGGTTGGCCTTGAACAGTATTACAGCGAGGCTGGCCCGGATTACGCCGCGTGGAGCCGCGAGTTCAACATGCACTTCGGCTTCTTTCTCTTCGGAGCCAATCCGCTTGACCGCGAAGCCATGCTTGAGCAAATGAATGGTGAAGTGCTCCAACGCCTCCAACTCGCCGGTATCGCGGAACCGCACCTGCTGGACCTTGGCTGCGGTTTGGGCGCAACTCTGCGTAGCTTCTCGCACAGGCTCCCACATGCGCGCCTCGTGGGATTGACGCGTGTGCCCTGGCAGGTTGAGCACGCGCGTGCGCTTAATCAGGTAGCCGGCTGCGGGGGGCAGGTACGCATCATCGAGGGCGATTATGAAAACTCTCTTCTACCATCCGCGAGCTACGACGGGGTCTATGCGTTGGAAAGCAGTTGCCACGCACACGGCGCGGACAAAGGCGCGCTGCTCAGAGAGGCGCACCGTCTGCTGCGGCCCGGCGGCCGTGTCCTTGTGGCAGACGGATTTCTCTCCGCCACTCGGTTTGCCAGTACGATGCAGCGACGCGTCTATCACAAGCTTTG
>Ga0181535_10003213_pt1 | contig 19130 bp, 12 predicted proteins | sample PEATcosm2014_Bin_44_FD_119774 | JGI IMG/M metagenome (GOLD analysis project Ga0181535, IMG submission 119774) | Peatland microbial communities from MTU Mesocosm Facility, Houghton, MI, USA - PEATcosm2014_Bin17_30_metaG | ecosystem: Environmental > Terrestrial > Soil > Wetlands > Peat | place... | reverse complement strand
CTCCCTCGACGAGTTGGTCGATAACGTGCGCCAAGGCATTGGCGAACTGAATTCCACGGTCGCTACCAATTAAGAGCATTATTTAGTGTAGTCAACTTAGCAGTTAGAAGCTAGAAGTCAGGAGTCAGAACCTATGATGTGACTCACGACATTTGGCTTCTAGCCCCAACTTGCCATCTTTCTAATGAACTCGTTTTTCCCACCCTCGGGGAGGGCCGCCAGGCTGAGGACTTTTCGGATTTGATCCCGGGTAGCGCCGCTTGTTCTGTACATCTCCACGTAATCGGCAATCGTTACCCTCGCGGATTCGCGAGAGGGAAGGGGGTAAATCGGGTCTCCCACCTGGATGACGCCTTCCTGAAGCACGCGAAGATAGCAACCGGTGCGCCCGCTTTCCGAAAATGTCTTGGTGATGCTGGGTGTCTCGAGCGCCAGTGCCAGCTTGAAGCAGGGCATGCGCGGTTGGGTCACTCTGAAACGCGCAGTCCCAATCTCGAACTCGTCACCGATGGCGACGTCGTTCTCCCCGAGTCCCTCCACCGTCAAATTTTCACCGAACGACCCTGGACCCAGATCATCGCGGCTCAGGGCTTTCCTCCAGTACAGGATGTTGTCCCAGGAATAGAGATACACGGCCTTGTCGGAACCGCCGTGGACCGAGAGGTCGGCCTGTTCGTCGCCTTCAAGGTTCAGCTCGCGAACCACGACCGGCCCGGTAACGGGAACTTTGAATATGCCGGTTTCAACTTCCTGCCCGTGGATACTCACAGCACGCGGCAACGAGACGTTGATAGAAATGACCTTCATAGGGTTAGAAGACGTAGCGGCGAGATTACCTCGCTGTATGATGGTGTTCTTTCGCTCCTACCTCAATTATACCCGCTAGCGATCATAACGGAATTTTGACGAACCCGCGCGGTTCCTATAGAATGAACATTGGGGTTTCCTTCCGTAAGATGAGGGCAAAGTCGAGAATTTGAGATGTCTATCAAGAAAGTAGTACTGGCCAAACCGCGTGGATTCTGCGCCGGCGTCGACCGTGCCATCGATGTCGTCAACATGGCGCTTCAGCTTTACGGCTCCCCGGTATACGTTCGCAAGGAGATTGTCCACAACAAGTACGTCATCCGTTCCCTTGCCGCCAAGGGTGCGGTTTTTGTCGACGAGCTCACCGAGGTTCCGGATGGCGCAGTGGCAATTTTCAGCGCGCATGGTGTTGCGCCGGAGGTTCGAGCCGAAGCCGCGGCGAAAAACCTGAAGGTCATTGACGCCACTTGCCCGCTGGTCACCAAGGTTCACATGGAAGCAGTTCGCTATGCCCATGACGATCGCTCCATCATTCTCGTGGGCCATGCCGGCCATGACGAAGTGGTCGGAACGATGGGAGAGGTCCCGGGCCGGATTCAACTGGTCGGCAGCGTCGAAGAGGCGGAGAAGGTGCAGGTCCCTGACCCGGACCGTGTTGCCGTGACCACCCAAACCACTTTAGGCGTTGATGACGCCAACGTGATCATCGAAGTCCTTCGCCGCCGATTCCCGAACCTGACAGCCCCCGCGAGTGACGACATCTGTTACGCTACCCAAAACCGGCAGACAGCGGTCAAGCTCCTGGCCGAGGATGCCGACTTGGTTCTGGTTTTGGGATCCGATAACAGTTCCAATTCCCGCCGCCTTCGCGAAGTTGCCGAGGGCGCCGGCGCTAAGGCTTTCCTGATCGATGATGCCTCGGAGATTCAACCCGAGTGGTTGGACGGTGTCGAAACGGTTGCCATCACCGCGGGCGCCTCCGCGCCGGAATACCTTGTTCAACAAGCCGTCGCCTATTTCCAGTCGTTGGGCGTCGAGCATATCGAAGAGGTCATGGCCATCGAAGAAAAGGTCACTTTTCTTCTTCCCCCCGAACTTATTCGCGAGATTGGCGTGCGCGGCTGAGCCTGCTCGACGAGCCACTGATTACAATCCCCAGAGACATGGAATAATATCCGCCCTTTTTTTCAGCCCCCGCATTCGGGCCGGAATTCAAAGGCCGCAGGGTCCTACAAACCCAAGCAAAGGGACGGGTAAAAAAGCCTTGACATTAACTATGCTCGTAGTAGAATTACATACGAAGATAGGAGATGGCGAATGGCCGAACCCAAATTGACCAAGCTGGAGTTGCAGATCATGGAGACCCTGTGGACGCGGGGTCAGGCCTCCATTCGCGAAATTCAGGAGGCATTTCCGGAGAAGAAGCGCCCCGCCTACACCACCATTCAGACCACGGTTTATCGACTGGAAGGGAAGAGCGCTCTGCGACGCGTCAAGAAGGTCGGCAACTTTCACATTTTCGCTCCGGCCATCTCTCGCGACGCGGCGCAGCGAAGGCTGATTGACGATCTGCTGGCGCTGTTCGGCGGTCGCCCGCAGCCCGTCATGGCGCACCTGATTGAAACAGGCAAGCTCACCATTGACGATGTGAAGGAAGCCGAGAAGACCCTCCGCAAGCTGGAGAGAGCGTAGAGCCGGGTTTTAGCCCGGCACGTGCCGCCCTAGCGGGTGGCGCTATGTTTCCCCGTTGCCGCCCAGAGGGCGGCGGTACGTTCCTCAGACCTGGCACCAACGGGTCAGAGTACTGGCAAGCGTAAAAGAAAGGACCGCTCATGATTTCCCACAACTTGTTAGCAATTTGGTCGAGCACCGCGCAGGCCCTGGGCAACCACTTGTGGCAGTCGACGCTATGCCTCGTCATTGCGGGATTGCTGACGCTGACCTTGCGCAAGAACCACGCTCGGGCGCGCTACGGACTTTGGTTGGCGGCATCCATAAAGTTCCTGATTCCCTTTTCGCTCCTCGTCAGCCTTGGGGCCGAGCTGGCTAGGCCGCGCCGTGCCGCGGCAATGCCAACCACCTTCTATTTTGTCATGGAGGAATTCGGCAAGCCTTTCGTCGCACAGGCGCCGCCAGTAATTTCGCCCGCGGTTCACTCGGCGGCCTCACCAAGCTTTGTCCACCTGCTCCCGGCGATCCTTGCGGCAGTCTGGCTCTGCGGATTCGTGTCGGTCCTCGTCGCAGGTTTCGCGCGCTGGCGGCGCATCTCCGCAGCCTTACGGCAAGCGGTGCCCTTACGCCAGGGGCGCGAAGTGGAAGCACTTCGCCGCGCGGAATGTGTGGCGGGAATAAGACAACCCATCGAGCTGCTATCGTCGCCGTCTTCTCTCGAACCCGGGATTCTGGGCATTATCAAGCCTGTTCTGGTATGGCCGCGCGGGATCTCCGAACACCTTCAGAACGCCCACCTGGAAGCCATCCTCGCTCACGAAGTGTGGCACGTGCGTCGGCGCGATAATTTGGCCGCTGCGATCCACATGCTTGTAGAAGCGGTCTTCTGGTTTCACCCCCTGGTTTGGTGGTTAGGGTCGCGGCTGGTGGAGGAGCGAGAGCGCGCCTGCGACGAGGAAGCGCTGCGCTGCGGCAACGAGCCGCGGGTTTACGCGGAGAGTATCCTCAAGGCCTGTCAGTTCTGCGTCGAATCTCCCCTGGCGTGCGTCTCGGGAATTACGGGCGCCGACCTCAAGCAGCGAATTGTCCGCATCATGACCCAGCGCTCGACGGAGAAGCTCAGTTTCACCAGAAAGCTGCTGTTGGCCGGAATAGGCACTGCGGCAATCGCCGGACCGGTGTTATTCGGACTCGTTAACGCCCCGCGGGTGCATGCGCAAACACCCCCGGCAAGCGGCAACCCAACCAGCGGAGCGCCCGTGCCGTCCTTCGAGGTTGCCTCCATCAAGCCCAATCACTCTGGCGACATGCGCATCGGGATAAGGTTTCAGCCGGGCCGATTCACCACTACCGGCGCGACGGTAAAGCAACTCATTGCCCTTGCGTACGACGTCAGAGACTTTCAGGTCACGGGAGGGCCAAGCTGGATCAGCTCGGATAAATTCGATATCGACGCGAAAGAACCGGATGGTTTCTCCGCTGAGCTGGAGAAGCTTCCACTCGACGAGCGTCACGAAAAGATGGGGCTGCTGATTCAGTCGCTGCTGGCGGACCGGTTCGGGCTTAAGGTGAGCCACGCGACCAAGGAGTTCCCAGTTTATGCGCTGGTTGTCGCCAAGGGCGGCCCCAAACTTCAGGAGGCAAAGGCCGACGACATCTCCCCCAATAGCATGAAAGGCCCGGATGGCCACCCGCTCGGACATGGGAATTTCATGCGCATTGGTCCGGGCGAACTCCAGGGCCAAGTGGTTCCCGTGACGTTTCTGGCACAGCAGTTGGCGCAGCAACTGGGCCGCAACGTACTGGACCAGACGGGGCTGAAGGGCAATTACGACTTCACGCTCAAGTGGGCGCCCGATCAAGGCTCGATGGCGATGATGCAAGGGCCTCCCGGCGGAGGTCCGCCGCCGGGAGGAGGGCCACCACCCGACGCCGCGCCACCGCCCGATGCTTCCGGGCCATCAATTTTCACCGCGGTTCAGGAGCAGCTTGGGCTGAAGCTCGAATCGACCAAGGGCCCCGTGGACATCCTAGTGATTGATCATGTCGAGCAGCCGTCGGAGAACTAGGCGCAGGGTCAGGGGCTGGGGCATATAGAAAGGAATTATCAATGAAGACGCGAAGTGGATTTGCATTGACCTTCGCTGCCGGCCTGCTCCTCGTTGCCGGTGGGGCCCTTGGCCAGACGGCTTCCACCAAACCTGCATTTGAAGTGGCTACGGTAAAGCCCTCACCTCCCCTCGACATGAACAAGATGCGGGAGCAAGTGCAAGCCGGACGGATGCCGAGGTTCGGACCGCACATTGACGGGGCGCAAGCTACGTACACCTACATGCCGCTCAAAGAGCTGATTGCCAATGCCTATCAAGTGAAGGCCTATCAGATTGCCGGTCCGTCATGGCTCGCAACCGAGCGATTCGACATCGCGGCGAAGCTGCCCGACGGCGCGACCAAAGATGATGCTCCCGGAATGCTTAAGGCGTTGCTGGAAGAACGATTCAAGTTGGGAGCTCATCGCGACACACAGGAACAGCCTGTGCTCGCCCTGGTGGTGGCCAAGGACGGGCCCAAGCTGAAGGAAGCGCCTCCAATCGCGCCCGTTGATGAGAACGCTCCGTTAAAACCCGGCGAGGTTAAGGTCGACACTCCCACCGGACCCATGCGGGTCAGTCGCAATCCCGACGGCTCCACGACGATGAATATGGGGGAAAAGGGCACCATCACCACGAGAATGGATATGGAGACCCAGTCGCTGAGTTTGGAATCCAGTTCGGTGACCATGGCAGGATTTGCCGATAGGTTGACCACCGTTCTCCAGATGGGCGGCGGAGAGGGCCGCCAGGTGGTGGACATGACGGGCCTCAAGGGCAACTATCAGGTGACCCTCGAAATCTCCCTCGCCGATATTATGGCGATCGCGCGCGCGCAAGGTTTTAACCCGCCGCCCGGCGCGGCCGCCAGCGGGGCCCCCGGCGGTGGGGCGCCCGGCGCGTCGCCAGCCCCGGAGGCGTCCGATCCCGGCGGAGGGGCCACTGTTTTCGCCTCGGTGAAGAAACTCGGCCTGCGGCTGGAACCGCGCCGGGCCCCGGTGGAACGACTCGTCATCGACAACGTGGAGAAGACTCCCACGGAGAATTAGCGGAGAGGGTCCGATTTGGCGCAACGCCCATAATCAGAATTGTGTGCGCAAGGGCAATTTCGGGACGAGAATCCGAGCGAACTTTGAACTTTGAATGTTGATGAGAGCACAGCGCCGGCGGACTCACCTTCTTCTCCCTCTCCTTTTCCTCTTGCTAGTTTTTCCGAGGCTTGCGGCCGCGGGGGAGTTCCACGGTCAGGTTACGTTCACCGGACTCCCGGTTCCCGGGGCGACGGTAACGGCCACTCAGGGCGCGAAACACCTGGTGACCAGCACCGACCAGCAAGGCGCCTACTCATTTCCTGACCTGGCAGAAGGGAAGTGGGAGATTCAAGTCGAAATGACGGGCTTCGCCCCGCTCGAGCAGGAAGTGGTGATTGGACCGAACACGCCCGCGGCGAAGTTGGAATTGAAGATGGCGCCGCTGGATGAAATCAAAGCCCAACGCGTAGTCGGGGGCCACGGCGTGCCCCTGCAACCGGTTCCGGCCGCTGGAACCGCGGCTGCGGAAGCCAAGAACGAACAGCCCAAGCCATCGGTTGCTGCGGCGCCGGAGAAGGAACAGGAAGACCTCAGCCAGCGCGCCGCCGACGGCCTGCTGATCAACGGCAGCGTCATCAACGGCGCCACCTCCCCCTTCGCGCAGATGATGGCCTTCGGAAACAATCGCAACGGCGGCAGAGGGCTGTACAACGGGGGACTGGGACTCATCTTCGGCAATTCCGCGTTGGATGCCCGGCCTTTTTCCTTGAGCGGCCAGAACACCCCCAAGCCCGCCTACAACCGCATTACGGGGATCGCAACGCTGGGCGGCCCGCTGAAGATTCCGCGCCTGCTCCCTCACGGGCCCAACTTCTTCGTCGCTTATATATGGACCCGCACAGCTAACGCCTCAACGCAATCGGCTCTGGTACCGGACTCCGCCGAGCGCAGCGGAGATTTCTCTCAGACTTTGAATGCGCTGGGGCAGCCCGTCGAGATCTTCAATCCGGCCACCGGCCTTCCCTTCCAGAGCAACACGATTCCCCAAATCAGTCCGCAGGCAAAGGCTTTGCTGAACTTCTATCCGCTGCCGACCTTTAGCGGCGATCCACAGTACAACTATCAGATTCCTATCCTCAGCGAGACACACCAGGACGCGCTGCTGTCGCGCTTGAATTACACTATCAACGCCAAGAATCAGCTCTACGGCGGCTTTGCCTTTCAAAGTGTTCGGACGGCCAATCCGAACCTTTTCGGCTTTCTCGACACCACCAATGTGCTGGGAATTAACACCAACATCAACTGGTCGCACCGCCTCAGCCAGCGGCTCTTCGGGACCCTGGGCTTCCGTTTCAGCCGTTTGGCGACAAGAGACAAGCCCTTCTGGGAGGATCGCGAGAACGTCTCCGCCGCGGCGGGAATCGCGGGGAATAACCAGGACCCGGCCAACTGGGGTCCGCCGACCCTCGCATTTTCGAGCGGCTTCGCCGGACTTTCCGATGCGCAAAGCTCGTTCGATCGCAACCAGACCGACGCCGTTTCCTATTCCCTATTGTGGAGCCGCGACCGGCACAATATCTCGATGGGTGGCGACTTCCGCCGCCAACAATTCAATTACCTGTCCCAACAAAACCCGCGCGGCACGTTTACGTTTACCGGCGCGGCGACCGAGGGAACGGTGAGCGGCGCTACCGTCGGAGGCCTCGACCTCGCGGATTTTCTGCTGGGAATCCCGGACACGAGCTCCATCGCCTTCGGCAATGCGGACAAGTATTTTCGCGAGTCCGTTTACGATGCGTTTTTCACGGACGATTGGAGAATGAGCCCGCAATTCACGTTGAACATGGGAGCACGCTGGGAATACGGAGCGCCGATCACCGAGCTTTATGGCCGCCTGGTGAATCTGGACATCACTCCGAGTTTTGCCGCGGCGGACCCGGTATTGGCAAACCATCCGGTGGGGCCGCTGACGGGCGAGAGGTATCCCGACTCGCTCATCCGGCCCGACAAGCGCATGGTCGAACCGCGCGTGGGCATTGCCTGGCGGCCGATTTCGAGATCGTCGCTGCTGATTCGCGCTGGTTATGGAATCTACTCCGACACCTCGGTGTATCAGACCATCGCGCAGCAAATGGCCCAGCAAGCGCCACTCTCGAAAAGCTTGAGCGTGCAGAACAGCGCGGCGTGCCCTCTCACCCTCGCGAATGGATTCAGCCCGTGCTCCTCGGTCACGTCGGACCTCTACGCCGTCGATCCGAATTTCCGCGTTGGCTACGCGCAGAACTGGCAGGCCTCGCTTCAGCGCGACCTGCCGGGCTCGCTGCAATTGACGGCAACGTACCTGGGAACCAAGGGCACGCGCGGCGTGCAGGAATTTCTGCCGAATACTTATCCCATCGGCGCCGCGGACCTCTGCCCGACTTGTCCCGTGGGATTTGCTTATCTCGCCTCGAACGGCAATTCCGCTCGCCAGGCGGCGCAGGTCCAGTTGCGGCGAAGGCTGCACAACGGACTCACCGCGACCCTCCAGTACACGTATTCGAAATCCATCGATGATGATTCCGCCTTGGGGGGACAGGGTGCGGCTCCTGTCACACAAATTTCCACGCCGGGAAATTCGTCTTCGGGTGGAGGATTGGCGATCACCACAACCCAGAACTCCGGACCGACATCCCCGACGATCGCGCAGAACTGGCTGAACCTCGAGGGCGAGCGCGGACTCTCGACATTCGATCAGCGCCACCTGCTGAACGTGCAGGCGCAGTACACCACCGGCATGGGGCTCCGCGGAGAAACTCTGCTGGGCGGCTGGAGGGGCACGCTCTTCAAAGAGTGGACCGTGCTGACCCAGATCACCGCCGGCAGCGGCTTGCCGGAAACGCCGGTATATCTTGCTGCCGTTCCGGACACTGGCGTGACGGGGAGCATCCGGCCGGACTACACGGGCGCGCCACTCTACGCGGCCCCCTCCGATTTGTTTTTGAATCCGGCGGCTTACACGGCGCCGCTCGCGGGCCAGTGGGGCAACGCCGGAAGAGACTCGATTATCGGGCCGGCCGAATTCACGTTGAATACCTCTATGGCGCGGACTTTCCGGCTCGGCGGCCGCCTCAATCTCGATTTTCGCATCGACTCGAGCAACCTGCTCAACCACGTCACGTTCACCACTTGGAACACGACGGTCAACAGCGCGCAATTCGGATTGCCTAACGCGGCCAATGCCATGCGCAGCTTGCAAGCCACTTTGCGTTTGAGGTTTTGAGCGATGGAACTGAACAGACAAGCTGTCTCACGCAAAGACGCAAAGGCGCAAAGCCCTAATTGGAAGGAGCCCTCTTTTCCCTTTGCGAGCTTTACCCCTTTGCGTGGACTACTGCTGCTTTTCTTGATTGCGCTGACTGCCGCGGCCCAGCAGGTGGGGCAGAACGCGACCCCTGAGACCACCGGCACCGGCACAATCCGTGTGAGCACGCAGCTTGTGGTGGAAGCGGTCGAGGTGAAGGACAAAAAAGGAAATCCGATTGAAGGCTTGTCCGCGAAAGACTTCACGCTGACCGAGAACGGAGTGCCGCAGACCATCAGTTTCTGCGAACCCCAGAAGCTTCCGCAGACTCCGCTCGCTACGCCCCCTGCTCCACGGGAGCCCGAAAACATCACGATCTACGACAAGCTTTCCCGAACCCGGATTACCACCGAAACTCCCGGGAAACTTCGATACAACGACCGCCGCCTGCTGGCGCTGTACTTCGATATGACGGCGATGCCGCCCGCGGACCAGTTGCGCGCGCTGGGCGCGGCGAAGAAATTCATCCGCACCGAGATGACCGCGGCGGACCGCGTTGCCATCCTGCGATACTCGGGCGGCTCGGTGGATGTCCTCCAGGATTTCACTGACGATCGCAATCGCCTGCTGAGCATCATCCAAACCATGATTGTGGGAGAAGGCCAGGGCTACGGCGAATCCGCGAGCGACGCCAGCACCTCCGACATCGGCTCGGCCTTTGGCCAGGACGATAGCGAGTTCAACATCTTCAACACCGATCGCCAGTTGGCCGCGCTCCAGACGGCCGCGAAAATGTTGGGCCAGCTCAGCGAAAAGAAACTGCTGGTCTACTTCGCCAGCGGTCTGAGGTTGAACGGACTCGACAACCAGGCGCAGCTCCACGCGACCATCGATTCCGCCATCCGGGCGGGCGTTTCCTTTTGGCCCATTGACGCGCGCGGCTTGGTTGCCCAGGCCCCCCTCGGCGACGCCACTCAAGGGTCGCAGGGCAACATCGGAATGTACTCCGGAGCCGCGGCGCTGGCGCTTACGGGCAACTTCCAGCAATCGCAAGACACCCTCTACGCGCTCGCAGGCGATACCGGTGGAAAGGCCCTGCTCGATTATAACGATCTGGCGAAGGGTATTGTGCAGGCGCAGGATTCCGTATCGAGCTATTACATCATCGGGTATTATACAACGTTCACGGCACAGGACGGAAAGTTCCGGCGCATCAAGATTTCGCTCAACGGGGATCTCTTCGCGAATCTCGATTATCGCCAGGGCTATTATGCCGGCAAGACCTTTAACAAATTCACCGCCGCCGACAAGGAACGCCAGCTTGAAGACGCCTTGATGCTCGAAGACCCGATCAGCGACCTCACCATCGCCATGGAGGTTGATTACTTCCAGTTGAATCGGGCCGAATACTTCGTTCCCGTCGTCGCGAAGATTCCTGGCCGCGAGCTGGCTCTGGCCAAACGCGGCGGTGCCGAGCACACCCTGATCGACTTCATCGGCGAGATCAAGGACAGCTACGGCTCGACCGTCACTAACGTCCGCGATAAGGTGAACATCAAGCTGAGCGACGCCACGGCGCTCGAATTGGCCAAGCGCCCGATTGAATACGAAGCGGGCTTCACCATTCTTCCCGGAAAGTACACGATCAAGTTTCTCGCCCGCGACGACGAAACGGGCAGAATCGGAACGTATGAAACCACGTTCGTCATTCCCAATCTGAACAAGGAGGAGAAGCGAATTCCCATCAGCTCCGTGGTTCTCAGCAGCCAGCGCATCGAGCTGAAGGATGCTCTCTACAACGCGATCAAGGCCAAGGACCGGGAAGAGTCGGCCAACCCGTTGGTGCAGGACGGGCAGAAGCTGATTCCCAGCGTCACGCGCGTGTTCAGCAAAAGCCGGGACATGTACATCTACCTTCAGGCCTACGAGCCGGCCGCGGCAAGCACTCAACCGCTCGTCGCCTACGTGAGTTTCTATCGCGCCCAAACCAAAGCGTTCGAGACCCAGCCGTTGGAGGTGACCACGGGCGTGAACAACCGGCTCAAGACCATGCCCCTCAGCTTCAGCATCGCGATCAAGCAGCTTCCGCCGGGCGACTATAACTGCCAGGTGACGGTGCTCGACCCCGCGGGGCAGAAAGCAGCGTTCTGGAGGGCGCCGGTGGTGTTAGTGCCGTGACCATCCCGGCCTCTTGATGACCATGAGTGTGACGATTTCTTCTTCGAAGTTGTCGCATCAGAACCAATGCCTGCCTTCAGGAGCGCGCATGCGCACGGCGGATGTAGCGCGGACGTCCCGTCCGCTGTCGCGGGAGCGTCCCGCTCGCGCCAATAGCGAGGGCAGGATGCCTTCGCCACAGCGGGCGGGACGCCCGCGCTACGTCCTCGCGCGACGTTTCATGTTATATTGAAACTTCATCAGGACTCACAACTGATCGAGTTTCCGAATCAACCCTTGAGGAGTATTGTCTTGAGTGAACACAAACCCCCGGAAGCGGCAAGCGGCGACGACCGCCGTCAATACGTAAATTTCGGATTCTATAAAGTCGACCCCGCGTGGCGACGGCTGCCGGCAGAAGACCGCAAGCGTGGCAAGTGCCAGTTCATCGACGTGGTCAAAAGCTACGACCAGGATGTGATGACCATCGCTTACTCGATGATCGGAGTGCGCGGCGATTGCGACTTCATGCTGTGGCGCATTGGCTTCGACCTGCTGAAGTTTCAGGAGATGATGGCGAAGCTGCTCGAGACCGAGTTGGGCAACTACATGACCACTCCCTATTCGTTTTTGTCGATGACCAAGCGCTCCGTCTATGTCGGCAAGCACACGCACGCCGGGCAGGAAGGCACGCGGCTGAAGCTGATCCCCGGGCAATTCCGTTATCTCTTTGTATACCCCTTCGTCAAAAGCAAAGCGTGGTATCGCCTCACCAAACACGCGCGGCAGGGGATGATGGACGAGCACATTGAGATCGGCCACCGCTACCCCACCGTGCGCCTGAACACCACCTACTCGTTCGGCCTCGATGACCAGGAATTCGTAGTGGCGTTCGAGAGCGATAAGCCCGAACACTTCGTCGACCTCGTCATGGAACTGCGCCACAGCGAGGCCACCAGCTACACCGTCCGCGACACCCCCACGCTAACCTGCATTCACCGCGAACTGGATGAGGTGCTGGATTTGCTGGGAGGGTGAAATTAGGTGTTAGGGATTGGGTGTTAGGGATTAGAGACTCGGAAGTCGGTGGTCGGAGCGAGGGACTCGGAGTGAGGGATTAGGGATTCGAGGTTAGGGATTAGGAGTTCGGCATTCGGAACTCGGTAGTCGGTGGTCGGAACTAGGGAACCGGGGCCACGGGCTGGGGATAATGACACTGGCTCTAGGTTTGCTTGTTTTATTTGATTTTTTGATTTGGCTTTCGATTTGGTTTTGAATTTCGAATCTTGAATTTCGAATTCGGGATACCGGATGCAAGATTAAGACATCACCCGTAGGTTTGGTTCGATTTCTCGATTTGGCCTTGGATTTGGTTTTGAATGTTGAATCTTGAATTTTGAATCGGTCCGCTGCCCAGAATTATCATGCCAACAAAACCGAAGAAGAATGCTAGAAGGACCACCAACACAAATTCGAGGAGGCAAAATCCAAAATCCTACACCGCGCCCGCGCGTTTGCAGAAAATCTTTGCCGCGCTCGATCAACTGTTCCCGCACGCAGAATGCGCGCTAAAGCACGAGAACGCCTTCCAGCTTCTGGTCGCCACCATCCTCTCCGCCCAGTGCACCGACGAGCGCGTGAACAAAGTCACCCCGGAGCTTTTCCGGAAATACCCCACGCTTCAGGATTTCGTCGGCCTCCCGCAAGAGGACTTGGAGAAGGAGATTCGCTCCACCGGCTTCTTCCGCAACAAGGCAAAGAGCATCATCGGCGCCGCCACGAAGATCGTGCAAGACTTCGGCGGAGAAGTTCCGCGTACCATGGAACAACTCCTCCCGCTGCCGGGCGTAGCACGAAAAACCGCCAACGTGGTACTGGGGACGGCGTTCGGCATCGCGAGCGGCGTGGTGGTGGATACGCACGTCTTCCGCATCACCCACCGCCTGAAGCTGACCAAACAAAAGACGCCGGAAAAAGTCGAGCAGGACCTGATGAAACTGGTGCCGCAAGACCGCTGGGTTTCGTTCGCTCATCAGGTCATCTGGTTTGGACGAAAAATCTGCGTCGCCCGCAACCCGCTCTGCGCGGAGTGCCCCCTCGCCACCCTCTGCGACTCCCCCGATAAAACGGTCTGACGATCCGACTCGATCGGATTGGGACCTCACGTTGTTCGCGTCGATGCTTCCTTTAAATTTGACAGTTTTCCGATCAGGTGATGCAAGAAGATGTGCTCGCTGGGGCCAAGCTTACTGAGTAAAGTGTCGAGACGGCGAGAATGAAACGCCTCCAGACTCTGAGATCGACCAAACCCGCCACTTCCAGATGCCGCCGGCAGTCCCCAGCGTCCCCGCCGAGCAGTGCTCAGTGGCCGGAGCAGGTCCGGAAAATAGAATCGCGAGCAATCGCGCATCGTTATGGTTAGCGAACTCGACAATCTCCGCTACCTCGCCGCCTGATGGGCTGGGGTGCCAGATGAAATTGCCGAACCGCGCACCCGGAGCGGCAGCGGGAAATGCTGCGTCCTGCGGCGAGAGCAGGCTAGGAGGCTCTGGGTCGTCGCTGTGAGTCCACGGTTTGGTGATCAGACCAACTAGGGCGGGCATCTGGCCCACGAATGTCTTATTGGATACCGGGTCGGTGCTCGCTGCCAGGAGGCGCCAGTGGTCACTTTGCTTTCGGAATACCATCAGACTGCTAACCCAGCCGATTGTCCCAGGCGAGGTGTAACTCGTAATGGCAGGCACGAAAGCTAGGTGATCCGTTCCGAAGTAGCCGCAGGCCTTGACCGTCTGCACGTGGCGTTCCTTCTGCCTTGCCGCGTCAGTGTGAAGGCGGTCAGGATCTTCGAAGTTTCTGAGTGAGGGGCTGTTCTCGAGATAAGCGCCGGCTGACTGCACGGTAATTTCGCCAAGGTCTGGCGGCAGCGCCGCACCCTGACTGGGTGCGCATTCCGGCGGCCGTAACGCCAACGCTTGTGCCGCCTCAAAGTTCGGCGAGGTGCGAATCAAGTACTCCCAACCCCGCCCTCCGAAAGCCGGGAGCGACTCAGTAACCTCAACCAATGCCGCATGGATCGCTGGATCGGTGCCTACGCCCCTAAATCTTCCCAGCGGTGTTGAGACACCATCGAGAACACCGGAATTGTTGAAGACCAAGATGTCTGGCGGCTGACGATTGGCGAAAGCGCGGAAGAACGAACCAGCGAAATCTTGGATGCGGAAGGCTTTGGCCTTCAGCCCGTAACCCAGTTTCTCCGCGGCGAGTTCAAGGCTCCGAGGGACGTCCACACCGGGAGCGGCGCCCGTATAAGGGTTTCCGACTTTCCATACGGTAATCACCTTTGCTCCCCCCTGCGGCGCCGGCCGGTGTGGGCTTGGTGCTGATGGAATCGGAGCACCGGCTGTTCCGAGTGGTGGTAAGCCGGCGATGATCGGCGTGTTCGCGGGAATCAGCGTGTGTGCTCCAGACGCCAATACGCGTGACTTTTGTGACTGTACATCCTCGATTCTGACATCGCCGGCTCTGGCGTCGATGTAAGTGCAGTCGTCAGTCCTAATCGTTAAAACAATCCTCCCGGCGGCCCCATTGGATGGTTCGATGTGAAATTTTGCCGTGGTGACGAGGATATTACTCTCACCTGTATTCTCGACATCAATCGTGCCCCTCTGGAGTTGTAGCCAGATTCGTTCCACAGGTCTCGTGAAGCTGGCAGAAGAGTTTCCCTCGATTGTAGCTTGATTCGAAGGCCATAATTTAACGACCGCGCGGCCCGTCACATCCGTCGAAACCGTGTCGCCGTCAAGAATCCACTCGCCCGCGGAGAGGGGCTTCCCATTCAGGGTCGCTTCCGAAGAGGAAACAACTTGGCCGATCGCGTCGCCCCGCCCCTCCTTTTCCTCTCTGGGAATTTGTGTTGCCGATTCACTGACGTTGGCGCGCAGCCCCTCTGCCAGCGTATACCGCTTGCCAGCACCGGTGTCGGTAATGGCAGCTTGGGATGAATTAACAACTCTGCCGGTTTCGTCAGGGGTTCGACCCATCGAGCCAGCGAAAGACGAGAATCCGGTGATGATCACGAGTGCGAGAAACATCCGTCTGCCGCTCCGAGTTCGCATAACTTCTCCCCTGTAAGCATACCAATCAGCACGCTAATTATGAACCCTCATCCGGCTTGGTCCTACAGCTTGCATTTCCGCAAATTTTGGTTACACTTCACTAGTACAGGATTCCCGGCAGAAGTGTCATATAACGAACGAAAGTAGGGAAGGGAGCCTCCCTCGTGGTGGATCAGAATCCCGGCGTATCGTCATCGAGTGGCGAAGAGAAGGCTGTCGCGCGTCTCGGCGCCCGGGTCGCTGACGTTACCGATGTAGGCCTCCGGCGGCACAACAACCAGGATAATCATCTGGTTCTCCCTTTGGAAGAAAACGGCGCTCCGTCCGATGGCGAGAAGGGATTCTTGGAGTTCGCGAAGGGCCATTTGCTGGTGGCCGTCGCGGATGGCATGGGCGGGCACTATGGTGGCGAAGTGGCCAGCCGCTTGTGTGTGGAAAACCTCACCAAAGAAATTGGCGCGCAGATCCAATCCTCAACGAATGGCCAGCCGAATTTGCCTCTCGCCCTGCAAAAAACCGTTGAAGTCACACACAAGGCCTTGTTCGCCCACGCGCAAGTTTACGCCGAGAACCTGACGATGGGAACCACGCTGACGGCGGCGCTCTTGCACGGCAGGCGCGCGGAGGTGGCGCAAGTGGGGGATTCACGCGCCTATCTTTTCCGCGAAGGAAACTTGATTCTGTTAACGCAAGACCAGACCATCGGGAACCAGTTGCGCAACCGCGGTGAGGACTCCGCCCAGGTGGATGTGCAGATCCAGGAAATGCTGGTTCAAGCCATGGGGGCGCAAGCGGAAATTGAAGTCATCATGACGGCGGTGGACCTGGATCCCGGCGATTTGCTTCTCTTATGTTGCGACGGACTGTACAAAGTTGTTTCACCCGAAGACATCGTGGGGACTTTGGAGCTCGAAACGGGAATTCCCGAAAAGGCTGCAAAGTTGGTGGCGCGCGCCAATGAATGCGGGGGGCCGGACAATATCACGGTGATCCTGGCGGAGATCTGCCCGGTTGAAGGCACAAGCTGATGGGCCAAAAAGTTGGGCAAAAAATCGGCAAGTACGAAATCGTTGCCGAGCTCGGCCAGGGCGGCATGGGAGTTGTCTACAAGGCTCGGGACCCGTTCATCGGACGCATGGTGGCGCTCAAGACGATCGCTCCCGAGCTGGTCTCCGACAAGGAAATCCTCCAGCGCTTCAAGCGCGAGGCGCAGTCCGCCGGGACTCTTCAGCACCCGAACATCGTGACGATTTACGATTTGGGGGAGGCGGAGGGGCTCCCCTACATCGCCATGGAATTTGTCGAGGGCGAAAGCGTCCAGAGTATCATCAACCGCCGCGCCCGGATTCCCCTGGCCGCCAAGCTGAAACTGGTGCAGCAGTTCTGCGAGGGCCTTGGCCACGCGCACAAATTTGGTTTCGTTCATCGCGATGTGAAGCCCGCAAATATTCTAGTGACCCACGACGGCAACGTAAAGGTGGTGGACTTCGGTATCGTCCACTTGGATTCCGCCGCCAATATCACCAAGACCGGCACCTTCCTGGGAACCATCCACTATGCCTCGCCGGAGCAGATCAATGACGGGCACGTCGATAGCCGGTCTGACCTTTGGTCGGTAACCTGCGTCGTCTACGAGTTTATTGCCTATATGAGGGCTTTTGATGGTTCCAACGTCGCCGCCGTCATCGGTAAAATTTTAACGCGCGAACCCGAGCCGCTCAGCCGTTGCTGCCCGGGTGTGCCTGCCGCGCTCGATCCGATCATCAGCAAGGGCCTGAGGAAGAACATCGACGATCGCTATCAGTCGCTCGACGAAATGCTCGGCGACCTTATCCCCATCTCCCGCGGCCTGCAACAGAGCTTTATCGGCGACTTGATTGTGGAAGCGCGCGACCTTCGGGACAAGGGAGATTTCAACGCTGCAAGGGACAAGGTCCGGGCGGCCCTGATCCTCGACAGTACTCACGGGGAAGCGAAGCGCCTGCAAACGGAGATTTCTCAGGCGGCTCTTCGACTCGCACCCGACGCCAAGGTCAGGCGATTGGTAACCGAAGCGGAGCAGGCGTTCAATCGCGGGGATATTGCCGAGAGCCTGCGGATTCTGGCGGAAGTGCAGGGATTGAATCCGGCGGACGCCCAGGCGCGCAATCTGATGCAGAAGGCCGTCGCCGAGCTGAACCGCCTGCGCGAATTGCGTGAAGCTCTGGGTTCCGGCCAGAAGGCCATGATGCAAGGCGACCTGACCGGGGCAGAGAAGGACCTGAATCGGGCTCTACAACTCGACCAAAACAACTCCCAGGCCGCCGAGCTACTGGGCCGTATCCAGCAGGACCGGCAGGGGCGCGAGCGAGACTTCCGGCTGAAGGAAGCATTATGGCAGGCGGACAATCTGGTATACGCGGGGAGTTATGAAGACGCCCACGGGCAGCTCGTGGAATTGCAGAAAGAATTTCCCGACTCAGATGATATCCGCTTGAAGCTGCAAATCCTGCGCCCGCTCATCCGGGTGCGGGAACTCGCGCAGGAAGGCCAGCACGCTTTCCAGCAGGGCGAGTTTGGGGAAGCCGTTCGGCTCTTCACCGAGGCGCTGAGGTTGGATCCGCACGATAGAGATGTACGTGACCTTAAAGATCGCGCGATTGCAGAGCGAGACCGGCTGCGGGAAGTCCGCGCGGCCACGAACACTGGCCAGCAAGTTATTCGCGAGGGAGAGGATGGAGCGGCGGACCTGGAGTTTCAGAAGGCGTTTCAACTCGACTCCACCCCTCAGCAGGCGGCCCCTGTGGCGGTGCAGATCCATCCGGCCCAACCCCCGCAGAACCGGGAAGGATGGCTGCGCGCGACATTCCAGCGCTACGACGATAATCTGACCGCGGGGAAGTTCGATGAGGCGGAAATCGCCCTCTTCGAGATGCAGAGTGAATTCCCTGCGTCCACTCCGGTCGGCCAGAAGCTGCTGGTGCTTGAACGCCAGCTAAAGATGGCCCGGCTGCTTGCGGAAAGCCAGCAGGCCTATAGCGAGGGTGAGTTTGGCGAGGCCGTCCGTTTGCTCAACGAAGCGCAGGAATTGGACCCCAGCGACGCGCGCGTGCCGGAACTCAAGGCACAAGCTGTCAAAGAGCGCGACCGGCTGCGTCAGGTCCGCGATGCAATAAGTTCGGGACAGCGTGCCGTCCGTCAAGGGTCTCTCGAGGTGGCGGAACAAGAGCTCCAAAGAGCGGTGCAACTGGACCCGGCCAACTCCCAGGCGTCCACGCTGCTCGCTCAGGTTAAGGCGGATCGCCAAGAGCGCGACCATGCGCAACGCCTGACGGCGGAACTCATCCAGGTGGAGAAGCTCCTCGCCGCAAACAAGTTTGACGAAGCCGGCCGCATCCTGGCGGAATTACAGCAAGCAAATCCCAGTGATGAGGTAAAAGCGAGACTCCAAAAATTGAACCAGTGGAAGGCGGAAGCGATTGCCTTGGCGACAAGACCGACGCCAGTCTCAACGCAGACCGCCCCCGGCAGTCCCGCGACTGCTTCGCTACTGGCCGATGAACTACGCCGCAGCCTTCAGGCCGTGCGGTCGTCGGGACCCGGCGCAGCTCGAGCTACTCCCGGAGCGGCCGCCCAGCTCACGCCGTCGGGGGCTCCATCTGCGTCGGCGGCGAGTCCGGCGGCCGAGGCGCCCAAGGCGGTACCAACCCCTTCGAAACCGAGTGCCACATCGATGTTTGGCGCTTCCGCCAACACGGATTCAGAGACACAACCTCCCGCCCCACCAGCCCGTCCACGAACTTGAGATGCGATGGGGACCGAGAAATCTTGGGAATTGCCGAATCGAATAGGATTCCGGTCAGGGCAGAATCGCGAGCTGCGCCTTGCTGGCGAGGACCCACAGTGACTGAAATGCCGGGTCTGCGCCGTCGGCGAGTTTGATCGATGTTTCGAACTGGATTCGGGCTGCTTCTGTTCGTTTGGCTTTGGCCAGGAT
>Ga0181535_10003211_pt1 | contig 19133 bp, 9 predicted proteins | sample PEATcosm2014_Bin_44_FD_119774 | JGI IMG/M metagenome (GOLD analysis project Ga0181535, IMG submission 119774) | Peatland microbial communities from MTU Mesocosm Facility, Houghton, MI, USA - PEATcosm2014_Bin17_30_metaG | ecosystem: Environmental > Terrestrial > Soil > Wetlands > Peat | place... | reverse complement strand
GTCCACCCATCGTCCGCGCCACGCAGAAGAAAGGGCGATGCTGGCCCCGCTGCCCAAGGCTGGCGGCCGGTATCCGGGCACCGCCCCATAACCGGTGGGCCGCGCCGGGTTCCACTCCACGACACCGTTGGTCACCACGCCCAAAATGTTGCCGCGAAAATCGCTGATGGTCGGCTCGAACCAGTTCAGGTAGGGCGAAACCGCCTCAAACCCGCCCGTGCCATTCGCCCCGCCATAAACGCCGTTGAGGTCGGGGCCGTAGAGTTTCCATTCCGTGGTCAGGCCGTAGGAAACACCCAATTCCAGGAATTCCACCTGCGGATCGAAATACGAATTGATCGCGGTCGGGAAATTGGTCCAGGCCACGCCGTTGGTCACCAAGACGCTGGTGGTTGAAATCCGGCGGTTCAGGCCGTCATACATGGCCGTCCAGTTGTAACCATTGGTCTTGGAGTCACGCTCGGTAACCGCGTGCAGCCGGCCCCGCGCATCCCAGGACAACGTCTGCGAGCGTTCCACGCCGCCAGTCGGACTCTTCCAGACCCGGTTGGTGATGTTCCCCGCGTTGTCATAGGTGTCGGTGGACGCCTGGTACGCCAGGCTGTTGGTGAATGTGTTGGTGGCCCAAGCCGTAAAGAAGCCGCTGGGGTGCAGGGCCGCCACTTTCAATTGATGCCCGCCGGACGACAGTTCCATCCCGGCCCGCCATTCCATGGTGTTTGTCCCGATGCCGGTGACGGTTACGGGCTGGCCATCCAGCCAGGCGCTCAAGCTGGATTGGCCATTGACATGACCGAAAGCATCGTAGGTATTGATGTTGTTGGTGGAAACGGCCACACGGGCGAACGGGCCGGAAACCGACCTCCACAAATCGGCCCCTGATTGTCCGGCCGAGGTCAAAACGCCCGGCCCGGCCGGGATGCCGCTGTCGTAGGCGAAATTGTTCGTCCAGGTGGCCGATCCATTCAGATTGAACTGCTCCTGGGCCAGGCGGCGGCTGAGATTGGCATAAGCGTAGGCGCGCGAGTCCGTGAAATCAGAACGGTTGAGCGTGTCCGACGAAAGCAGGCCATCGGCGGACCAGACCAGGACTTCACTCAACACTGACTGATACAAATTGAGCGTGGTATTGATCGTCAACGGACGGCCCTCCCCGTCCCGCGCGGCGATGGTCGTCAGACGGTTGCCCGCCTGACGGCTGGTCAGGATTCCGGCAGTATCGTAAGTGTAAAGGCCGCTGCCGGTGGAGTCGCTGGCGGTGAGCAATTGCCCAGCGGCCTGCCAGGCAAAACCATAGCTGTTGCCGTCCAAAGCCAATTGGGTGCGGCGTCCGGCGGCATCCCATTGTTGGCTGGCCCCGGAGGAATAAGCGCCGCCATTGGCGGATTCGGAAGTGAGTTGGCCATAAGGATCAAAGAGCCGTGCAATCGAATTGCTCGGGCCGGTATTGGCGCTGGCAAAATGCTCGGTGATGCCGGTGATATAGCTGCGGGGCTCGTACTGGAAGACCGTCGTCAATTGCTGCTCCGGCAACGCGCCTCCGTAGGCGTTGGTCGTGACCCGCAGACGGTCATCGTAGAAGTTCGTACAAATCACGCCGCGCCCGTCGGTGCGGGTTTGCAGCAAGCCGGCAAAGGGCGTGCCGCTGGCAAAATAGCTGTAACGATTGCTGCGGGTGGAACTGGTCCCGCTGGTGTACCATTCATTTGTCATCTGGCCGGCCAGATTAAAGCGGGCCGAATACACCAGATTGCTTCCGGGCAGAACGCGGTTGGTGAGATCGTTCAACGCATCATAGCCGTAACTGGAAACAGCATTGTCCCGGTCGGTCTTTTGAACCAGCCGATTCAACCCGTCATAGGCGAAGCTGGCGGTCGTCCAAGTGGTGATCGTGCCGTTGGCCGAAGAGTCGTGTTGCGCGGAAATCAAGTTCCCGGCCAGGTCATACTGATTCAAGGCAAACTCGCTAACGCCGTTGGCCGGCGATGCGATGGCAAGCACCGTCTGGCCGTCGGTGTCCGTCCAAGTCGTGTGAGTGACGGCGGTGGGACCGGAACCATCGGCGACGGTCACGCTATTGTGGTCGGGCGAATAGGTGAAATACTTCTCGCGCACCAGCGAGCCGGAACCGCTGTAGATTTTGGTGCCGGTGATGCGCCCCAAGGCATCCATCGTTGTCACCGTGGTTTCACCCAAGGCATTCACGTTGGTCACCACCCGTCCGGCGGCATCATAGAAATTCGTCACCGCCTGTTGCATTACGTTGGTTTGATAAACCATCGGACCGCTGGGCGGGTTGCCCGTCATGTAACTGGTCACATTGGTGATCGCCGGACCGGCGGACACTTTGGGACGGTCCAACCCATCAAAGGCGGTCGTGAACGCGTTGCCGCCCTCGTCCACACGCAGAATGGGATTGCCACGGCGGTCCAGTTGAACGGAATTGGTCGCTTCCGCCACCCCGGCGGTGGAATAGAAAGTGCGGGTGGTGATGCGGTTGACATCATCATAGGTGGTCTGCCAGTAAGCGCCGTTGCCCTGGATCTCCCGATAAAGACGCCCATCCAGATAATACCGCCAGGCATTGGTGGAGCCATCCGCATTGCGGCGGAATTCCAGCTTGCCAGTGCTGGTATAAACATTGGTAGTCAGGCCGCCCAAGGCATTGGTGTAATAGCGCACCTGCCCGCCCGGCTCATAGCCAAAACCTTCCGTGCTCAGGACGGTGGCGCCGTCGGTGTCCAGATGCGTCCGATGGACCAACCGGTTCAGAGCATCATAGCTGTTGGTGGTCATCGCCCCGCGCGGGTTTACCGTCAACAACAGGTCGCCCATCGGGTCGTACTGGTAGAAGGTCTGCGCGTACAGGTTGTAACCGGCCGGAGTTGTGACGCCGGTGCCGGTGCTGTTGGCCTGGGAGCGCCAGTGAATTTCCGTGGACACCCGGCCCGCCCCATCATGATCGAAATAGGTGTAATTCTCAGGGTTGTAGCGCGGGCCTTCCGTCCAGTTCAACTCGCCATTGTCATCATAATAATTGAAATTCCAGGACAGGGCATTGCCGGTTTCATCGAAGTTCTCCTGTTCAATCGGGCGGTTGAGGGCATCGTAATCGAAAAACGTTACGGCCCCAAAGGCATCCACACGATTGACCATCTGGCCCCGCTCATTGTAAAAAAACGTGGTAGCCACATTCGGGTCGCCCGTCCCGCTGTAACGGATGGTTCCCGTGAGAAACCCATTCCCATTGTATTGCAGGTCCGTCGCGGCTGTATCGGGCGAACCGTATGCCCGGATCTGGCGGATGGGCAAACCGAAGGCCGTGTTGGTTTGCAGGATGCTGCCGTCAACCACCACGTTCGTGGCATTGCCATAAAACGTGTAATTGGTGCTGACGGGTGTGCTCCCTGAATAAAAAACCACCTGCTGCGGCCGGAAATTGAACACCGGATCATATACGATGAATTTGCTGTTGCCGACCGGGTCGGTCATTTGCACGGGCAGGCTGTTGCTGTTATAGACGGCGGTGTTGGTGGCGCTCTGCGTGAAAATGCCGTTGCCGGTCAGGTCGCCCACCGTGACCGTGTTGGTGACGTTTCCGTTGCCATCATACTGGAACCGGTTGGTCAGGCCCCGCTGGTCCACAACCTGCATCAGGCTGCGCGGATAGCCGGGGACCGTGGCGTTGGTGGCATACCACGTTTGTTGAACGGTCTGTCCGAGCGGATCGGTGATTTTCGTGATCAGGCTGTTGGTATAATCGTAGCGGTTGGTGTGGCCGTTGCCGTCAATGATGAGCGTGTAACCGCTGATTGCGACCGTGTAGGAATTCGTCAGGGCAAAGTTATTTGAAAACACAAACGAGCCGGTGCGGATGGGTACCAGAGTTGCTCCGGCAGTGGATAATTGATTGGTCACCCGGCGCTGGCTGTCATAGACGTTTTGCAGAACGCGGCCATCAGGCTTGTCTTCCTCGATGATCAGATGCGTGGAATAGGCGACAATGCCGTTGGTAACCGCCTGGTTGGCGTGCTGATACGTATAGCTCCGGGTGGTATTGTCCGGCAGCGTCACCGTCACCAGATCGCCAAAATCATCGTACGCGTAATACAGCCAGCGGCCGTCCCCGCTGTGTGCATCAACAATGTGGGAGTTGACATCGTAATCGAGCCCCAGATAGTTGCCGTTGCTGCATTGAATGCGTGTCACCTGCCCGAACCCGGGCTGGCTCGGGTCGGTGCCGTAAGTAAACGTGTAATAATTACCGTTGGCGTCGGTCCAGGTTTGCAGATAGGGCCGGGTTTGGTTCAGGATGCCGTTGTTGAACGAGGCGACCTGGAACAGGCGGGTGCTGCCATCGGACCCATAAAGAGTGTAGGAGCCACTGACAGTCTGGACGATCCGGTCGCGCAGCCGGTTGGCCAGACCGCCCACGCCGGCGGTGGAATTGTTGGCCAGCAGCGGGTTGGCCGCCAGCGTCGGAATCCAAACATTGGCATTGGTGGCCGTCTGCACATAAGCCAGCACCGCGCCATCCATGTCGGCGGCATAGATATTGGTCTGTCCGACCACCGTCAAATAGGGAAGGATACTCAACTTCCAGCCGACGCCGAATTGGTTGTCGGCCAAATTTTGACTGGAATAATTGCGGCGCAGCATCAGCGGCAGCGGACCGGGCAACTGCAAGTCGGTGTCGTTGATATAATGCTCCCCCGTGATGGTGCCCACCGGATCATCAACGAACATTTCAAATTCAGACTGCTCGGCTCCCACTTTACCCGGATTGCCGCTGCTGCCCCCCAAATCAAACAGTTCGGCCGTGTTTTGGTCACTGCCGGTGTTCGGCACATTGTAAAGATTTGCCAGTTGATTGTAATAGTTCGCGCTGAAAGCGGTATTGACCGTCGCCCCGTCCTCAATCTGGTTGAGATCGTTGAGATAATTTGCCATCGTTCCCGTCGTGGGGGTGATGGTGGTGTCCGGCATGGGGGTCGTGAAGGTGAATTGGAACGGCGCGCCGGGGGTCACCACATAATTGGGCGTGTTGCCGGCGGACACGGCATTGACGGGCAGCGGCGTCCCCGTGCCGCCGTTCAGGTTTTGCGGCGAGATCAGGGCCTGCCACTGGTTCCAGCCCAGCACCAGCGCGGCCATGCCGGCGTACGCCGAATTGGTGATCGGTCCGGGCGTGATGTAGGCGATGGTATAAGGCGAGTTTTGCAGGGCATTGGCCGTTTGCGACCAAATGCCCGCGTCCCAACTTTGCAACGCCTGGCCCTGATAGTGCGCCTGTCCCGAGCTGGCGTAATTATTGTAGTTCAACGGCACGATACCGCCAGCCTGGCTCTGCGACAATTGCAGCAGGCGCACCGTGGAAACAGCATTGGTTTGCTGATAATAGTTGTTGATGATCTGGTGTTCTTGGGCGGAATTATTGATGATGGCCAGCAGATTATAGTTCTGTTGCGCCAGTTGCGGCGTTTCATTGGAATCGGGCTGCACCGTGCCGTTGCCCGCCAGCGCCGTTTCATAATAGAACATGTCCACGCTCGGCAGGACCGGAATCACCAGCCCGTTGGTCAGGTCGCCCAAGCCGTCGCGGGCCGCCCCCAGCTTGGACAAGCCAGCGGCCCAACAAGACAGCATGTTGACCTTGTTCAGGTTTTCGTTGACCACGTTGAAATCGCTCACGTTCTTGTAATAGGACATGCCCGCCAGATACATCACCGCCCCCTCGTACACGTCCGGCGAGAGGCTGTTGGTCAGCGAGGGATTCAACTGCACCGCGTTTTCCATCTGCCAGATTTGCGTGGCATACACGTTGAGCATCTCCGGAGTCACCCGCCCGTAATCCAGACAGATGGCGGCCTGGTCGCCCTTCAACAGGGGCCGTTCCAAATTGATGTTCTCGCAACCCTCATAGCCAAGGAACGTCTGGCTGGGGTCAATCGGATACGCCGAACTCAAGGCCCGGTGCCGCTGATAAGCAAATCGCACCCCCAGTTGGGTTTCTTGCGCCGCCAGATTCATGGTCAACACTTCCCGCGACAACAACGCGGGGTCATTGGTAAAGGAGAACTGCGTTGTCACGTTGGTGCTGAACGGAAGCAAAATCAGGCTCAGTTGCACCGTCCCCGGGGCGTTGGTGTTTTGGTAAATGTAAAACTCCCGATTATGCAAATCCACCAGGCGCAACGGTCCGGTTTGAACATTGTTGTTGGGGTTGCTGAGACTGTAAACCTGCACGCTCACCGTGTCGAAAATGTTGGTCAGCGTCGGGCTGATGTTGGTGATGCCGCCGGCAGTCAGGCTCTCCAATGGCGTGCTGACGTTGGTGACCCAGGTGGGCGTGGGGAAATCCTGCCAGCGCGCATAGTAATGCTGCCGGTGAAGAATCTGAACCCCGATGTCGTCCACGGAGATGCCGGGATGGTTTTGTTGCAACGTTTGGTGCAAATACGCTGGAAAGATGACGCCGGGGGTATTGTCGCCGTTGGCCGCCAAGGCCAGCAGATTGGTGTTGCCGTAGATGTAATCCCGCACCCACGGATAGGCGCTGGAATAATTCGCGGGCATTTCCTCCCACAGATTCAGTCCCTCGGTGATTTCATAGTCCTTGAGCCAGGGGAAGATGTGGACCCAGTTGGTCCCGATGTAGGCGGCCACCCACGGGTAGTTGACGGCAATCATCGTGTTGCTGGTGTAAAGCTGGCCCGCTTCGTTGACCGCGCCCTGAAGCTGGAGCTTGAGCATCTGGCTTACCCTCGCGTCCAGAATTTGCAGTCCATTGCGCGGCGCAAATTCATAAACGGCCGGCACGCCTGCCTGGCGCAGCAAATACACCAGCAGCGCGCACTGGTCCATCGCCGAGCCCTGCTTTTCCATGAAGGTGCCCAGCGCCCCGCGGCTCACCCCGCCCGGATTGATGGCCGGCTCGGCCAGATTGCCGCTGTCGCTGTAGTCCATCGGGTCGGTCAGGTCGATCTGGTTGATCACATAATTGGCCAGCGCAATCGGGTCGCTGCCCATGCTGGCCACAAAGCTGTCCAATATGGGGTGCCGTTGCAGTTCGGGGCTGTCGTTTAGAGTCAGGGCGGCCGACGGACTGAAATTGACCGCGTTGGTCACCAGCGGTGCGTTGGTCAGCAGTTCCGCCAGCGTCTGGCCCGCGTAATACGGCGGCAGGGGACTGCCTGCAAATTGCGGCTGGTCCAGGAAAATCGAGCGCCACGCCGGACGCGCCTCAAATTCCAGGGTGTAAAGCAGGGAGGGTGTCGCGGCCCCGGCCGAATTGATCACCATTGCATTGGTGCCCGAGGCCGGATACCCGGAAACTTCCACCAAATAATAATAGTTCGATGCCAGCGTGCTGGCCGTGTGGGTCAGGACGTAAGCGCCAAGAGACGTGGCCCCCCAATTCAATCCCGGTGAATCGGACAGCGTGGTGCTCAAGCCAAAGGCATTGGTCGTGACCTGAAACCCGTTGGTCGCATACCCGACCATCGAGTTGGCATTGGTATAATTCGGCGGCGTGACGGTGATCGAGCCGGCCAGTTGGTCGTTGGCCCGGCTATAAACTTGAATCACGATTTGCGTGGTCGTCAGGAGCGGATTGCCCGCATAAATCCCGAACCCGTAGGGCTGGCTGTAATACAATGGCGTGCCTCCGGTTCGCTCGCCAAAAGCCACGATTGGATTGTTGAACGGAATCCGGTTGGCGGGGTTGTTCTGCGGGAGGGAATTGGTCGCGTTATACTGATACAGCATCTGGCTGCTCCAGGACGTCAGGTTGGAATAGAGGGCCGAACAATTGCCGTACTGGTTGCTGTAAACCGTTCCGCCCTGGTAATCCAGCGGAATCACCTCCGACCAATACGTCGGGTCGCTGCCGCTGCCCCGCCAATAGCGGCCCGCCGGTGAAGCCACCGAATTGGTCAACGAACTGTTGGGCAGGAGCGTAACGACCGCCTGGGGATTGTAGCCCAAGGCGTAATTGTTGCCGGAATTCAGGGTCAACACCACCGTCTGCGCCGAGGTCGGCAGGCTGTTGGTCAAGACGTTGACCGACAGATTTGTGGCCGTCTGGTTGGCCGCAAACTGCACCGCTCCGGCCAGGGCCGAATAATTGCGTCCGGGAACCGCCGTGCCGGTAACGGTGTAGTTCACCGTAAAGGCATTGCTCCAACCGCTGGAGGTAATGGCAAACACGCCTGGCCCCAGGCTGGTGGCAAAGGGCGATACGGCCTGCACATTCACCAGGGGAACCGGCAGGCCGGAACTGGCGTTGGTCGCCGTGCCACCGGTCGGGCCGTTTCGCTGGCTCGCGACGTTCTCATTGTTGAAGCCCGGCGTTAATGGTTCGAACGTCTGCGCCGCTCCGCTGTCGGGCGTCCCCGTGTCGGTGATCGTCGGATAATTGGTGTTGGGCAGAAGATTAATCGTCACGCTGGACGGCGTGCCCAGTGTGTACCATGCGGGATTGGCCGCCAGACTCACAACCAGCGTTTCGGGCGCGGATACATTCGCCCCGGTCAAAACCGACAGCACCGTGGAACCGTCGCTGGTGAATGTGACATTGCCGCCAGCCCCGGTCCAGGGCCCGCTGTAAGCTCCGCCGTTCACCGCCGTTCCCCCAACAGTATAATTGACAGTGGTGTCGAACCACAGACCACTGGCTGAAATCGTGATCGGAATGCTCTGCGGAGTCTGGCTTTCCGTCACGTTCATGGTTTGCAGCCCGCCCGACAACGTAACGTTCACCGATGGAGCCGGGAGGAACACGATGGTGGCGCTGTAATAGTCGGGGTCAACGTCATAGGGGTCGGTGTCGTAGTTCTGGGCGTACTCCAATGTCAGGGTCACCGAGACCGGCTGGCTCAAATTCGGATTGTGCGTGGTCACCGGAATGTCAACATACTCCGGGCCATTGGCGGTGAACCTGACGCTGTTGGTGAAAGTGGCTGTGTAGTCGATACCGTTGGTCGCCGTGCCGGAGATGCTGTAATAAACCGTTCGGGCATTATACGTATCGGTACGGTAGATGCGGAAAGACGTGCTTTGGGCCGGGCTGCTTTCCACCAGATACTGTTCGGTGTACCCGCCGGTATCGACATACATGTCCGTGTTCGGATTGTAAAACGTGTAGCTGGCCGTGCCCACGGCATCCTTTGCCGAATACACATAATCGGGGTCGCAGAAATAATAGTAGGCGTCATCCGCATTCGGGTCGGTGTCCTCAATTGTCATCACCCCTTGAACGTCCGGTCCGGGCTCGTCATCAGCCGCATAGGATAAGGGAACAGAAACGGTGTCGTTCATGGGGTAATACGTCAGGCTTGCGTATTCGTAGTTGTCGATGCCCGCGTTGTCGGAAAGCGTGATCGTGGTTTCCGCCGCCCGGTCCCCCTCCGAAAGCCCCAATGCGTTGTAACCGCCATAAACCGACCAGGGAGCCAAATAATAGTACAGTTCGTCGTGCTCAATCTTGGCCTCAGTCATCTCCTGATTGAATTCGGCCGTTTCTTTCGCCACCTGCTGGCCGTTAAGCTCGACCACCGCCAGGTCATCCAACTGGTCCTCCTGTTCATAAATCACGCAGACGTAGTATTCCCCGTCGTCTTCATAGTAATAGTCGCCCGCCCACGTGTCCGTCCAGTAGCTGTCCACCAAAAGGTCATAATAGCCGTCGTCCTCGTCATATTCATATACTTCGTAGGCATACGTGCCCCCTGGATATGTATCGGTCCAAACATCCCCGTCATAGGTGCCATCCGGCTCATATTCGGCATATTCATCCAACCCCTGGTAAAAGTCCGTCCAACCGCTGTCATACAAGCACGCCCCATTCCAGTCGTCGGTCCAATAGTAGCCGTTGGTGGTTCCGGTGGAACTGTATTCCCGGTATTGATACCCGCCGCTGTCGGTGTTGGTCCAATAGGCCGCGCTCGTCCAGACGTTCATGTACTGGTAAAGGCCAAGATTTGAATTGGTCCAGGTATAATCCACATCGCCTTGATCGTTCAATATTGCATACTCGTAAGTGCCGCCCGGATAGTCGTCGTACCAGTCATCCTCCCATTCCGTGCCGTTCCACTCCTGATACCCAAACTCGCCGCTGTACGTGTTGGTCCACCAGGTGGCCGACGTGATGGGATTCTCATACTGGTAATACCCGAAATCGGTGTCGTTCCAATAGGAAGTCCCATCGTAGTAGGTGTACTGGTAATCGCCATAGTCAATATTGGTCGTCCAATACGTCTCCTCGGTCGTGAAATCCTCATACTCATATAGATCGTCGTAAACCGAACCCATGAAGCCATAGGTTTCGTCCGAACTGTCGCCATCAAAGTCATTGGCCACGTCATTGGTCGCATGGATGGTCACCGGAAAATAATTGGTGCCGCCCAGCACCGTTCCATAGGTCCCGGGGGTTATGGAAAAGCCGATGCCTCCCGGAGCGTTGAAAGATTCGGCCTCAGCGGGGCAGACAGCCGCCGCCAACGAAACCAACGCCGCGCCCGCCAAGACCAGTTGAATGCCAAACAGAGATAAGAGTGATTTCATAGCCGTCGAGGATTTGCATTGGTCTGACTTTATTGCAATACTGTGCCATTGGCCGGACTGTCAATAAACACCGCCAGGGGGCCGCCACCCGGATTGTTTGGATTGGCCGCCTCCCACGCCGGAATCGCGTTCGTATCCCAAATCGCCCGGTAGAATCCCGTGTAGTATTCTCCCGCGGTGAGATAAAAATTGGTCTGTCCAGTCGTCCCGGCCGCGATGGCGGTCCAGGGATAGGTGGGATTCGCGAGGACGGGCGCCGTCCATATTTCGTAGTTCGCCGGCCCCTGGCTATTCCAGACGCTGACCAAGACCACTCCATTGGTCCCGGTTGGGGCAATGGTCAGGTATGGCCCGTTTGCGGTTTGATACATGGGCGACAATCCGCCGGCCATCAGCGTGGCGTCGGTGGTCATGGCCGTTTCCGGCGGCGCGGTCACGAGGGGCGCCGGGGTCTGAATCCAGGTGATCAGGTGCATTAACCCTTGCACCTGCGCCGCCACTGCGGACGCATAGGCATCTGCGCTCCCTGATCCTTGCTGTGACAATTGATAGGGCGTGACCACCACGGCACCGCCGGTCAGGTCCACAAGAAATTCCTGGGAAGTCATCCCGTAGATGGGGACACTGGCATCCAGCGGCAAACACGGTGCCGGCACGGCTTCCCCGCCCGGATACACCCACCAGTATGTGGCCCCGCGCCCCGGCGTGTCAGCCGCCGTAATTGGCGACAGCGATTGGGAATTGGCGGCAAGGGCCACAATACTGTCGCTGGATGACGATGGGCCGCCGTCGGGGATTTCTTGAGCCTGCGCCGGCAGGGAACAGGTCCAGTTCGTCAGGCCCAAAATGGCGACGATGACTGATTTTCGTATGGAAGTTTTCATGGAGATTTCCTTTCACTCATTTACCTGCGAACAATCGCCCTTCCGGGAGACTGGTTTTCAAAGTGTCGTGCGCCGGGCAAAAGCTGGCGGCGAACCCGCCATTGAATGGGACAGCCAACACCCGCGCGGCGATGACAGGCTGGGTTGGTGATTGGCCGGGCAAGGCCGAGCCGCATCCAGTGATCCGCTGTAGCGTTAGCCAACCATCAATATTGTCAATTCTAATCATAAGTTATGCTGGCAGCCACTATCATCCTCATTAGCCTACTTTGCTTGTGCCGCCGCCGACAAGTGACAAATCGGCAACGTCTTCGGTGGAGTGTCTGCCCTGCTTTGCTCTGAAGTGGATTTCCATATCCGTCGTTTAAGGTCAGCGGCATTTTTGCCGCCACGCCGCCTTTTGACAAGCGCTAATTTGTGACCTGAGTCGAACATTCTCCGCGTCGTGGCCTGCTACCGTTGTCAGCATCAAAAAAACTGACTTGCCATTGAATCTGATTGGAACGCGAGTCCGGGAACTGCGCGACCGCAAAGGGTGGACGCAGGAGGATTTGTCCGCCAAGTTGCAGGTGTCCGGCTGGGATGTCAGTCGCGAATCGTTGGCCAAGCTGGAAACCCACCAACGACGTGTCCCCGACGGCGAACTCTTTGTTCTGGCAAAAATTCTGCGGACAACCACCGATGCCCTTTTCCCCGCCGGCCTGAACGTCAAGAAGCTGGGACCGGCATTTCGGATGCGCTTGTCGCGCAACCGTGTCAAATCCAAATGATTCTGGAGATTACGCATAGGCGGGCAAGGAGTTGATTCGCGACTTTATGCGGCGGATGAAATCTTTCGCGTCAAACGGCTTCTCAATAAAATCCACCGCGCCCAGTGCGAAGGCTCGCTGCTGGTTTTCGATGGTCGCGCAACCAGACATGAAAATGACCGGCGTATCCTTCAAATGCGGGAATTGCCTCAGCCCTTGGCAAATTGTAAAACCACTAGCCGCCGGAATATTGATGTCCAATACCATGAGGTCAAATTCGTGAGTGTGAGCCAATTGAAGAGCCTGTTCAAGGTTCCAAGCTGATTGTGCGTCACATCCGGCGCGGGTCAACAGGAAAACGATCATCATTGCCACGGATGTCTCGTCTTCCACCACCAGAATTCTTGGCTTGTCACTCATAGCCCGATAGGATTCTCTTGGCTTAAACTGTGCCAAACAGAACTCGACTTAAAGCCTCGTGTTTTACTGCATGGGATTACAACAGCATTTGATGATGCCTGCGCGCGAATCCAAAGACTGTCCACATCGAGCACGGTTCGGAAAAAATATCGCTTCACTGAGAGTGCAACGGAAACTGACATACGAATGTTTGATTGAAAGGGCTGGCACAAGCACGCGTAATGTTCAAAGTCTTGAAGTCGGAGAATATTTCCCGAGTTTGTTGCTTTTGGTGCGTTTGAAGTCCTCTCTGCGCTGCAATTGGGAAGAACTGTTCGGCGGTTGTGACAAGGCATGACGAGATTGCTGGTGGTTTCGTTTCGACATGGCCTTGCCCGCCACGATGCTGTTTTCATATCTTTGATTATGGGTGTAAGAATTCTGACATCCCATGTCAAGCCCCTTTTTCAGTATTGCTTCGGTGTGTCGAGTGATAAATTTATCGAAGCCGTCAGCTCTCAGGTGGCACTTGTTTTAAAAGAAGAGCGTGAGAAGCGAGATCTCTCACTCAAAGCGCTTGCAAAAAAGTCAGGGATTTCCCGGCAGACAATCAGTTACGTGGAACAAGAAGTGCAAAGCCCAAGTTTGGACACACTGCTGCGGATCACTTCAGCCTTGGGAGCCGATTTGGCCAAAATCATTGCGCGGGCTCAAAAACGAACTGCAAAAGACTTTCCGCCACCAGCCGAATCGTAAATTATTTGGTCGCCCCGTTAGCCGGCCGATTTCTTTATGCCCAGGGTTAACGCAAAATTTCGCCGACGTGGCGAGCCTTGGACGTTGGCTGAGTTGAAGCAATTAGGCCGGACGCCCGATTCTGTATTGGCCCGGCGCTTGGCCCGCACGATCAACGAAATCGTTGCAACCCGGAATAGCCAACGCATCGGCTTGACCTACCCCGCCCCGTCGCTGGACGAGTCGTAAAATTAAATTGCTCGGCACAACGATGAATGTGGAATTGTCTCGGTGGTTGCGCCGTCCGGGTCATCGCGTTCGCAACCAGCGACTCGCACAAACTGCTGGGGCGGATGTCGGATCGGCAGGTGGCCCAACGGCTGGGATGCGCATACCATCAGGCTGACCGCCAACGCAAGAGGTTGGGCATTCCATCATGGCGTCCACTTCTCCGGTGGAAACCGCGGACTGCCGCCGAAGACAAGCTCGTGGGCACCATGCCCGACCAGGAACTGGCCGGCCAAATAGGTCGGACACGAATGGCTGTCTGTTTGCGTCGGGGACAATTAGGTCTTGCGCCCTTGAATCCCAAATGGAAGTCGTGGACCAGAGAGGAAATGGTCCTGTTGGGCATCTTCCGGGATGAAGAAATAGCAGCACGGACAGGACACTCGGCCAAAGGCAGGCGTCTCCCTAGCCTCTGTCGTTTTACTTGGATTGCGCCCTCGAACGTGCCCGCAACGGTTGTCGCGGGCTAAACCCGCCCTCAGATCGCAGTAACAGTTACGTACACGCTGACCGTGCGGCTGAAATACCAAACGTCCACAGTATTACCGTTGTCCTGAATTTTGACGACGTGATTGAAGGCACATTCAGTGCCGCCAGTAGTAGATTGACAATTGACGGAAACGGTTGTGTGCGCTGGTACCTCGGTTACGGTCCAGTGGACTAAGTCCCCTTCACTGGGCTGACAGTGTGGATGACAGGATGCCTGTTGTACTACAAAGGGTTGTTTGTTGTAAGAGACGGTCGGATTTGGCATTTTTTCTCTCCCATTGCTGCGCACTCGATTTTACACGCGTGCAGTGTTCTTGGTTCAGCGTGAAATGGACTCTCCTAGTTCGGGTTTAAGCACTAACAGCTTAAAGGTTTCCGCCCCGCAAGCCAAAGTTTTTCAAGCCATAAAGAAGCTCTAAAATAAAGGTCTCCAGAAAATCTTTTCGGGGAGGTTTTTGACTTCCCCCAAAACGGAGACGCTTTTATTTCATTGCCCCACCCCGCCATCCTTCGACGAGTTACTCTTTAGCGGAGCCCGCTTCTGCTTCAGCAGGATCGAATTATTTTGGGAACCGCCGTTGGATTTGTCAAGTACGATTTTCGCGATGGTGGCGGTTTTTCCTCCACCGGACCGGACACGGTCTTAGCAGCCCGGCGTTTGCTCTGGCGTTACTGGCGGACGGCCTCCAGTTTGCGGTCCCGCGCGGCGAAGATTCCCTTTCTCGCGTCCGGCCAACTTGTCGGCAGGGGTCACGTAGCCGATGTCGCTGTGTAGGTGCCGGGTGTTTGTAATGCACGCCAGCAAGTGGAACGATTCTTATTGGAGCCACGAACACCTTGACGTGTTCACGCCCGCTGACAAAACAGATTATTTCAGTGTCACAAGCAGCGTCCAATTGGGCGGCATACCCGGACGCCCCTTTTCCGCACCTTGGACCAAATCAGCCGTAGTCAATCGCTAATGTTGAGGTTTGAAAGTCACTTATGTGCGGGATTCACAAGGTGAAGTTCGGGCTGACAATTTAGAAACCTTTCGGTTCCGTCAAGAATCGCAAAAGCCATCTTGGCAAAACGGAGCTGCTGCGCTCGCTTCACAAAAGGGTCTTGCCCTTGCTGGGATGAATCCTGACCTCCTCGCGGATGGCAGCACGGACTTTTGCCTCGATGCGTTCAACGAAGCTCCTGCCGACCCGGTTAAATTTGTTGGAGGGCCGGATTGCGGCGGCAATTTCCAGCGCGGTTTGTTTCACCTTACTCCGGCAAAGGTGCGGAGTGGTGTTGATGCTTTTTAGTGTGTTCGTCATTTCGGTTGTTTCCATAATTTATTTTTTGGTTGCGTCGCTGATTCATTCAACGACACCACTATTCTATCAGACGCACTTTAGCGGGACTGCAAAATCTCCAACAGAAGCATTGTAAACATTGAGCGGAACGGCTGGTGTCGCCGATGCTTGACACAAAAGCGCGCTCAATATACGCGGGGCGACGCGGCTGATTTTCAACTTTGACACCATTTTCGTTCAATGTTTTCAGGGTGAAAAAAAGTTTAAAAAAATTTCCCGCTGGCACGGACAGCGATGGCGGTTCAAAATTCTGCGCCACTTCGGAAAATGAGTTTTGAGCGCGGATCAAGACTCAACCGAATTTGGCTTCCGCAACCACTTGTTGACATTTCAGGCCAAAAGTTTCTAACTGACGGCATGAGTGCATCCATTGCCAACCTATCCGCCCGACAATTGCGTCGTGCCGCCGACATCAAAGATCAAGTCCAAACGCTTGAAAAAAAGCTTGAGCAGATTTTGGGTTCTGCCGCCAAACCTGCGGTCCTTGCCGCGCCAAAGCTAAGGCGTAAAATGAGCGCGGCAGGCAGGGCCAGAATGTCTGCTGCGGCCAAAGCGCGTTGGGCAAAAATCAGGGCAGACAAAGAATAACGGCTCTGGCAAGACAGTCCCTGCCGGTTAGACACGGGGTGTGAATTGCCTTTACGTCGCCAGGCGTTAACAAATTTTCCGAAGGTGATGGACACTGAAGGTTTTGGTGTAATCGGCGAAGTCCGGAAGAAGCAACTCCAAAGGAATTTGCAGGGCTTTGGCAAAGTAAACCAGTTGATAATCCCTCACACGCGTGCGCTGCGATTCCACGTTGGCGATAATTTCACGCGTGGTGGAAATGCCCATTGTTCTTAACACCGACGCCAGTCGGCGTTGTGTCCATTTTCGTTTTTTACGATAAAACTGAATTCTTTTGCCAGAAAGATTTCTGGCCCGCATCAGGGCGATTTTGGAATTCGGGCGGTCTTCCCCGCCAACCGGCGGCAGCAGGTCCGTGATGTCAGCTTTCAGGACATGCGCGATGATGGGAATAAAGCGCGCTGGCACCTGGGTCGTGCCGATTTCATACTTTGCCAACTTTGTGCGGGTGATCGTGAACCCGCGTTGCCGGCATTCTTCAGCCAAAGACGCTTGTGTCTGTTTGCGCGATTGGCGTAGTGCGCGAAGACGGAGTCCGATTTTACAGGGGATTTGTTTCATAGGCAGTTTGGAATAATTTTTTCCGCGGGCAATCATTTGGCAAACACGGCGACTGTTAGTGTTCAAAGGCACATTTGCATTTGGGCTTATCGCCGGGAGAAAGCCCGGCCAACTCCCAAATCATGTCACGGTGCGGCCAGTCCAATTCGCAAGCGATGGCGTGATAAGCCAAACCCCGCGTGTGCGGCTGTATTTGACGAACGATGGCGCCATAGGCGGCGAAAAGCTCGGGCGGGGCGGATGAATATCCGATGAGATTACAAAGGTTGACGCTCGTCACGAGCGCATGGCAATCCGTGCTGGTGAGCGGGGCCGTGCATTTCCGGCCAAGATTCGCTTGCAGCCATGTGAGAATTTCCTTTTGTGTTTTCACAGTTTTTCGGCCGTGGGTGGGCTGGTTCAGAATAATTTCCTCCACAACGGAAACCATTTGGCAACCGTTCCATCCGGTTCCAGTGGCGGGAGCGTGACTTTGCTGAACCCCTTTTCGCAATGCACCAAAACACATTCATGGTCGCGCAATTTTCGGAGCTTGTAGGATTTGATTTTGTGCTCCTCGGTTTCGGAGTAATTCACGTTCCGTCTGCCGGCACTGGAACCCCACGAGCGTTTCATCACCAGTTTTTTGCCAAGAAAATCGGCGGCTTGAACCGCGTCGGCTTCATCCGCAGAGCGGAACATCATCCGGTTGCGAAGGTTCAGCGTCAGCACCCTGGACTTGTCGTTGCCCAACGGCGGGATCAGCGATGTGGTGGATTGCGCGGCAGCAACAATCGTCGCACCGGCCTCGCGGATCACGTCCACGCAATTATAATCGCTGGTGCCGTCCTCGCTGGCCGTCATAAACCGTTGGGCTTCGTCCGCCCACAAGATGAGCAAATTGTCTTTGGCGCGGTCCGCCTTTGATTTGTCAAACCGGCGCAGCGCATGATTGTAGAACAGCAATTTGAGAAATGTGTTCACATACCGGCGTTCGGTCTGAAATTTCTGCGGCATGGTCACGAGAATGATTTTGCCCTCGTCAATCGCGGAGAAGTCGAACGTGCTTTCCCTGGCGCAGAACACCTCGGCCACTTCCGGTGTCAGGAAGTATTGCAGATAGTTGCCGATGGTCTCGCGGACACCCCCAAGCTGTTCGGCGGGCTGGTTGAGAAAACGCTGTGTGAAATGAGTGTTTAGTTCTTGGCGTTCCGGGGTTTCCATGGAAAGGTCGTTCAGGTTTCTCAATTCCTCCTCCAGCCTTTCCTTGTTGCACAGCAAGCCGAATGCGCCCCTCAAAGTCACCGGTTGTTGCAATTCGGCAAGCAGTTCAAGCGCGTGGGCGATGTGTGTCTGGGCCTGATTTTTGAAAAAGCCCTTGTCTCCGGCCTGTCCCAGGCTGGTCGCTGCATCCACGACATATTTGGCATAGGTGGAAAATGGGATGCTGCGGTCGCCAGTCAGGTTGAACCGATGGGGCGGTTGCCAGCCAGCGTCGGATTCGTCGGGCCGGATTTGCAGGTGAATCAGATCATATTCGCGTTCGTAATGGCGCGCCATCGCCGAAAGCGTCTCCCAATAAACGCCCTTTTCATCAATACAGAGTCCGCCCCAATCTGGCTCATGTTGAAAGACCTGATGCGCCAGTTGATTGATCCCGGAGCTGGTTTTGCCGGAGCCGGTGTCGCCGGTGATGAGCCAGCCACGGCAAAATTGGTTGCGCTTCCAAATCAAGCCGCCGAGCTGCGCGACGGGTTTGTTCCGTTTGTGTGGGGCCAGCAAAAGCCGGATGGCTACAATGGTTAATAAAAGCGCATATCCAAGCAGAAAGGCTCCCCATGATTTGGACATCGCCGGAAGCCGGGGAAAATAGAGTGGAACAAAATCAAGGTTCATAGTGCGTTTAGTGCCTTTGCAATGAGAGAACCGGCCAGCAAAGTGGAAAGCGCGGCGAAAATCGCCGTCGTCAACGGGATGGTTTTTACGGACGCCGGATGGGCATTCAGCGACTTGGTTACTTTCGCCGTCTGTTCTTTGAGCGACTTGGCCGCTTCAACGGTGGAGGCAATGTCCTGGCGAAACTGGTCTAGTGACGGCATTTGACGGCGGCGCAGTTCATCCCAATGATCCTGGTGAATCCGAAACAGTTCCAGCAACAGGAAGACCGGGTCACCTTCTTGTATTTTATGCTGCTCGCGCCATTTTTTTACGGCCAGCAACAAGTCCTCGTCGAAATCAGGCGGTGTTTTTTTCGTGCTCATGATTTCGCAGGCAGCAAGAGTCCGGCAGCCGATTCGATTTCAGCGTAGAGTTTCCGCTGCCAAGTCAGAAGCCGTTGCCGGTCAAGCAGGGTGAATTTCTCGTGTTTGACGGCGGCGGTGATGGTCAAATTCTGTTGATTGAGGGCGATGACCAGCCAATCCGGCAGTTGGGTCATGTTAATTTCCTTCCCGCCGAGTTTGCCCTTGATTTGTGCGCCCACCTCCGAACCTTCGTAAAGCTCAAAGCTGTCACTG
>Ga0181535_10003209_pt1 | contig 19137 bp, 15 predicted proteins | sample PEATcosm2014_Bin_44_FD_119774 | JGI IMG/M metagenome (GOLD analysis project Ga0181535, IMG submission 119774) | Peatland microbial communities from MTU Mesocosm Facility, Houghton, MI, USA - PEATcosm2014_Bin17_30_metaG | ecosystem: Environmental > Terrestrial > Soil > Wetlands > Peat | place... | reverse complement strand
ACCGGGCAACCGGCGGCAATGGCAGGAGCCACTTTGTGTGCTACCAGGTTCAGCGGAAAGTTGAACGGCGTGATGGCCAGAACCGGCCCCACGCCGAAGCGCTGCACCAGTCCCCAGCGACCCTCATTGCCTTCGGTCAAATCCAGCGGAATGCTCTCGCCGCCCAGCCGCACGGCTTCTTCGGCAGCGGTCTTGAAGGTGAGCACGGCGCGATCCACCTCCGTCCGCGCCATGCGCAGCGGCTTTCCCGCCTCAGCGACGATCAACTGCGCGAACCGCTCCTTTTGTTCAATGAGCGCGGCGGCCACGTCTTCCAGAATCTCGCGCCGCTTCCAACGCGGCAGAGCGCGCGTGCGGCGCAGACTGGCAGACGCATGATTCAAGGCCTGGCGCGCGTCCGCTCGCGTGGCCACAGTGACCCGGCCCACCAACCCCTGGTCCCACGGCGAGCGCACTTCAAACGCCTCTCCGTCAGTCCATTCCTTGCCGCACAACAAAAAACCGGTTTGCGTTCCCGGCCGCATCTTCATGGTAGAGCCCCCGCCAAGTATCTTCCTTCATGGTACAAGCGAGCGAGCGGGCGCGAGGCGTTGCCTGCGGCGCCATCCCGAAATGAAGCGATGGCTCCTCTTGTTTCCTCAAAACGTACAGAGCCGGAGTCCGCGCCATGGTGAGAGTGGATGCTGCCGCGACAGCCTGTCAAGACCGGCGCTACGCAACGGCCGCGGTGCCGGGGGCTGGACGCAGTCCCTGGACGACGCGACGGCCCAGGGCTATGCACGGACGCTCGATCCATGCATAGCTGAGAATTCCGACGAGCGGCAGAAAGACCGCCCCGATATAGGCAAGCGGAATAAACAGGACGGCTTGCTGCCAGACGTAAAGACTATAGGAAATAACGCCGAGAAACTTGAGATGCTTCCACTCAAGAACTCTGCCCGCGATGGAGGAAGGGGCACAGCTTGTGCAGGCAATGAGAGCCGCCATCGTGGTGGACTCGGCGAGCGGGATGAGCCAAACGTAGTGATAAATGTACCAGCCCAGAACAGGAAGGAGCACCCAGAAGAGCAGAGATCCAAATCGCACGAACCACCCGCGAATGGCGGCCGATTGAAATATGAGCGCGAAAATGCAGCCGACCAAAATGGCGTCGATGCGAACCTCAGTATGCTTATATGCAAAGACGCGGTTGTAGCTCTCCCAATGCGTGAACCGGAAGACGGCGCAGGCGATGGTTGCCGCGGCTGCGATCCAAAGAGCCCTCGTCCTGCCGGAAAGGGCAAGGATTGGCGGCCACACCAAATAGAATTGCTCCTCCATCGACAGTGACCAAAAGTGCTCGGTGCGGAAGTCAGAGGGCGTCAAGTTGGCGGGATAGTAGTTGCGGAAAAAGAAGAGGCAGGACCACGCATCCCGGCCGATGAAAGCGGTGCGCGCAATCGCCGACGCTATGCCCAGCACGAGCAAAAACGTCCAGGCGCACGGCATCAGCCGGAAAAAACGGCGCAGGTAGAAAGCTTTCAGGTCGATTTTCTTTTCACGAAGCAGACGGCTCGTGATCAGATACCCGCTCAACACGAAGAACAACGTAACTCCATGCTGGCCGAGGTCCATCCATCGATAGCCGTGAAACAGATGGCCGAGGAGGGTTACCTGGAGGTGGGTCACAAGGACCAACAAGATCGCGATACCACGCCAGCCGTCGAGAGTCGGGATGCGATCCATCTTTTCTCTCCCATACTATAGCCAAAATGAGATCCGCCCTTTCCCCGGCCAGAGCTGTTATTGGATGCGGCCCAATTTGCGAGGTGTACGACCAATGCCCTTTGTGAATCGCGACGGCCGCAGCCCAAAACCTCCCTCCGATGCCGCCAAGCAGGGGCGCAGCTGCACGTTCATCCGGCAAAAAAAGCCGGTTACCGAAGTCGTCCTGGATCGGGTATAGTAGCTGCGTCCCCAAACGGCCCCCGAATGAATCCACAAACAGAATGCTCAACAGGAAGGTTGTCGCTATGTCCGATTCCACAAACAGTCAGGTCCCACAGCCCGGATCCTTTCAGCCGGTCCCGCAACCGGTTGGTGCGCCTCCACCCAAATCAGGTCCCAGCGCGCTCAAGATCATCCTCATCATCGTGGCCGTATTTGTTGGCCTGGGCATCATTGGCGCGTGCGTCGCTGGCTACGGCATCTATCGTGTAGCCCATGCCATCCACAAGGATGCCAACGGTGAAATCGTCGTCAATACGCCGAAGGGCGCCATCACCGCCAATCCCAACGAAACGTTCACGGCAAGCGATCTGGGAATTGCCATTTATCCCGGCGCCACGCAGGGCAAGGGCGGCTTGCGCATGACCATTGCGGGCAAAACCATGGTCAGCGCAAACTTCCTCACGCCCGACTCACCGGCTAAAGTCATGGCCTTCTATGAGGCACAGGCGGGCCCCAATGCACAGACCATGTCATCCGGCGCCGGCGGAATGATCACAGTGCAGAATGGCGGCAATTCCGTCACCGTGACGGTCTCGCAAACGGCAAACGAAAACAACGGCGAGACGGTGATCACGATCGTGAACACGTCAGGCAATTCGTCGAATTAGCGATGGTTTGGATTTAGGGCCTCCTGTGCGGCGCAACGCACACGCAGGAGGCCTTTTGTTTCGTCCGCCGCCTGCTCGCGCTCTCTGACTGTGCCACGCGCCTGCGATACACTCCATCCATGATTCACAATGGCCGCAGCCCAAAACTTCCCTTCGATCCGGCTGCGGCGGTGAAGCACCTGCGGGCCAGCGATCCGAAACTCGCCGTGCTGATCGACTGCGCCGGTCCCTTTACCCTCCGGCTCGACCATACGGCCTCGCCCTTTGAGTCGCTACTCGAATCGATCCTCTACCAGCAGTTGCACGGCAAAGCCGCAGCAACCATTCACCGCCGCGTGCGCGAGTACTTCGGCGGCGATCCCACGCCGCAGCTCCTGCTCGACACTCCCGATGAGCCGCTGCGGGCAGCCGGCGTCTCCGGCAACAAAATCAAGGCGCTCCGCGACCTGGCCGCCCGCACCCTCGATGGCACCGTGCCGGCGCACTCGCAGATTCGTAAAATGACCGACGCCGAGATCATCGAACGCCTCACCGAGGTGCGCGGCATCGGCACGTGGACCGTGGAGATGCTGCTTATCTTCCGCCTGGGCCGGCCGGATGTGCTGCCCGTAACCGATTACGGCGTCCGCAAGGGCTTCGCGCTCACTTTTCAGCGCGTGCCCAAATCGCGCCCGCTTGAAGCCGCCGATCTGCCCAAGCCCGACGTGATGCTTCGCCGCGGCAAACGCTGGGCGCCCTACCGCTCCGTTGCAAGCTGGTACCTTTGGCGCGCGTGCGATCTGGCGAAGAACACTGCGCCCGCGGGACGTTCTGCGCGATAGAGCGAGCGCTGTGGCCGTAAAATGGTTTGAGCAGCCCGCCAACGCTGGGCGCAGCGCCACTCTTCGGAACCCTCATGCCTCCTGGAAAGCGTTTCGTTTGTATTCACGGTCATTTTTACCAGCCGCCGCGCGAGAACCCATGGCTGGAGACGGTGGAGATCCAGGACACGGCCGCTCCCTACCACGACTGGAATGAGCGCATCTGCGCCGAGTGTTATGCACCGAACGGCGCGGCTCGCGTGGTGAACGCAAAAAACCAGATCACGCGCATCGTGAACAACTACGCGCGCATCAGCTTCAACTTCGGCCCCACGCTGCTGAGTTGGCTGAGGGAAAATGCGCCGCGCACCTGCCACATGATCCTTGACGGCGAGAGCCGCAGCCGGCAGCGTTACCGCGGGCATAGCTCGGCGATGGCGCAGGGTTACAACCACATGATCTTGCCGCTGGCCAATGCGCGCGATCGCAATACGCAGATCCGATGGGGCATCGCCGACTACGAGAGCAGCTTTGGCGCCCCGCCCGAGGGCATGTGGCTGCCCGAGACGGCGGCCGACACAACGACCCTTGAGGCGCTCGCCGCAAATGGCATCAAGTTCACCGTGCTCGCGCCCCACCAGTGCAAGCGCATTCGACCGCTGAAAGGCGAAGCCGAGTGGACCGATACGCCCAATGCGACAGTGAACACGACGCACCCTTATCTTGTGCGCTTCGCGTCTGGCGCATCGATCGCCGTCTTCTTCTACAACGGCCCGGATTCGCGCGCCATAGCCTTTGAAGGCCTGCTCGATTCCGGCGACAATCTCGCGGCGCGCCTCAAAGCGGGCTTCAATGATTCGGCTCAACCGCAGTTAGTCCACGTTGCCACCGATGGCGAGTCCTACGGTCATCATCACAAGTACGGCGAGATGGCGCTGGCCTACGCATTGCGGCTGCTCGAGCAGGACAAGACAGTGAAACTGACCAACTACGGCTGCTTCCTTGAGCAGTTTCCGCCCGAGTTCGAGTGCGAGATTGTCGAGAACACTTCATGGAGCTGCGAGCACGGCATCGAGCGCTGGCGCTCCGACTGCGGCTGCAATGGCGGCAAGGCCGGCTGGAACCAGGCATGGCGCGCGCCTCTGCGCAAGGCCCTGGATGAGCTGCGCGATGCATTGGTCCCGCTCACCGATCGCGAAGGTGGCAGGCTCTTCAAGGACGTGTGGGCCGCGCGCGACGCTTATATCCAAGTCGTGCTGGACCGGGGCAGCGAATCCGTGGACCGCTTTTTTGCCGCGCAACAGAGGCGCACCCTCACGGAACAAGAGCGCGTGCAGGCCCTGAAGTTGATGGAGATGCAGCGGCACGCCCAGCTGATGTACACCAGCTGCGGCTGGTTCTTCGACGACATTGCGGGCATAGAGACCGTGCAGATCATCGCTTATTCGGCACGCGTGTTGCAGCTGGCGCGACAGCTCTTTGGCCAGGAGGCCGCACCGCTGGAGCCCGCGTTTCTCGCGCGCATGGCCGAGGCCCGGTCCAACAAGCCCGAAGCCGGCGACGGCGCCAGCATCTACAAAAAGTGCGTCGACACCAAGGAGCTGCACCTGGAGCAGGTTGCCGCGCACTACGCGATCAGCTCGGTCTTCTCGTCGTTTGCCGATGAAACGGATCTCTTCAGCTATCGCATCCGGCGCATTTCGCACGAGATTTACACTTCAGGCCGCGGCCGCCTCGCTGTGGGCCGCGCGCATGTGGCCAGCGCCATTACTGGAAACGCACGGAGCTTCTCTTTCGCGGTGCTCCACTTCGGCGACCAGAACATCACCGCCGCCGTGAAAGCCTACGACGACGCAGACGCTGCCGCTTTCGAAACTTTCACTGCCGAAGCCGCCGGCCACGTGCAGCGCGCCGACTTTCCTGAGGTCATTCGCCTGATCGACCGATTCTACGGCCACGCCGACTACTCGCTCACATCGCTCTTCAGCGACGAGCAACGCCGGATTGTCGATCTCATCCTCAACTCCACGCTTTGGGACATCGAGAGTTCGCTCACCACCATTTATCAGGATCACGCCAACCTACTGCACTATCTCTCGCAGGCGGGGCTGCCCAAGCCGCCCGCGCTCACTCTTGCCGCCGGCTTCGCAATCAACGCGGGATTGCGGCGCGCGCTCGAAAGCGAGCCCATCGATGTCGCGCAGTTGCGCTCTCTGCTTTCGCTTGCCAAGGCCGACCAGGTACCACTCGAATCTGCCACGCTCTCCTATATCGCCGACCAGCGCATGAAGCGCGCCATGGTGGATTTGGTCATGTCGTCGGGATCTGTTGAGATGCTCGACCGCGCGCTCGTGCTCGCCCGCACGCTGAGTGAACTGCCCTTCGACTTGAATCTATGGCAGGCGCAGAACATCTGGTACGAGATCCTGCGCACCTCAGGCTACGCGCTCACCGCGCTTGCGGCGGAGGAGCGTCCGCGCTGGGAGAAGGACTTCAACGAACTTGGCGCGTGTCTCACCATCGATTACGCGGCCATGCGTGCGGGTGAGCAAGCCGATTCGCTGGCGGCAGCGGACTGATTCGCTCAGATCTTAGCCAGCCGTCCATCTTTCAATGTGAACCGCTCGCCGCGCCAGACGATCGTGTCTCCGGCGAAGCCCGCAACCCACAAGCCCATCGCGATGACATCGCGCAGCGGGAGCAGCCAGAGATTCGCAAGCACCTCGTGATCGGCCAGCACCCCGGCTCCGACCGTCATCGCCTGTGCCAGACGCAGGAAGAAACCCAGCCCCAGCAGCCACAGGCTCAAGGGGCTCAATCCGCTCGCCAACACGTTCACAATTGCCCAACCGAGACCGTGCGTAAAGATCAGGCCTGCATAGCCTCGCGGACGCGAGCAGCGCACCGTCCGCAGCCAGCGGAGTTGATGATCGAAGAATCCGGTCCAGCTATACGCGGGAACAGCTGTCTCTACCACTTCGGCGCTCACGTCGATGCTGTAGCCGGCCTGAGCAATGCGAGCACCCAGCTCATAGTCGTCGGCCAGGTAATCCACGATGGACAGCAAGCCGCCGGCCTTTTTGAGCGCTTCTCTCTGCACGGCAAGCGTCGAGCCGAGCCCGTAATGCAGCCCGCCTTCGATCAGCTTTGAGAGCAGCACGCCGGGCATGAACTCGGCGGCAATTCCCAACGCCTCAAGCCGCGAAGGAATTGTGTTGTGCGCCTTCCCGCGATAGAGCGCCGTCACCAGGCCCACCGGCGGTTTGCCCGCATCGCGCAAAGCCGGCGCGAAGCAGCACATCACGCGCTCCAGGTAGCGGGAGCTCACCGTAATGTCGGAGTCGTTGATGAGCAGAAAATCGTGCCGTGCGTGCTCAGCGAGCTGCGCCAGCGTGCTCACTTTGCCGTTTGCGCCAAGCCGCTCGGGGCACTGCAGCAGCCGGATCGCCCGCTCGGGAAACTCGGCTTGCAGATCCTTCACCGCGGTTGCCGCAGGATCGTCCAGCGACGCCACGCCGAAAAGCAATTCGAATTGGCCCGCGTAGTTCTGCCGGCAATGGCTGCGAAACGCGTCCATCATGCCGGGGTCGAGCCCCTTGAGGGATTTCAGAATGCTCACGCCGGGAGCGAAGTCAGCCCGCGGTATGCGCCGCTCGCGCAGGAACGCGCGCGTCGCCAACATAGTCGCCAGAAAGTAAACCATTCCGGCCACGGCCAGCGCCGTCGTCGCGATCTCGATCGCTTCCGCCAGAATGTGCGGCATGAGGGCAGTTTACAGTTGTCAGTTCTCAGTTGTCAGTTACTGCGGCGGGAGCTGGAACTTGCCGACAACTGATCACTGACATCTGACAACTGTTTTTCACTCGTAGCGCAGCGCTTCAATTGGGTCCAGGCTCGCTGCCTTCCAGGCCGGGTAGATGCCGAAGACTAATCCAATGACGCAGGCAACGAGAAAGGCGATGATCACCCAGGTGAAGGAAAGCGCGGCATGCAGAAAGGAGACGGCAAAGTGCAGAATCAGCGTGAACAGCGCTCCGGCAGAGATGCCGAGCAGTCCGCCGACCATGCACAACGTGACTGCTTCGAGCGTGAATTGCAGCAGAATATTCTTTCTGGTTGCGCCGATCGCCTTGCGCACGCCAATCTCGCGCGTGCGTTCTGTCACGCTGACGAGCATGATGTTCATCACGCCCACGCCGCCCACCATCAGGCCGACGGAAGAGACGGCTACCATGAAAGAAAACAGCCCGATGGTCAGCTGATTCCAAAGCCGAGTGAGCGAATCAGGGCTGAAGATGGCGAAGTTGTCGTCCTGCTGCACATGCAACTTTCGCCGCACGCGGAGCAGCTCGCGGATCTCCTCGGTCACCAGAGCCTTGTTGGCAGGGTTGTCGTATCGCGCCACAATCCAGTAGTCGAGAATCTCAGGATGGATCTTTCTGAAAGTCTTCAGAGGGAAATAGGCTGAATTGTCCTGAGTATTTCGTCCGCTGCCGAACGGTTGTGGTTGCGTTTCCAGCACACCGATGACGGTAAAGACATCTCCATCGCACTCCACGTCCTGGCCGAGCGGCGATTTATCCGGGAAGAGGTCTTCTGCGGAATCGTGACCAAGAACGACCACGTTGTCACCATGCTCCGCTTCCGATTCCGTCCACATGCGGCCTTCCTTCATGTTCACGTCGACCACTTGCGTGACGGCCTCGGTGCTGCCGTTGATAATCGTGTTCTGAATCTTGTGCGTGCCCGCCTTCATGGCAACGCTGCCAAGGCCTGTCTGAAAGTCCTGGTAAGTCAGTTCCGGGTCGACAGCGATTACATGCGGCAAGCTGCGCATCGCAACGCCGTCTTCGTAGGTGAGCTTCTTGCGATTCAGCTCTTCGGTCGTGGGGCGATGGCCGAAGGGCTCAAATTGGAAGATCCACAAGTCGTTCGTGCCCAGCGTGCTGACAAAATGATCGATGTTGGAGTTCAGTCCGTTAATCGCCGACGAGATCAGGATGACGGTCGCGATCCCGATGGAGATGCCGAGGATGGTGAGGCCGGAGCGCAGCTTGTTCTTGCGCAGCGTGTCCAGCGCGAGTTTGACTGCTTCACCGGATTGGCCAATGGCGGGCATAAGGCAGTTCTTAGTTCACAGTTCTCAGTTCGTAGCTCTTCGTTGTCCGGCTTGTTGATCAGGTCGAGGACGCATTCACATCTCCGCTCGAAGCGCAGTGATCGGGTCGAGAGAGCTGGCTTTGTATGCAGGATAAATCCCAAAGAATAATCCCACGGCAGTGGACACAAAAAGCGCGACCAGGACGGACCAGATCGCCACCGACGACGGAAAAGAGACCGCCAAGGTAATCAACTTGGCCCCGGAGATACCGAAGACGACGCCGACGACCCCGCCAAGCGCCGCAATGTTTGCCGATTCAATGAGGAACTGGAGCAGGATGTCGCGGCGGCGCGCGCCGAGCGCCTTGCGGACGCCAATCTCCCGCGTCCGTTCCGTCACGCTCACCAGCATGATGTTCATGATCACGATGCCACTGATCACCAGTGCGACCGCTGCGATGGCAACGACTACGGCGCCAAAGTTGTTCAAAATAGTCACCAGGAGATTTCCAAAGGTTGCGCTGGAATCGATGGAGAATGCGTCAGCAGTGCCGGGCGAAAGATGACGGCGCGTGCGAAGAATCACGCGAAGCTCGTCGCTGACCGCTTCCATCACGGCACCACCGCCGCCCGAATTGACGAGAATCTGCAGGCTCTGGTTGGAGCCGTACGCCTCAAGAAACGTTGTGAGAGGAATTGCCACCCAGTTGTCCATGCTGCGGCCAAACATCTTGCCCTGGCTCTCACCCACGCCAATCACGGTATATGGCGCGCCGTCGACGCGAATCTCCTTGCCGAGCGGATCGCCGGGGCCGAGCACGTTGTCGACGATATCGGAGCCCACAATGGCCACGTGCGCCGAGTGCTGGTCTTCCATCTCGGTAAACGAACGGCCCAATACGATATTGAGGTTGGAAATCGGCGGCATGGTCCACGTCCAACCGCGAATGTCAGTGTCGGTGGTGGACTGAGTTCCGCGCACAACTTTGCCAGTGGAATCGCGCTGCGCGCCCACGGAGACGCAGGACCGGCATTCATCGACGATCGCGCGATAGTCGTCGTACGTGATGTCTTTGCGCTTCTGAAACGCGACGTATTCCTCAATCGTCATGAACGTCTCAGGCATCTTGCTGATCGTGATAACAGCCGCGCCGTAGGTGTTGATCTTGGACGTGACGAACTGCTTGGCCCCGTTGGTGAGCGTGACCACCATGATCACTGAAGACACGCCGATAATGACACCAATCAGGGTAAGAATGGTGCGCATCTTGTTTGCCCAAAGTGATTGCAGCGCGAGTTTGAAGGCCTCACCGAATGGCATGGTCTGCTTTTATGATACGCAAGGGATCGATCCGGTGTTCCGGCGTGGTGAATTGGCGGCCAGCGCCAACGGCGCGATCTCCGATGCCCGGGCTAGTGCGCGGCATCACCAAAGCAGTTTGCGGGGGTCAGGTTTCAGGGGTCAGATCTGGTCGCACCGGGATGAGGCTTGCACCTGACGCCTGCTTCACTCGTATCTCAGCGCTTCAATCGGGTCCAGATTTGCTGCTTTCCACGCCGGATAAATGCCAAACAGGAGCCCGATCGCGCAGGAAGCGCCGAAGCCGACCAGCACCCACGTTGTTGAAACCGTGGCCGGCAATCCGATGGGAAGAAAATACACAATCCAGGTGATGATGGCGCCAAGCAGAATCCCCATGACGCCGCCAACCGAGCACAAGGTTACTGCTTCCACAGTGAACTGCGTAAGGATCGTGCGTTTGGTCGCGCCGATGGCCTTGCGCACTCCGATCTCACGTGTTCTTTCGGTCACGCTCACCAGCATGATGTTCATCACGCCCACCCCGCCCACCATCAACCCTACGCTGGAGACGGCAATCATAAAGACAACCAGCCCGTCGGTGAGTTGACCCCACAGCCGGGTGAGAGAGTCAGGCCCGAAGATCTCAAAATCATCCGGCTTATCGACGCGCACTTTTCGCCGGATGCGCAGCAATTCGCGGATCTCCTCTTCAACGAGGTCCTTGTTCTTCGGGCTGTCGTACTTCACGATGATCGTCAGATCCGTGATCTCCGGATGCAGGTTATGGAATGTTCCGAAGGGGAACAGAATGATGTTGTCGCGCGGATTCTTGCCGCTGCCGAAGGGCTGCTTGCGTTTATCCAGAACACCAATCACGGTGTAGAGCCCCGACTCGATGGCTATCTCTTTGCCCACCGCCGGCTGGTCGCCGAAGAGCTCCTGCCAGGTGTCGTGGCCGAGCACCACGACATGCGCGGCGCGTGCATCTTCGGCGTCGGTAAACATGCGGCCTTCAAGCAAAATCAGCTCGGTCACATCCATCACTTCGGGAAAATCGCCTGCCAGAATCGAGCCGGAGACCTTTTTGCCTCCGTATCGAGCGCTGACGTCGCCTACCTGGAAGCTCTTGATGGAGGCGCCCTCGGCGTCTGTTGTAATCACGTGCGGCAACTCGCGCAATGCTCTTGCGTCATCGACGGTCAGCATCCTGCGCGCAAGCATCTCGGCCGTTGGGCGCACATTAATGATCGGCAAGCGCCCAATCCAAAAGACGTTCGATCCCAGCGAGTTGATAAAACCCGAGACACGGTTATCGATGCCATTCACGACTGACGAAATCGCGATGACGGTGGAGACGCCGATCACGATGCCCAAAATCGTCAGACCAGAGCGCAGCTTGTTGGTCCGCAACGTGTCCAGCGCCATCTTTACGGATTCGCCGGTTTGGCCGGTTCTAGCCATCGCCGAGTCTCACAGTTCTGCGCGCAGCGCCACTACAGGGTCGAGCTTGGCCGCCTTGCTGGCGGGATAAACGCCGAAGAAGATGCCCACCGAGCCGGCGAGAAACAGGCCCAGAAAGATTGCCCACAATGGCGCATTGGTTGGGAATCCAATGACAATGGTGATCAGCTTGCCCACCAGAATTCCGCAAAGGACGCCGATGGCTCCGCCGGTCACTGCCATGGTCGCGCTCTCAATGAGGAATTGCATCAGCACATCGCGCTGTTTGGCGCCCAGAGCCTTGCGGACGCCAATCTCGCGCGTCCGTTCCGTGACGCTCACAAGCATGATGTTCATAATCACGACGCCTCCCACCACCAGCGAGATCGATGCCAGCCCCAGCACCACGCTGGCGAAGAGTGAGCTGATCTGCCTCCAGATATCGAGGAAGGTATCGTTGGTCTCAATCTCGAAGTCGTCGGGTGACCCCGGCGCATCATGCCGCCGCGTCCGCATCAGCACGCGCACCTGATCCTCGGCTCGTTCCATCATCGGTGCGCCGCCGCCTACGCGCGCAAAAATGTCCACCGAATCGTTGTAGCCGTAGGTCTGCTGATAGGTGGTGATGGGGACGGCAACCCAGTTGTCCTGCGATTGGCCCAGCGTGTTTCCCTGGCGCTCCCCCACGCCCACAATCGTGTAGGGAATGCCATCGACGCGAATCTCTTTGCCGAGCGGATCGCCCGGGCCCAGAATGTTGTCCACAATGTCGTAGCCCACGATCGCATCGTGCGTGGCGTGCTCTTCGTCGGACGGCGTAAACCCGCGACCGATCGCGATGTTGATGTTGTTGAGCGCCAGCATCGTCCAGGTGTATCCGCGCACATCGGTATTGTCGCTGGAGTGGCCGTTGTAAAAGACGTTCGTAGATTTATCCAGCGCCGCGCCCATTTCGCTGCAATCCGTGCAATCGTCAAGGATCGCCCGGTAGTCCTCAATGCGAACGATCCTGCGCCTCTGGTAGCGAAAGTAATCCTGGGCGCTGAAGATCACGCTCGGCATCCGCGACACCTGAAACACGTCGGCGCCGTAGCCTGACAGCTTGGTGGCGACGTAGCGGTTGGCACCGTTCACCAGCGTTATCACCATGATGACCGACGCCACGCCCATCACCACGCCAATCAGCGTCAGGATGGTGCGCATCTTGTTGCCCCACAGCGATTGCAACGCGAGTTTAAAGCCCTCTCGAAGTGGCATGATCTGCTGTCATGATACGCAGGGGATCGATTCGGGGTTCCGACGGCGGCAAGCCTGCAACTGAGCTTTGCGCCGATTCTTCGTTTATCCGCCGTGTTTTGGGGCCGGTCGAGGGAAGACACTCGTCAAACGGCGCTTCGGTAACCGGACGCAGTGGCTTGAATCCCTTCGGCATAGGGCGTACCCACGAATCCAAAGGCTCGCGCGTACTTCGACGAATCAAACAGATACGGAGAATCATTCTGGTAGAGCATTTCATAAATCTCGCCGACCACTGGATCGAACCATCCAAAGATGCGAACCATGAATGGGCGCAGCACGCGGTATTTCGGCGCCACCCTCATTGCCTGCGCGGCCTGAGTAATGAACTCTTTGCCCGTCGGGGGATTCGGCGCCGTTGGCAGATGCCAGGTCTGATTCCAGGCCGATTCCGCTTCAGCCAGAGTCATCAGCGCCTCGGCCGCATCCGGCGTATAGGTGTAGGAGTGCGCAAGGGAATCGTTCACAAGACACATGGCCTTCTGCTTCCTGCTCATCGGCTCAAACACCATTGCATTCGGGATGCCGGTTTTGGCGGCCGGCCCGTAGAAGTCCGCTGCGCGGGCGATCATGGCGGTCAAGCTGCCGGACTGCCATTCCTTGATGAGGGTGGACGCAATTTTCGCCCGGATCTCTCCCTTTTTGCTGCCAGGATTGAACGGGGTCTCTTCCGTCATCGCGCCGGCGACCTTGCCGTACATATACACATTGTCAAAGAAGATCAGCCGCGCGTTCGCTCGCTTGCAAGCCTCAATCGTGTTGGCCATGATGCGAGGCCACAGTTGCGCCCAGACTTTGTGGTCGTATTTCAAGCCCGCGAGGAGAATGACGACGCTCGAGCCTGCAACGGCCCGCTCGGTCTGATCCCTGTCAGAGAGGTCGGCTGAAACCAACTCCGCTGCGCCGGGCTTCGAGACGGGATTTCGGCCCACGAGCCGAAATGGAAGTTTGCGCGCTGCCAACAAACTGGCCAATTCGTTGCCGATCGCACCGCCTGCGCCAAGAATCGTTATCATTTGGCATCCTCGCTCATTCCGGATGAATCATGCCTTCCCAGCATCGCTTTGTCCCAGCTACTTTCACCGCCCGGAGCTGCCGAATCCCTTTTCCGCACGCAATGAGTCTTCCAGGCTTTCAACCTCCTGGACGAGACCTGTGAGGACAGGGACTGGAACCATTTGCGCGATCTTTTCGCCCGCTTGTAATTCGACGGCCGCATCGCCGAGGTTGGTTATGACCACCAAAATCTCACCGCGGTAGCCGGCATCGATCACGCCGCCGGTTGTAGCGACTCCTCGCGCCGCCATCGACGAGCGGTCGCGCACCAGCAGGCCCAGGGGCGCGCCGGTCCGCGGATCGCGCGCTTCCACTGCAATTCCTGTGCGCACCTTCGCCGTCGCCCCAGGCGCCAGGGTGATGCCCTCCAGCGCAAACAGGTCATATCCCAGGTCCTCGCCGGGATGCGCCACAACAGGCGCCCGCGCACCCGCCTCCAATAGCTTCACACGCAACATAAGACTGATGCTAGCAGCGGAGCTGGAGAGGCCCCTTCATCAAGCTGAATCCAGGCCAGTTTGTGAGCCTTTCGGAGCGATCGGATAACCCTTTTGTCGCATTGATGCATCACAATGGGTGCTCTAGACTCGGTACGAACAAGGGTTTTCTCCCGAGCGTTTGTTTCCTGGTACTGAAACCTTGCAAGGCATGCTGGCGTTCATAGGCGAGCCGATAGGTGGACGGGCCCCCCAAAGAAAATCAATGGATTTTTGGTGAGCCGCTGCGGCGCTGCCTTGTCTTTCGATTTGTGGAGTGGATGCCGATGAGAGTTATCGTATTTGCAGAAGAATTCAGGAAAGGTGCCTGGGACGTCTGGGAACACACGTGCAGCGCGAAAGAGGCTAAGGCAGTTCTCAATTCTGCCCTTCAGAGCGCTAAGGGCCACAGGCCGGACGGACGCCCGGTTCACCAAGACCTGCTTGAGAGCGCTCGCAAAATGTTCAACGTTGCGCCCGTCTCGCCCGCGAGCCCGAAAGATGGGGATCTTCGGGTCTACTGCATCTGTGTTGACCAAACGGTGATCGGGGTTTACGAAAAGATTCGCCAATACTCCGAAAGAATCACCGAAGCCCATCAGTTTGCTGAGGCCGCGCTCGGGAAATCCGCCTGACAGCTGAGTAGACGCCGCTTAAAATGGTCAGCCCCGGCCGGGTGTATACCCAACCGGGGCTGTCGTATTCGGCAAAAGGACCTATAAGCCGAATTCTGTTCCGGACCAGCCCACGAATCGTGAACAGGCCCTCATGCGGTCATTCCTCTAGGCGCCGCGTTACCGCGGACGCTCATCAGCGACCTACCCGGAGGTTTCGGCGAACCATAGAGCCGCCTTGCCGCATCGGGCCGATGCGCAACCGGCGCCTGGCTCCTGGCCCCGGTTTCCCTCCCTATTTGGTCTTGCTCCGTGTGGGGTTTACCCTGCCTCCGGCATTACTGCCGGAGCGGTGCGCTCTTACCGCACCTTTTCACCCTTACCAGGACTGGCCGTCCAGGCAAACGCCCTTCGGGCCAATCGTCCGTGCCGAAGCACGAACAACCGGCGGTATGTTTTCTGTGGCACTAGCCGTCCACGGGCTTTGAAGCCCGCGTCCCGGACGTTATCCGGCACACTGCCCTGCGGAGTTCGGACTTTCCTCTCCCGGCAACCCCTGCTTGCGCAAGGACTTCCGGCAGCGACCGCCCGGTCCTCCTGCCAGCCTTTAGTGTACCCCGAAACGGGTTTCCGTTCACGGTTACCTCGGTCCACCGGAACGGCGTCCACTCCATCTGCTATAAAGATTGCCGGACGATTCAGCCAGCAGACTCATCGCCCCAATGGATTCCCATGAGAATGGCCGCATCACTCCCCATCGCATCCGCTCTTATCGCATTTTCATTCACCGCCGGATCCTTTGCCGGGCGTACCCAGCAACCCACTCCGCCTGCCATCGACATGACCCCTGTCAAGCCCGAGTCCGTGGGCTTTTCTTCCGAGCGGTTGGAGCGGCTCCACGCAGCTATCCAGGAAGAAGTCGACCAGAAGCATCTCGCCGGCGCCATCACTCTGCTCGCGCGCCACGGCAAGATCGTGGACTACCGCACCTACGGCATGCGCGATATGGCTGCGGCGACCCCGATGACCAAGGACACCATCTTCCGCGACTACTCCATGACCAAGCCCGTGACCGGCGTGGCGATGATGATCCTTTACGAAGAGGGCAAGTGGCTGCCCTCCGATCCAATCTCGAAGTACATCCCCGAGTTTGCGCACCTCAAGGTCTTCATCGGGTTCGACGCCAACGGCAAGATGCTCCTCGCCGACCCCGACCACGCGCCGACGATGCATGAGCTGATGACGCACACCGCCGGTTTCACCTACGGCAACGCCGACACGCCTGTCGACAAGATGGTCCACGACCTGAACCTGGATCATGCGAAGAACCTTCAGGAGCGGATCGACCTGCTGGCAAAGGTTCCGCTGCTGTATCAGCCCGGCACGCGCTGGGTATACAGCCCGTCGATGGACATCCAGGGCTACATTGTGGAGAAGCTCTCCGGCCAGTCGCTCCCCGACTTTATGCGCGACCATATCTTCGCGCCGCTGGGCATGAGCGACGCGGGCTTCTTTGTGCCTGCCGAAAAGCGAGCTCGATTTGCCGCCGGCTACCACGAGACCGATGGCCAGCTCGTGGCCGAAGCCACCACGAATGGCATCCCCGACGACTATCCCGCCGAGCCCACGAATCCCTCGGGCGGCGGCGGCCTTGTCTCGACTGCCGAGGATTACTACCGCTTCGCGCAGATGCTCCTGAATGGGGGCGAGCTGGGCGACGCGCGCGGCGAAACACGAATTCTGGCGCCGGGTACCGTCAAGCTGATGACCTCAAACCACCTGTCCGCCGCGCTTCTCACAGGCCAATTCGGAATCGGCCAGCACATCATGCGTCCCGGCTTCGGCTATGGCTACAACTGCGCAGTGGTATTCGATCCGCCGCTGGCCGATCTCTCCGACGGCAAAGGCACATTCTTCTGGGATGGCGCCGCGGGAACCTGGTTCTGGGCTGACCCCGCCAACGACATCGTCTTCGTGGGCATGATCCAGCGCCGCACCAGCCCGGACAATCACCATCTGCTCTATCGCGTCCATGCGCTGGTCGATCAGGCCCTGGTCGATCCGTCGAAGTAGGGCGCTGCGGCGAATTTGGAAATACCCTGCCTCGCCGCGCGCCTCAAGTGCCGCGCGCCGGATAAATCTAATGCATCGCCCCGCGGCCCACTGCCATCTATTCTTGGCGGGGCAGTGACCCTTTCCCGCCTTCGGGAATCCGCCTTTGCGGCGCGATTTCGTCTCAACTCAGACTCTGGAGAAGCTCATGAAAATCGTCTCTCTCATAGCCCGCTATCTGCTCGCGCTCATCTTCCTTGTATTCGGCATGAATCACTATCTGAACTTCATCCATACAGGCCCAATCCCGCCTGGCTACATCGGCCAGTTCTTCGGGGTGCTCATCGCCTCACGCTACCTCTATGTCGTCGCATTCCTTGAGGTTGTGCCGGCCATCCTGTTGCTGATTCATCGCTATGTGCCGCTGGCCCTGGTTGTCCTGGGCCCCATCATCGTCAACATCTTACTCACACAAATTCTCATGGCACCCAGCATGATCGCTATTGGGGCCGTCGTTGCTGTCCTGTGGTTCCTCACGGCGTGGCCGGTGCGCTCAGTATTTCTACCCCTGTTGCAGCAGCGCGTTGGTAATTGAGATCGTCTGTCCGCCCCGCGCCGCAGGTCCAGCGTAAGCTGGCTCACGATCGCGTGCCTCGCTACAATCGCAGGTAGCGATGATCCAGTACCTCTATCTCGGCCGCGTGGACTACGGCGAGGCGCTTCGCCTGCAGCAAGAGCTGGTTGCGCTGCGCATGGCAGGCCGCATCGGCAACGTGCTCCTGCTGCTTGAGCATCCGCCAGTGCTCACCCTCGGCCGCAACGCGAAACGATCGAACATTCTTGCGACCGACGAGCTTTTGGCGCGGCGCGGCGTCACTCTCCACGAGATCAATCGCGGCGGCGACGTCACTTACCACGGTCCGGGCCAGCTGATCGGCTACCCCATCTTCGATCTACGCAGCCTGCGCAATCCCAGCGGACACAATCGCCTCGGGCCCGTCGATTTTGTCCGCTTGATGGAAGAAGCTCTCATCCGACTTTGCGGCGAGTTTGGCGTCGCTACCGGACGCATCTGCGGCCTCACCGGCGTCTGGTGTGCCGCGCACGGCGGAGCTTTGGACGAGAGCTGTGGAACGATGGCCAAAGATCAGCCCAAAGGGGAAAGGAAGATTGCCGCCATCGGCATTCACGTCGCCCGCGGCGTCACTTCGCACGGATTCGCCTTCAATATCACCACCGATCTGCGCGGCTTCGCTCTCATCAACCCCTGCGGCATCACGGACCGGCCGGTCACGAGCCTGGAAAGAGAAGTCGCGGACCCGAAAAGCCTGCCCAGCCTTGAATCCATCGCGCAAATGGCGGCAAGGCAATTTGGTTTGGTCTTCAATGAGCCGGTCGAGTTGGTTGACAGCCTCGCGGCCCTTCGCGTGCTCGTCGACGCCAGGCCCGAATCGTCAACTCGTGAGAGTGCGGCTTCTGATTTTCCGGCTCAAGACACGCCGCTCGAGATTCCGCCGGAGATCGAGCGCTTGCGCCGCAGCAAAGACCGGCCGATCCTGGCCTGAGCCCGCTGGTCAACTTTTTTAGAGCATCCGCAATTTATAATCCGGCAGGAGCCGCTGCGCGCGACGAACAGAGGGATGCATGACCACTGAAATCATCATGCCCCAGATGGGCGAGTCGATCTTCGAGGGCACGATTACCAAATGGATCAAGGCGATTGGCGACACCGTCGCAATCGACGAGCCGCTCTTCGAGATCTCTACCGACAAGGTCGACGCCGAGATTCCCTCGCCTGTTGCCGGCGTGCTTACTGAAATCCGCTTCCCCGAAGGGGCCACCGTCGAGGTCAATACTGTCGTCGCGGTGATTGGCGAAGCCGGCTCAAAGGTCGCCGCTCCCGCGGCTGCCACGAAGGTTGTTGCGCCAAAGGCGCCTGCTGCCGTTAGCGGCGCACCGGCGGTCCCCGCTCTTTCAGTGGCGGCAGGTCGCCGCATCCGCTCGTCGCCGCTGGCCCGGCGCATTGCCAAGGAGCACGGCGTCGAGCTCAGCCGCATTGCGGGCACGGGATCCGAGGGCCGCATCTCCAAAGACGATGTTCTGCGAGCTGCCAGCTCTCCGGCCGCCGCGCAGACATCCGTCCAAAAGGCTGCCGCACCGCAGGTGCCGCAGGTGGCGCCCGATCTCGCAACGCTTCCGGCCGATCCAGTGCCACTGACCCGCATGAGGGCCATTATTGCCGAGCGCATGCTCGAGAGCGTGCGCGTCAGCCCTCACGTATACACCGTCTACAAAGTCGACATGACGCGCGTCGCGCGCCTGCGCGAGCAGCGCAAGGCGACCTTCGACCATCGCCACCACGTCAAGCTCACCTTCATGCCCTTTATCGCCGCCGCAGCCGTT
>Ga0181535_10003207_pt1 | contig 19146 bp, 18 predicted proteins | sample PEATcosm2014_Bin_44_FD_119774 | JGI IMG/M metagenome (GOLD analysis project Ga0181535, IMG submission 119774) | Peatland microbial communities from MTU Mesocosm Facility, Houghton, MI, USA - PEATcosm2014_Bin17_30_metaG | ecosystem: Environmental > Terrestrial > Soil > Wetlands > Peat | place... | reverse complement strand
CGGGCCGAAGTCGATTGAGGCGATTAAAGAGGTGGTTGCGACGGCGAAGACCATCGTGTGGAATGGGCCTGCGGGCGTGTTTGAATTTCCGCGTTTTGCCGTGGGAACGAACGCGATCGCGAGAGCCGTAGCGGCGAATCGGACAGCCACGTCGATCATCGGCGGCGGAGATTCGGTGAGCGCGATCAACCAGGCCGGCGTCGCCGACCAGATCACGCACATCTCGACCGGCGGCGGAGCTTCGCTTGAGTTCCTTGAGGGCAAGAAGCTGCCCGGCGTGGAAGCGTTGACGGACAAGTAAATCAGTTCTCGGTGACGAATGGTCAGAGACAAGAATCGCATCCCGCCGAAAGCGCAAGATGCGATTCTTTTTATGAAGCCTGCCGGCCCGGAGGGTGAAGAAGCACTGTGGCATATTACACACGGGTCCTTTCAAAAGATGCGGAGTTCCCTTCCTTCGAAGATCTCGTGCGTTTGATCGTCGACGCTCACCCCGATTACAAACTTTCGATCGAAGAAGAAGACGAAGCGGGATGGAACACCCTTCTGCTCTCGGGAATCGATGAGGTCGAAGTTGCCCTGATCGAGCGCAATCCCGTCACGGATGGTTCGGCCGGCCAGGATGAGATCGCAGACTTTATCGAGGACATGCAGGATTGCAGGCCGAGAAGCGGCGTTCAATGGCTTGAGAATTACCTGGCCTTTGTAAAGACGATCTATGCGTTTCAGCATCTGCAAGGCTCTGAAACAGAAGAAGGCAGCAATGCGCTCCACGCTCTGCGTTCGGCACTTTGGGAGCGCGGAGACGCGATTATTCAGGCCGATGGAGAAGGGTTCACCAATGAGGATGGCTACCACATAATCTGGCAGTTTTCCGACTCGGTTTCCGGGCCCTGGAAGATGGGCGTGCTTCAGGACGGCGTTTGGCGTCATTTTTCAATGGATCTGGGAGATCCCGATCATCGGGCCGCTTTCCTGAAGGGTACGGTGCCTGACGATTTGACGTCGGTGTTGGGATCAGTCACGTAGAGCGAACAACCGTCGCTTTCGAAACGGGCTTCCTGCCTTCTCTCTGTGCTCGCCATCACCCAGACGACGAAATCGATCCACTAAAATCGAGTTGAGGAATTGACAAACATGTCTCGTAAAGCACTGATTGCCGCCAATTGGAAGATGTACAAAACGCCGGCGGAAGCCAAGGCGTTCGTCGATGCTTTTTTGCCGCTCGTTGCCTGGCATACGCGCGACGAGATTGCGCTGTTTCCGTCCCCGGTACTGCTGCCCACGGTCACCGCTGCATGCAATGCCTCAAACGTGGCCGTGGGCGCGCAAAACATTCACTTCGCCGAGGAGGGCGCTTTCACCGGCGAGACTTCGATTGTGCAACTGAAGGCCGTTGGCGGAACGCATACGCTCATCGGGCACTCCGAGCGGCGCCAGTACTTTGCCGAGACCGACGAAATCGTAAACAAGAAGCTGCACACTGCGCTCAAGCACGGTGTTGTGCCGGTGGTATGCATCGGTGAAGTGCTGGAGGAGCGCGAGGCGGGCAAAACAGCGAGCGTGCTCAAGACGCAGGTGACGGGCGCGTTTGCGGGCATTACTCCCGAGGCTGCGGGACCGATTGTGATTGCATATGAACCGGTGTGGGCCATTGGCACGGGCAAGACCGCAACGCCGGAGATCGCCGCCGACGCGCACCGCATCATTCGAGCGGAGGTAGCGAAGTTGCTTGGCGCGGATGTAGCTGCGGCAATGCGCATTCTTTACGGAGGCAGCGTGAAACCGGACAATGCAACCGCGCTGATCAGCCTGGAAGAGATTGATGGTGCGCTGGTGGGCGGCGCGAGCCTCAAGCCGGATTCGTTTGCGGCCATTGTGAAGTACTGAGCGGATTCATGCGCGCCGGTCATTGCGGAGAATCGCGCCCAGGGCCGCGGCGATCGCCGGATCACCGTGGCCCGATGCATTTCAGGCAGAGCCTACCGGCCCTTGGCCGATCCACGCATGACTCCGAAGACGAAGATCGTCGTCGAGTCAAACCGTTTCCCCGGAAGCAGCTCCGTGGTAGGAAAACTCGGCTGGTTGGGTGAGTCTGGAAAGTGCTGCGTCTCCAGGCAGAAGGCATATGGCGGGTGAGTTCGCGGAACGCCCGTCGCGTCGGCGGCGGGTGTCGGAGGCGGCGGAATGCGCGGCACGTAGAACTGAATGGCCGGTTCCGTGGTGAAGACCTGAATGCTGCGTCCGCTGGCGGGGTCGTCGACTTCCGCGGCCGGCGATTCTAGTCCCGGTGCCCGCAGCACAAGATTGTGGTCGTAGCCGAATTCAGGGATCCTGTCAGCAATGGGGTGCGGGGTACGGAAGTCCAGCGGCGTGCCGGCGACAGGCGCGATCACTCCCGTGGGAATGTGGTGATCGTTGAAGGGAGTATAGGAGTCCGCGTCGATCCTGGCCATGTCGGCGAAAACCGGTGTCGAGGGGTCGGCGGCCAGATTGAAGAAGGCGTGGTTGGTAAAGTTGACGACCGTGGCCTTGTCGGTGGTGGCCGTGTACTGGATCCTAAGGGCCGGCGAGCCATGGAAGTTGGCGAGCGTGAAGCGCACCGCAAGGGTGACCGTTCCCGGAAAGCCCATGTCACCGTCGGGCGAGACCAGGGTCATTGCCACGCCATTCCGAATCTCTTTCCCGCTCCAGGTCTTCGTGTTAAAGCCCGCCAAGCCGCCGTGCAGCGCAACGCCGTCCGGGCCTGTGGGGACATGGTACGTCTTTCCCTCCAGAGTGAACTGCCCGTGATCGATGCGATTGGCATAGCGGCCGATGGTAGCGCCCATAAAAGTGTTGGTGCCCCGCATGTACTCCTTCAGGCTGTCCGGTCCCACAATGACATTCCCCATCACGCCACTGCGGTCGGGCACGCGCACGCTCACGATGTGAGCGCCATAAGTCGTGATTTTGACTTCGGCACCGGCAGAGGTTATGGTGTACAACTCGACCGGCGCGCCTGAGGCATCCTGACCCCAGGGAGCGTGCGTTACAGTTGCGGCCTCAATGCCCGGCGAGAGGCAAACGACGGCGGCCACAAAAACCAAACAAAGTTTCATGAGAACTCCGCTCGCAAATCGAACTGAAAACCGAGAGTCTGCAGCAGAGAGCAGTATAGTCGAGAGGAATCGCGAAGGCGGACGGCCACGCTTGAAAGTCGCGCAGCAGTCTGTGCAGCTTCCTTGGCCCCGTGGCCTGGGCGACTGCGCGGCTTCTCTGACCTTGGAGGCGGAAGCGCTACATCGGCAGGTAGAATCCGGAGATCCAGTTCTCAAGCAGCCCCGGGAAGCAGCCCAGCAACAGGACGGCGGCCGCGATGGCGATCAGGACCGCCAGCGTCACCGGATGCGCGCGAATCGGCGATTCGTCGGTAGACGGCATGACGTACGCGCGCTTGAGAACCTGCAGATAGTAGTAGAGCGACACGGCGCTGAATGCGATGGCAACCGCGACAAGCGTGAGGGATTCAGTCGGCAGCGACGTGAGGGGCATTTTGCCTTTGTAGCCAAGCCCGAGTACCGCCGCAAAAAGATTGAACTTGGCCCAGAAGCCGACCAGCGGCGGAATCCCGGCGAGCGAGAGGAAGAGCACGAGCAGCACGGCGGCGAGCAGCGGATTGCGCTTTTGCAGTCCGAGGAAAGAGTCGAGCTTGTCGGAGCCGGTAGCACGCTCCACGACGCCCACCACGCCGAATGCGCCGATGGTGGTAAGGCCGTAAGTGACGCTGTAGTAGAGGACGGCTTGCGCACTGGCGTTCGACCAGGAGAAGAACGCTAGGCCAAGCAAAATGTAGCCGGCGTGCGCGATGGCCGAGTAAGCAAGCAAGCGGCGCACACTCGATTGCGCGAGGGCCGCCAGGTTGCCGAAGACCATCGAGAGCACGGAGAGATCCATGAGGATCATCGGCCAGACGGTGACGAGGCCTGGAGTGATATGCGGCAGCGGGGCACCGGCATGATATGTGGTGAGGGCGACTCGGCCGCCCGTCATGTGCAGCATCGCGGGCCACCAAAGGATTGCGTGGCTGATGGAGATGAGCAGCGCGAAGCTCGCGACCTTGGAGACGGACGCAATGAATGCTGCGGCCGGAGTTGGCGCGCCTTCATAAGTGTCGGGCGCCCATAGATGGAACGGGAACGCGGCAATCTTGAAGCCGAGACCGGCGGCAATCATGACCAGCGCGATATAGAGCAGCGGCGCGCCTCCATTGGCCGATGCCATATAACTGCCGAGCACGACGCGCGGAAGGCTTGTTGAGCCCGAAAGCCCGTAGAGATAACTGAAGCCGAAGAGTAGGAACGCCGCTGACATGCCGCCGAAGAGGTAATACTTGATGGCGGCTTCTGCGCTTTTTCCCGATCGCTTGTTGAAGGCAGTCAGGATGTAGAGGCCGAGCGAAAGAAGCTCGAGCGCCACGAAGATCACCAGCAAGTCCTGCGCGCCAGAGATGATCAACCCGCCCGCCGCGGCCATCAGCACAACAGAAACGTACTCACCGGCGTTGCGTGTGAAACTGGAATCCGCGTAGCCTGAATCGACGAGCAGCAGAAGCGTGAGCGCGGTGAGCACGAGAATGGCGACCTGCGCGACGGCCGCCGATCCGCCTGCCGCGAGCAAAAGATCATTGCCGGAGCTGAATCCTGCCCATCCCGCCGCATAGACGGCCCAAATTGCCGCAATACATCCGAGAATTCCGATGACCGCGGCGACCGCGGTGCGAACCTCGAGAGCAGCTTTGCGCAGGAATCCGAGATCGACGACAAGTACGAGCAGCGCGGCGATCTCGAGAACCGTTTCGGGCAGAGTGGCCTGAAAGAGCGAGGCATAGCTGAGGGCGGCGTAATTCATTGCGCGCCTCCCGCAAGCAGCGCCTTCACGGCCGGCTCAATTTGATCGAGAAGAATGCGCGGGTAGAGCCCGACGACAAGCGTGGAGATGCCGAGCAGTGCGACTCCGGCGTACTCGGGCCAGGTGATTGGCGCGAACTTGTGCTCATGCTCCGATTCGAGCTCATGCGGGGTGGGCAGGGAGTCGGTGAAAAAGGCCTTTTGCAGTGCGCGCCAGATGTAGGCCACGCCAACGATGATGCCGATGCCGGAAACAGCGGCCCACCAGGGATTGGCCTGCCAGGCGCCGACGAGAACCTGGAGCTCAGCCACGAATCCGGAAAAGCCGGGCAGGCCCATCGATGCAACACCGGCAAAGACAAAGGCCCACGCCGCGAAGGGCAGCCGACGCGACAGATGCATGGGCCCTAGTTCGGCGAACTGGCGCGTGTGCGTGCGGTCGTAAACGATTCGGCCGACGATGGCGAACAAGAGGCCGGCGATGACGCCATGCGAGAACATCTGAAGAACCGCGCCGTCGACGCCAATCTGATTGAGCGTCATGAGACCAAGAAGCACAAAGCCCATGTGGCTCACGCTAGAGTAACCAATGACGAATTTGAAGTCGGTTTGCGCCAGCGCGACAAGCGCACCATAGACGATGCCGATGACGGCGAGCCACGCGAAGACGTCGCGCCACGAGCCCAGTCCTATAAACGCGAATCCCCACGGATCGAGGCCATGCGGGAAGAGCCCGATACCGACCCGCAGGCAGCCGTACGCGCCGAGTTTCATCACGACTCCAGCCAGCAGCATGGACGCCGCGGTCGGCGCGGCGACGTGGCCGGTAGGCGCCCATGTGTGGAACGGCCACATGCCGGCAAGAATCGCGAAGCCGACGAAGACCAGCGGGAAGCACCACATCTGGAAGCTGACCGGCAGGCCCGCGTGCGCCAGATCGCCAAGCGCGGTGGAGTGGCTGCCCGCGGTGGTGTAAGCCGCGAGCAGGCCGATAAGCACCATTGCTGAGCCAACAAAGGAGTAGAGCGCGAGCTTCATGGCGCCATATTCGCGGCGCGTTGAACCCCAGATAGAGATGAGAAAGTATTTGGGGACGATGGCGATTTCGTAAAACACAAAAAGCAGAAAGAGATCGCCGCTCAGGAAAACGCCGTAGACGCCGCCGATCAGCGCCAGATAAAACGCGAAGAACTGGTTGGTGCGCAGTTCGATGTTCCAACTGAAAAGCACGCCGGCAACTGAGGCGATGCCAGTGAGCAGGACGAGGACGCGGCTGATGCCGTCGGCCGCGAGTAGAAAATGAACGCCCATCGACGGCACCCAAAGCGCGTCGACGAATACCTGGCGGCCCTGCCCCATGCCGGCGGCAAAGCCCGCGATGGCGATGGCAAGCCCGGCCACTGCCACTACCAGCGCCCACCAGCGCGCAACTTCGGGCTTGGCTTTGGGCAGCAGCGCCGAGATCAGCGCGCCGGCAAACGAAATGGTGATTGCCCAGGCCATTCTCTAAAATCTCCAGTGCGCGAGCAGGTTCACGACTGTCGGATTGATCGTGTCGAGAATCAGCCGGGGCGCGAGCCCGATGAGGAACATGAGGCCGATCACGGGCGCGAGAGCCATCCGTTCGCTGTGATGCAGATCAGGAAAATTGGCCCAGTGCTCCGGGACGGGGCCGGTGAAAACTTTCTGGATGACGGTGAGGATCACGATCGCAGTCACGAGCAAACCAAGCACCGATACCGTTGCGCTGATCCAAGACAAGGGAAAAACCCCACGGAAAATCAGAAACTCGCTCACGAAGCTGTTGAGGCCGGGCAGGCCGAGCGAGGAGAAGAGCACGATGCCCATCAGCCCGGCGAACACAGGCGCGGGCTTGCGCAGACCGCCGAAGTCGTCGATTCCGCGCAAACCGCCGGTGCGGAACTGAATCATGGCGATGAACCAGAAGATCGCGGCCGCCGTAATGCCGTGATTGAACATCTGCAGGATGACGCCGTTGAGTGCGGCAGCCTGGCTGGCTTGCGCTGCCGCGCCGTAGACGGGAACGGCAATCGCGAAGATTCCGAGCAGGCAATAGCCAAGGTGATTGACCGACGAGTAGGCAAAGACGCGCTTCAAATCTTTCTGCGCTGCCGCGGCCCACGCGCCCATCACGACGGTGATGACGGCGAGAACCAGAAGCGGCGTGCGCATGGCGGCAATCTGCACTCCAAAGATGGGCAGCGCGATGCGCAGCAGGCCGTAAACGCCCATCTTCGACATGGCGCCAGTAAGCAGCATGGTGACAGGAGAAGGCGCCTCGGCATACGCGGCGGGTAGCCAGGTGTGGAAAGGCGCGAGAGGCACTTTGACGGCGAAGCCGGCGAGCACGCCGATGGCGAGCCAGGGCATCACCGCGCCCAGATGCGCCGTGACCATCTGCGTCAGCGCGCCGGACGCGGCCATGGCGGTTAGATCGCCGAAATCCATGGAGCCGGTCGAAAGAAAAACAGCAAGAAACGAAATCAGCAACGCCACCGAGCCGGCCATGGTGTAGACGAAGAACTGCGTGGAAGCGGGGCCGCGACGCGGGCCACCCCACAATTTGATCAGGAAGAATGCGGGAATGAGACTTAGCTCCCAAAACAGAAACCAGTGAAAGAAATTGAGCGCGGTAAAAGAGCCGAAAAGTCCCGATTCGAGGATGAGGATGAGGCCGTAGAATAGGCCGGGCATGTGATGCACTCGATGCGAAGCGTCAACCGACATCAGCGTGACGATCGCCGAAAGCAGGAGCATGAGCGCTCCCAGGCCGTCGACGCCGAGGTGATACTCGATGCCCAGCGAGGGCGCCCAGCTGTGCAGCTCGACCAAACCGATACTTCCGTCGGCGGGCAGGCGAGTCCAGACGATGAGCGCGATGACAAGGCTTGCAAGCGACGTGATCAGCGCAACGCCGCGCGCGTGCTTGCCCGCGAAGAGCGCGATAGCCGCGCCCGCAAGGGGCAGCACGGTGAGGAGCGTCAGAATCGGAAAACCGGTCGTAGTTTCGTTCATGGCCGGCTGCTCCAGTAGAGAACGAGGGCCAGCGCAACCACCGCGACGGCCAGTATGCGGAGGTAGCTTTGCACGCGGCCGCTTTGCAGGCTCGCCAGCAGGCCGCCGCCTTCAGAGATTTCCTCGCAGGTTTTGTCAAAGCCGCCGTCGACCCAGTTGATGTCGAGCAGGCGATTGAGCTGCGCCCAGAAGGCGAAGAGCGAAGCGACGAGGGCAACGATTCCGCCCCAGACTCTGCGGTCGATCCAATCGGCCACGCGCGCCCACCACGCATAGAAGGCGATTACCGTGACGCCGTAAAACTCATCAACGTAAAGTCGATCGCGCAGCGGAGCCCAAAGCCAGGGTACGGATTTCTCAAGCGCGTCGGGTTCTTCCGGCTTGGGCGATTTGTTCCCATAAAGTCTCCAGCCGAATCCGAGGCCAAAAAAAACCACGAGCGTCGAAGTGGCCATGACCAAAAGGAAACTTGGCTCGATGAGGCTGTGGAAGCTGATCGCCGCCGCGCGCCCGTCAAGAAATGCGTGGAACCATGGCCAGGCAGGAGTTCCGATAAGGCCAAGCGCCATGGCGAAAAAGGCGAGAATGACAAGCGGCGTCGTCATCACCTTCGGGCTTTCATGCGCCGTTTGATGTCCGCGCCAGTAACCAAGGAAGACGTAGCAGACCTGCCGCATCATATAAAAGGCTGTGAGCAGCGCGCCAAAGACGAGCAGGTAGAACGGGCCTTTGATGGCGGCGGAATGTTGCGCGGCCTCAAGAATTCCGTCCTTCGACCAGAATCCCGAAAAGAAGATCGGGAATCCACACAATGCGAGCATGCCGATCGCGTAGGTAAGGAAGGTGAGCGGCATGTCGGAGCGAAGGCCGCCCATGCGGCGAATATCCTGTTCTTCGTGGCAGCCGTGAATCACAGAACCAGCGCCGAGAAATAGCAGCGCCTTGAAGAATGCGTGGGTGATCAGGTGGAACATGCCCACTGCAACGCCACCGACACCGAGGCCGGCCATCATGTAACCGAGTTGCGAGACCGTTGAATAGGCGAGGATGCGCTTGATGTCATTTTGCGCGATGGCGATCAGCGCAGCGAAAACCGCCGTAGCCGCGCCCACCCATGTAACGACCGTGAGAGCGGCGGTCGTGCCGCCTGCTGGAGCACCGATAGACATGAGCGGATAAACGCGCGCGACGAGAAAGACGCCGGCGGCAACCATGGTGGCCGCGTGAATAAGCGCGGAGACGGGCGTGGGGCCTTCCATCGCATCGGGCAGCCAGACATGCAGCGGAATTTGGCCGCTCTTGCCCACGGCTCCGGCGAAGATGAGCAGTGCGATGGCGCCCGCTGCACTGAGACCGAGACCCGCGTGTTGCGTAAGCAGGTTGGCGAGTGCAAGGCCTTCGAGCGAACCGATTCCGTGGTTGTACAAAAGCAGCGTCCCAGTCGAGGAGAACAGCCAGACAATTCCGAGAAAAAAGAAAACATCGCCGACGCGCGTGGTGACGAAGGCTTTTTTCGCGGCCGCGGCGGCCGCCGGCTTCTGATACCAGAAGCCGATCAGCAGATACGAAGTAAGGCCGACGATCTCCCAGCACATGAAGAGAAGCAGCAGGCTGTTCGAGATCACAACGCCCAGCATGGCTCCGGCAAAAAGCGAGAGGAAGCAGAAGAAGCGGGTGAAGTTTTCGTCGTGGGCCATGTACCCGACGGAATAAATGAAGATGAGCAGGCCGACGAAGCTGACCATCACGAGCATCACGGCGGCCAGCGGATCGAGCACCCAGCCAAGGTCGACGCTCCCCGCGCCAACGTGGATCCATGGAAAGCTGACAATCTCGCGAACCATCGCACCGTGTGCCCAGCCGCTAAGGACATGCCCAAATGCGATCACCGAGAGAAAAAGCGAGAAACCGAGCGAGCCGACGGCCAGAACGGACGCAAGTTTGCGATGCGGCCGCTTGAGAAGCGCGATGAGGCCTGAGGCAACCATCGGCATGGCCGGGATTAGCCACAAAATCCTAGCGATGGAGGAAGCGGCGAACTGCGGAACGAATGAAGTGGATTCCTGGATCAAGCTCTCACCCCTTCATCCTGTCGATCTTGTCGAGTTCGGCGGTGTTGGTGTGGCGATAGATCGCGATGACGAGGCCCAGGCCCACGGCAGCCTCGGCCGCCGCCACGGCAATAGAGAAGATAGCGAACATCATGCCGGTGAGCGCCTCGGGATGCGGACCGAAGCGCCAGAAGGCGATCAGGTTAAGGTTGGCCGCGTTGAGCATGAGCTCGATACCGATCAGGACCAAAATCGCGTTGCGGCGAACGAGCGCGCCGCCAAGGCCGATGGCGAAGAGCAACGCCGCGACGAGAAGATAGCCGGCAAGAGGCGTCGTCATTTGGCCCTCTCTTTCTCGTGCATGGCCACGATGACTGCGCCAATGGTAGCGGCGGTGAGCAGCAGCGCGACAATCTCGAGCGGCAGCACGTAGCGGCCGACAAGAGCGATGCCTATGTCGTGCACGGTGACGGTGGGCACGACGTCCTGCTGCGGAATCGCTCTTACGCTCGCCAGCACCGCCCATCCGAGAACGGCAAAGACGCCCGCGGCGATGACCAGCCCCAGATACCAGGTCTTGCTGAAGACACCGTCCTTCGGCAGATCGGAGCCGCGCGTGAGCAAAATGGCGAAGACAATCAAGATTGCGACGGCGCCGATGTAAACAAGAATCTGCGCGAAGCCTGCAAACTGCGCATCGAGCTGGAGAAAAAGCAGAGCCAGCCCGGCGAAGGCCACTGTGACGGCGAGCGCACAATGGACCAGGTGCTTGAGCAGGACCGCCGCCAGGCCACCGGCCAGCGTAAGGGCTGCAAGCAGATAGAAGGTCAAGCTCAACGATCAGTCATCCTTTCCTGCACGGTCAGGCGGTCCACGCGCCTCGGCCTATGCGTTCGAGTCTTGCTCCCTTGCTCACTTGTCCCCTTGTTCTCTGTTTTATTCAGCATAGCGGTAGCTCCTGCGGCCGAAATGCTCGCTGCGCATCTCCAGCCGGCCCATCACCACGTAAGCCGCCACGAGAATGACGGTGCAGACCACCCATCGCGCCCATCCCTCGCCCATAAAGCGCCACAGCGCCGTGACCAAAAGGTTGAGCAGCGTGAAGGGCAGAACAAATTTCCAGGCAAAGTTCATCAACTGGTCCTGGCGCAGGCGGGGCAACGTGCCGCGCATCCAGATGAACACGAAGATCGAGAGCATCACCTTGCCGAAAAACCAGAACCACGAAGGAACCCAGGTGAGAAACGAAAACGGCGCCGACCATCCGCCAAGAAACAGCGTTGTGCCGAGCCCGGAAATGGAAAACATGGCGAGATACTCGCCAAGAAAGAACAGCGCAAATTTAAAACCTGAATACTCGGTGTGGTAACCAGCGACCAGCTCTGATTCGCCCTCAGGCAGATCGAACGGTGAGCGATTGGTTTCGGCAGTGGCGGCAATGGCGTACATGATGAAGCCCGCCAGGCCCCACGGCGTGAAGATGTACCAGTGCGGGAAGCCGTTGGTGTACTGGCTCTGCGCCGCGACAATTTTAGGCAGCGAGAGCGAACCCGTGATCATGACGACGGAGACGCTTGAAAGCAGCAGCACCACTTCGTAGCTGATCATCTGCGCCACGGCGCGCATGGCGCCGAGCAGCGAGTACTTGTTGCGGCTCGACCAACCCGCCATGAAGACGGAAAGCTCCGTCGCCGCGCCCATGGCGAAAAAGAACAGCAGCCCCGCGTCCATGTCGACCAGCACCATGTTGCGGCCCATGGGCAAAACAGCGAAGCCCATGAAGACCGTGACCACCAACACCATCGGCGCGAGAAAATGCACGGCGGCGTTGGCGCTCAGTGGAACAATGTCTTCCTTGGTGAGCGATTTGATGCCGTCGGCGATGGGCTGAAGAAGCCCATAGGGGCCAACACGATTCGGCCCAATGCGGTTCTGGATGCGGCCGAGACCCTTGCGCTCGAAAACCGTAGTGAGCGCGAAGAGGCCCGGAAAAACGCAGACGATCGCGATAACGCCGAGCACCACGCCTGCCGCGGGCCGCAACACGGCGGGGAGAAAGCCGACGAGCCAATTGCGTAAAAGGATGAAGATCTGATCGAGATTCACGAAGAAGGAATTTGTGGCCATCGTCTAGTTTCCTCCCTCGCTCTTTGCAGGCGAAGCAGCCGGGGGTGCTGCATCCGCTGCTGCCGCAGCTTTGGCCGCAGCGGCCTCGGCGGCAGCTTTCGCCTTCGCTTCCACTTTGGCTTTCTCCTCGGCCAGGCGCGCATCAACCTCCGCCGCTTCGGTTGGGTGGATCGAGTGGTAATACTCGTTCGATCGGGACAGCTCCTTGCGGTCGAAGAGCAGGCCGCCGAAACGGTCCGTGGTGGCCAGCTCAAATTGCGTGTCCATCTTGATGGCCTCGAACGGGCAAACTTCAACGCAGATCTGGCAGCTCATGCAGACGGAGACATCGATGTCGAAGCGCGCCGGATAAAACTGCTGCTTGCCCACGTAGTCGGGCTTCTTGTCCGCGCTTTTTTCAATGTAAATGCACTTGGGCGGGCACTCTTTCTCGCAGATCTGGCAGGCCACGCAGCGCATGCCGGCCTGCCAATCGGAGCCGTCGTAGACCAGAAAGGGAAAGACGCGCGCGTTCTCGGCGGTCGGAATCCGCTGTTCCGGATACTCGACCGTCGTCAACCGCTCCTTGGAGACGTAGCTTCCGAAGAAATTCCTCGCCGTCTCCGCCATCCCCTTCAGGATTCCGTCACCCAGCAATGCATCCTCCGATTTACGGCTGAAAACTCACTGCTCGCACTTCACAATTCGTCCACCTGCCGGTCAGTCCGCAAAAGAGAACGTCTGCGCCTCCAGCGTGGCTTGCATCGATCCCTGAGGCGCGCCTGTGGCGCTTTCGCTCCCAGTCGCGGTCACACTGGTGATTGTTGCGTTGGTCAGGATCCATTCAAGTGCGCCCCCTGTTGTCGATGCGGGCGCGCTATTTTTGTTCTTGTTCTTTCCCTTAGTCACGGCTTCTTGGGTCCAGTTATCCGCTGCGGTTGTTCCGCCGCCTGCACCGTCAACCAGCTTGCAGCTCCGCAGGTTCTCGTTGTCTTGGAGCATCGACAAAAACGCGCCGTAATCCTTGCCCGAATCAAAGTTAATTGTCAGCTCGAATTTGGAGTCACGCTTGCCGGCAGCCGCTCCCGCTCCTGAATCAGTGGATCCGGTCACAACCATATTGAAGCCGGTCAGCGTCAGGGTGAATGACCCACTGCGCGAGGCATCGCACGTCAAGGCGTACGTGCCCGCCCGCGCGCTCATCGCCGCGCCCAGCGCCAAGCAAATTACTAACAACCCTCTCGTACATTTCACGATGTTCATCTCGACCTCCTTGCGGTTTCTGCTGCGTTTCAACCTTGACCGGCATCCACGCAAAATTCTTTACCGGTCCACCTCTCCCAAGACAATATCCACGCTGCCAAAGATCAGTACGACATCGGCGACATTGTGCCCCAGGCACATGTCTTCCAAGATAGTCAGGTTGATCAGGCTGGGCGGGCGCACGCGATACCGATACGGATTCGGCCCGCCGTCGCTGATGAGATAAAAGCCAAGTTCGCCCTTTGGCGCTTCGATGCGGCCGTACGCTTCGCCGGGCTTGGGGCGGAACCCGCGAATTTTCGCTTTCGCGTCCATGATCGGCCCGGAAGGAATTGTCGAAAGCGCCTGCTCAAGAATCTTGATCGACTCGCGCATCTCGAGGATCCGAACCATGTAGCGGTCGTAAATGTCGCCATGGTCGCCGAGCGGGACGCGGAACTGGAAGCGATCGTAAATGCCGTAGTGATCGACTTTGCGGACGTCGTAATTCACGCCGGACGCGCGCAGCATCGGACCAGAGACGCCGGCGTTGATGGCAAGCTCCGGCCGCAGAATGCCAACGCCCTGGCAGCGAGCCATCAGAATCTCGTTCGAGGAGAGCAGTGCTTCGAATTCGTCGACAAACGCCGGTAGTCCTGCCACAACCTTTCGCGTGGCGTCGAGCCACGCCGCCGAAACATCCACGCGGCAGCCGCCGAAGCGCATGTAGTTGCACATCATGCGGGAACCGGTGAGCGATTCGAAGAGGTCGAGAATCTTTTCGCGCTCCTTGAAGGCGTACATGAGCGGCGTGCCGCTTGCGCCCATCTCCTGGATGAGAAAGCCGATGGACGAGGCGTGGTTCTGCACGCGCGTCAGCTCGGCAAGAATTACGCGTATGTACTCGGCGCGCTCGGGAACTTCCTGGCCCACGAGCTTTTCCACCGCCAGCGCGTACGCCCAGTTGTTGGTGAGCGAGCAGAAGTAGTCGAGGCGGTCGGTGTACGGCATTGACGCCAGATACGAAGCGCCCTCGGCGATCTTCTCGTGGTTGCGATGGAGGTATCCGAAGACCGGTTTCAGGCGGACGACACGCTCGCCGTCGAGCGCCACATCCATGCGGAAGACGCCGTGCGTCGAGGGATGATGCGGCCCCATGGCGACTTCCAGCAACTCGCCCTCGCCGTCCGCCTCAATCACCGCCGGCCGGTTCCAGCCCTCAAGCTTCTCGGGTTTGGTCTCCGCAACGCTCATTCTTCGTCCGTCCTACTCCCTGTTCCCTATTGGCTATTCCCTGGCCCGCCCTCGGCCGCGCGATGCTCCTGCGCTCGCTTGAGCACCTCATCGTGCGGCGTCGGCTCGTATTCAAAGTCGTCCGGCTCTACGTAATCCTTGCGCATGGGGTGATCCTTGAATTCATCCCACATCAGCAGCCGGCGCAGGTCCGGATGGCCCGTAAAAACAATCCCGTAGAGATCGAAGACCTCGCGTTCCTGAAATTCGGCCGAGCGCCAGACGGGCGTGAGCGTCGGCAGGTCGACCTGATCCGACCGGTTCACCGTGCGCATCCTGAGCACCAGCGGCCCGTGTTTCTTCTCGATCGAATACAGATGATAGACCGCTTCAAGACAGCCGGGCTCAACGTGCTTGCGGGTCTCTTCGACGGTTTCCTCGACGGTTTGATCCGCGCCGTCAACCATCTTCACGACCTGACGCGTTACTTTGACTTTTTCCGCGATCTCCTTGTCGGGCCAGTCAACGCCGGAGACGTTTGAAAGAAAATCAAAGGCAAGCTCCGCATCGTCGCGCAGAAAGGTTGCGACCTCAACGGCGAACTCTGGTGCAAGGCACAGCGAGTGCTGCGCGGAGGGGCTGGGATTCTGCACAAACTCCACGCCCGCGCCGGGCACCGCCGCCTCAATTGCCGCCTTGATCTCTTCGACTGACTTCAAATTCAGCTCCCAGCTTTCTGCTGATACTCGACACTGCGATCCGTTCTTTGTTCTCCGTTCTCCGTTTTCTGTTCTCTGTTCTCTGTTCTTTGCTTCTAACGAATCGTTATTGGCACCGGCCATACGCCCTTGTTTGAGGTCGGCTCCAGATCGTGCTCGCCCTGCTCAGGAACAGGAAATTCGCCCTGCGCTTCAGGGTCCAGGTGGCGCGGCCGGTCCTCCCCAGTCAACGGCTGACCGTCGATCTTTTTTTGCAGCGTCATGAAGGCCTGGATGAGCGCCTCAGGCCGTGGCGGGCAGCCGGGAATATGCACATCCACGGGAATGTAGCGGTCGATGCCCTTGAGCACGTTGTAGCCCTGCTTGAACGGCCCGCCGGAGATGGCGCATGCGCCCATGGCGATGACATAGCGCGGCTCGGCCATCTGGTTGTAGAGGCGCACCACTTGCGGCGCCATCTTTTTGGTCACGGTGCCGGAGACGATCATCAGATCGGCTTGCCGCGGTGAAGGCCGGAATACCTCGGCGCCGAAGCGAGCCAGATCGTAGCGAGCCATCGTGGTGGCGATCATCTCAATGGCACAGCAGGCCAGCCCGAATTGCATGGGCCACACTGAGCTGCGCCGGCCCCAGTTGTAGAGCTCCTCGATGGTCGTGACGAAGACGCCCTGCTTGCCCAGTTCGATCTTCAGGTTTTGGTCAACAGCCATCTGTCGCTCCGCTCCAGTTATCAATTCACAGTTCGTAGTTCACAGTTCTCATTCGCTTGCAAACTGCGAACTACGAACTTGAAACCGTGAACTCGCTTTCTTCACTGCCAGGTCAGCACGCCCTTCGCCCATGCCCACGCCAGCCCCTCAACCAGCAGCAGGACAAACACCAGCATGGCCGCGCACGCTGCTGCGCCCAGGCCAGTGAATGCAACCGCAAATGGAAGCAGGAAGACGGCTTCTACGTCGAAGATGAGAAAAATGATGCCGTAAAGGTAATAGGCCGACCGAAACTGCATCCACGCGTCGCCCTTCGACTCCAGGCCGCACTCGTAAATGGCGTTCTTGACTGCGTTGGGCTTGGCCGGCGAATATACCCGCGCCCAAAGCCAGGCCAACCCCAGCGGGGCAAGGCCAAAGCCCAGCGCGGCTGCGAACAAAACTGCCAAAGAAAAGTAGGGACTAAGAGCCATCGCAAGAAAGAGTTTCGTACTCTTTCAAGCTACCAGTTTAAGCCCGGTTTTGGCGAAGGACTTGGCGTCGATTCTAGCCATCCAAGGTGCTTTTTCCACCATTTATCCCATCAGGTGAACCGTTGGCTGGCCACGGCTCCCAAGCTCGCTAGTCGTCGCCGTCGTCTGTCTTCTTCGCGCGCACCTTAAGGATTGGGGGGACAAGCGCGCTGCCCATCCCATCCTTCGAGAGAATAACGTTGAGCTTCTCGGTATGAGCCCGGACCGAATCGGGCGGCTGCACGATGGTGTCCCGTCCCTTCTCCGCCGCGATAGCCCACGGCGGAGAAAGGCTGGGACCAGGGAGAACGGTTCAAAATCAGTTACGGATAGATGCCGCGAATCTGCACAGCCTCGGCCACGCGGCCGATGCCAAGCATGTTGGCGGAGATCCGCATGGGAACCTTCCGCTCGAGATGAATCTTAAGCACGTCGTGAAAAGCGCTCTTCATTACGTGATCGAGGCGCTTATAAATGTCCCGAGCCTCCCAGAAGAGGTGCTGTTCGTCCTGCACCCACTCGAAATAGGAGACAGTGACACCGCCCGCGTTGCACAGAATGTCCGGGATCACGAAGATGCCTTTGCTCTCGAGGATTCTGTCTGCCGCCGGTGTAAGTGGCCCGTTGGCGGCCTCGCCGACGATGCGCGCGCGAACCGCGCCTGCATTGTCCGCGTGAACAGTGTTCTCAAGCGCGGCGGGCACCAGGATGTCGCACGGCAAAGCCAGCAGCTCGTGCGGCAGGATCGGCTCGCTCTCCGGAAAGCCGTCCACGTGTCCGCAGAGCGACTTCATATGGATCAACTCGGGAATGTCCAGGCCGTTGCGGTTGTAGACGCAGCCGGTCGAGTCGCTGACGGCGATGACCCTTGCCCCCGCCTCATGCAGCAACTGTGCTGCGATGGAGCCTGCATTGCCGAAGCCCTGCACCGCGACGGTTGCGCCCTTCAACGGAATGTGCAGATGTTCGCAGGCGCACTCGATCGTCGAGAACACGCCGCGGCCCGTTGCCTCGTTGCGTCCCAGCGATCCGCCCAGGCTGATGGGCTTGCCCGTCACCACGCCGGGAATAGCATAGCCCTTGGTCATACTGTAGGTGTCCATGATCCAGGCCATGGTCTGCGAGTTGGTGTAGACGTCGGGCGCGGGAATGTCCTGCTCCGGACCGATGAGCGGCAGAATCGCGCTGGTATAGCGGCGCGTCATCCGTTCCAATTCACCCCGCGACATCGATTTCGGATCGCACGTGATGCCGCCCTTGGCTCCGCCGAAGGGGATGTTCACCACCGCGCACTTCCACGTCATCCACGTGGCCAGCGCCTTCACTTCGTCGAGCGTGACCTGCGGATGGTAGCGGATTCCGCCCTTGGCGGGCCCGCGCACCGAGCTGTGCTGCACGCGATAGCCCACGAAACGGTGAATGTTGCCGTCGTCCATGCGCACCGGCACACCCACTGTCAGCATGCGCTCGGGGTACTTGATCATCTCGCGCGTGTTCTTCTCCAGGCCCATGGCGTCTGCCGCGGTGTCGAAGTTTTCCATGGCAACGTCATAGGCGTTTGCTTGAGTCGTTACAGCTGTTGGCATTGGTGCCACCTCCTTGCCCAAGCCGGACAGCCGGCGCGCTTGAGCGGGCCGGCATTCGCTCAGGCCAAGCTCGTCTCCGCGACGCGCGGCGCGTTCTGCTCCGCCAGTCGGCCGCCCGCGTACACCGGAACCAGCCATTTCCGGTACGCAGCCAACTTCCCGTGTGCCGCGTCGCAGTACAACTGCCGCAGGCGGCGCGTAATTTCGCCGACCGCCCCGTTCGCAACCGGCCGATGATCCACGCGCACCACCGGCGCCACGCCCACTGCCGTGCCGGTCAGGAACAATTCGTCGCACACGTAAAGCTCGCTACGCGCGATCGGCCGCTCGACAATCTCGAGGCCCAGTTCGCGCGCGGCAAGCTCCATGATGGAATCGCGCGTGATGCCTTCAAGAATGTTGTCTGTCACGACGGGCGTGATCAGCCGGCCTCGCCGCGCCATGAAAAGGTTGCACGTAGCGCCCTCGGTTACATGGCCGCTCTCGTTCAGCAGGATGGCCTCATCGAAACCCGAGCGGCGCGCGTCGTCGCTCGCCAGCGCGCTGTTGGCATAGGCGCCGCAGATCTTGGCCCGCGGAGGAATGGCATTGTCCTCGATACGCCGCCACGAGCTGACTCCGGCGTGCAGGCCGTTCTCGCTGTGCAGATACTCGCCATAGGGCAATGCGGCGATGAAAAAGCTGTCCTGGTCGTCGATGGCCACACCGATGCGCTCCGCGCTTTTGAAGGCCAGCGGCCGGATGTAAAGGTCGGCGTTGAAGGCGTTGCGCCACGCCAGCTCGGCGGTGATTGCGCAAAGCTCTTCGGGAGTGAGCGGCACGTCGATGCGCAGGATTCCGCAGTTCCGCTTCCAGCGCTCGTAGTGTTCCATGGGCCGAAGAACGTAAAGCTCGCGCGCAGCCTCGTTCCAGTAAGCGCGAATGCCTTCGAACACGCCGGTTCCATAGTGCAGCGCATGGGTCAGGATGCCGACGCGCGCCTCGCGCATGGGCACATACTCCCCGCCGAAATACACAATCAGGTTGGGATCGGCATCCGCCTTCATGTCAAACCTCCGCGAT
>Ga0181535_10003204_pt1 | contig 19156 bp, 16 predicted proteins | sample PEATcosm2014_Bin_44_FD_119774 | JGI IMG/M metagenome (GOLD analysis project Ga0181535, IMG submission 119774) | Peatland microbial communities from MTU Mesocosm Facility, Houghton, MI, USA - PEATcosm2014_Bin17_30_metaG | ecosystem: Environmental > Terrestrial > Soil > Wetlands > Peat | place... | reverse complement strand
GAGCTTCTGCTGCAGTTCGAGGCTGAGTACGGTGCCCTGGTAGGTGACCATGCCTTTGCCGAAGTGGTTCTCGGTGATGGCGGGGTATTTTCCGAAGAACGGTTGATCGTAATACGCGACCGGCTTGGCGGTGTCAAGCATCAGCATCTCGGCCCAGTCGCTGACCTGGTTATGAGCGCCCGCCTGGAGCGGGTCGCCGCGCAGGGCCAGCGGCTTGGCGAGGTTGGAAAATTCCTGGTAGTGGATGCCGGCGGCTTCGCGGAGCGGTCCGGGCGCCATGGTATCGCGCACGGTGGAATACTCATTGCAGAAACCGCTCTTGAGCGTCAGCACCAGGTGCCCGCCGTTCCGGGCATACTCCACCAGGCGGTTGAGCTGTGCGTCGCTCGCGGCATAGTAGGGCGGCACGACGATCACTTTGTAGGCGCTGAGGTCTTCGGTCTCGGGGAAGATGAAATCCACGCCGGCATTGAGCCGGTAGAGCGCGCTGTAAAGGTGGTGAAGCTCGAGATCGTAGCCCTGCCAGTGGTGCCAGGGCATGTCGCCGGTGGGCTGCGACTGGAGGAAGGGCATGTAGTCGGTGGCGCGGCGCGAATCGTTGCTGTAGAGCAGGGCCACGGGGTGAGCGGCCTTGAGGTCGACGATGTGGGAACCGATGCGCTGCAGCTCGTGCGCGGTCTTCGACACTTCGGCGTAGATGCGGCCGGGCTCCAGGTCATGCGACAGCACGCCTTTCCAGTAGGTCTCCTGGCCGTAGTGCAGCGAGTGCCAGTGCCAGTACTCCACCATGTTGGCGCCGGTGGAGGCGAGCAGGTACACGTTCTCGCGGAGCTGCCCGTCGTAGGGAGGGAATTGCGAACGAGAGTCCCAGCCGATGGTCTGCGCGTTGGTTTCCGTCACCAGGAAGTTGGCTTGCTTGAGCGAGCGCGCATAGTCGCCGCCGTAACTGGATCCCTCGCCGTCGTAGCGATCCTGCGAAGGATAGTAGGGGTTCATGCCGACAATATCCAGGCTCTTGGAGATGTCGCGCTCGTTGACGTCCCCGCGCGTGGCGCCGCCGAAGTCCTGCATCACGAACTGGTCGGGGCGGAGGTACTCGCGCACCAGCGCAGCCTGCCAGGCCAGGTAACTGGTGGTGAGCGACTCCTGGTAGCGGTCCCATTCCAGTTTCCAGCCGGGATTGAGGATGCCGTTGCGGGGTGGAACCTCACTCCAGTAATGCAGTTGCTGGCCCCAATACACCAGGCCCCAGATATGATTCAGGCGGTCGACGGTGGAGAACTTGTTGCGCAGGTAGTTCACGAAGCCGGCCTGGACGTTGGGCCCGGCTGTGCCGTTGGAGCCGGTTTCGTTGTCGATCTGATAGCCGATGATGGCCGGGTTATCGCGATAGTGTTCGGCGATCTTGCGGATGACGCGCTCGGAGTAGCGCAGAAAATCGGGGTTGGTGATGTCCATGTTCTGGCGTATCCCGTAAGTGGCCTTCTGGCCGTCGAGGCGGGTTACCAGGATTTCCGGATGCTCCTCGAACATCCATGGTGGAATCGAGTAAGTGGGGGTGCCCATGATGACGCGGATGTGCGCCTTCGCCAGGCGCTCGATGATGCGATCCATCCAGGCGAATTCGAAGCGGCCGTCTTCGGGCTCCCACATGCTCCAGGTGGATTCGCCGACGCGGACCACGTTGATGCCGGCCTTTTCCATCATCTCGACGTCTTTTTCCAGGCGGTCCTGCGGCATGTATTCTTCGTAGAAGGCCGCGCCGTAGAGGAAGGTATCCATCTGGCCGGGAGCGAAGCGCGCCGGCGTTTGGGACCGGATCACCACGGCGCCGAGCAGGGCGAGCGCGGCCGCAGCCAGCCACACAACGGAGCGACGAAACGGGCGGGTTATCATAGCCGCCATCGTAACAGGAGGTTGGTAGCGCCGGCGGTCTCTGCCGCGGTGTAGTGCATGCTTCGCGAGCGGTCCAGAAACGGCTCGGTGCGCTGCCGGACAGCACCGAAGGAACATTGGCGGCAGAGACCGCCGTCGCTACGATCGCTGGGGGCGTTTCCGGGTACGGCAACCTGTGCGATCATGCCAGGCCGCTGCGAAACGGGTTAGAATCGAGCTTCGCAATGCAATCTTCATTGAGGGAATTCACAAATGAGCAACGGTACAACGCGCGCGATGACGTTCGGCGTGATCGTCGGCAATCGTGGTTTCTTCCCGGATCACCTGGCCAAGAGCGGGCGGGCGGATATGGTGGCCGTGCTGGAAAAAGCGGGACACCAGGTGGTGGCGCCGGGGCCCGAGGACACCAAGTACGGCGCCGTGGAGACACGCGTCGAGGCAGTCAAATGCGCCGACCTGTTCAAGAAACATCGCGAGGCGCTGGATGGCATCATCGTGACGCTGCCCAATTTCGGCGACGAGCGGGGCATTGCCGATACGCTGCGCATGGCGGGCCTGGACGTGCCGGTGCTGGTGCAAGCCACGCCCGATACGCCGGGATCGATGTCGATCCGCGACCGCCGCGACAGCTTCTGCGGCAAAATGTCGGCGTGCAACAACCTGAGCCAGTACGGCATTCCTTACTCGCTGACCACGCGCCACACCGAAGCGCCGGATTCGGATCTCTTCCGGAAGGACCTGGAGTGGTTCGGAGCGGTGTGCCGGGTGGTGAAGGGGCTCAAGCGGCTGCGCATCGGCGCGATCGGAGCGCGCCCGGCGGCATTCAACACGGTCCGCTACAGCGAAAAGCTGCTGGAAGGCGCCGGCATTTCCGTGGAGCCGATCGATCTTTCCGAGATCCTGGGACGCATCAACCGCATGAAGGATGACGATCCGGCGGCCGTGGCCAAGCTGAACGACATTCGCAAGTACGTCACCACCAGCGGCGTGCCGGACCCTTCGCTGGTGAAGATGGCGAAGCTGGGCGCGGTGATCGACCAATGGATGAAACAGACCGACGTTTCGATCAGCGCCATCCAGTGCTGGACGTCGCTCGAAGAATTCTTTGGCGTGGTGCCGTGCACCATCATGAGCATGATGAGCAACAGCCTGATTTCGAGCGCCTGCGAAGTGGACATCTGCGGCGTGATCGGGATGCACGCCTTGCAGCTGGCATCGGGAACGCCGAGCGCGCTGCTGGACTGGAACAACAACTACGGCGAAGACCCGGATAAGGCGGTGTGCTTCCATTGCAGCAACCTGCCCAAACATTTCTTCCGCGAAGTGAAGATGGACTTCCAGGCGATCATTGCCGGTACGGTGGGCCGCGACAACACATACGGCACCTGCGTGGGGCTGGTGAAGTCCGGACCGATGAGCTACGCGCGGTTCTCCACAATCGATCGCGAGGGCATCATTGCCGGCTACGTGGGCGAGGGCGAATTTACCGATGACCCGCTGGATACCTTCGGCGGCGCGGGCGTGGTGCGGATTCCACATCTGCAGAAGCTGCTGCGCTACATTTGCGAGAACGGTTTCGAACACCATGTGGCGGCCAACCTGGCGTTGGTGGCGCCGGCGGTGCGCGAAGCCACGAGCAACTACCTGGGTTGGGAAGTGATATCGCACGAGTAAGTGATTGTGGGGCAGTCCCCCTGGACTGCGGCCGACGCCCTCGTCGGCCTTTTTCCGTGCGGTGAACGTCGGTCTGAAAGAGGCCGGACCAGGGGGTCCGGCGCAGACGAGGGCGTCTGCCCCACAAACAGCGACAGCATCGGGGAGAGTAAGCATGGCGTTAGTGGCGGGCGTGGATTTCGGGACGCTCAGCGTTCGGGTATCGATTTTCGACAGCGTCAAAGGCAGGCTCGGCGCGGGCGTGGCCGAGTATCCGCTGCTGCGGAAGAAAGAAGATCCCGATCACGCTACGCAGAGCCACGCCGATCACATGAACGCGCTGGCAGAGGCGTCGCGCAAGGCGATTGCCGCCGCCGGCATTGACAGGCACACGGTGGAAGCGATCGCCCTCGACACTACCGGCTCGAGCGTCATCCCGGTGGACGAGCATCTGGACCCGGTGGACGACTATTACCTGTGGTGCGATCACCGCGCCTGGAAAGAAGCGGCGGAGATCACTGCCGCTGCGCACGCACGCCGCCTGGCGGCCATCGACTGGTGCGGCGGGACGTATTCTTCCGAGTGGGGCTTCGCAAAGCTGCTGCACTGGCTGCGCCACAACCCGGAGAAACGGGCGCGCATGGCGACCGCGCTGGAGCATTGCGACATGGTGGCGGCGGTGCTGTGCGGCATCACGGATCCGGCAGCGGCGCCGCGCAGCGTCTGTGCGATGGGACACAAGTGGATGTGGAACTCCGCGCTCGGCGGGCTCCCGCCGGAAGATTTTCTGGCCGGCATCGATCCGCTGTTCCAGGGCGTGCGGGAGAAGCTGGCGGGGCGCTATCAGACCTCGGATCAGATCGCGGGCCATCTTACTGCGGAGTGGGCGGAAAAGCTGGGGCTGCGCGCCGGCATACCAATCCCGGTGGGCGCGTTTGACGCGCATTGGGACGCCATCGGCGCCGGGGTCAAGCTGGGCGACGTGGTCAACGTGGTGGGGACGTCGACCTGCATCATGGCGATCGGCGAAAATCCGCAGCTGGTGCCCGGCGTCTGCGGCGTGGTGCCCGGATCGATCGATCCCGCGCGCACGGGCATCGAAGCGGGGCTTTCGGCGACCGGCGATATTTTCGAAGCCATTGCGCGCCGGGCGGGCCAGACGGTCGCGGCGCTCTCCGAGGGGCTGGAGAATCACTGGGCAGGCGAAACCGGGTTGCTCCGCCTGACGTGGGACAATGGCGACCGCACCGTGCTGGTGAATCCCGAGTTGAGCGGCATCACGCTGGGCTGGCGGCTCACCCACACCGCTCAGGACGAATTATTCGCCGCCATCGAAGGGACGGCATTTCATACCCGCGTGATTCTGGAGCGGATGGAGGAACACGGAGTGCCCATCAACCGCGTCATCAACGGCGGCGGCATTCCGCAGCGCAACCAGGTGCTGAACCAGGTATACGCCAACGTGCTGGGCAAGCCGGTGCTGGTGCCGGACGGGGACGTGACCAGCCTGGGGTCGGCCATTTTCGCATTCCTGGCGGCGGGCACTTTCCGCACGATCGAAGAAGCGCAGGGGGCGATGTGCCCGGCGTATCGCACGGTGGCGCCGCAGACAGATGCGGCGGCGACGTACGCGGAAATCTATCCGCTCTATCGGAGTCTCTATTTTTCGTTTGGCGAGAAACGGTCCAAGCCGGTAGAAATCGGCGCTATTTTGCCTGAGCTGCGCAGGATCGCGGCGCGCTCGAGACGAGGGATCCATGCTGGAAGCGTTACGAGCTGAAGTGCTAGAAGCCAACCTGGAAGTGGTGCGCCGGGGGCTGGTGCTGTACACGTTCGGCAACGCCAGCGGCCTGGCGCGCGAGCAAGGGCTGCTGGTGATCAAGCCGAGCGGCGTGCCTTACGATAAGATGACGCCGGCGCACATGGTGGTCACCGACCTGGAAGGCCGCGTGGTGGAAGGCAGCCTGCGTCCTTCTTCGGACCTGGCCACGCATGTGGCGCTGTACCGCGCGTTTCCCTCGATCGGCGGCATCGTGCACACGCATTCGCGCCACGCCACCGCGTGGGCGCAGGCGGGGCGGGAGATACCGTGCTTCGGCACCACTCACGCGGACTACTTTCATGGTCCGGTGCCGCTCACCCGGCACCTGACGCCGGCCGAGATCGAGGCGGACTACGAAGGCAACACGGGCGTCGCCATTCTGGAGCTGATGAAGGGCCGCGAGCCACTGGGTTCTCCCGGAGTGCTGGTGGCCGGGCATGCGCCTTTCTGTTGGGGCAGAACCGCAGCGGAAGCGGCGCACCACGCCGTGATTCTGGAAGAACTGGCGGCCATGGCGCTGAACACCATCACCATCAATCCCGGAGCCAAACCGATCTCCGACGCGCAGCGCAACAAGCACTATTTCCGCAAGCACGGTCCGAAAGCGACCTACGGACAGACGTAGGAGCGCGTCGGGGGGCGGGGTGGAGAAAACACCGGCGGCAAAGACCGCCGGCGCTACAAAAACAACCGCGCGGGGCCGGTCACGAGGAGACTGCGTTACATCTCGATTCTGGAGAAGCAATAGGCTCCGGCGAGCAGAAATATAGATCCTGCGCCGGCCAGCACCACCAGGTCGGTGACGGCGCCGAAGTGAACGATCCCCAGCAACACCGAACGCATGCCGTCGATGCCGTACGATAGCGGATCGATGGTGGTCAGCACAGCCAGCACGGTGGGCAGTCCCTTGAGCGGAAACAGGGCGCCGGAGAGAAAGAAGATGGGCATCACCAGAAACGTCATGATGAGCTGGAAGCCCTGCATGTCCTGCAAAGTGGAGCCGATGGCGACGCCCAGCGCCGCGAAGACCACGGCGATGAGAATCATGAAGACCAGGGCCAGGGGGGCGCCGGACCAATGCACCGGCCGGAAGCCGGCCACCACGCAGACAATCGCCACCAGCACTCCCTGGATCACGGCGACCATGGCGCCACCGAGCGCGCGCCCGACCATGATTTCCAGGCGCGGCACCGGGGCGACCAGCATCTCCTTCAGAAAGCCGAACTGCCGGTCCCACAACAAGCCGATGCCGGAGAAAATCGACGCGAACAGGATGGTCATCCCGATGACTCCGGGGGCCATAAACTGCAGGTAGTTGCCGCTGCCGGCCCGTTGAAAAACCGGTCCCAGTCCGAAGCCGAGCGCCAGCAGGTAGATGGTCGGCTGGCCGATGGAAACCATCAGCTGCACGCGCGAGCGTACGTAGCGCTTCATCTCCCTGAGCCAGAGAATATAGACAACATTCATCCTTTGCCTCGATTCCACATGCGCGCGAACTGCCGAAGCTGATCGGTTGAGCTTGCATTCTCATTGCGAGTAGCCGATCCGGTGAGCTTCAGGAATGCATCTTCCAGGCTCTCTACGCCGCAACTCTCTTTGATCTCTTTGGGCGTTCCCTGGGCGACCATCTTGCCGTGATCGATGACACCGATGCGATCGGCTACGCGGTCGGCTTCGTCCATGTAGTGCGTGGTCAGGAAGACCGTGACCTTTTCGGTTTGATTGACCTGTTTGACGTGGGTCCACAACTGGTTGCGGCTCTGCGGGTCCAAGCCGAGGGTTGGCTCGTCGAGAAAGAGAATCTTGGGTGTATGGAGAAATCCCCGGGCGATCTCCAGGCGCCGCTTCATGCCGCCGGAGAACATCTTCACCTGGGCATCGCGCCGGTCCCACAACTCGAACAGCTTCAGGAGTTCCTCGGTGCGCTGGCGACGCAGTGCATGCGGGACGCGGTAGAGGACGCCATGGAATTCCATGTTCTCGCGGGCCGTCAGGTCGCCATCCAGGCTGGGATCCTGGAAGACGATGCCGAACCGTTTGCGGGCTTCGGTCTGGCGCTTGCGCACATCGAGCCCGTCCAACTCGATATCCCCGCTGTTGGGCTTGAGCATGGTGGTGAGCATCTTGATGGTGGTGGTCTTGCCCGCGCCGTTGGGACCGAGGAAGGCAAAGATTTCGCCCTGGGCAACGTCGAAGGAGACATCGTCCACGGCCGTAAACGAGCCAAACGTTTTCACAAGATTCCGTACCTGGATCATGGGCGAGTCTCCGTCTGGTTACTGTTCGCTGTAATTCCACAGCAGGCCGCCGTCCACGAACAGCGTAGTGCCGGTGATGTAATCGGCGTCGGACGACGCGAGGAATGCGGCGGCGCCGGCGATATCGGAGGGCTGTCCGAGCCGGCGCAGCGGGATATTGTCGAGGAGCGGCTGGAGCAGCTTGGGATCGGCCAGGAGCCTGGCATTGATGGGCGTCTGCACAGCGCCGGGAGCGATGTTGTTGACGGTGATGCCCAGCGGCGCCAGCTCAATCGCCAGGTTGCGCATCATCATTTTCATCCCGCCCTTGGACATGCAGTAAGCCGTGAAGTGGGGGAAGGGAAGCTCCTCGTGGACGGAGCTGATGTTGATGACGCGGCCCGGGTGCGCCGCATCGCGGCAATGGAGCGCGAAGGCCTGCGCCATGAAGAAAGCGCCGGTCAGGTTGACGTCGATCACGGCGCGGTAGTCCGCCTCCGTGACATCGAGGAACGGCGCGCTCTTTTCGATGCCGGCGTTGTTGACCAGAATGTCCAGGGAGCCGAACTGGGCGATCGCTTCGGCGACCGCGCGGTGCGCATCGGCCGGCTTGCCGATGTCGGCTTGAACCAGCACCGCGCGACGGCCGGCGGCTTGGATCAGCGCGCCGGTTTCCTGAGCCCGCTGGAGGTTGTTCAGGTAGTCAACGGCGACGTCGGCGCCGTCCTGCGCCAGCCTGGCGGCAATCGCCTGCCCGATACCCTGTTCGCTACCGGTGACCAGCGCCCGCTTTCCAGACAGCTTCATGACGGTTGGATTCAGCCGGCTGTGCCGGGGATTCGCGGTTCCAGGGGCCTATCGCGCCAGGTCAATGCCGAGCTTTTTGAGCTCTTCGGCGTAGTATCGTCTCAGCAGCAGGTCCCACTCCTCGCTGCCCTCCGGAATCTCGCGCTTCTGGCTGCGAATCTTTTGCCGCGCCGCGCGATCGACCTTGTCCTCGGCCTGCAGCAACTCGGTCATGATCCGTACAATCTCCAGGCGTACGGCGTTGGTGTCTTTGTTCTTGATCCGCAGGTCGTGGTTCTTGCGCAGCATGTCGACGACCTTGTGAGATATTTCGCTGACCTTGTCGCGCGACAGCTTCATGGCGTCGCCGGTGTCGCGGCCGGAGGCACGAATCACCTTGCGCTGCGAGATCAGCATATTCTTAATGCGGCGGAACATTTCCTGGTAACTGACGCCTTCGCGCCGCATGTACTCGCTGTACTGGCTGAGCAGGTCGCGTACTTCGTCGTTGAGCCGGTCCTCCACCGCCAGTTCTTCAGTGACAACTTCGGTGATCTTAGTGGCGACCAGATCGGGGTTGGAGGTTTCAATCGTGCCCGACGTCAGCTGTCGAACCAGTTGCCGGGAAGTGTAAGCGACAAACTCTCTCGCAAGCAGCATTCTAAGGGTGAAAATGTAGTTTAACACGCCCCGGCAGCGGGACTCCGCAGAAGCTTGTTTCTTAGAGGCAGATACCAGCGGCAGATCGGCGCTTTCGATGTCTGGATGCGACAGGGTGGCACAGAACGCCGCAGCCGCCGCACGAAGCGAGGCGTTGGCGCCGGAACTAATATTGCTTCTAGTCGCCTTCGCCGGCGGCCATCGTCTTTTCGCGGCCGGCGGGGGCGGCACGTTCCGCCAGCAGCAGACGGCGCAAGGTACGCAGATCGTTCAGAAGGCGGCGGCTCGTCGTAATGTGCAGGTTGAGCTTGGCCAGACTGTAGGACACCAGCAGCAGAGCTTCTTTGCGGCGCTCCGCAGTTTCGCGCTCGGCCAGGGCAATCTCGGCTTCGACCTCTCGCCTGGCCTCATCCAGAGCCTCGGCCAGCATGGCGACATACTCGTGCGAGCTCTCGATATTGTCAAACGGCGTCTCAGGTTGATAGCTCACAACCACGCCTTTCCGACCACCAGGCCGGGGCCTGGCAAATCTCAATCATTGTCTCATAAATAGGAAGCGGCATGTCAGGGGGGTGATCACCTGGTAAGGGCCAAGGCGACCAGGGTGGGGGAGTGGACCCGATCGCCTTCCATTTGCTGCAGGAACGGCATTTCGAGCGCGTCAACGTCGAGTTCTACGGCGCAGGCTGTGATTTCGTCTTCGGTAGCACCTTGGAAGCACAACTCGCAGACCCCGACCGCGCCGGCTGACCGGATGGCGGGCCCGAAGGTCCGGCAGGCAAGGGGACGGAATTCATAAAGGTCGCAGGTCCCGCGGGCAAGGTCCAGGACGGGGCACGGCTCGTCATTGTCGTCCGCCTCGGCCAGAACGCGGTCGGCTGTATCGCCGGGAAAGTCGCGCTGGAGACGGGCCGCTGCCTGTGCAACGCGAACGCGAACGCGGGCCGCGCGCGCCGGATCGCGCGACTCCAGGTCAGTCAGACCGCGGCGCAACCGCTGCGCGTCCAAAGCGCTGATCTCGAAAGCGCCGAGGCAGCACTCAAAACAGCCGGGACGGCACTTGAGCCAGGCTCCGGCTTTGCCGGCAGCCTGGGCGAGGGCGGCATCGACGATCTGAACCAACTTCCGGTCATCCACCACTGCTATCAGGATATCGGACAGCGAGGCTCGATTCGCGGGCCAGGGGGAACAAACCCGATTCGGGCCGCGTAGATTGAAAAGGAGAGGTTACTTGAGGTGAAGTTTCTTTTGTGGTGCATCCTGCTGGTGCTTTGCTGGCCGGTGGCGCTTCTGGCGCTGGTCCTGTACCCGCTGGTTTGGCTGCTTCTGCTGCCGTTCCGCGTGGTCGGGATTGCGGTTGAGGGCGCGTTGTCGCTGGTCTGGGCGGTGGTCACGCTGCCGGCGCGACTACTGCGCGCGATCTGAATCGCGTTTCGCCGTCCTAGCTGGGCAGGCGGAGTTCGACTCCGGGCTGCGCGGCGGGTGTAAAGGTACGGCCTTGGGTGCGGAACTCGTAGCGCTCGATGGCGACGGCGGCGCCGCGCTCATTGCTGCGGACCACGCAGCCATAGATCATGAGCTTCATTGGGCAGTTGTCATTGAGCAAAACCGGCCAAGTCATGGACAGTTCGACCGGCATCCCGGTAGTGAGCATGCTCTCGGTAGTAAACCAGACGCCACCGCTGGAAATATTCATCGTCTTGCCGTTGCCAGTCTCGGCAATCCGTTGACCGTAAAGCATCTTATAGCGAACTTCCTGTTCGATCTGGAAGCGGCGCTTATTTCGTCTCTCGCGCTCGCTGTTTCGCAATACACTCTCATCCTGTATTTCGATCACCCGACACCGCCTTCTCAACGTGAAGGTAACCCTTTTAGGATCAATCGCTCAATATGTCTTTGGTTAGGCAGGAGGCGTTATCCGGGGACCCCGCAGGCAATCCTCACTCACGAGCTATTTCCCGCGATTTCAAGAGCGTACGGCGTCTATTCCCAACTTCGGTACTAGGAATACGGGGACTCAGTTTAGCCCTGACTTTTGAGCAAAATATTTGCAGAAATTACTGGACAAACAGATCTTAAATTGCTAGTATAAAAACAACACAGACAGCATCCCTGGTGGCGAGTCCCCTCCCGCCACCAACCCTCTGAGTGCAAGGCCCCGAGATACCCAGCTCGGGGCCTTTTAATTTGGTCGCCGCATCGGCATTGCGGTCTCCCTGCGCCTGGCTTTTCCGAATTGCGTTGAGAAACTGTGCGGTCTCCGGAGGCCGGTTAGAGGGGGCAATAATCTCGAGCAAATTTTTCATTCTTTAGTGGACAAAGAGATGTGAAACGGTTAATATAGCAATACAGACAGCATCCCTGGCGGCGAGTCCCCTCCCGCCGCCACTCTCTGAGTGCAAGGCCCCAAGTTCCAAAAACTTGGGGCCTTTAACATTTCTGGGGTTCTCTAATCAAAAAGCCGCTGGCGCGTCATCTACGCGAATCTTCTCGAAGGCTGAAAACCGGGATCGGGAAGACGCGAGCGAACGGTTGCCAGGCGGCCTGTCCCACATGCCGCGGTCGGTTCCTCCCGGTTAGAACAGCCGGTCCTGTTTCTTCAGGTTGCCGAAGGTATTGACGTTGGCGATGGAGAACGAGAACATGATGCGGCTTTCATCGCGGAGGCCCGCATTGTAACGCCGGTATTCCACGTTGAAGCCACAGCAATCGGTGTTGTAGGTAACTAAGGTGGTGGTGTACTCCAGCACTCTCTGGCGCTCGTCGTAGACGGCCTCGACGCCGGCGTTCCAGCCTCGATTGTTGGGATCGCCATACTGGACCCGTGCCCGATACTGATTCGCGTAAGGAACCAGCAACGGGTTGGTGTGTACTTCGTAGTCGCCGGCGGAGAAGAAGTATTTGCGGAAATGGTAGTCGACGGCGACGCCGCTGTCGACGATGGCGTGGAAGCGTGGATCGTAGTCGGCCTGCCAATTCACCGCCAGGCCGTTGATCGGGCTGGCGCGGAGCATGGAGACGATGGGAGAACTGCTGCGCGGCCCGAGCAGGAAGGCGTATGCGCTCAAATCCGCGGTGGCAGCGAACAGGTTCGCCTGGCCGTCCACCACGGCCCCGCCGAAGGTGGAGTCGAAGTAGTGTTTCTCCTTGAGCTCCCAGGTGAGGATCTCCCGGACGGAATCGCCGTGCTTGGCATACAGGCGGTTGGCGAGGGAAAACTCGACTTCATTGGTGTCGCTGAGCAGATCGGTCTCGTCGAAGCGCACGACGCGGTCGAAGTCGCTGCCGATGCCGGTTACGTAGCGGTACGTCACGCGCGGCTCGATGACGTGCTTCAGCTTGTCGCCGAAGATGGTTTTCTTCTCGAAGACGCGCGCCAGCGAGGGAAAAATCAGATCGACGGAAAAATCGCGCGCGCTGGTCACGAGTTTGCTGCCGCCCACTACCTGGTAAGCCGCGTAGCCGACTTGTTGCGAGACGCCGGGATTCTCGGCCTGGCTCTCGCCGTAGACCGCCTCATCGATGCCGGCGCTCGGCACCAGGTCAAAGTGCCAGAAGTGCAAAGCGCTGGTTATGTGGGGCGACAGCTCGAGCCGCGGAGTGAACTGTTCGGTGCGGAAGGTTTCGTAGAGCGTGTTCCCTTGCGGGCCGCCGAGGTTTAGGTTGGAATTGAAGATGGGTTCCGAGCGGTAGAGCAGGCCGGCGGCGGAATAAAACGAAAACCAGATCGGCAGGTTGCTCCAGATGGCCCGGTCGCGGCCGGTGAATTCGACATCCGGCAGCTTGTGGATGAGGACGGCGTCGGTGACGGCAGGAGTCTGCCCGTTGGCTTGGGTCAACGGCACCTCGGTGCTTTGGAAGTTCTCCAGGCGCGCGGCCACGATATCCAGCCGGTAGCTGGACCAGTCCTTGCCGACCGAACCGACGGAATGAATCTCTGAGCCGATGGCTTCATTAAAAGATTCCGACCATTCCTGGCGGAAATCGAAGGAGCTGACATAGTTGGCGTTGCCGATCCCGGTCCAGCCATGGCCCAGATCCAGGTGGCCCATGGCATAGAGGTTGAGGCCGCTGTAATGCTCGGAGGGGGTGGTACCGGGAATGACGCCCTGCCGGTCCTGGACGCCATAAAGAATGACGTCGAAGTCGGTGCCTTCGCGCGGCTTGCCCCGAAAATCGACGTGGTGGGCGAAAGCGGCGGTGTTGTAATCGAAAAAGCGGTACGTGACGTCGAAGCTGCGGCTGATGGCCCAAAAGTAACCAACCCCGACCATGGGGCCGCGCAGCGAGTGAGCCACCAGGTTCGGCAGCAGGAAGCCGCTATGGCGAGGCTGCTTCTTGAGCGAGTGGTAGAAATAAGGCGTGAAGAAGATCGGCATCTTGCGGAGCAGGAACGTACTGCGGTAGGCCAGCGCCCGGTCCTCGGGCAGGATGTCGAATTTCGGCCCGCGCAGCCTCCACCAGGGCCCCGGCATTTTGCAGTTGGTGATCCACCCGTCGTACAGAATGTACCGGTCGCCGATTCGCTCTGCCCATTTGCCCTCGAAGTGGAACGGGCTATTGCCGCTCAGCACGCCGCGCCGCACCACGGTTTTGGGCATGGATTCGCCGCGCACCTCGTAGAACTTGCCCTTCTGCGTCTCGGTGTTGTACTCCATGCGGTCGCACCAGATTTGCTCGTTCTTCTCGAAGCTGTGGTAATAGACGTTGCCGGTGGCGACTAACTCGTGCGTCTCCTCGTTGTATTCCATCTCGTCGGCCTTGGCCAGCAGCGCTCTGCTCTCCAGCTGGACATTACCGCTGCCTTTGTAGACCGGGACGTTCGACTTATCCTGGTGGACCGCCCAAAAAATCCACTGGTTGAGCTCGAGAGTCTTGTGCTCGGGAAGCTGGGGCGGTGCTGAAGCTGCTGCTGCTGCGCCTGGCGCGGCGGGCGGCGCGGCGGGCGGCTGTTGAGCACTGAGGGCTTGCGCTAACGCAAGCCAGAGCAACGGAGTAACTAGAGAAACGCAGGTAATGCTATAAGAATTTCCGTGACAAGCCTGCCACCTTATGTTAAGAAAGGAAAGAGAGCTTGGCGGAAAGGGCCTCAACCACAGACGGTACCACAGAATGCCGGCTAAGGCTCCGTGCGCTTTGCTCACAGTGTGAAGGCTATGACTTGTAGCTATTGCGGCACGCGACTGGGGCAGGGCGAACAGCGCTGCCGTCGTTGCGGGCGCAAGAACGACGACCGGTTAACGGGCGGATTCAGCCTGGTCACGACCGGAGCCTTGGCGGCTGAGCCGAGGCGGGTGGCCCTGGTTGTTCCGTCGCAACCGGCGGCATCACGTTCGTCGCGCGATATGGGCCGTGCGGTACAAACGTCGCTGTTTCCGGACAGACTGGCATCGAACGTCGTGCTGATCGCGCCGGCGCGGCCGAAGCCGGCGACGCGCAGGGCCAAGGTCAGGACCGGCAAGCGGGCGCCGGAAGGGCAGGGAAAGCTGGAGTTTCTGGAGGCAGCTCCGGCCAAGCCGCGCACGCTGGGGACGACGGTGGAGGCCAGGATATACTGCGACGCGCCTGTGGCGACGCCGCTACATCGCGCCGTGGCGGCCGCGCTGGACTGGGCGATGGTGCTGATCGCTTACGGCTGTTTTCTGGTGGCGTTCCGGCTGCTCGGCGGCCAGGTCTTCTTGAATAAAACCAATCTGATGGTTTTCGGCGCCGCCCTGCTGCTGGTGGGTTTCACTTACGGTTTGCTGCCCTTGATCGCCGGCACCGAGACCCCGGGCATGCGGTGGACCAAGCTGAAGCTGACCACCTTCGACGGCTTCCCGCTGGATCCGCGGCACCGCCTGCTGCGCATGCTGGGCTCGTGCCTGAGTTTTTGCAGCGGAGTGGGTTTGTTGTGGTCGCTAGTGGATGAGGAAAGCCTCACCTGGCAGGATCACATTTCCCGCACCTTCCCCACGTTGGCGCTGGATCGCTAGATTCGCCATCTGACAGTCGAAGAAGAAATGTCGAGACGACTCTCGACACAGCAGGCGCGACTGCCTGCGCCACGGCTTCGGGGCTCGGGCCTGCGTTTTTCGGATCTGTGCGGCGACTGACAGGGTCGGAAAATCACGCCATTGCTTCGGAGAATCCCGAGCAAGACACAGGCGGCAAAGACGCCGGCGCTACAGAGCGGCGTTTTTTATACGCTTTTCGCGGACCGCAGGCGCAATGGGGGACGCGAACAAAGACAGTATTGGAGAGGCCTTACGGGTTCGCCGCGGCTTTGCGGAGGCGGTCGAGAACGCCTGACCATTCCGGAGTGTCCGGAGGGCATTCCACCGCGATCCAGGCAAGACTCTGCGCGTCGAGCCGGTGCAGAGTTCGATAGAGCACCGCTGCGTATTCGCGCGGGCCGGCGGGCATTTCGTGACCGAGCCGCAGCCAGGCTCCACGTCCCTCGGGCTGCGGATCGCCCGGACGGACGAGGTAAAGCGGCGTAGCCGGCCGGTAGTGACGCAGATGCATACCCGGCGATGGGTGGGGTCCTTCGGCAGCGGACTCGGCGATGCTCACCGGGCCGATCAGGATTTCGATTTCCGGCAGAGGAATCACACCGGGGCGCAACAGCAGTGGTGGGCCGGCCAGCGAGAGGACGGTGGATTCGATTCCGACCCGAGCCGGGCCGCCGTCCAGCACGAAATCGGCGAGCTGGTCCGGGACGTCTTCGGCGGCGGTGGGCGAGAGCTCGGTGAAGCGGTTGGCGCTAGGCGCGGCGATGGGCACTCCGGCTGCGCGAATCAGGTCGAGCGCCAGCGGATGAGCAGGCATGCGGAGGCCCACGGTGGCGAGGCCGGCGGTAACGACGTCCGGAACAACACTGCGCTTGGGCAGCACCAGCGTCAGCGGCCCCGGCCAGTAGCGGCGCGCCAGCGACTCCGCCGCTTCCGGCCATTCCGCAGCTAGCGAGCGCGCCATGGCGATCGAATCCACGTGCACGATCAGCGGGCTGGCATGCGGCCGCTGCTTGGCAGCGAAGATGCGCTCCACCGCGGCCGCATCGAGCGCATTGGCGCCCAGCCCGTAGACGGTTTCGGTAGGAAACGCCACCAGGCGCCCGGCGCGGATCAACTCCGCGGCACGGGCAATGCTGGTTTCATCATCGGTCACTCGGGCGCTTCGTCCTTGTCTTCGCCGGCGATTCTACCGGTCTTGCGCCATACCAGGTAGGCGTGGATCAGGGGGTCCAGGTCGCCTTCCAGCACGCGGTCCACGTCGCCCAGCGACAGCTTGCTGCGCAGGTCTTTCACCAAACGGTAGGGCGCCAGCACGTAGTTACGGATCTGGCTGCCGAAACTGGCCTCCAGTTTGGAGTCCTCGGTCTTGCGTGTCTCGGCGCGCTTCTTTTCCAGCTCCAGTTCGTATAACTTGGCGCGCAGCTGTTTCATGGCGCTTTCGCGGTTCTTGTGCTGCGATCGCTCGTTCTGGCACTGCACCACCGTCTTGGTCGGGAAATGGGTGATGCGCACCGCCGAATCGGTCATGTTGACGTGCTGCCCGCCGGCGCCCGAGGAGCGAAAGGTATCGATCCGCAGATCGTCCTGCTTGATGTCGATCTTGATTTCGTCGTCGACCTGCGGGTAAACGAACACGGACGCGAACGAGGTATGGCGGCGCGCGTTGGCGTCAAACGGTGAAATGCGCACCAGGCGGTGAATGCCGGCTTCCGATTGCAGCAGCCCGTACGCGTTCTCGCCGTTCACTTCGAAGGTGACCGACTTGATGCCCGCGCCTTCGCCCTCCAGCCGGTCGGTGATCACCGTTTGGAGGCCGTGCCGCTCCGTCCAGCGCAGGTACATGCGCAGCAGCATTTCGGCCCAATCCTGGCTTTCGGTGCCGCCGGCGCCCGGGTGGATGGTGACGATGGCGCTGAGCGCGTCGTTCTCGCCCGAGAGGAGCATGGCTGTTTCCAGGCGATCCACGTATTCGGCGTAAGTCTCTACGTCGCGTTCGATGTCACCGGCCATGTCTTCGCCCTCGCGCGCCAACTCGAACATGGTGTCGAGGTCTTCGGTCAGGGCGCGAATGCGCTCATCGTCGGCGATCGCCTCCTCGAGGCGTTTCCGGCGGTGCATCACTTTCTGGCTTTTTTCGGGCTGCGACCAAAAATCCGGCTGTGCGACCTGCTCTTCGGTGCGGCTCAGTTCGAGTTTTTGCGCAGGGGCGTCAAAGATACCTCCGCACAGCCAGGGCCTGTTCGCGAAGCGGGGCGTAATGGCGTTCCAATTCTTCCAGCGTCATGAAGGTTCAGTCCAATTCTAACAAATAGCCCGCTTTTCCTACGTTGCGAGCCAGCGTTGGGCCGATGTGGATCTCGACGCCTTCCGCCTCATGGATGTGGCCGCAGAAGAAATAGTGAGGCTGCGATTTCTCGAGGAATTCGCGCACCGCGAGCGAGCCGGCGTGCAAGCCGGGGCGGATCTGGTCCAGCGCGGTGCCGTGAGGCGGTGCGTGGCACACCAACACCAGCGGGTCGAGATCGGCGAATTTGGCCAGGCGGGCGGCGATCTGCGGCTCGCTGTATTCGCCGGGCGTATTGAACGGTGTCGGGTTGGAATAGCCCAGGCCAGCGACGTGCCAGCGGCCGATCTGGATGTGCTGTTCGTGGAAGTTGTGCAGGCCGAAGCGGGCGCACATTTGGGCGACATCGTCGGACGATTCGTGGTTTCCAGGCAGCACGTAAACCTGGTCCCCGCGCTGCCCCAGAATCTCCCCGCAGCGTTCGAACCCCTTGGCCCAGGTGACTTGATCGCCGGCAGCGATATAGAAATCAGCCTGCACGGAGAGCAGCCGTTCGAGCGTCTTCCAATCATTATGGATGTCGGAGAAAATCAACAGCTTCAAAGAGGGATGGTACCGCACCCGTTATACTTCTGAATAGAGCTGTGAGGCGACCCCTGGTGTGCGCGGGAAGCCCTCGTCCAGCTGTTTAGTTGGAGAATCGGGCGGCGCGGGTTCCAAGGAAGAGCCGGGACGACGGGCGAAGAAAAGCCGAGACGACTCTCGGCTCAGCAGGCTTGACAGCCTGCGCAACGGGGGGCGGCTGCGGACAGGGGGTCCGCCCCGGACTGTATGAGCGAGTACGATAGCGAGTTATCCAAAATCGTCGCCGAACTGAACCGCGCCGCACCCGGCAGTAAACCGGTGTCGCGTATGCCGGACCTAACCGCGTCGCTCGACAAGCTGCTCGCATTCGCCGCCTCGCGGGGCGCTTCCGACGTATTGTTGATTGCCGGCGTTCCCGCCGTGCTGCGCGTCAACGGCGCGCTGGCCCCCGGTTCCGGGCCGCCCCTGGAAGCCGACGAGGTGCGCAGCCTGGTGCTGCCGCTGCTCACGCCGGCGCAACTGGAAGAGCTACAGAAAAACCGCGCCGCGGATCTGAGCTTTCTGCGCGAAGGCCTGGGCCGTTTCCGCGTCAACCTGCATCATCAGCGCGGCACGCTGGCGGCGAGCATCCGCCTGCTTCCTGCCCGTATCCCCACGCTGGATTCGCTGCACCTGCCGCCGGCCCTGGCCAAGCTCGCCGAACGGCGCCAGGGCCTGGTGCTGGTCACCGGCGCCACGGGATGCGGCAAGACCTCGACGCTGGCAGCGCTCATCGACGTCGTCAATCACCGGCGGCAGGCCCACGTGGTGACCATCGAGGATCCGGTCGAATACCAGCACACCAACCGCGGTTCGATCATCGAACAGATGGAAGTGGGCCGCGACACGCCGGATTTTGCCGGCACCCTGCGCAGCATCATGCGGCAGACGCCGGACGTGATCCTGGTGGGCGAGATGCGCGATGCCGAAACGATGGCCACGGTGCTGACCGCCGCCGAGACCGGCCCCCTGGTGCTTTCCACGCTGCACACCAACGACGCGATCCAGGCGGTGGCGCGCATTCTCGATTCGTTCCCCGCCGCCAACCAGCCGCAGATCCGCCAGCAGGTATCGCTGGCCCTGGCGGCCGTGGTCGCACAGCAGCTCGTCCCCGGGCTGGACGGAGTGAGCCGTTGGCCGGCCACCGAGGTGCTGATCGCCACCGATGCCGCCCGCGCCCTGATCCGTAAAGGCGATG
>Ga0181535_10003203_pt1 | contig 19159 bp, 14 predicted proteins | sample PEATcosm2014_Bin_44_FD_119774 | JGI IMG/M metagenome (GOLD analysis project Ga0181535, IMG submission 119774) | Peatland microbial communities from MTU Mesocosm Facility, Houghton, MI, USA - PEATcosm2014_Bin17_30_metaG | ecosystem: Environmental > Terrestrial > Soil > Wetlands > Peat | place... | reverse complement strand
GGGCTAGAGCAGTGTAGGTAAGCTCCGTGTCCCATCCATTTCACGCTCTCTGTGAAATGGATGGGGAAACCACGAAATCAACCATACTGGAACTGTGAAATAAGCCTAGGGCTTCGATTCTAATCGCAGACCAGCATCTCCGCCGGGAAGGCCGCGCTCGCGCCGTCTTCCGGCGAGGCGACTGCCTCCGCGCCGGCTGCAAGCTGGGCCGCGAAAAATGCGTCCACCTGGCCCAGCACCTCGGCTCCCGTGCGCGCCTGATAGATGGCTCCCCGGAGCTTGGCTCCGCCTGCCACCCCGTGAGTGAACCAGGTGGCGAACTGCTTCATCTTGCCGGCCGTCTCACCCAGCCGCGCGGCGCGGGGCAGGTCTTTGGTCGCCTCGGCCTCATCCAAAAGCATCTGAAAATACGCGCGGATCATGCGGTACCGGTCGTCCACAGTTGGCCGCTGGTAGCTGCCGGTGGCCGTGTACTGCGCAATCTGTCTAAAGATCCAGGGGTTCGTGGGTGCTGCCCGTCCGATCATCACGCCGTCGCATCCGGTCTCGGCGACCATGGCCGCCGCGGCTTCGGGAGTTTGAATGTCGCCGTTGCCGATGACCGGAATCCGCACCGCCTGCTTCACCCTCGCAATCCACTCCCATCGCGCCTGACCGGTATAACCTTGCTCTCTTGTCCGGGCGTGCAGCGCGACCGCGTTCAATCCCTCAGCCTCTGCCATCCGCGCCAGTTCCACGCAAACAATGTCGGCGTCATTCCAACCAAGCCTGAACTTCACCGTGAAGGGAATCGTGACCGCCTTCCGCACGGCCCTGAAAATCTCCTGAATGCGCGGCAGGTCGCGCAGCAGTCCGCTGCCGCCATTCGAACCCACCACCCGCTTGGCCGGGCAGCCCAGATTCAGGTCCACCAGGTCAAAGCCGGTCTCCTCAACGATCCGCGCCGCCTCGGCCAGCGTCTCGGGATTGGCCCCAAAAAGCTGCGCGCCGATGGGGTGCTCGTCGTCATAAAAGGTCAAGTAGCGCTGCCGCTTGCTCTCCCGCATCCGCGCCAGGCCATCGGCTGAGGTGAACTCGGTCATCAGCAGCCCGCAGCCGGATTGCGCGTTGGTCACTTCGGATTCAATCTTGGGTGCCCCAGGTCCGGATTCTCGGATCTGGGAAAGCTCATCAACATGAGTATCGGCCGGGTGCCCCACCCTCGCCGCGTCTTTGTCTTTGCGGCAAGGGTGGCATTCATCGAATGTGTCCGTCGTAAACAAGCTCGCGTGGCGAATGAACCGCCGGAAGACCGTATCCGTGACCCCGGCCATGGGAGCCAGAACCGTAGCCGGAGCCACCACCACCAGCCCCACGCGCACCTCCGCAGGCACCCGCGCATCCGCGGGCATCGCGTGCTCCCTGGGGTTGTCCCAGTCCTTCTTCACTGTAAAGCCCTTGCCCGCCATCTGAACCTCACGAGAGACCACACCTCAGCCCGGCAGCTCAGCCACTTCATACACAAATGGCTTGCCCCGCGAGCCTGGGTCGTATCCTGCCTCGATCGCCAGCCGAATATGTTCAGCGACCTTCGCGGGAGAGATATTCTGCTTGACGAAATCAGTCCGCGTGTAACCGACCTTTTGCGTCTTTACCGCCGGATACTCCAGATGAAGCTCCCTGCGCACGCCCTCTGCAACCTTGACGTGGATGGCCACGCCCCTCCACCCATCCTCGGTGCTCACGTGCTGCTCGCGGTGCAGATGCCAGATCAGAGAGATGCCGTCGATGGTCACTGCTGCCTGAATGGCTCGTTTGCTGCGCGGCATCTTCGACTCCATCTCATATTCAAGATCCAACGGTTCGCATTCACCTTCTCATATGCTTCGTGCAACACACCGGCTGGGTGGAAACCACGAACCCGCACTCATCTGGTTCCCGAACGAAGTTGGGCCTCCGCCACAGCGGAGGCCCACTCGTTCCTGCCGGTTGGCGCAGACAGCTACTTGGCCGCTGCGGCTGCTACTGCCCCGTCGGACTTGGCATACTTGCGGCGGAAGCGCTCGACACGGCCTGCTGTATCCACCAGGCGCTGTTTGCCGGTGAAAAACGGGTGGCAAACCGAGCAGATTTCCACGTGAATGTCGCCCTTGTGGGTCGAACGGGTCTCAAAGTTGTTCCCGCAGGCGCACTTCACCTGCACCGCGGCGTAATTGGGATGAATCTTTTCCTTGGGCATCTCTTTTGGACAAACCTTTCCTGCAATTCTTCTATTGTAGGGGGATTCGGGCGGGTTGGCAATTCAGGGACTGGGGACTAGGGGTCAGGGATCGGCATCATTTTGCCATTCCGTGGCTTTCCTGCGTCTCTCACCGCCTGATCGAGTGGGTGATGATCTGCGCCAATCCCTGTTCTCTATTCCGTGTTCGCGATTCTCTGATACCTCTTCTCCAACTTTATCGCCTTCTCAATCCCCGCCTCCACCAGTGGCGCCATCACCGCGTAGCCGGCCGGAAGTGGATGCACTCCGTCGGCGCTTAGCGTAGACGGCAGCCCGTCGCGCTGGTCCTTCATCGCCGTGTGGTAGTCCACATACACGTGCCCATTCTCTGCCGCGTAGTCCTTGATCCACGCATTCAGAGCCAGCACCTTGGGCGCGGGAGTCATGCCCGGCATCCAGGGAAAATCAAAGGCCGGCGTCACCGAGCACAGCACGACGCGAATGTGGTTGGCTCTGGCCAACTCGGCCATCGAGGCCAGGTTGTCCTCGGTCTGTTTGAGCGTCATCGGCCCGGTGTTCCCGGCGATATCGTTGATACCGGCAAGAATCACCACCACCTTTGGCCTGAGGTCGATCACATCCTGGCGAAAGCGCACCAGCATCTGCGGCGTCGTCTGCCCGCTGATGCCGCGGTTGATATAGGGTTTGCCCGCGAAGACTGCGCCGGGCGCGTCGAAGCGCCAGCCCTCGGTGATCGAGTCGCCCATGAAAACCACGCGGTCTTCGTTTGCGGCAGGCGGAGCCAGTGCCAAATCAGCCTCCTTGAACCTGGCGAGCCAGGCAAAATCCACCAGCAACCGCGCCTCGTATTCCCTGTGCCAGGCGTCCACCTGGGCCGCCGATGGTGCGGGCGCCGCTTTGGCGTCCGGCACAGCGGCGGGTGCTGCCTTGCTCTCCGTTTGAGCTGCGGGAGCCTGGGCCGAGAGAGCGGGTGTTGACAGCAGGCCAACGAAAACCAGGATTGCAATAACAGTGCGCATCGTAACTTGAAGCAAGGCGGGTTCTCTCTTTCATTGCGGGCCATCAGAACGCTTTCCCGCACACAAGCAATTGTAGGCAATCACCCTCTGTCTGGGTCAATTCCCGCGAAATCGCAATTTGAATAGGTACCTATAAACCCCAACCAAAGAAAAGAGCGGCCAGCCGGGTGGCTGGCCGCTCTGTCACGTGTATCAGGGGTTCTGATTTAGGGGACGATGAAGTACATCCCCGTCGAAGCTGAGTTGCCGTTGCTGTCGATGGTTTCCAGACTCCAGTTGTACGTTCCGCTGGCCAGGCCGCTAGGCGCGCCATTTGAAGCGTCCGTCGGGTCTGTTGGCCACTGGATGCCGGCGGGAACCGGAATCTGGCTGCTGGTGAAGCCGTTCGATTTGGAGTTGTTGCCCGGGATCTGCCAAATCCCATTGTTGTTCGAATTCGACACGCTGAACTTGTAGGTGTAACTGCTCGCACTGGCTGGATAGGTCCAGGTAAAGTCCGGCGCAGTGCTGACGCCAGTGGTCCCGGTGGGCGACTGACCTGTAGCGAGTTGGCTGGTGCCTAGCACCCCGTTGACCACGGCTGTAACGGTGGAATCCGTGCTTCCGTCGCTGTAGGTCACATTGAAGGTGTAGGTATCATTCAGCAGTGGCATATCGCTGTTGACATTCGCATTGTATTGGAACTGGGCGTGGCCGCAACCGTTGCATAGATTGTTGAGGTCGACCGGGTTAATTACATTCGGTCCCGATATCAGCGTAACCGCGACCGGCAGCTTGTTTTCTTCCTCCACCTGGAAGCTGAGGCTGTAACTGGCTGAGGTGCTCACCGTGCCGCTGTTGTCGTTGGTGCTGGATTGATACTGCGTTGTCACTACGGTTGTGACGTCGGTGCTGGGCAGTACCGGATCCTGACCCGTGAGGTCGGCCCCGTTGACGGTGACGGATGCAGCATTCTTGTCATTCGTGTTGCTGATATTCCCCGCGTCGATCATCCCGTCGTTGTTCTGGTCAAGGATAGCAAACAGGAAATAGCCGCTGCCATCGGGAGCGTAAACCGTGAAGTTATTCGCCGACGAGGTTGAAATGCTGGTGAGCGGAATGACCGTGGAGAATATACCCGAGTCTGAGTAGAGTCCGACATAGAGCGGCCCCTTGGGTGTGACGCCAGAGGGAATGGTGACCGAGCCGGAGACTGAGTAGTAGCCCGAGGGCGCTGTGGATGTGAACAGGGATACGGCCACCGGAGTTCCGGCTTTGCTGTAAGTCGTCCAACCGCTCGTCCCGGCCGAGTTCGCTGCGTTCACGCGGAAGTAGTAGGGTGTGTTGGAAGCGAGATTGACGCCGGTGAGAGCGTTCGTCAGTATCAAGACATTGGAGTTGCCGCCGGTCGCAGCGAAGGTGTGGCTGTTGCTGCTGGATGGGGCCGGGAACGTCGCGGTGGTGCTCCACTCGACGGTGTACGAGGTCACTGCCTCAACGGTTTGCTGATTGTTATTGATGGTGACATTTGCTGTGATGGGCACATAAGCGATCACCACGCCTAGATTGTTCGGCAGGATGCCGTCGAGAGTCGGGCCGGTGCTCGTACTGGGGGCTGTCACCGTCGGATCGCCCAGCGTGACATCCTGGCTGGATAGGTTTGTATTTGTAACCGTCACATTCACGGCTGCGTTGACCGCGGAAGTGGGGTTGGAGGTGTTGAGCATCCCATAGCCCAAGTTATCCATTGTTGCCAGCAGCGTGTAGCTGCCCGGCGGCACGCCACGGATGGTGTAAGCCGCGCCGGCCTTGAGCTGTGCGCTGGTGACGTTGATGCTTGTGCCCGGTCCGCCGCTACCGCAACTGCTGCCGGCCAGCGCCAGATAAACCTGACCGGTCTGCGGCCCGCTATAACTCACGGTCCCGGTGACCGTGTAACCGAGCGCGACATTAAACATGTTTCCGTTGACATTACCACCACTCACAGTGACGTTCTCGCTTGCGGGATAGAAGATTGCGCTCGGCCCTGTGATCGAGGGGGCAATCGTGTAATTCCCGTCAGGAACGTCGGCGAACGCGAAGTTTCCGGTGGTGGTCTGGGTCTGCACGGGCGTCCCGGTGGTGGTATTCAAGCCCGAGTAAAGGTTGACCGTGAACATCGCCGTGTTTGTGGTGTTGCCGCCGCAACTGTTGAGATTGATCTGGCCGCTCACCTGAGAGCCCACGGCGATGGTGTAGGTGTTCGGGCCGGCAGTGTCGTTCCCGCTGTCTGTCCCCGAGACGACCAGGGAGATCGGTGTCGACCCGCTGGGCGTGCCGCTGATGGTCAACACACCGTTGTTGCTGTTGGCGGACAGACTGTCCGGCAGATTCCACGACGAACTGTTGATGGCTGTTACTCCACTGCCGGTCACGGTGAAGGCGTAGCCCGAGTTGGTGCCGTTCGCCAGGGAGATCGAGTTGTTGTTGTAGTTCTGCCCGGAGACGGCAGGGTTCAAGGCTCCAGATGCCGGCGACAACAGCAGCGGCGTCTGCGGACCCACAACAATGCTGTATACGGTCGGACCTACTGTCTTTGAGGTGACGCTGTCTGTGACCGTGACGGTAAACTTGATTGTCTGAACCGTGGAGGGCGCCGTTCCGCTGATGAACAGCTGGCTACCGGTTGGCGTTCCCCCAGTCGTGGAGTAAGTGAATCCGGCCGCTGCCAGCCCCGAATTCGTGATCGACCAACCATAGCTCCCGCTTCCGCCGGTTACGACGATCGATCCACCATAACCCTGGCCATAAATGGCTGGTCCCGGCACAGTGGAACTGGGCGCCGGCAATACCAGGGGGTTGTAGACGTTGACCGTAAACTGCTTCGATGTCGTGGCATTGTTCTTATCGGTGACTGTGAGCGTGAAGGTGGCTGACCCGGCGGCCAGCGATGCGGCCGTGCCAGAGAGCACCCCCGTGCTGGCGGTAAAGGTCAGGCCAACAGGCGTAAGCTGGCTGCCGCCTGCCGTTAACGACCAGGTGTAAGGTGCGGTTCCGCCCGACGCCGTGAATGTCTGCGAGTACGCCGTCCCCGTGTACGCAGGCGTCAAGGTCGAGCTTGCGGGGTTGATGGACAAGGTGCTCACCGCGATGGACGAGGAGGTTCCGGTGATCGTAGAGGTCAGCGTATCGGTTGCGGCGATGATCTGGGCGCCGACAGTGCTCATCGTTATTGAGAAGGTTCCCTGACCGTTGACCAGCGTGGAATTCGCAGGCAGCACCGCAGTGACGTCCGAGCAGGTGAAATGAACCGTTCCGGTGTAGCCTGTGGCCGTGTTGTTGTAGGTGTCCTGCGCAGTTACGGTGAAGTTGAAGGCGATACCGGTTGCCGCCGTCGATGGCGCCGTTACCAGCAGATGCGTGGCTGCGGAAGGCGAAACCACGACCGGGCTCGTCATACCAGTGATCGATGGGGTCACCGTGTCGGTCGCACTGATGCTCTCAGTGGCAGCGGTCTCGAACTTCGCCTGGAAGTTGCCTAGACCATTGGTAAGCACGGAGTTCCCCGGCAGTATCGCCAGCGGATCAGTGCTGGTAAAGTGTACCGTTCCCGCGTACGTCGGCACGATATTGCTGTAGGCATCCTGCACAGTGACGGTGAAGCTGAATGGAGACCCGGCGGTTGCCGTCCCTCCCCCTGTCAGGACAAAGCGATTTGCAGCGCCGGGTGATACCGCGATGGCGCTCGTAGTTCCAGTGATCGACGGGGTCGCCGCGTCGGTGGCTCTGACGATCTGGCTGCCGGCGGTCTTCATCGTTGCCGAGAAGCTTCCCACACCCTTGGTGAGAAGGCTGTTCCCTGGCAGAGCCGCCACTGTGTCCGTACTGGTGAATTCGACCGTGCCAGTGTAGCCGGTGACGGTATTGCCGTATTGGTCCAACGCCGTGACGCCCAGGCTGATCGGCGTTCCGGCTGTCGCGGTCGCAGGGGCTGTTACCACAAGGTGCGTTGCAGGGCCGGGCGAGACCACGATCGCGCCGCTGGTTCCAGTGATCGATGAAGTGACCGTATCCGTAGCGGTGACGGTCTGGCTGCCGGCGGTTTTCAGCGTTACCGTGACGTTATTGGCTCCATTGGACAGGGTGAAGTCCGTGGCAAGCACAGCCGACGAATCTGTGCTGGTTAGGTGAACAGTTCCCGCATAGCTGATCGCCGTGTTGTTGTACGCGTCTTTTGCCGTCACAGATACGCTGAACAGAGACCCGGCCGTCATGGTACCCGGCGCGGTGACTGAGAAGTGCGTTGCGGCGGCTGCCGAGACCGCGATGGTGTTCGTGGTTCCGGTCACCGACGATGTCGTTGTATCGGTCGCTGTAATGGTTTGGTTGCCGGCAGTCTTCAACGTTACCGAAAAACTGCCCTGGCCGCTGGTCAACCCGGAGTTCGCCGGCAGCGCTGCCTGAGAATCCGTGCTGGTGAGATGGACCGATCCGGTGTATCCGGTGGCAATGTTGCCATCGACGTCAAACGCCGTGACGGACACGCTGACGGATGTTCCAGCCGTTGCCGACGCAGGTGCTGAGGCGACAAAGTGAGTTGCCGCGCCGGGCGAGACCGCGATCGCGCCAGTGGTGCCAGTAATCGACGAGGTGACCGTATCCGTAGCAGTGATGGTAAAGCTGCCTACGGTCTTCATCGTTGCCGGGAAGTTTCCTTCGCCGTTGGTCAGAGTGGAGTTCCCTGGCAGCGACGGTGCGCCGCCCGTGCTGCTGAATTGGACCGTTCCGGTGTAGCCGGTGGCGGTGTTGTTGAAGCCATCCTTCGCTAAAACTCCAACTGTGAATGAAGTTCCGGCCGTTGCGGTCGCCGGGGCTGTCACCACCAGATGCGTGGCCGCGCCGGCCGAAACCACAATAGCGCTCGTCGTTCCAGTGATCGAAGACGTAGCCGTGTCGGTCGCGGTGATGGTCTCGCTGGCAGCTGTCTCGAGCGTTGCATGGAAGCTTCCCACACCGTTGGTCAGAGTTGCATTCGCGGGCATCACGGCCGACGCATCTGTGCTGGTAAAGTGAACCGTTCCCGAATAGCTCGGCACTGTGTTGCTGAAGCCGTCCTGCGCAGTGACGGTAAAGCTGAACTGAGTTCCAGCCGTTGCCGTAGTTGGCGCTGAAACGGCAAATTGTTTCGCAACGCCAGGCGAGACCGCGATTGTGCCGGTGACTCCGGTAATCGATGAGGTGGCCGTATCCGTGGCAGTAATGGTCCAGCTACCAACAGTCTTCATCGTTGCCGGGAAGCTTCCTTGACCGCTGGTCAGCGCGGAATTCGCGGGCAGCGCCGCCGCTCCGTCCGTGCTGGTGAAGTGAATAATTCCAGGGTAATTGGTGTCGATGTTGCCGAAAGTGTCCATTGCCGTGACGCTCACGGTGATCGCTGTTCCGGCCGTTGCGGTCGCCGGGGCGGTTACTGCCAGGTGCGATGCGGGGCCGGCCGAGACCACGATTGCGCCCGTGGTTCCGGTTATGGATGAAGTGACCGTATCGGTAGCGGTCACGGTCTGGCTGCCGGCAGTCTTCAGCGTTACCGTGATGTTATTGAATCCATTTGTCAGAGTGGAGTCCGGGGAAAGTGTAGCCGACTTATCCGAGCTGGTGAGGTGAACCGTTCCCGAGTAGCTGGTCACCGTGTTGTTGTACGCGTCTTCCGCCGTCACGCCAACACTAAACAGAGACCCTGCCGTTTCGGCAGCCGGTGCTGTGACCGAGAGGTGAGTTGTTGCTGAGGCCGAGACCGCGATAGCGCCGCTGGTTCCTGTAACCGACGAGGTCGTTGTATCTGTCGCTGTAATGGTTTGGCTTGCGGCCGTCTTCAGCGTTGCCTGGAAGCTGCCCAGTCCGCTCGTCAACCCCGAGTTCGCCGGCAGCACCGCCGATGCATCCGTGCTGGTGAATTTGATCGTTCCGGTGTACCCGGTGGCCGTGTTTCCATAGGCGTCCATCGCCGTGACGGACACGCTGAGGGGTGTTCCAGCCGTTGCCGACGCGGGCGCCGAAACCACAAAATGAGTTGCCGCGCCGGGATTGACCGTGACCGTGTACTTCTGCGTGGCCGGTGTATCGCCGAATCCGTCTGCAGCCTGGATGGTGAAGCTGAATGGGCCGATCGCCGTGGGGCTTCCCGTGATCGCGCCGGTGCTCGCGTTGAGTAGCAAGCCCCCTGGCAACGCTCCAGAAAGCACGGTGTAAGTCAGCGCGCCTGCGCCGCCGCTGGCCGCCGCGCTGCCGCTATAGTTCGTGCCCACGGTCGCCGTGGTTGGCATGACGCCGGTGAATGCGATCGCCGCAGCCGGGTCGATGGTGACAGTCACCTGCTGTGTCGCGGTGAGAGCAGTGGGCGTGCCGGAGTCGGTCACCGTCAAGGTGAGGTCGATGCTTCCCGCCTGCCCGGCAACCGGTGCCGGACCGGTGAGCAGACCTCCGGTCGTGAGTGTCCAGCCGGTCGGCAGCGTGCCGCCGGTAAGGGTCCAGGTGTAAGGGGATACACCGCCCGATCCGGTCAACTGCAGCGAATACGCCGCGCCGACCGCTCCCGTCAACTGCGCGCCGCTGGGTGTGGTGATCGCCGGCTTGGCCGCCACCGTCAGCGTCACGCTGCCGGTCTGCGTGGTCTCTGCCACCGAGGTGGCCGTCACGGTCACAGTCTGCGCGGTGCTCGTTGCGGCAGGCGCCGTGTAAGTGGCTGAGGTCGTCGTCGTGTTCGACAGGGCTCCCCCGCCGCTCACACTCCACGACACGCCGTCGGTTCCCTTGTCGTTGGCTACGGTCGCCGACAGCGTTACTGTATCCGTGCCATCCACCGTCGTCACAGAAGCCGTCACGGCAACTGTTGGAGCCTTCGAGCTCCCGCCGCAACCGGACAGGGTAAAGGTGGCAACCAAAGCGATTACAAACGCGAAAAATGACAGACTGGTCCTAAGACCAGAGGGAACGATCCTCTTGCTCAGCATTAACGCCTCCAAAAATTGCAATAAATCAGTGTGGGAGCGCAGCGGCCCGCAGTCAATGGGTCTTTAGACCTATTGATCATCCTTGGTGTGGCGCTTCCCGCGGGGGTGCCCACGGCGGTTGCCGAAGCCGCGGCGCAACCCTAACGATGCAGAGGAAAAAAGCGGATTAGGCTGTCTCTGGCGAATCGTAAATCAACCCGCTCTGCATCAGAGCAGGACGTTAGTCGCGCCGCAAATCCAGCAGAATTAACGTGGCTTTAAAAGCCTGTCCGCAAATTGGTGTCGCTGACCTCAGGTCGGTTGTTCTTTGGGTCTTTAGTCCCATGGGCGATCTCCCCCGCCGTGGACGCCGCCAGTGCTGCCGGTTCCGGGGACCGGCGCTAAATTCCTTCCTCTATTTGCGGATAAGTTCAAACGCCTGCAGAGAGGTGTTTCTTCGCAGGCGGAAGGCCCGGCAGATTCATCAGGCACTAAACGAGCCGCGAAGGGGTTCGCAGCGCGATAGCGGCAGCGGCCGTGCGGGTTTCAACTCCCAGCTTGTCGAGGATGTGCTCAACGTGTTTCTTCGCCGTGGACAGACTGATCCCCAGGATGGCGGCAAGTTCACTGTTTGTCTTGCCTTGCGCCACCCAGGCCAGCGCTTCCAGCTCGCGCCGCGAAAGGCAAGTCTCATCGCGCTTGGCCATGCAAGCGCCATCGTGATTGACCGCGTCAGGCGCTGAATGCATCTCTTCCAAAAGGAGCAGATTGTTCCCGGCATTCGATAAGAGGCGCACCCTTAGACGATCCTCTCCTCTACTTAGCACAAGCGGCTGAGGCACAGACGAAATATCGCGGTCCCTGAGCCGCGCTTGCCGGCTGCGCTGCCAGCCGAGAAGCGTCTCCGGAAGCTGGCGATCCAGGTTTTGCGAGACCCCCAAGTACTCGGTCAAGTATCTCCGCGCCAAAGCGGTAATCGACTTCACGACCCCCCGTTTGTCACAGACGATGACCGCCAGTGCCGCACTTTCCATTCCGTCCTTGAGCAGTTGCAGTTCACTGCGCACCTCGGCTGAGGTCCTGGCGTTTTTCACGGCTTGTATCACGTGGGGACGAATCAGATCCGCCAGCAATTGTTCCCGCTCGGTGAAGCGGCGGTCCCGGTGCCAGCCGTATCCAATAATCCGCGGAAGCCGGGTGGAGAGGGTGGCGCAGAGGGCGTCTTCTATGTCGTAACCGCGGTAAAAGCCGGCGTACAAACCGCTGTCGCGTAACTGGCGCTGGTTCCAGAAATCGGAGATCCTCATCGTATGATGGTCGCCCGTTTGCGCAACATGGGCCAAGACGGGATGTTCATTCATATGCTGGCGCCAGAGTGTGGCCGCGGTAAGGGTGTTCAGTTCAGTGGAGCTCGCTATGTTATAGGACTCAGGTTTTTCCGGATACATTTCGTTGTAAGTAACATGTGCGGCGGGAATGAGCCTGGAAAGTGTGGCAACCAGCCTCTTTAGAAACTCCTCAAAACTCTCAAACTCGCGGGTTGCGTGGCACGCGCGGACGCATGCGAGAAGCCGCCTGAGATCGCTCTGCCGCAAGACATCCATCTTCAATACCTCAGACCCTCATATTGCTGCGTCAAACAAAGAGAAAAGCTCACGCCTTTCAGAGCGCATCGAACAAAGAATCGTTGGTTCTGGAACAGAGGCAAATTGTAAGATGCGCGCAACGAAACTTACAAGTCAAATCTTGAACAATCAAAATCTTCAACCGAGCCGCTTTTCGGTTCCAGTCACGCAATTTTAGTTCGCCTTTTCTTTGCCATTAATCGCTGTAACTCAATCGGAGTCGCGCCGTATCAGGCGGAATCCGCAGATCAGGAGCGGGGGCTAGCCTTTTCCACATTTGGAGACGGGCGATGCACCGCCGTCTTCGGCCCGCGAATACGCTACGCTTGGAGAGATGAGTGCGTGCGCAATCTGTGACGGAGTCGGGCTGGTGAGGGTGGTCAATGGCCAGGGCCAATGGGTCTCGCGCGCCTGCGAATGCCAGGAGATGGAGCGCGAAGAGAGGCGGCTGTCCGCCGCGCACATCCCCGAGCGCTACCGCCATTGTTCGCTCGACACCTACGAGACGGCCTTTCGCGGCGCCAACTCCTCACTGGCCAAGGCGCATCTGATCGCCCGCAAGTTTGTCGAGGCTTATCCAGCCTCGACCGGTGGCAACGGCCTGCTTTTTGTTGGAACGGCAGGTCTGGGCAAAACCCACCTGGCCGTCGGAGTACTTCAGAGGCTCGTCCAGGAGCGCGGCGTCCGGGGCCTCTTCTGCGACTATCGCGAACTGCTCAAGAGCATCCAGAACAGCTACAACTCGCAAGTTCAAACCACCGAGTTGGAGCTGCTCAAGCCGGTCTTTGCCGCTGAGGTGCTGGTGCTCGACGATCTGGGAGCTCAAAGACCGAACGAGTGGGTCTCGGATACGGTTGCACTGATCCTGAATGCCCGCTACAACGACAAGCAGACCACCATCATCACGACAAACTGGGCTGATCTACCCGCCGGGGCCGGCTTCAAAGCCGACGAAAAGGGCAACAAGCCGGCCAAAAGCGAAGACACCCTCGGCGACCGCATCGGCGACCGCATGAGGTCTCGCCTGGCCGAGATGTGCGTCCGCGTCGAGATGACCGGCGAAGACTTCCGCCAGTCGGTCAAGCGCGCTCGCTTCGGGTGAGTAGCACCCTGGAATGAGTCGGCACATTGAGGGGGTGCGGCTTCGGACGACCTCTCAAAAGAGGCATCCTGACGGAAGCAGTCACTCGCTCCGCGCCGTAGACGCAGCGGCGGTTAGCCCCGCGTTTCAACGTGGGGGTTCAAGCAACCAACGAAGCATCCGGAGTCCCGTCGGGACGGCGCTCATGGTCTTAAAATCTTGACCATAAAAACGAGGGGGTCTCCCAATCGACGATTGGACTTATTCAGAGATCCTTTGGATTCGTGTATCGATTCGATACAATCTCGATGAAAAAGCACCATTCCTGGTCTCGCGAGTTGTAGCGTTTCAGGTCAGACTGCATCGATTCGATACATCCCGCCCAAAGGGGACCCCTTGCGCGAGTCCTGGAAGCGATCCAGCCTGACAACCAGCCCTCAGAAGACCCAAAGACTACCCAGCACAAGCAGGATCGCAGCAACCGTGACCACCTGGTAGGCCCGATCGTCCTTCTGGCTGGGGAGTTCGATGCTGCCGGCGGGAGCCGGAGCGTAGACCGAAGCGCCTTGAGAAGAGGACTGCATTGCGAACCTGCCTTTCTGTGCTCAGCGGCGATGGCCGCATTGGGACCGGTGAGGTTCTCACACCTGAACCCTTGGATGCAAGACCTCCGGCGGAGTTCGATACAACAAGGTGAAAGAATCCACAGGATTGAGCCGCCGTCCTGTCTATCGGTCAGGAACGGGGACTGATGCAATCCCTTTAGAGGAATTGGAGAGGCTGAAGGATTCCTTTGGTAAGAGGTAGAGCCTCTTCGGAGGTGCTGTAGACCGAAACCATAACCTCAAGTTGGCGCGGCCAGCAGGGGGCGAAGACCCATGACGAAACAATAGCGTTCACACTCTCCGAAAATCCTCTGACTAACGCCCCAACTTATTAAACCAGGCGACCGCTCGGGCGATGGGTCCCGGTGGAGGCGGTTCAACGACTTCTGCCAGGCTTGCCAGGGCCGCTTCTTCTTCAGCTGTCAACTTCACCACATACTTCGACTCGTGCGGGACAAAGTTTTTGTTCATATCTTCCTGGTCGGAAAGTATGTCGGTCACAATCGGGTCGCCGCCCTCGCCCCTGGCCGCCCTCTCGAACTCCTGTGCCGTTTCTCGCCTTGATTTCGCCAGATCCTTCAATAATTTGGCTTCTTCCAGCCGCCCTTCGGCCTCCGCTATCTGTGCATTGTCCTCCATTTGTTTGGCTTCCCGGTAGTGAATGCGGGCAACCTCGAGGTGCTCAGCAGCTGGCGAAGTGCCGATAAATGTGTAGGATGGCTTCAGATCTCGGAGATCCTGGAAATCGTCGTCTGGCATCGTGCCCTCCATGCCGGCAAGCGTCAACAACCTGGCCGGCCCATCGTTTGACGCCGAGCAATTATAGCTCTTTCAAAAAACACTGACGCTGCCAGGAACTCCCTTCGCCAACAGGTGTAGAATTCCGCTCGTGAGCCTTGGTCCTCAACTCGTCGCTCCCCAACAGAGGGAAGAACGCAACTGGCTGCCCCTGATGATTGCTGCCGCGCTCGTCCTGTCGGTCGCCGCTGGCGTGATCCTGACCCTGGAACGTGGAAAGGGCAAGACCACCGTCACTCCGATCTCCGCGCCCCTGGATTCCTATGCGGGCAGCCTCTCGCTCACTCAGGTGACGATGAGCGAATCCAGCAACCTGGCGGGAGGCAAAGTGACCTACGTGGACGGCCACATCGCCAACCAGGGAGCCCGAACGATTACCGCTGTCACTGTGCAGGTGCTCTTCCGCAACTATGCTCACGAGGTCACGCAGAACGAAACCCTCCCGCTCAAGCTGGTCCGCGTGCGCTTGCCCTATATAGATCTCGAGACAGTCTCAGCCGCTCCGATGGCTCCCGGCGCAGATCAGGATTTTCGCCTGATCTTCGACTCTGTCTCGCCTGATTGGGACGGCGCCTATCCTGAGATCCGCGTAGTGCACGTCGAAACCCGGTAGGCTTGCGCCGGATTTACCGGGTAGAAACTACCGTCTCCAGCAAAAATTACATATCAGACACGTCGCATCGGACTTTGAGAACTTGCTCGATGTCCGGCTTTCCTTGCGTCAAGTCAAACAATCCAATAGGGATCTTGATTTTCTTCCCGAGCCGCCCGGTTTGGCGCGCACATTGCTATCTTCTCCAGCGAGCAGACAGAACCGCTCAACCCGCGCTACTAAGGGGCGGAGAAAGAACCTCAGGGGGTTTCCACTCCATGAAGACGTTCATATCGCTTCACAACTCGCTCCCTAGCCAGCTTGCTCTTGTTCTGCTGGCATCTGCAATCGCTATCCCAGCTTCTGCACAACAAGGGCAGTCTCCAGCAGGCTCGCAGAGCACTTCGTCTGCTTCGACCCAACAGCAATCCTCCCCCACGACCTCGCAGACGCCCTCCGTCACTACTCCGAAAGAGGGATTCTGGGGCCGGGTAAACCCCTTTGCGCGCAAGAAGTGGGTCAACAACCGGGTGGAACCCCTCAAGGGCCAGCTCAACGAGCTCGATGAAGTCAACGCGAAAAACTCTCGCGACATTCAAGATGTGGACCGCAGGTCGCAGGCCGGCATCCGCCAGGCTCAATCCACCGCCGACGCGGCCAACCAGGCGGCCACTGCCGCCGGCAACCAGGCGCAACAGGCGAGTGCCACCGCGCAAGGCGCGGGCACTCATGTGGACAAGTTGAACTCGACCGTCTCCGGCCTTGACCAGTATCGTCAGGCGAGCGAGGTCGAGGTGAAGTTTCGCGGCGGACAGCCGATTCTTTCAGTAGCTGCCCGCAAGCAACTGGACGATTTCGCGGCCAGCTTGACAGGCCACCAGGGGTACATTCTGGAGATCGAAGGGCATTCTCCTCTGGCCAGCACTGCTGGCATCCAGAACTCCGGGCGGATGGCCGAGGCGGTCAAACGCTATCTCGTCACAGAACATCAGATTCCCGTCTACCGGTTGCACACCGTAGCCCTGGGTAATGCTCCCATCGCGAACCCCGACGCCAACGCAGCGGGGAACGATGCTGAGGCCCAGCCAATGAAGGTGAAGGCTAGCAGCGTGCATATCCGGTTGATGGAAAACAGTTTGGCGGCCCGGGAAGCCTCGTCCCCCCACGATGTGGCTTCCTCGACCGGTGCGGAGCGGCCTTAACAGCCGCAGCCCCTCCCCCGAGGCTCCCACCCGCCCCCGCGGCTCCCCCGCCGCAGGCCGCCAATTAAGCTCTCGCAGTTAGAGAGAACCAAGGCAACTTGGCCCCCGGATATTCCGGGGGCCGTTTTTTTTTCTGCCTGGGGACATCGCTGCCCAACCTGCTCCGATGAGGTGAATCTTGCAATCTAGCGAGTCTGATTGTCTGGACATTGTCCGGCATTTGTGCTATGATCAAGTCCGCTGGAATTGAGGGACAAGCTGAGATGCGAAGCACTGAAACGCGTACTGAGAAGCTCGATCTTCGCTTGAGCCGCTCGGCAAAGCTTGCGCTGCAAAGCGCCGCCCTGGCAGCGCGCCGGTCCGTGAGCGATTTTGTGCTGGAGAGCGCTCTGGCCCGAGCCGCCGAGACGCTCCCTGATCGGCAGCGATTTGGGTTGGACGCCAGGCAGTGGGAGGCGTTTCAAGCCGCCCTGAACGCGCCGCCCGCTCCGGCTCCGCGCCTCGCACAACTTCTCAATGAAGCAAGCGTATTTGAAAAGAGCAGCATCTAGGTGCCCACGCTCCGGATCGAAAAGCTGCATCGTAGCCATGCCATCGACTCATTCGACTGCGGGCGCGAGGCCCTCAATCGCTTCCTCACTCGCTACGCGTTGCAAAACCAGCAGGCAGGCGCCTCGCAGAGCTATGTCGCACTGGCCGATGCGGAGATCACCGGCTACTACACTTTGGTGGTCGGCCAGGTCGATTTCGAGAGGGCTCCCTTGAGACTGACGAAGGGGCTAGCCCGGCATCCAGTTCCTATCATGCTGCTGGCTCGCCTCGCGATTGCCACTCAATGGCAAGGCAAGGGACTTGGCGCCGGGCAGCTGAAAGACTCCATGTTGCGCACCCTTCAAGCTGCGGAGATCGCCGGCATTCGCGCCTTTGAAGTACACGCCAAAGACGACCAGGCCAGGGCCTTCTACGAGCACTTCGATTTTGTTCCTTCGCCCACCGACCCCTACCATCTCTTTCGATCGTTGAAGGATCTCCGCGGCCTGCTCAGTCAGTCTACTTGAGCGCTGTCATTTCCCCGCGTCTTTTCCGCTGTCCTTATCCTCCGGCGGCTTGGAAGGATGCAGCTTGCTCATCTCCTTGGCTCCCACTGAGGCATCTTGAGGCGTCACTTTGATGCCCGTCCCCATTGTCTCCGAGGTCCACTTCAAGTAATAAGTCTTGTCCGCTTCCGCGTCGAACCGAATTCGCTCGTTCTCCTTCTTTCTTGCCTCGACCAGCGCAGCGCCGATCGACTGGGTCACGCCGCCGTAGTACATCTTCGGCAATCCGGAGACGACAACCGTGCCCGGCGCTACCTCCGTGCACTCATATTCGCCGTTCAGCAGAGTGCCTAGCAAAACTTCGTTGACGTAAAGAGTGTCATGAGAGGCCGAGCCGACGAATCTCGACACACGGTAGATGCATACCAGCGCCTTGCCTGCCGAAGGTGTGGACGGTGGATTCACGGCCTGCGCGAGAGCCGCCGGCGCGCTGACAGTCAGAGCCAGCGCAAGGCAGGCGAGCAGAAGAGTTGCCAGGTCGCAGAAGGAGCCCTTGGCGCGGCAGTTCGCAGCGCCACTCATCGTGGTCAAATGCATTTGAGCACTCCTTTTCTTCAAGTTGGAAACTGGCGAACACTGTAGCAGGTTGCCTCCGGCCCGGTAAAATCATCCTTGTATGCATCCGATCGATCCCATCCCCGCCGCCGAATCCATTCCCGACACAATTCTGGACGGCAGCCGCTTCATCCGCGCCTGTCTCCGCCGCCCCGTCGATCGCACGCCCGTCTGGTTTCTGCGCCAGGCCGGCCGCTATATGCAGGAGTACCGCGAGATCCGCAAGCATCACACCCTGGTCGAAATCTGCAAGCAGCCTGAGCTGGCTGCCGAGGTCACCATCACCGCTGCCGAAAAGCTTGGCGTAGACGCGGCCATCATCTTTGCCGATCTGCTCTTGCCGCTCGAACCCATGGGCCTCGACTTCGAATTCCAGGCCGGCGAGGGGCCGGTCGTTCACCACCCGGTCCGCACAGCCGACGATGTACGCGCCCTGCGCACCGACCGCGCCGATGATCTGGCATACGTCGCCCGCGCCATTGAAAAAGTCGCAGCGCACTTTCGCGATAGCCTGGGCATCATCGGCTTCTGCGGCGCACCCTACACGCTGGCCAGTTATATGATCGAGGGCGGCGGCTCGCGCAATTACATCCACACCAAGCAGATGATGTATAGCGACGCCCTTGCATGGCGCAGCCTCCTGGACAAAATCGTGGTGGTGCTTACCGAGTATTGCCGCCTTCAGGTGCAGGCCGGGGCAGACGTCATCCAGATCTTCGACAGTTGGGTCGGATCGCTCAGTCTGGCCGACTATCGCGACTACGCCTTTGAAGCATCGAAGCGCCTCGTCCGTGCCGTGCAGCAGATGGGCGTGCCGGTCATCTACTTCGGAGTCGAGACCGCGGGCCTGCTCGCCCAGATGGCTGCAACCGGAGCCGACGTGATCGGCCTCGACTGGCGGCAGCCTCTCGATGAAGGCTGGCGCGCCGTGGGCCACGGCCAAGCCGTGCAAGGCAATCTCGACCCCATCACGCTCTTCGCGCCAGTCGAAGTCTTGGAGCTGCGCGTAAAGGAGATCTTGCGCGCCGCCAACGGTCGCCCCGGCCACATCTTCAACCTCGGCCACGGCATCGTTCCGGAGACACCGATGGAGAATGTGCAGGCTGTGGTGAGGATGGTCAAGCAATTCCGCCTGGAGATGCCAGCTGGTTGAGTAAGCACCCTCGCGTTTTGCAGTGGATTACCGCCCCTAGGCGCACAATAAGAGGATGATCAGCGAAAGGAAGCCGGGCCGTCACTATTCCCTGTGCCCTGTTCTGTGTTCTGTGTTCTGTGTTCTGTGTTCTGTTGAACGGCCTACCCCCTGTACCTTTGAATTCACCTATTGAGTGTGTTAAGCAGTAGGGACTCGGCCGCCGGTCAGGAGCGCCAACGCCCCCCAGCGCCAATCGAGCACCAGGGGAGGACCTGCGCCCTGATG
>Ga0181535_10003199_pt1 | contig 19167 bp, 19 predicted proteins | sample PEATcosm2014_Bin_44_FD_119774 | JGI IMG/M metagenome (GOLD analysis project Ga0181535, IMG submission 119774) | Peatland microbial communities from MTU Mesocosm Facility, Houghton, MI, USA - PEATcosm2014_Bin17_30_metaG | ecosystem: Environmental > Terrestrial > Soil > Wetlands > Peat | place... | reverse complement strand
TTTGTCTGCTGGGTTGCCACCGATTCGCCTCCTGGTTCGTTCTTACTTCAAAGCTGTTGGGAGAACCGACGCTTCAGTCGTCGACGCCGCGCCGCTCGCTGTTTTCGAGTACTGAATTGTCTCCGGTCCCACTGCGCCGCCGGTCATCACCATGCTCATCGCCTGCTCCATGGTCAGGTCCGTCTCGATCACGCGCTCCATGGGGAGAATTTGCAGGAATGCCGAGGTCGGATTGATTGCGTTGGGCACAAGCACTGCCGCCAACGAGCGTCCGCTCTCGGAGTCGCTCAGGGTCCGCGTGAGGAAACCGATGCTCTTCTGTCCGGCGATGGGGAAGTCGATGAGCACCACGCGCTGGCTTGCGTCCTTCTTGGCCATCATCGTGTCGAGGAGTTGCCGCACCGAAGTGTAAACTTTGGCCACAAACGGCAACCTCTCAAGAAGCGACTCAAAAAGCCCGAAAGCCTGCCGGCCGATGACCAGAGAAGTGACCCGGCCAACGACGTACAACACCACCAGCGTGAGCAGGATGGCCAGCACCGGTTGGAGCCACGGAGAGCTGAACCATACTCGGGGGAAGGTTGCCGCAAGCAGACGAACCGCGGGTAGTCCAGCCCTGGCCAGTTCGCCCAACAGAAAGCTGAAGATCAGGTAAGTTACGAAAAGTGGACCTACGGTAATGATGCCGGCAAGAATGCTTCGCTGTACACTGCGAAGCGTACGGCTTACGTGTGCTCTCACGCGCGTCTCCTGGTTTCGAGGATACGCCGGGCTCGGAGCACATGTTGGCCTCGCCCCTCCCCCGGAACGGCCGCAGCCTCGAAAAGAAAGTTTCGAACGGACGTCAAATGAGCTATATATGAGGATTGCCTCCTGTAATTAAAGAGGGACTTCTATGAGCGAACCAGAGAACATTGAATCTATCGATCGAGACACCTTTTCTCCCAGATCTGCAGCACCGCAACCGCGCGCCATTGGATCGCCTTTGCCGGTCGGCTCGGGCAGGCACCCAATCGGCTCACCATCCGCTGGAAACCGGATCGGTGCGCCCCCTCCCGGCCGCGCTTTGCCCGGATCGACCAACGGGGACGAACTCTCAGGCGCTCAGCGTGTCATGAACGGTGTCCGAGCGGTGATGCCGCTGGTGCAACGCCTGTTGCCGCTGCTCGAAGGCAATGTTCTTACCGCGATTTCCAATGTGCTCACTCCGCGCCCGCAGGCGCCTCCGCCTCAGCAAACGGTTGATCTCGCGCCTTTCCAGGAGAGCCTGGCCGAGCTACAAACGCAGCATCGCGGCCTAAGCGAACAGGTGATGGAGCAGAACGCCTTGCTCAAGCGCGTTGAAGATCAGTTGGAGATGGTGCGCGAAGCGACCGACCGCAATACTCTCGAGCAGCAGGAGCTGCTTGAGGACCTGAAGATCTTCAGCGGGAAGGTGAAGGTTATCGCCGCAATTGGAATTGGCGTGCTGTTGATCGGCATTGCGCTGAACCTGATTCTGTTCCTGCACATTCAGCGCGTGCTGCCGTAAAGATTCGCTGCTACAGCTCCAGGACGTTGTCTTCGATGGCCAGTCTCACGTTGCCATCGGACTTGGCCAGCCGCCGCACTGCTTCGGGCTTGTCCACCTTGGCTCGCAGCATGACCAGAGCCACCGGCACGCTGCGCCCCGCGCTCTTGATCGTTTCCACTGCAGTTGCGCGATCAATCTTGCACGCGGACATCAGAATGCGAATGCCGCGCTCCACCAGCTTGGAGTTTTGCATGTGCACGTTCACCATCAGGTTCTCGTACACATAACCCAGGCGCGTCATGGCGCCGGTGGTGATCATGTTCAGGATCATTTTCTGCGCGCTGCCGGCCTTCATGCGCGTGGAGCCGGAGACCACTTCCGCGCCCACATCGGCCACGACGGTGATGTCCGCAGCTTGCGACAGCGGCGTTTCATGATTGCAGGTCACGGCCGCGGTGTGGGCTCCGCGAGCGCGGGCGTAGGCGACAGCGGCAACCACATAAGGGGTTCGTCCCGAGGCCGATACGCCGACCACTATATCTTTGCGCGTGGGGCGGCGGCGCGCGATGTCGCGCTGGCCCAGCTCTTCGGAGTCTTCATTGACTTCGACCGCGGACGCAAGAGCCTTGGGTCCGCCGGCCATGATGTATTGCACCTGTCCCGGAGCGGTTGAATACGTGGGAGGACACTCCGACGAGTCCAGCGCGGCAATCCGCCCACTGGAACCTGCGCCCACGTAGATCAACCGGCCACCGTCGCGCAGACATCGCGCAACCTGGTCGATCACTTCGGCAATTTCGGGGATGGCCTTCTTCACCGCCGCGGCAATCTTCGCGTCTTCATGATTAATGATGCGAGCGATTTCAAGCGCAGACTTGGTGTCGAGTCCTTGAGAAGCCTCGTTCTGGCTCTCGGTAGTTAGTTGCTGAAGCAGGGTGGCTTGGTCGTTATGGTTTCCGTTCGTTCGGGAGCCAGCCATCTCCTGCAGCGTAGTGCTTGGTAGCATCGCGTCAGACCCCAGCATTGATTGTATCTATAAATCCGCGCAAGTCCCTACACAAATTTCGCCAGCCCGGAACAGCTTTCGTAACCGGCAGAAGTTATTTTTGGAGGGCTTCGCGCATGGCGTCATGGAAGGCCGGCCGCACCTCGCGGATCAGCTGATTCTTTCGATCGGGCCAGGTTCGATTGGTGAGCAAAACAATGGCCAAAGCGGCTTCCAGGTCGATCCAAAGCGAGCAGCCGCTAAAGCCGAGGTGGCCAACGGAATGGCCCGAAAAATGCGTTCCCGCCGACGAGATCGGCGAAGGCGTATCCCATCCCAGGGCACGCGAACTTCCGGCGGGCGGTTGCCGTTCGCTAAATCGTTTCACCGTCACAGGCTCAAAGAGATTCGGCGCTCTGGTGGGGCTTCTGCCGGCTGCCGCATTGACAATCTCCGCTGCAAATCGGAGAAGGTCGGCGACCGGCGCGAAGAGGCCTGCATGTCCTGCGACACCCCCGAGAACCGACGCATTTTCATCCTGCACCTCGCCCTGAATCAGGCGATGACGGAACCATGTGTCCTCTTCCGTGGGCGGAATGGCTTCGCGAAGGGCCGGAGCAGGGCAGAAGCCCGTGGCGGCCATACCGAGCGGGGCAAAGATTTCGCGGCCGCACCAGGAATCAAGGGGTTCGCCGGTGCGGACCTCGAGCGCCTTGCCAAGCAGAATGAATCCGGGATCGGAGTACTCGGCCCGCGTTCCCGGCTCGGCCTCCAGCGGCAACTCCAGGCAGGCGCGGAACAGCGACTTCGGGGTGGTTGCGGTGCGAAACAGCTCCGCCTCTCCCGGCAAACCCGAATTGTGCGCCAGCAAATGCCGCAACGTCACCTTGCGCGCCGAGTCGCCCGGGGCGCGGCCCACGACAAATCCCGGGAGCAAGTCGCCAAGGGGCGTGTCGACGTCGATCTGCTGCCGCTGGACCAGCAGCATCATGGCGGCTGTTGTGGCAACGACTTTGGTCAGGCTGGCCACGTCAAACGCGGTTTCGGGGGTCACAAATGGCGATTCCGGCTCGTATGTGAAGCGGCCCAGGGCGCCAATATGCGTGGCTGGGGAGTGCGTCGCTGGAAGCGCGACCTCGTCCGCGGCCAACACGCCAAACGCGCAGCCGGGGAAGGCTCGCGCCGCGATCGCCTCTTGCAACACGCGATAGGCAGCGCCAAACCGGCCGGACTCGCGGCCGGGATCAACGGCGGTTGATGGGGCTTGCGATGGCATCGCTTTCTCGCATGGTAACGCGCGTACGGCCCTTCTCGATCTTTTGCATGCGCTTTTGGGTGGTGGGCCGGGTTGAAGGGAACTTTCCCTCAGGGGCTGAAGCCCGCTTTCGTTTTGCTGATTTTATGTACGGGCTAAAGCCCGTACCCTTCAAGCTGGCCCATGGCGCGCTTTTCATGCGCAGGCAATGCAGAGTCGAGCTATCCTTGTGTGCGGGAGTTCCGTCTACCCATCAGGGTGAAGGAGGGCTGCATGTCCCCGGAGCGAAAGCTGTACTCGGCAGCGATTTTGGTCGGCTTGATGGCCGCTGGCCCGAGCCTGTGCGCCGCTCAATCGCCCGCTCCCGCTTCGCCGGACCAGAGCGCATCGGCTCCGGAGGCGGCGCAACCCGCAACTCCGCCTGCGTCGAATCCCGCGACCCAAGGCCCCGCGACCGCTGCCGCACCGGCGCAACCCGCGGCGACAACCGGACCCGCGGCTCCGGAGGGGGCATCCACGGACTCGGTCGGCCTGACCGATGCCGCTCCAGCGAAAAAGACCTACACCGTTCCCGCTGGCACCAAGGTTCTGCTTGAGTTACGCAGCGCGATCAATACCAAGTCGGCCAAACCCGGTGACGGCGTCTACCTCTCGTCCACCTTCCCGGTCGTGGTTGGCAACCGGGTCATGATCCCCACGGGCGTTTATGTGCAGGGCGTGGTTGACCACGTGCAGCGCGGGGGCATGAGGGCCAAAGCACAGCTCGACATGCACTTCACTTCAATCATCTTCCCCAACGGCACCGTGGCTGAGATTCCGGGCGTGGTGGACAATATGCCCGGGTCAAAAAATCAGACGGTGATGAACGACGGGGAGGGAACCATCCAGCAGAACGGCGATAAAGGCCGCAACGCGGGCCAGACCGCGGAGATCGCCTTGCCAACGGGCGCGGGTGTCGGCACCATTGGAGGCGCGTCCTCGGGTCATCCCATTGAGGGTGGACTTGCGGGGCTGGGCGCGGGACTTGCCACCGTGGGCATCGTTACGCTCTTTACGCGCAACGCCGATGTCGACATTCCACGCGGTACGCAGGTCGAGATGCTCTTGCAGCGCCCACTGTTGCTGGAGGAAGAGAATCTAGCCGGCGTCAACGAACCGGGAACGGCGCCTGCTCTGGTCCCCGCGGCGGACCAGCAGAGGCCGATTACCAAACACCGTCCGCGCATCATGTGCCCGCCGGGAAGCCTTGGTTGTGAATAAGGCGGTACTCCGCCATGCGGCCCGGCCGGGCACGATCTGCTGCAATCAAATCACTGAAGCGTAGTTTTCCTGAACGAGTCTTGCCTTTGGGGCCACCACTCCGGCACGCGTCAGCACGCAGCTTCCGGCCTGGTCGCATCTGTAGTGGACACCGGAGTGGTACTCGCTCCACGATGTTGCGTAGCTGGCGGCCACTGTCGTTCCAAGGACAAAGGTCGCGCCGTCGCTGGCCTGGATCGTGCCCGAAGCCGCGTCGTAGCCCGCAACCGTAACGTCTCCTTCGCTGTAAAGGCTGACCGGCTTTGGCGCGCCGTCGAGGCTCGATGGTGCAAGGCTCGATTGTGCAAGGCTCGATGGTGTTGGATCCAGAGCAGTTGGGGCGACAAATGAAGCACTCGCCAATTCATGCTGCGCGGGCTCGGAAACAGGAATGGAGGTCGGCCTTGCGGCGGGCCATGGCTTGCCGGCCAGCTTGACCGTTGCAGGCTTTACTGCGTCCGGAGCCTGGTTAAGGGCAAGCTGCTCGCCGGATTGCGGCTGAGCCTTTAAGGCGTGATTCGGGGTTGATTGGCGAACTTCCGACTTCGCTGCGGGGTGGTCCGTGTCGACTGCCGGCACGCTGGAACTTGCAGCCGGGGGAGCGACGGCCGCCGTTTGCACGGCAGGCGCCGGGGTTGAATTCGAGGCGAGGTTGGTCGCGGCCTGGGCGCTGGATGAATCGGGTTGAACAGAAGCGGTAGACGCCTCGACTACGCCATTTCGCGCATGAATCATCGCCAGTGTGAGCCCTGTTGCCGTACCCACAGAAGCGGCGATTGCGATGCAAAGGGCCGGCAATACAAGTCGATAGGGCGAAAAGGATGAATACGTCCGAAGACTGGTTGCAGGCACGAATTCAACCTGAGGGGCTACGATGCTGGGTTCCACTTGGGGGGATTCTATGAATGTAGACATGGTCCTCCGCGGGATCGAGTTGCTGTAGAGATGCTTGAGAGGGTCCCAGTACTTGAGTCATTAAACGATTTTCGCGGTAACCGAACAATCCACCGAATGGGGCATTACTAAACGGTTATGCGAAGGCTTCCGGCGCGGTAGGCGGCGCAACTCTCAGAACATTCCTTCGCGGGTCTCAACGCGTTCAAAAAAATCGGGAATAGGAGGCCGCGCGGCACGCTGTGTTGACTTTTGCGATGCCTCGCAAGTGCAGGAAGCCACGGTTCCTAGTAATCTGGATAGAGATGGAAATAGCTTCAAACAACCCTTTGAACCCTGATTCCGGCTCCAGCCCTCAGCAAGCTTCATCGCAGCCGCCGAACAGCCCGTCGCCCGCGCCGCAAGCGAAGTCCGCGGGCATCATGCTCTGGGTGCGCGATCTGGCCGTTGCGACGGTCGCTTCTGTCCTCATCATCACTTTTCTCTATCAGCCTGTCCGCGTAGAAGGCACCAGCATGTTGCCGCGCCTCGAAGACCGCGACCGCCTCTTCATCAACAAATTCGTCTATCGTTTCACCGCAATTGATCGCGGCGACGTTGTGGTCTTCCACTATCCGCGCGATCCCGAGAAGAGCTACATCAAGCGCGTCATCGCGCTGCCCGGCGACAGTTTTCGCATCGATCACGGTCATGTGTTCGTGAACGGCGCCCTTGTTCCGGAGCCCTACGTGCCGCCCGAGTACCGCGACACCCGCTCCGTGGACGAGATGACGCTTCCGCCCGACGAGTATTTCGTGATGGGCGATCACCGCTCCATCTCCTCGGACAGCCGCGATTTCGGCCTCGTCGACCGCTCCCTCATCTACGGCAAGGCCATCTTTGTTTATTGGCCCACCCGCGATGCCGGTGTTGTTCACTAGGCAGCTTATCGCGGGTTTCCTGTTCCTTGTGGCGCAGGGCTCCTACGCGGCTGTCGTGCGGGCGTCCTGGCTCACGCAACTAGTGGAAAAACCGGACCAAATCGATCCGAATAAACCTGCTAAAATCGATTGAATCCACTCCTCGGAGAGGCGATGCAGGCGATCCTCGCGCTCGAAGACGGGCGCATCTTCCGCGGGCACGGCCACGGACACCCAGGCGAATGTCAGGGCGAGGTCGTTTTTAATACTTCTCTCACCGGCTACCAGGAAATCGCTACCGATCCCTCCTACGCCGGCCAGATTGTCGTCCTCACCAACCCCCAAATTGGCAATTACGGCACCAATCGCGCTGACAACGAGGCTGCGCGGCCCTTTATCGAGGGCCTGATCGTCCGCGAATTCTCCGCGATCAGCTCCAATTGGCGCTCCGAGCAGGTGACGGACGAGTACATGGAGCGCTACGCGGTCCCGGTGCTGGCTGAGATTGATACCCGCGCGCTGGTGCGCCACTTGCGCGACCGCGGCGTGATGCGCGGCGTGATCTCGACGACCGAGCTGAACCCCGATGTTCTTGTCGCGAAGGCCAAGGCAATCAGGAAGATGGAGGGAACTGATTTGGCGCGCGTGGTGTCGACAAAGGCCAGATACGAGTTCGACGCCGCCGATCCGCGCAGCCAGATGGGCGAGCCGCTGCTGGCCGAGGGTTTCATTCAGAAGCCTCAGGCGGAAAAGCCAATTCTTAATGTAATAGCTTATGATTTTGGCATTAAGCAGAACATTCTGCGCATGTTGACGCGTGACGGATGCCGCGTGACCGTGGTTCCGGCAGAGACGACCGCGGAAGACGTGCTTGCTCTCAAGCCAGATGGTGTGTTCCTCTCGAACGGGCCGGGCGACCCCGAGCCGGTTGACTACGCCGTCAGGGCTATTCGCGGGTTGATGGGTCGCGTGCCGGTTTTTGGGATTTGCCTGGGCCATCAGCTTTGCGGACTGGCCCTCGGCGGCCGGACGTACAAACTCAAGTTCGGCCACCACGGCGGCAATCATCCGGTGCGCAACAATGCCACCGGCAAGGTCGAAATCACCGCTCACAACCACAACTTCGCCGTCGATCCCGACTCCATTAACGCGAACGAGGTCGAACTGACGCACGTGGACCTGAACGACCAGACGCTCGAAGGGCTCCGGCACAAGACGCTGCCGCTCTTCAGCGTGCAGTATCACCCCGAAGCCGCTCCCGGCCCGCACGATTCGCATTATCTGTTCCGCGATTTCCGGCAGATGATGGAGGAGTGGAAAGGATGAAGCCCGCGACGCACAGCAATTTCGGAATTTCAAAACAGCGGGGCATTTGGCTCCGCTGTTTTTTGGAGTTGATTTGAAAGGCGCACGAATTTAAAGGAAAACGGACAAGAATAAGGAAACATGCCACGCAGAAATGACATTCAGAAGATTTTGGTGATCGGCTCCGGCCCTATCGTCATCGGCCAGTCGGCCGAGTTCGACTATTCCGGCACGCAGGCTTGCAAGGCCCTCAAGCAGGAGGGCTACGAGGTGGTGCTGGTGAATTCGAACCCGGCGACCATCATGACCGATCCCGATTTGGCCGATCGCACCTATGTTGAGCCGCTCACTCATGAGTACGTGGAAGAGATCATCCGCATTGAAGCCGAGATGCTCGCGGGAGATCCGAAGTCAGGCAAATTTGCGCTTTTGCCCACCGTTGGCGGCCAGACGGCGCTTAATCTGGCTGTCGATCTGGCCGACACCGGCGTGCTCGACCGCTATAACGTGGAGCTGATTGGCGCCAAGCTTGAGGCGATCAAGAAGGCCGAAGACCGCCTGCTTTTCAAGGATGCGATGATCCGCATCGGCCTTGACGTGCCGCGCTCCGCGCTGATCAACAACCTGCGCGACGGCCTCGACTTCGCCAGCAAGCTCGGGTTCCCCGTCCTCATTCGTCCCAGCTTTACCCTCGGTGGCACCGGCGGCGGCATCGCCTACAACCGCGAGGAGTTGATGGAAATCCTGGCCAGGGGCCTCGATCTCTCGCCGGTCCACGAGTGCCTTCTGGAAGAAAGCGTGCTCGGCTGGAAAGAGTTCGAGCTCGAAGTGATGAGGGACCTGGCCGACAACGTCATCATTATTTGTTCGATCGAGAATTTTGACCCCATGGGCGTGCACACGGGCGACTCCATCACCGTTGCGCCGGCGCAGACGCTCACCGACCGCGAGTACCAGAAGATGCGCGACGCGGCCATCGCCGTGATGCGCGAGATTGGCGTTGAAACCGGCGGATCGAATGTGCAGTTTGCCGTCAATCCGCAAGACGGACGCATGACCGTCATCGAGATGAACCCGCGCGTTTCGCGCTCGTCGGCGCTGGCTTCAAAGGCCACCGGTTTCCCGATCGCAAAGATTGCGGCCAAGCTCGCCGTGGGCTACACGCTCGACGAGATCCCCAACGACATCACGCGCAAGACGCCCGCGTGCTTTGAGCCGACGATCGACTACGTCGTGGTCAAGATTCCCAAGTGGCAGTTCGAAAAGTTTCCCGGCGCAGACGAGACGCTGGGCCCGCAGATGAAATCCGTCGGCGAAGTGATGGCCATCGGCCGCACCTTCAAGGAAGCGCTGATGAAAGCGTGGCGCGCGCTTGAAACCGGCAAGAAGACTGGCGCGGAAGTGATGGAGCCGCGCCGCCTGACGCAGATGCTGGTTACACCGCGACCGGGACGCCTGGAATACATTCGCTACGCCTACGAGCGCGGCCTGAGCGTGCGCGACGTAGCGCGCCTCACCAGGATCGATCCGTGGTTCCTGCACCAGATGCGGGAGGTGACGCTGGCGCAGATGGCAATCGCCGGAACAACACCAAAACAGATTGGCGCGGAGCAGTTGCGCAACCTCAAGCGCCTGGGGCTGAGCGACGAGCGGATCGCCACGGAATGGAAGCTCGCAGGCAACGCGGGCGTGCAACAGGTGAGGGAACTGCGCGAGGGGCAGGGAATTCGCCCCGTCTTCAAGCTTGTGGACACCTGCGCGGCCGAGTTCGAATCCATGACGCCCTACCTCTATTCCACCTACGAGGAAGAGGACGAGGCGCCGCCGACCAAAACGCCGAAGATCATCATTCTCGGGTCGGGCCCCAATCGCATCGGCCAGGGCATCGAGTTCGATTACTGCTGCTGCCATGCGGCGTTCGCGCTCAAGGATGACGGCTACGAGACGATCATGGTGAACTGCAACCCTGAGACCGTCTCGACCGACTACGACACCAGCGACCGCCTTTACTTTGAGCCGTTGGTGCTTGAGGACGTGCTGGCGATTTACAACCACGAGGCGCAGTCGGGCGCGAAGATCGGCATGATTGTGCAGTTCGGCGGGCAAACGCCGCTGAACCTGGCGCAGCGGCTGCGCGCGGCGGGCGTGCCGATTATCGGCACTTCGCCTGAGTCGATCGACCTCGCCGAGGACCGCAAGCAATTCGGCAAGCTGCTTGAAGATTTGAAGATTCCGCAACCGCGCGGCGGCACAGCAACCAGCGTGGAGCAGGCGCTCGCCGTCGGCGAGCAGATCGGCTATCCGGTTCTCGTGCGCCCCAGCTATGTGCTCGGCGGACGGGCCATGGTGATTGCGTATGACGCCGACGCGGTGAGCCGCTACATGCGCCAGGCTGTCGAGTATTCGCAGGAGCGCCCGGTTCTCATCGACCACTTCCTCGAGAACGCCATCGAAGTCGACGTCGATGCGCTCTGCGATTCGAAGGACGTTTTGATCGCCGGCATCATGCAGCACATTGAGGAGGCCGGCATTCACTCGGGAGATTCCTCGTGCGTGCTGCCCGCCGTCGGCATCAGCGAGTCGACGCTAGAAACCCTGCGCGCCTACACGCGCAAGCTGGCACTGGCGCTCAAAGTCGTCGGCCTGGTCAATCTGCAATTTGCTGTTCAGCGTGACGAGCAGGGCAACGACCACGTTTACGTCATCGAGGTCAATCCACGCGCATCGCGCACCGTTCCTTACGTCTCGAAAGCCACCGGCGTGCCGCTGGCCAAGATCGCCGCGCGGCTGATGACCGGCCGCAAGCTGTGCGAATTGCTGCCGAACGAACTGGCTGCCGGCAAGGACCTGGGAACCGGAGCGCACTTCTACGTGAAGTCGCCGGTGTTTCCATGGTCAAAGTTTGCCGGCGTCGATACGGTTCTGGGGCCGGAGATGAAGTCGACAGGCGAAGTGATGGGCGTGGCAGCAACATTCGGAGAGGCGTTTGCCAAGGCGCAGCTCTCCGCCGGTCATATCCTGCCTACCGGTGGCACGGTGTTTTTCACCGTGAACGATCACGACAAGCAGGCAGTGATTCCGCTGGCGCGCCGCTATGTCGATCTCGGATTCAAAATCGTCGCCACGGAGGGCACGGCCAACGTGCTCGAGGGCGCGGGCATGATTGTCGAACGCGTCTTTAAAGTTGACGAGGGCCGGCCCAACGCCGTGGACCTGATCAAGGAGAAGCGGATTCAGCTGGTGGTGAACACGCCTCGCGGACAGGATGCGCTCTTCGACGAGAAGGCCATTCGCCGCGCCGCGGTGCTTGCGCGCGTTCCCACGATCACAACGCTGGCAGCCGCACAGGCCGCGGCGGACGGTATTGCGTCCATGCAGAAGCACGCCGTTACGGTTTATGCGCTGCAGGCGCTGCGCTCGGCCAACGGGCGGTGAGAGCGCGATTTACGCGCCCCGCCGCCGCATCCCCAGCCATGCGCCGATCGAGTAGCCGACCAGCGCCGCTGACGGCCAAGTGCCGATAAAGGGACCATCGTCATCAATGAGGCCGCTTGGATTGGGCAGCGAGAAGAATGTCCGCGAGAGTTTTTCCGTCGCGGTGCATTGGAAGCAGTGACCTGGCCCTGTGGGCTGGTCCAGAACGTAAAGGGCCACGATCATCGCCCAGATAAAGCCGACCAACCAGACAGCGGTCGCCATTTCGCCGGGATGAAGCCGGGCAACAACGAGGCCAACCACGAGCGGCACGGCCAACGACAAGAGAAGAATGACCCACTGCGAAATGCCGACGGGATTAACCGCGTAGCCGAGGAGCATGAGCGCGATCCACGAGGCCAGCGCCAGAAGCGAGTGCAAAAAGAATGAGAGCGCCTGACGGGCAAGGGCTGGCGCCTTCTTCTTTTTCACTTCGGTGTGCATCAATGTGTCCATCGATCCGGCTCCTGCGGGTCGTTCTCGCCTGGCCGCCAGCGGACGATCCTCATGCTGTGCGCCTGATGCCGTGTGCTTCCCAACATACACCGCATTGGCTGGGGCGGCCAATTGAATCGCGGAGGAGCAGGTCACTGCGTGTGGTGGCTCCGCGGCGGGCTCTACAATAAACGAATGCTCCTGGAAGGCGTATTTGCCGCGGTCACGACGCCGTTTTACCCGGACGAGCGTATTTATTTCCGCAAGATTGAGGCCAACATGGCGCGCTACTCGCGCAGCCTGCTGGCGGGAATGGTGGTTCTCGGCTCAACGGGCGAGGCCGTCACGCTGAACGATACGGAGACGCGCGACGTTCTGCGCGCTTCGGCAGGGTCAACTGCAGCCGAAAAGGTTTTGATCGCCGGGGTGGGCCGCGAAAGCGTTCGCGCAACGGTTGAGCTGGCGGAGTTCGCGGCTGCGCTCAACTATGACGCTGTTGTCGTCCGTCCGCCCAGCTACTATGGCGGGCAAGTTTCGCCGGCGGCTGTCCTTCACTATTTTCGGAGCATCGCCGACCAGTCGCCGCTTCCGGTGGTGCTTTACCACATTCCCAAATTTGTTCCGATGGAGATGCCGGTCGAGCTTATCGCCGAGCTGGCTCAGCACCCGAACATCATCGGCATCAAGGATTCGAGTGGGAATGTGGAGCGGACCCGCGAGACGGTCGCCGCCACGCAAAACGCACACAGGCGCACGGTGCAGGTGACACAGGTGTTTGAAGCGGCCACGGCGCGCATGATGACCCCGAAGCCGGAAGCCGACGCGACTTTTGTTTCTGCCGGCGACCTAGCCGGAGGATCGGCGGTTGCCACCGCGCCGCCTGCGGCTCCGGTGAAAACGCGCAGCAGGGAAGTCGGCTTTCAGGTTCTTACCGGCGCCGAACGGTCGATTTTCGCGTCGCTCGAGGCCGGGGCGTCTGGCGCCATCGTGGCTTTTGCCGCGTTCGCTCCGCAGGCCTGCCAGGAGATTTACCTTGCCTGGAAGGACCACGACCTAAAGCTTGCGGAAGTGAAACAGCAGCGGATTCTGGCCGCCGGCAATCGCATTGTGGGCGCGCTTGGGCTGGCGGGGATCAAGTACGCCTGCGACTTCAACGGCTACTACGGTGGTCACCCAAGGTCGCCGATTCTGCCGCTTACGGCCGAGCTAAAGGCCGAAGTGGAGCAGCTATTGGCCGAGATCCGGAACTGAATTGAACAGCCTGCCCATGGACGCAAGCCCAAATCAAATCATCAACCTGGCCCGGGCCACCGACGCCGATGTGCCGGATGTCGTATCGCTCATCAACCGGGCATTTCGCGGGCGCGGCGAAGAAGCAGGCTGGAGCATCAAAGAGGAGTACATCGAGGGGACCAGGATCACCGAAGACCTTCTGAGGGAAGACATGGTGGCCAAGCCACATGCGACGCTGCTGCTATGGCGCGGGGCTGACGGGTCATTGCTCGGTTGCGTATGGCTGGAATCGGAAAAAGGCGGTGTCTGGTACCTAGGGCTGTTGGCGATCCGGCCGGGCGACCAGAAGGGCGGCCGGGGCCGAAGGCTGCTTGAGGCGGCAGAGAGGTGGGCGAAGGAGCGCGGGGCGACAGAGATTCAAATGACCGTTGTGAATCTTCGCCTGGCGCTGATCGAGTGGTACAAGCGGCGCGGCTATTCGCTGACAGGGCAGACCAAACCGTTTCCATACGGGGACAACCGATTCGGCGTGCCGACGCGCGACGATTTGTATTTCGTCGTGCTCAAGAAGGAGTTGGCAAGTTAGCAGGACAGAGGTGGGTACGGCCTGAGCCTAGGTGCGGGTTGGATCGGGCCGGATGCCTGGGTTTCGACCGATATGCAATGTCTGATAACAGATATTCTGTTAACTAAAGCTCGCCATAGACCACTTACCCTGTCTTTATGCCCCTGAGAGCGCGCCAGGCCATCGTCTTCTCCCACCTTCCCTTTGAGGACCTGGGTTCGCTTGAGCCGGAACTCGAACGGCGCGGCTTTACGATCCGGTCCATTGACGTTCCGACTGTGCGGTTTCCCCTGCCGGACGCCGAGGACTGCGATTTGCTCATCGTCATGGGCGGACCGATTGGCGCGTACGACTCCGGCGACTACCCATTTCTCACCGGCGAGATCGAATCCATCCGGCGGCGGCTAACCGCCCGCAAGCCCACTCTGGGAATCTGCCTCGGCGCCCAGTTAATGGCCGCTGCGCTTGGCGCGCGGGTTTATCCGGGCGGCCGCGGAGCTGAGATCGGCTGGTTCCCCGTTCTCCCGGCTGGCCCGCGTCCGGATTGGTTCGCGCCGCTCCTTGCCAAAGACCTCCGCATGTTCCACTGGCATGGAGACACCTTCGATCTGCCTGCCGGAGCTCAACCCCTGGCGCGCACAGAACTCTATGAGAATCAGGCCTTCGCCATCGAAAACTATGCTCTCGCGCTCCAATTCCATCCCGAGGTGACCGAATCGGGCCTGGAGCGCTGGTACGTCGGGCACGCATGTGAGCTTCGGCAGAAGGCTGTCCCCGTTAAACGGTTGCGCGCCGAAGCGCAGAAGTACGCCCCCAAGCTGCTGAACGCGGCAACAAGTTTCTGGAAACTTTGGCTGGACTACATCTTGTAGCGGCCGAGGTCTTCGTCGTTCAGGCCTTCGAGCCATCCGCGCAGTTGCTCCGCCGTGGGGCCCTCGGGCGGGCCGCTGGTGTTCAGCTTGGCGCTCTCCATCACCTTGTCCGCGACGAAGATGGGGCAATCGGCGCGCAGCGCCAGCGCAATGGCGTCGGACGGCCGGGCATCCACGGCAACCTGCTCGCCGCCCTGCCGCAGCCAAAGAACCGCATAGAATGTATCGTCTTTAAGCTCTGTAATGACAATCTTTTCCAGCTCACCATTCAAGTGACGGACGAGATTTCGAGTCAGGTCGTGCGTCATCGGGCGCGCCGCAGTCATCTTCTCGATCTCGAGGGCAATCGCGTTCGCCTCAAAGATGCCCACCCAGATCGGCATCACCGCGTCCGACCCCACATCCTTCAACACCACGATCGGCATGTTTGTGGAGGGGTCCATCATCAATCCCCGAATCCGAACCTCGATATCCATTGCTTCCCTCTTTCCCGATCCTCGCTTCTGCGCCCCGCTCCGCGATCAGGTCTCCGCTTTCTTTAACTGGTTCCCTCGGTTCCCCGGTCTCTGTTCTTAGACGGCTTCGGCAACCAAGCTGTTGGGGTACGCTCCCGTGATTCGAACCTTCAGGTAACTTCCCGGCGCCGGAGCAATCGGCTGCGTCCAGGCTACGTTCACCGGCTTGTTCTGCGTGCTGCGGCCGGCGATCTGTCCTCTTGGCGCGTTCGCGCCCTCGACCATCACCTCAAGAATCTCCCCGATCTGTTTGGAATAATTAGTTCTCTGAATCTCCCGCTGCCTTTCAAGCAATACTTGAAGCCGCTTGCCCTTTTCCTCGTCCGGCACGGTATCGATCATGGTGAGGGAGGGCGTGTTTGGCCGCGCAGAGTACTTGAAAGCGAAGACGCAATCGTACTCGACCTGGGCCAGCAGGTCCATCGTCTGGATAAAATCGTCGTCGGTTTCGCCGGGAAAGCCAACAATAATGTCGGTCGAGAGCGAGATGGGCCGTTGCGCCGCCCTGATCCACGCAATCCGCTCCAGATACCACTCCGGCGTGTATTCCCGCGCCATCTGCCTGAGCACCCGCGCCGAGCCGGACTGGATCGGCAAGTGCACGTGGTCGCAAAGTGTCGGGACGCGATCGATGGCCTCCACGATATCCCGCGTAAAGTCGCGGGGATGGCTGGTGGTAAAGCGCACGCGCCGGATGCCGGGCACTTCGCCCACGGCAGCCAGCAGTTCAGCGAAGCTCGACTTCCCTTCCGGGTCGCGATAGCTGTTCACGTTCTGGCCGAGCAACTGAATCTCGGTGTAGCCAAGGTCGGCGATGCGACGCGCCTCTTCGAGCACCGAAGATGAGCTGCGGCTGCGCTCTTTGCCGCGCGTGTAAGGCACTACGCAGTAGGAGCAGAACTTGTCGCACCCTTCGATGATGGTGATGTATCCGCGGTAAGGATTCTGCCGCGCCGTAAACTCCGTCTCGAAGGTTTCGTCGGTTTGCCGGTCGTCGAGGCCGGTGATGCGGTTCTCGCCGGCTTCGAGGCGCGTGAGCATCTGCGGCAGCTTGCGGTAGCTGGCCGAACCCGAAACCAGCGACACATAGGGCGCGCGCTCGAAGATCTTCTCGCCCTCCTGCTGCGCCACGCAACCCAGCACGCCGAAGCGCTTGCCCTGCTTGTGCAGTTTTTTGTAGTCGTTCAGGCGATTGAAGACCTTCTGCTCCGCCTTGTCGCGGATGGAACAGGTGTTGTAGAGGATCAGGCCGGCGTCTTCCTCGGTCTCCACCTGCCGGTATCCCTCCTGGCGCAGTGTGCCGATCACCTTTTCGGAGTCATGGGCGTTCATCTGGCAGCCGAATGTCTCCAAATAGAATGTTTTCTCTGTCGCCATAGGCCTCTTTAGTATACGGGGAACCCGAGTACGCAGCGGCGACGCCCGCGGGCGGCGGGTTCATTTGGCAGGGCCTTCCCTCAGGGGTTAAAACCCCTGTTTTTTGTTGCCTCGTTCGGCCCGGCTAAAGCCGCGCCCTTATGACAAAGCGGATTCCTGGAGGAACACGCCGATTCGCCTGGGGCTACCTTATTGCGCCCGCCGGCCCGGCTGCTTCACTGATGCAACAGCTTAAAGGCGTGTGTCCACTCGTTTTTCGTGAACCCGAGAACGCACCACAACATGCACAGCGGCTCAATGGCGCGCGCCGATTCCACTTTGCCCATGTCGGCCGTCTCCCAGCCGAACTGCTCCAGAATCTGCGCGGCGACCACCTTGGCTCCATCGTCGTTGCCGCAGATAAACATTGTCGGCCTGCCGGCCTTGTACTGCGGATTCACGAATTGGCCGTGGCCCACCGAGTTGAACGCTTTGACGAAGTGCGCCCTGGGAAACTCGCGCTGAAGGCGCTCCATCAGCGAGTCGTCGAGCGTGGTGAAGAACTTCAGAACTCCGTTCACGGGCGGCGCGTCGGCGATTGGATTGCACGCGTCCATCACCAGCTTCTCATCCAGGTTGGAGCTTCCTGCCATGCGCAAAACATCGGCCGCGATTGCGCCTTTTACCGCGAGCGCCAACACCTCGCCGAATGCAGCCGTCTCGCTGAAGCTGCCCACCAGGGCTTTGGGATTGATGCGCTTCCACTCCGCCAGCTTTGCCGGGTCGCGCGTGCCGATCATCGTATGGTGACCATGCTTGATGAACCCTTCCGCGAGCGACTTTGCCACGTCGCCGGAACCAAAGACTCCAACCTTCATCGCAAATTCTCCTCTCGATTACTTTTGTTGACCGCGAAGCCCGGTGTGCAGATAGGCCACCACCGCGTCCATCTGCTCCTTCGTCATTTGATAGGCAAACGAGGGCATCATTCCCTTGCCCGCCAGCAAAACCTGCTCGACCTCGGCATCCGTCGCCGGCTCGCCATCCGGCAATGTGCTCCGGTTGAAAAGCCCGTGCAGATTCGGCGGAATCTTCTTCAGGTGCAGGTCGTTCTCCTCGTGGCAGTGAGCGCAGCCAACGTCATAGAGATGCTTGCCCGCGGCCTGTTGACTCGTCAATTTTGGCGCCGCGCGACAGCCCATGATCTCCATGGCCACCAGCGCAACAGCCCAGCTTAACTTCCTCACCGTTTTCTACGCCTTCTTCGTGAATTCTTGTTCACAACGCCGCCAGGCCGCCCGCCGACTATCCTTATCCTATGACGCTGCCCACGCTGGACCAGATTCACGAAGCGCAAAACATCGTCTATCGCTTTATGCCGGCGACGCCGCAATACAGCTGGCCGCTGATCAACCAGCGGCTTGGCGCCGAGGCCTGGATCAAGCACGAAAACCACTCACCTGTCGGAGCATTCAAGCTGCGCGGCGCATTGGTTTATGGAACATGGCTCAAGCAGACGCAGCCGGAGTTAGCGGGGGTTGCGGCGGCCACGCGCGGCAACTTTGGCCAGGGTGTGGCTACGGCGGCGCGGCTGCTGGGATTGAAGGCCGTCATTGTTGTTCCGCACGGCAACAGTGTGGAACAAAATCGCGGCATTCGCGCACAGGGCGCGGAGCTGCTCGAGCACGGGCACGATTTTCAGGAGTCGCTTGAATTTGCGCGCGTCCTCGCCGGCGAACGCGGCTACGCGATGATTGAATCGTTTCACGAACGATTGGTTTGGGGCACGGCCACCTACGCGCTGGAACTGTTCCAGGCAGCGCCGAGATTGGACGTCGTATACGTCCCCATCGGACTGGGCTCGTCGATCTGCGGAATGGTGGCCGCGCGCAACGCTCTCAATCTGGCGACCGAGATTGTCGGAGTCACGTCCGATGCGTGCCGCGCCGCCGCGATCAGCTTCAAAGAACGCCGTCTGGTCGAATCGCCCGCAGGTTCGCAGATCGCCGACGGCCTCGCTTGCCGCAGGCCCAACGAGGATGCGTTGGAGGTCATCTGGACCGGGGTGTCGCGCATTGTCGAGGTCTCAGACACGGAGGTTGCGGAGGCGATGGGCATTTATTTCAGCGACACGCACACCGTTGCCGAAGGCGCGGGAGCCGCATCCCTCGCGGCCGCACTGAAGGAGAAATCATCGCTCAGAGGCAAACGCGCGGGCGTCATTCTCACCGGCGGCAACGTCGACCGCGAACTCTTCATCGCCGCGCTCAATGGTGCCTTCCAAACCGTGAGGCCGGCATGACCGAGCGCCATGAGCGCCTGACAACCATTTCCCATTCGGCGAACAACCGCTGCTTCGGCTGCGGCCCGGCGAACGAAAATGGACTGCGCCTCGAATTCCTGCTCGCGGACGACGGCTCCGTCGTAAGCCTTCCTGTCGTTCCCAATACGTTCGACGGCCATCCCGGCTACCTGCACGGCGGCATCATCGCCACGCTGCTCGATGAAGCGATGAGCAAAGCGGTTCGCGCCAGAGGGCGGCCGTCGATGACGCGGAGAATGGAAGT
>Ga0181535_10003197_pt1 | contig 19173 bp, 12 predicted proteins | sample PEATcosm2014_Bin_44_FD_119774 | JGI IMG/M metagenome (GOLD analysis project Ga0181535, IMG submission 119774) | Peatland microbial communities from MTU Mesocosm Facility, Houghton, MI, USA - PEATcosm2014_Bin17_30_metaG | ecosystem: Environmental > Terrestrial > Soil > Wetlands > Peat | place... | reverse complement strand
ACGACCGTGCGATGACGGTAAAGGAGCCGGAAGCCCTGCCCTATCTCGCGGCCCGCTACCGCGCACCGTGGAAGCTCGAAGTCTAGCCCGCGCCACCCCTTACTGCTCGACGCGTTTGGGGCGCTCGTAGGCGGTCTTCAGGAACTTGGTGGCTTCTTCCTGCGCGCTCTGGGTGTCATCCTTGGTGCGCATGGCGAGGTTGTATTCGTTCACGGCGCGGTCGCGCTGGCCCGTGATATCGAAAATCTTGCCCAGGTTGATGTGTGCCCAGACCTCGGTCCATTTGGGCTGCAGATCGCCGTTCAGCGCTTCGCGGAACTCGTTGGCGGCGGGCTGGAAGTTGCTCTGCAGGAAATAGACTTCCGCGATGCGATAGTGCGCCAGTGAACTCGTGCGATTGGTTTCGAGGGCCTTCTGATACTGCTGGAGCGCTTCCGGGAACTGGCTCAGCTCGGCGAACTGCTCGCCCCGCTTGATGGCCACCGCGACCCGGAGCGCCGGGCTGTAGCGCAAAACGCGGTTATCCGGATCGATGATGATGTTCTTGGGCTTGCCGAAGGTATCGATGGAAAACTCCGAGGACGTGCCCACCACCTCGATCCGCTGCTGCTCCGGGTTGCCTTCGGTCTCGATCTTCAGGTCCACCGGCATGCGGAACGTGTCCATATCCTGGCTGATCTTTCCCATCACGCGGAAGCCAGCTTTTCCATCTTTTCCGGTTTGCGTCCGGTAGACGGTGTATTCCAGCTTGAATTCGGGCGCGCCGCTGGATTCGATCCACTGCAGGAAGAAGTAGCCGAGGTTCTTGCCTGTCACCTTTTCCACGACCGTGCGGAAATCGTCCGTACTCGCCGTTTTCCAGACGTAGGTCTGCGCATACTGCTTGAGCACCTCGACAAACTTGTCGTCGCCGATCAGGTAGCGCAGCATGTTGGCGACGGCGGCGCCCTTGCTGCCGGTGAGCGCCCACAGTTCCGGAGAATAGTCTTCCAGGCGGGCCGATTGCATGATCGGCACGGTGTCGACGGTGAGCGATTCCACCATCACATCGTGCACCTGGCTCTCCATCGCACCCTTGCCGGCAGTGTGCTCCACCCATAGCAGCTCCGAGTAAGCAGCCAGCCCGTTGGTCAGCCACAGGTGATTGCGCGTGGTGGCCGAAACCATTTCTTCCCACCACTGGCGGGAAACCTCGTTGGCGAGCAGCTTGGAAGCGACGGGATGGGTGATCGCTCCCGGAGAAAGGAAAATCAGGCCTGGCGCAGCGAATCCGTTGGGCGCGCCGGCTTCGGTCTCGACGATGGTCAGGTCGGCGTATGGCGGGGGGCCGTAGACGCCGGAGAAGAAGGACATGATTTTGCTGGTCTCATCGCCGTAAGCCTCCGCCATGGCGACGTCCGGGCCGCGGAAATAGACCGCTGTCGTGACGCCCTCGGCCTGCACCTTCTTGGGCTCATCCTTCACCACCGCGATGCTGCCCGGGAACGACGGGTGCTCGAACTTGAACTCGTATTGGTTCTTATCCCCGGCGGTCTGATGAGAATCCAGCCCGCTGCCCAGCACCGCATAGCCCATCGGCACCGAGACGCGCATGTCGGCGGCGAACCGGTCGGTCGAATAGCCGCTCACCGGAAACCAGCGCGCCGGGTACGTGAGGAAAGCGAAATCCGGATGGATGGCTGCGAAGCGGATGCCTTCGATAGGCGAATCCTCCTGCCCGCTCAGCTTGCCGTCATAGTAAAACGAGATGCTCACCGGCTGCCCCTTGGCGAGCGGAGGATCGAATGCCAGCCGGACCGACGAATCCTGCTGGTTGCGCGAGGCCGGTATCTGTTTCCCCTGGGTATCTACCACGCGGGCAATATTGAGCGCGTTGTTCAACTCAAAGGTGGCCGAGGCCAGGTTATCGGCCAGCGGCACGAATCGAACCACTGCCTTGGCGGAAAGCGACTGCGTGTTGGGCGCGATATCCGCCTCGATGGTGTAGTCCAGGACGTCGATCTGGGGTCCGGCGCGCCGTTCCTGCGCCGTCAAGGGCCAGGGCGCGGTTGCCAGGAATGCGCCGGCCGCCAGGGCGACGGCGAGAGCGCGAAATTCACGATACATGAGCCACCTGTCCTTCCAGGATATCTTGTATGATGGCCGCGGCGCGCCGCGGCGCCTCGCCCGGTCCCGCTTCGCTGAGCCGTCGCCGCACCTCTTCCAGGCCGGACAGCATGCGGGCGCGCTCACTGGAGTCTCGCAGCAGGCGCAGCGCTTCGGCGGCGATGCGCCGGCCGGTCATCTGGCCCTGCATCAACTCCGGCACCACCTGCCGTCCCGCAATCAGGTTGACCATAGTGTAGTACGGCACTTTCACCAGCAACTTCCCCAGCAGCCAACTGGGCGTGGTGACTTTGTAAAACGTCACCATGGGGACACCCAGCAGCGCGGCCTCCACGGTTACCGTTCCGCTAGCGGCTAGCGCCAGCGCGGAGTGCGCCATGGCATCCCAACTTTCCCCCTCGATCACCCGCAGCGGCGCGTCCCCGACCCGAGCCTTGAAAAACCCGGCCCCGGTGGTGGCCGAGGCGGGTAAGACAAAATTCATGGCCTGCTCTCGATAGAGGAGCCGAACCGCTTCCAACAGCGCAGGCAGATGCCGCGCCGCTTCTCCACGGCGGCTTCCGGGGAGCACTGCTACCAATGGACGGGCCGGGTCGAATCTGTGTTTCCGGAAAAACTCGTCCCGGCTGAGCGACGGTTTGACCAGGCCGGCCAGCGGATGGCCGATGTAGGTGGCCGGCACCCCGGCAGCGCGGAAAAAATCCTCTTCAAACGGAAAAATGCACAGCAGGCGGGTGACGGTGCGCCGCAGCGTCTTCACACGGCCGGGCCGCCACGCCCAGGCCTGCGGCGCCACCAGGTAGACCACTGGAATGCCAAGAACCGCCAGCCGCTGCGCCACGCGGAGATGAAAATCCGGCGAATCGGTGAGAATTGCGAGGTCCGGCTTTTCCGCGCGAGCGGAGGCGACGAGCTTCCGGTACTCGCGCCAGATTCGCGGCAAGTGTCCCACCACCTCGAGCAGGCCGACCACCGCCAGATCGGTGGCATCCACCACCGTCCGCACCCCTTCCGCCCGCAGGTGGAATCCGGTGCAGCCAAAACAGTCGATACCCGGCGCGGTGCGGCGCAGCTCGGCTACCACCAGCGAGGCATAAAGATCGCCCGATGCTTCGCCGGCCGATACGAGGATTTTTCGCGCCACTCGTTCCAAGTTTACCCTGGCGTGTTGTTACAATCGATTCGGGCCATGGCAGCCGAAACAGAAGGGTCGAGACTAACGGTCGAAGATCTCGCGGCGCGTTTTCTCGGGGAAATGATTCCCCTCGGCACAAGGTTTTCTTACTTCTCCACCCTACCCGTCCCCGAAGACGAGCTGAAGCAATACCTGAGCGATCCGATCGCAGCCATTTCACCTGCGCTGGTTGCCTTACTGCCCCGAGTCGGCATCATTCTGGCGCCGTATCTCGAGCGCGGCAATGGCAAGGAAGGAGACGCGGTTCGGTTTGAGCGGCCGGCCGAGGGCCGCTATCTGGCGTACTGCCGGCGCGACCTGGAGGAGTGGACGGTGCTGGCGTTCGGCATCAAGGACAGCGACGTGGCCGACTATCATTACCGCTTCTATAACGCGCTGGCCGCCCTGGCGGCCGATCGCTGGAGCCAGGACGTGCAGGAGCGGTTCTTTCGCACCATCCGCGAAGAGTTGAGCGCCGAGGTTCACGGCGAGGTAGACGAAAAGGGCTGGCATCTCAAGCAGGCGCTGGTACGGCGGCAGACCAACGTCCGCAAGGAAACCAAGCTGTTCCGCGACTACGCACGGCAGGCCTTTGAAGATACCCTGACGCTATACCTGCATGGCACCTGTTGCGACATTGACGTGGAAACCGGCCCGCGGCAGATGCCCAGCCGTTACTTGCGTCGCCGGCTGGAGCTGCTGGTGTCGCTCTTCCCGCCTCCGGAGGGCTATGCGGTGCTGCCGGAGCAGCTGAAGAGCCGGTGAGCCCCTGTTACCTGCTCCTTTCTTCCCCGGTAAGAACCTGATACCCCGTTCCTGAGTGTAAGCGGTCATGGTGGATATGAGAGTTAGTTATCTCAGGTCCGGGATTTCCCTACGCCGTTGATTCTGCAGTGGTGATGTGGTTAATCGCACAGTTTTAGTACCGTAAGCATCCCCACTCGTCGTCCTAAAACGCGTGGGACCCGCGGGACTTTTGCGAACATTTACCGCAAGGTACACTCGGGCTCGTGAAGGGTTTCTGCCAACCAGTTCGACGCATGTTTCGGATGTTCGCGGTGGCGATTCTGGCGTCCGGAATCGCTGCCGCGGCCACGATTGAAGTCACAGGCATCGGCCTGGGGGACTCCAATATCTACGTCAAGGAAAACGGCACAGACGCGAATGTCTATTTTGCCGGTGTCATCAACATCCAACTGATTAATAGCGCGGGCACGTTTAACCGCACCACAATGTGCGTCCAACTGTTTGTCGACATTAACGAGTACCAGGTTTACAACACCGGCGTCTATTTGCCGAGCCAGGTCGCTCCGTCGTCAACTGCTGCCGAACTGGAGCAAATCGCCTGGCTGCTGGACAACGTGACTCCGACCACGAATGATCAGGCTGCGGGCCTGCAACTCGCTATCTGGAAAATCGCGCAGGACGGCGTGGACACAGGGTCGAACTTATCCTTCACTACCGGCACGGTGCAGGAAGCGACCGGAACCTATACGACCAACGCAACGGTGCTGAGCGATGCGCAAGGCTATCTGGCGGACAGCGTCGGCAATTCCACTAACATCGCCTACGTTTATGAGAACGCCACCACGGGGTCCAACCCCACTCCGGCGCAGATGCTGGAAGGGCTCGAGTATCATGACGGCGGCCCGGTGCCAACCACGCCCGAGAGTTCCACGTTTGTCATGGCCGGAGTGGCGTTGCTGGCTCTGCGACAGACAGCCTGGCGCAAGCTGAGAAACCGCTAAGGCCCGGCCGTCCCCGCTTACCCTCTTTTCCCAGCCGAGCACACGCAGCGCGCAGCCGCTGCGCCAGCCTAGCGTCGCGAGACGGTTGATACACTATCCTTGAGATCTTGAGCCGGTTCTACAGTCACGCGGAGCTCGTGGAGCAGCGCCAGCGGTGGCGGCGGGAGGGGAAAACCGTCGTTTTCACCAATGGATGCTTTGATTTGCTTCACCCAGGGCATATCCGTACGCTGGAAGCGGCGCGCTCGCTGGGCGACGTGCTCGTGCTGGCGCTCAATTCCGATGCTGGAACTCGCCGCATGAAGGGCCTTGCGCGCCCAATCATTCCCGAACAGGACCGCGTTGAAGTGGCGCTGGCTCTGGAAGCCGTTGATGCCGTCACCCTGTTCGACGAGGAGACGCCACGCGCACTGGTCGCTGCTCTTCTGCCGGACGTGCTGGTTAAAGGCGCCGACTGGTCCCATTTCGTGGCCGGACGCGAGGAAGTAGAGGCGGCTGGAGGGAAAGTCGTGACCTTGCCGCTTGAACCGGATTATTCCACTACAAATATCGTAAAATTGGTCTCCGGACAGTAATCTTGACCCATCCCGCGATTCGAGATTTGTTCCTGGAACTGGGCCGGCACGCCAGCTTCGCGTGCGCCGTCCACAAGCTCTCCAGTGAAAAAGGCTCCGTCAGCCTCTCTGGCTTGACCAGCACCGCCAAAGCGGTCTATTCCGTATTGCTCTGGCAGGCAACCGGCCGTCCTCTTATAATTGTCGTAGACGGTAACCAGGCAGCCGAGGTTCTGGCGGAATGTGTGGACACGTTTTTCCGTCTGCTGGTGACGGACGACCATGAACGGCCGCAATTGCTTCCTGCGTTGGATGTTCTACCGCTGCAGAAGCTCTCGCCTCATGCAGAGATTCTGGAGGCGCGGGCGGTAGGACTCTGGCGGCTGTCGACCGGCCACGCACCCATCACCGTGCTGCCGGTGGCCGCGGCTCTGTTGCGCGTCGAGCCGGGGGACTATTACCGCCAGTTGGCATTGCGGTTGAGGGTGGGCGACGAACTGCCGCTCGAGGAGGTAGTGGCGCATCTGGAGAGCGTGGGTTACGAGCGGCGCGAGCCGGTGGAAATGGTGGGCGAGTATTCGGTGCGCGGCGGCATTCTCGACGCTTTTTCGCCGGAGGCTGCCAAGCCGGTGCGGGTCGATCTGTTTGGCGATCAGGTGGAATCGATACGGCGTTTCGATGTGGAGTCGCAGCGATCGGTGCTGAAGATTGACGAATGCACCCTTCTGCCGCTCACCGAATTCCAGAAATCGCGCGATCTCCTCGCCGGACTGCGCGAGCTGATGATCGAGGCAGATACGCCGGAGCGCGAACTGCCTGCTGCCGGAGAGCCTTTCGCAGGCTGGGAACCGTTGTCGGCGATGGTGCGCCCGAAGACCGGTGCCGTACTGGCGCTGGCCGATAAGCCGATCGTGATCTGGGACGAACCCACCCAGGTGCGAAGCGCCGCGGAGCGGCTCTGGAAGCGCCTGGAGCAGGTGCCGTCCTCGCCCGCTTACAATCCCGGCAGCATCTTCTACCGCTGGGAGGAGTTCCAACTTTCCGCCCAGGCCCGGCCGCAACTCGTGATGGAGGAACTGGAAATCGGAGTGGGCGCGGCGGCGCACATCGCGACGCGCCCATCGCTTCGTTTTCACGGCAACGTCCAGGTAGCGATCGCCGAAGCCCGGACGCTGGTGGAAGCAGGAAATCGGGTGGTTTTCTTTGCGCCGGCCGCAGGCGAAGTGGAAAGGCTGGCTGACGTCCTCAACGAATACGGCGTCGCCTACCAGCTGGGCCTGGAGCAGTTCGACTCCACTCCCGCGTACCTCGCAGAGCGCGTCTACATGGCGGGTTCGGTGGCGAGCATTCACCTGGTCAAAGGGCTGGTTCGCCGTGGCACGGCATTCCAGGATGCAAAACTGATTGTCTTCGGCTCCGAGGATCTGTTTGAAGCATCCGAACTGGTAGCGCAGGCGCCCGCCGCCAAGCAGGCGCTTTCGGCTTTCTCAGCCGATTTAATCGACCTCAAGCCCGGCGACTTCGTGGTGCATGCCGAACACGGCGTGGCCCAGTTTCTGGGTCTCCGCGAGATCTCGCAAGGCGACGCCAGGGGCGATTACATGCTGCTCGAGTATGCCGCCGAGGCTAAGCTTTACGTGCCATTGGCGCGGATGGACCTGGTGGAGCGCTTTCGCGGCGCGGGTGAGGCAAAACCGGTCCTGGACCGCATGGGCGGCGCGACCTGGACCAAAACCAAGTCGCGCATCAAAGCCAAGATGCGCGATATGGCCGATGAGTTGTTGAAACTCTACGCTTCGCGCCGGCTGGCGGGAGGCTTCGCATTCTCCGCGGACAGCAACTGGCAGCGCGAGTTTGAGGATGCATTCGATTTCACCGAAACGCGCGACCAGCTGACTGCCATCCGCGACATCAAGCGCGACATGGAAGGTCCGCACCCGATGGACCGCCTGCTCTGCGGCGACGTGGGTTACGGAAAGACCGAAGTCGTGATGCGGGCGGCCTTCAAAGCTCTCGGCGATGGGCGGCAGGTCGCCATGCTGGCGCCGACTACGGTGCTGGCATTTCAACACCTCGAAACCTTCAAACGCCGCTTCCAGCCGTTCCCGGTGCGGGTGGAAATGTTCAGCCGCTTCCGCTCGCCCAAGGAGATTAAAGCCGGCCTGGCGGACTTGGCGGAAGGCAAAATCGATATCGCCATTGGAACGCACCGCCTGCTGTCGCAGGACATCCACTTTCGCGACCTGGGGTTGGTCATCGTGGATGAGGAGCAGCGCTTTGGCGTCAAGCACAAGGAACGGCTCAAGCAGTTGAAGAAACAGGTGGATGTCATCACCATGAGCGCCACCCCCATTCCCAGAACACTACATATGTCATTGTTGGGACTGCGCGACATGTCGGTCATCGAGACTCCGCCCAAGGACCGGCTCGCCATACACACCGTGGTGGCTCCCTTCCAGCCAGAACTGATCCGTTCAGCGCTGGAACTTGAGTTGGGCCGGGGCGGCCAGGTCTATTTTCTGCACAACCGCGTCGATTCGATTTGGGAGAGAGCCGCCAGCATTCAGCAGCTGGTTCCCAGCGCCCGCATCGGCGTCGGTCACGGCCAAATGGCGGAAGCGGAGCTGGAGCGAACGATGTTGCGTTTCATGCAGCACGAGTTCGACATCCTGGTTTGTACTGCAATTATAGAAAATGGACTCGACATTCCACGCGCAAATACTATGGTAATAGAAAATGCTGAGCGCTATGGCTTGAGCGAGCTCTACCAGTTGCGCGGCCGGGTGGGGAGATGGAACCGGCGCGCGTACGCCTATCTGCTGGTGCCGCCGGATACGGAACTGACGGAGATCGCCCGAAAGCGTCTGGCTGCGCTCAAGGAATTCAGCGACTTAGGGGCTGGGTTCAAGATTGCCGCGCTCGATCTGGAGTTGCGTGGAGCGGGCAACCTCCTAGGCGGCGAACAGCACGGCCACATCAACTCGGTGGGCTACGACACCTACGTACGGTTGCTGGACGAAACCGTACGCGAACTGAAGGGCGAGGAAGTGGTGCCGGAGATCCACTCAACGGTAAATCTGGGGCTGGATATCCGGATTCCGCCCGATTACATTCGCGATGAGAATCAGCGATTGCGGGCGTATCGCCAGATCGCGAGCGCGAGCGATCCGGCGGGGCGCGAGCGTGCCGAAAAAGAACTGGAGGATCGTTTCGGCACAGTGCCGGAGGCGGTGCGCAGCCTGCTGGCTTACTCCGCGATCAAGACGGCGGCCGAGCAGGTTGGCATCGAAACCATCGACCGGCGCCATAACCTCTTGAGTATCAAATTCCATCGCGAAACGCGGGTGGATCCGGCGCGGCTCCTACAATTGGTCGCCAAGACCCCGGGAGCGCAGTTCACTCCGGCAGGCGTGTTGCTAGTCCCCTTGGAAGGGAAGACGTCGGCGGGTGAGATTCTTGGTTTCCTGGACGCCAAACTGGAACAGATGCGGCAGACGGGGTAGTCGAATGAGAAGTGTGCAGATCCGCACAGCGACAACGCTCTTTAACGATCCGACCGCTCCCTAACGGTCGCTGCTCCGAGGGTAAGGCCGTGCCCCCGATGGTAGAATGGAGAAATACCAACTATGATTCGCCGGTTTGTAGTAGTCATGATGGCGGCTTTGCCGCTGGCGGTTGCTGCGGACATCCGCGTGGTGGAGGAGATTGCCGCCAAAGTGAACGGCGAGATTGTCACCCGCGGCGAGTTGGAGGAGCAGCAGAAGGAATTAGAGGCCTTCCTGCGCCAGCAGCGGCACCTCAAGGGAGTCGAGCTCACCGAGGCGGAACAGGAGGAGTCGAAGCACTTCCTGCGGGACAAGATCGATCAACTGCTTTTCGTGCAGAAAGCCAAGGATCTGAACATCAGCGTGGACGGCGATGTGGCGAAGCGCCTGGCGGAGATGCAGGTAGTCGCCAAGATCACCGACCCGGACAAGTTTCACGACTATATCCGTGACAACGCGGGCATCCCCTTCGAAGAGTACAAGCAGAAAATGACGAACGACTACCTGGTGCACCGGATTGTGAGCCAGGAAATCGGGGCGCGGATCGCGATTCCGGAACCCGATCTTCGCAAGTACTACGACGCCCATAAAGCGGATTTCGTGCGCAAAGCACAGGTCTTCTGGAGCCAGATTCTGATCTCCACGGAAGGAAAGACGCCGGAGCAAACGGCGGCCGCGGAAACCAAGGCGCGTGACGTGGCGGCGCGGGCGCGGCGCGGCGAGAAATGGTCCGATCTTGTGGCGGCCTATTCCGACGATCCGGACGCTGTCCGCACCGGCGGCGCGATGCCGCCACGCGAGAAGGGCATGTCGCTGCCCGCGGTCGAAGATTTTCTTTTCAAGGAAAAGAAGGGCGGCGTATCCGACCCGATCAAGATTTCCGCTCCGCAGGGTTTAGTGATCCTGCGCATCGACGAGCGCTATGAGGCGGGACAGGCTTCGTTCGACGAGGTCAAAGAGCAGATCCAGGAGACGCTGTCCGCGCCGCAGTTGGACGCCAGGATCCGCACCTATCTCACCAAGCTGCGGCAGGAGGCGTTTCTCGAAATCAAGGATGGCTACGTGGATACGGGCGCTGCCTCCGGCAAGGACACCCACTGGCACGACATCGCGCAGCTCAAGCCGCAGACCACCACCAAGGAGGAAGTCGCGGCCTCGCATAAGAGACACAAGCACGTTCTATTCGTGCCCATTCCGGGAACGACAGCCACCAAGGGCACCACGCCCAATATCGACACCTCCAAGCTGGGTGAGCCAGCGGCGCCGGCTGAGCCCGCCGCGCCGGCTCCAGCGGCGACTGACACCCCCGCCACCACGCCGATCAAACAATGAAGTCGCCCTACGTCAACGAGCTCGAACCCAACAAAGTCATCACCGGCAGCTTTCTCGTGCATTCCAAAGAAATTCGCCAGAAGCGCACGGGTGAGCTGTATCTTTCTCTGCTGCTGGGCGACCGCACCGGCGACGTGGACGCCAAAATGTGGGACAACGTGGCCGAGGTGGTGGACGGCTTCGAGCGCGATGACTTCGTGAAGGTGAAGGGGCTGATCCAGGTATTCCACAACCGGCCCCAGCTGACGATCCACAAGATGCGGCGCATGGAGGACACCGAGATCGAGTTCGGCGACTATTTCCCTTCTTCCAAACGCGACCCCGAGGAGATGTGGCAGGAACTGGGAGCGGTGGTGAAGGGCACCGGCAACCCACACTTACGGGCCTTGCTCAGCGCCATGCTGGACGACGAGGACATTGCGCGGCGTTACCGCCTGGCGCCGGCCGCCAAACAGATCCATCATGCTTTCCTGGGGGGCCTGATCGAGCACGTGCTCTCGCTGTGCACGCTGGCCCGCCTTACGGCGGCGCATTACAGCGTGGATCTGGACCTGTTGCTCACCGGCGTTGTGCTTCACGATATCGGCAAGATCTACGAGCTGAATTACGAGCGCGGTTTTTCCTACTCTCCGGCCGGCCAACTGATCGGCCACATCAACATCGCGATGCGCATGGTGGCGGATAAACTGCGAGCGCTGCCGGACTTTCCTCCCGCCTTGCGCACGCTCGTCGAGCATATGATCCTCAGCCATCATGGCCATCTGGAGTTTGGCTCACCCAAACTGCCGCAGTTTCCGGAGGCGCTTCTGCTGCACTACCTCGACGACATGGACTCGAAGATGGAAGCGATGCGGGCGCTGATTGAAAACGACCGCCAGGTGGAGGGCTGTTTCACGACGTACAACGCGGCACTGGAGCGGCCCGCGCTGAAGATGGACCGATTCCTGAACCCGCCGCTGCCGCGGGCTGCCGCGCCGGCCGCGGACGCGGTCGAGAGCGCGCGTGAGCCGCAGCCCAAACCGGATTCACAAGCTCCGCCGGCGCATCCCCTGTTTGCACCGAAAGCCGATTCCGCATTTGCCGGAAAACTGCGGAATGCCCTGCAGCCCGCCGTCCCGGATCAGGAAAAGTGATGCCCAAGACCGCCCGCGATGTCCCGCCGCCCCTGGAGCTGGAATGCCTCAACGCCCTGTGGGCGCTGGGCGAAGGCAACGTCAAGCAGGTGCGGGAAATCGTCACCGCCCGACGTCCGCTGGCGTACACCACCATCATGACCGTGCTCGACCGCCTGGTGCGCAAGGGCAAGCTGGAACGGCGCAAGGCGGGGCGCGCATACGTGTACGAGCCGCGCACACCGCGCGATGAGATGCGCCGGACCGCGATTCGCGAGCTGGTGGCCGGCTTCTTCGGCGGCTCCGAACACGAGTTGGTGCGCTTTCTGGGCGCGGAGATAAATGCGGCGCCGGAGCCGCCTTCCGCTCCGCCGAGCGCCAAGACCGGCGAAGAAGCGCAAATCGATACGGTACTGCTCTAAGGCCGCCTCCCGCAGCCAATCGGCCGACCTGCTCATGCCGGTGATCTCGATCCTCTTTGGCGCGGCGCTGACGCTGGCAGCAGCGTACGCCTGGGGGGCGATCGTGCTGCGCCGCCTGGCCGCGCCCCCTGAAATTGTTCTGGCGGTGGGGGCTGCGGTCGAGAGCCTGCTCGTTTTCCTGCTCTTGATGCTGCACCTGGGCGGGTGGCCGGCTTACCTGGCGGTGGGGTTGGCGCCGCTGGCAGCATTGCCGTTCGCGGGCCGCGTCAAACTCCGGGACCAGGAACTCGACCCACTGGGCCGCAACGGGCGCATCGCCGCGGTAGCCATCCTCGGCGCGTACGGGGTCTGGTATTTCGTGAACGCGCTGGCGCCGGAGATTTCTCCGGACGGCATCACCTATCACCTGGGCCTGCCCTTCGATTACACGCGGCTGGGCCGGTTTCCGGCACGCTTCACTTTCTACGACGCGCTCCCCCAGGGAATGGAGATGCTGTTCACGATGGCGTTCGCCTTCGGGCGTCATTCGGCGCCCAAGCTGGTGGAGTTCGGGTTTCTGGCCGCCACGCCAGGCCTGCTGCTGCGCATCGGCCGGCGTTTGCGGTTGCCGGACCGGGCATCGCTGGTAGCGGCCGTGTTCTACTTCTGCGCCCCCGTGACAGGCATCACGGGGACGACTTCGTACAACGAGGCCGCTTTGGTGTTCTATACCCTGGCCGCGTTCTACCTGTTGCTGGTGTGGCGGGACACTGGCGAGGCGTGGTACCTGCCGGCGGCTGGACTGGCGGCGGGATTCTGCTACGCAATCAAACTGCCGGGTGCGCTTGTCGGGGCGGGCGCAGCACTCTGGGTGGTCGTCGGGGGAAGTGCGCAGCGCTGGCGCGGGCTGGCGCTGCTGGCGGCGGGGGCGATGCCGACGGTGGCGCCGTGGCTGGCTCGCAACGCGGTGGTGGCGCACAATCCGCTGGCGCCATTTGGCAACGCCCTCTTCCCGAATCCCTACTTTCACCTCCTGTCAGAACGGACGCTGACCGCGAACCTGGCCGCCTGGGGCAAGGTGGCGCCGATCGATCTGCCGTGGCAGCTGGCTTTCGGCGACCGTCTGAGCGGCACTTTCGGCCCACTGCTGCTGGCCCTTCCGCTGGTTTTGCTGGCATGGCGGGGCCGCGCTGCGAGGCTGCTTCTGGCGGCGGCCGGGCTGCTGGCGCTGCCGTGGTTTTCGAATCAAGGCGCCCGGTTCCTGATGCCTTCGGTGGCGCTGGCCTCGCTCGCCCTGGGAGCCGCGCTGGCGGGACTATGGCGCTGGCGCGCCGCCTGGGCCGCGGTGGCGCTGCAGGCGATTGTCTGCTGGCCGCAGGCGCTCAATCTGTGGCAGTCGGATTACGTCTTTCGGCTGCACCGCTTTCCGCTGGCCGCCGCCCTGCGGATCGAACCCGAGGAAAACTACCTGGCGCGCAGTATACCGGAGTATCCAGTGGCGCGCATGGTGGAGAGGAACACTCCTGCGGACACACGTATCTTTGCCTTCGATGCGGTGGCCAGCGCTTACCTGCCGCGCGCTGTGACGGTGGGGTGGCAATCGGCCGAAGGCGATCGCATGGCGGATGCTTTCCGCTCCGCCCGTTCTCCGGAGGCGCTGTACGAGCGCGGCGTTCAGTGGCCGGCCCAGCCGCTAGTCGGCTTCCGTTTTCGCGTGCTGGCTGCGCAACGGGGGGAGTGGGAGGTGGAAGAGGTGGAAGTTCACTCCAACGGGGCACCCGCTCCGTCACGCCCGGATTGGACGGTGCGCGCCAGGCCCAACATTTGGGAGGCGCCGCTTGCTTTCGACAACAGTTACGCCACCCGCTGGCGCACTTGGCGGCCGATGGAGTCTGGCATGACGCTGGAAGTCGACTTCGCGATCCCGGTGATGACGGACGGCGTGGCATTGGTGTCGCGCGCACCGGGCGCCGGCGTGCCGCTGGACATCTGGGCCAGACAATTGAACGGCTCATGGCGGCTGGTGGCGAATTCCCCGTTGGCCGTGCGCAGCCGCGCGGAGCCCCTGCGACTGGAGGCAACCGCAGCGCTGCGGCGCGCCGGATTCGGCTACGTGCTTGCCCCGGTGGAAGGCGGCGGCAACAGCCTCATCGGCGCGGACATGCTGGCGGACCCACGGGCCTGGGACCTGACGCCAATCGCGCAGGCCGGATGGTCGGTGCTGTTCAAAGTGCGGTAGCCCAAGGCATCGGTTGTTTTCTGCTCCTACCAGGCCGATACGGTCGCGGCGCAAACTGGGGCTATACAATGGAGGGAAACTTATGCGATCGTTTTCAAGAACCCTCGGCGCAGTTGTGATGGCTGCGGCGCTGGTTTCGCTGGCGGCGATTCTGGGATCGCAGCCGGTGGAACCGAAAGAACAGGTGGGACCTCTTCCTCACGGCGGGTTCCTGCTGAATAGCGGCTGGAAGGTGGACCCGGCGGGGAAGCAGGTACCTCTCAGCACCCTGCCCATGGCCACGGCGCTATCGCCGGACGGACGCTACCTTCTGGTGCTGCACTGCGGCTACCGGCCGCCTTCGATCGCCGTGCTGGATGCCGCGACCGGCATAGTGGTCACCACCACGCCGGTGCCCGATGCGTGGCTGGGAATGGCGTTCGCGCCCCACAGCAACCGGGTTTACGTGGGTGGAGGAGCGCGGGCGGCGGTATTCGAGTTCTCCCTGGCTGATGGCAAGCTGGAGGCGGGCCGCACTTTTGAAGCGGCCGGGGGCAAGCCCGGACCCGGCGACTTCATTGGCGACGTGGCCTTCTCGCCCGATGGCCGCCTGCTCTACGCGGCGGAGATGTACCATGACGCGATTGCGGTGATCAATCCGCAATCGGGCCTGGTGATCGATCACATCCGGACGGGACGGAGGCCCTATCGCATTCTGTTCCACCCGGACGGCAAGTCGTTTTTCGTCACTCATTGGGCCGACGGCACTCTGGGTCACTACGATACGTCGGGCGCGGGCCAACTGGCGCGGGTGCCGATCGGCGCGCATCCCACCGATATGGTGTGGCGCGCCGGCGGCAACACGGAAGAGGTGGAGGGCGAGCCGCGCTGGGCGGCGCGCATCTTTGTCGCCGCCACCAACACCAACAGCGTGTACGCAGTCGGCGTGAGCGAGGACAAGGAACTGCGCGTGGTGGAAAGCATCAACGTGTCCATGACGCCGCGGCAGCCTTTGGGCATGTCGCCCTCGGGACTGGGGCTGAGCGCCGATGGCCACAGGTTGTACGTCGCCTGCTCTGACGCGAACGCCGTCGCCGTGGTGGACCTGGCCGGCGACCGCAGCTACGTGAAGGGCTTCATCCCGGCGGGCTGGTATCCAACGGCGGCCCGCGTGCTGCCATCCGGGACGCTCGTGGTGCTGAATGGCAAAGGTCTGCGATCGTATCCCAATCCGCACGGGCCCAGTCCGGCGCGGCGGCCCGAGCCCGTGCATGGCGGCCTGGCGGCGGAGGAGTACGTGGCGCGCATTCAGACGGGAACAGCCTCGTGGATCGAACCGTTCACCGAAGGACAACTCGAGAAATGGACCGCGGCCGCGCTTGCCGATTCGCCCTACCGCGACAGCAAGCTGGATGAGACCAGCCCGCTGCCGCACATCGAGCACGTGATCTATATCGTAAAGGAGAACCGCACCTACGACCAGGTGCTGGGCGACATGAAAGAGGGCAACGGCGATGCTTCGCTGGAGTTGTTCGACGAAAAGTGCACGCCGAACCTGCATAAGCTGGCGCGCGAATTCGTCCTGCTGGACAATTTCTACGTGAACGCCGACGTCAGTGCGGACGGGCACAACTGGTCGACCGCGGCCATCGCGCCCGATTATGTCGTCAAGCTCTGGCCGAACGAGTATGCACACCGGGGCAAGGGTTACGACTTTGAAGAGCAGGATCCGGCCTCACTGCCGCCTGCAGGATACCTGTGGACGAACGCCCATCTGGCCGGGCGCAGCATCCGCAATTTCGGCTACATGGTGGATAACAAGAAGGGCGCGCCGGCAGACGCCGACCAGATTACCGGCGTGCGCGACCCGGTGCTGGCGAAGGCGACCAACCGGAAATATCCAGGATTCGACTTGAGCATTCCGGATGTCGAGCGGGCCAGAGTTTTTCTGCAGGAGTTCGCCGGGTACGAGCAGAGCGGCACCATGCCGGAACTGATCGTCATGCGCCTCGGCAACGATCACACGTCGGGAACTTCACCGGGCAAACTGGCGCCTCTCTCCATGGCGGCCGATAACGACTACGCGCTGGGGATGATTGTAGAAGCGGTATCCAAATCGAAGTTCTGGACCAGCACGGCGATCTTTGTGGTGGAGGACGACGCCCAGAACGGCCCGGACCACGTGGATTCGCACCGCTCGCCTGCGTTTGTGATTTCGTCGTACGTGAAACGCCACCAGGTGGATAGCACGATGTACAACACGGCGTCCGTGCTGCGCACCATGGAGTTTCTGCTGGGGATGAAGCCTATGACGCATTTCGATGCCGGCGCCCGGCCGATGGCCTCGGTGTTTCAGCCGATGCCGGATGCGGCTCAGTATGCAGCCGAGAAGCCGCGAATCCCGCTCACCACCAGGAATCCTGCCAATGGACCGGGAGCCGAAGCGTCAATTCATATGGATTTCGACGAGGCCGATAAGAATGACGACGACGAGCTGAACGACGTGTTGTGGCGTGCCATCCGCCGCAGCGAACCGCCGCCGCCGGCGCGCAGCTTCTTCGGGAAATAGCGCGCGGGCTGCGCGCGGGATCCTGCGCTACGTGGGCGCCGGGTTTTGCCATAGGACTTTCGACATGCCGCAAATCTACCTGTGCTTCCTCTGGCACATGCACCAGCCGTTTTATAAAGACCTGGCGTCGGGCGAATACAAACTGCCGTGGACGCGCATGCACGCGCTGAAGGATTACTACGGCATGACGCGCATCCTGGAGGAGTTTCCGCGCATCCGCCAGACCTTCAACCTGGTGCCTTCGATGATGGCCCAGGTAGCGGAGTACGCCGCGGGGGCGGCCCGCGATCCGTTTCTCGAAGCCGCGCTGAAACCGGCCGAAGCTCTCACCGACGCCGACCGGGCTTTTCTGCTGCGCCACTCCTTCTATTCGGATCCGCAGCACATGATTTACCGGTATCCGCGCTACGGCGAGCTATTCGATGCGTGGCAGTCGCAAAGAAATGCGGGGGCGCGGGCCCTGTTCGGGCCTCAGGATTTCCGCGATCTGCAGATGTGGTCGCAGCTTGCCTGGTTCGACGAGGAATTTCAGGACCACGACGAAGAGGTGCGCGAATGGCTGCGGCGCGGGCGCAATTTCACGCCCGCCGACCAGGCGCGGATGGGCGCCAAGCAGCGCGAGATCGTGGCCCAGGTGGCGCCGGAGTACAGGAAGCTGGCGTCGTCGGGGCAAATCGAGATCTCGACCACGCCCTACTATCACCCCATTCTTCCGCTGGTGTGCGATTCGGCGATCGCGGGCGTTTCCCATCCCGGCGTGCCACTGCCGCCGCGGTTTCGCTATCCGGGCGATGCGCGCAAGCAGCTGGAAATGGCGCGCGAGTTCATCGTGCAGACTTTCGGTACCGCGCCAGCGGGGCTGTGGCCGTCTGAAGGTTCCGTCTCCGACGAGGTCTTTACCCTTGCCTCCGAGCTGGGATACCGCTGGGCAGCGACCGACAGCGGAGTACTCAACCGCACGCTGGGCCGCGGCGTGGGTGTGGATGGACTGTACCGGCCTTACCGCTGGCAGCAGGGCGGGCGCTCGCTGGGGGTGATCTTCCGCGATCACTATCTCAGCGACCTGATTGGCTTCGTGTACTCGAAAATGGATGCCGCTGGCGCGGCCGACGATTTTCTGAAGCGCATTCGCGAGAACTGCGCTGGCATCCTGAGCACAGGCCGCGACGCTCTGGTGCCGATTATTCTTGATGGCGAAAATGCCTGGGAGTACTTCGACCGCAACGGGCGCCCCTTTTTGCGTGAGCTTTACCGGCGAATCCAGGACGACGGGCAACTGAGCGCGGTGACGGTCAGCGAAGCATTTGACCGGCTGGCCTCGGAGCCGCTGGGCGGCATCTTCCCCGGCTCCTGGATCAACGCGAACTTCGATGTCTGGATCGGCGCAGAGGAAGACAACCAGGCCTGGTCCCAACTTTTGCGCGCCCGCGAGACGTTCGATTCGGCGCCGGCGGTGAGCGATGAGAAGCGCGGGATGGCCTACGAAGAACTGCTCATCGCCGAGGGCAGCGACTGGTGCTGGTGGTACGGGCCGGAACACGAATCGGCAAACCGCCCGGAATTCGACCAGCTCTACCGCAGCCACCTCGCCAACGTCTATCGCTTCCTGGACCTGATGCCGCCCGAAGAGCTGTCGCGGCCCATCCTGCGCATCGCGGTGCCGGCCGTATTGGTGGCGCCGTCAGGGCCGATCCGGCCGGTGATTGATGGCGAAGTGACCTCCTATTTCGAGTGGATGGGCGCCGGCGTTTACCACGTGGATGAGCGGAGCGGCTCCATGCACGGCAAGAAGTTTCTGGTGAAGGAGGTTTTCTTCGGCTCCGACGGGCAGGACTTTTACCTGCGGATCGACCTGAACCCGGGGTACGAGCAGACTCTGGGCCGGATGGAGGCGCGGTTCACCGGCCAGACGCAGGATGGCGCGCGCTCGAGCCAGGTCACGATCGGCTTCGACCACGGCGTGGCGAAACCGGTGGATTTGAAGCTGGCCGTTGCGGCGAATGGCGCGGTGGAATGCGCGTATTCGCGGGTACTGGAAGCTAGAATCTCGCTTGCGGCGATGGGAATCGCCGGCAGCCAGGGCTTACGCTTTCAATTCTCCCTGTGGGAGGGCGGCCTTCCAGTCGACGCTGTGCCGCAGCAGGGTTGGCTGGAGATGAAAAGCGTCGCCCCGGCCCAGTTCGGCGAATGAGGGCTTCTTTAGGGGCCGGTCCGAACAGACCGGCGGCGAAGACCGCCGGCGCTACAACGAGATATTCGTCTGCAGCCGCGCGGGAGGTTGTCGCCGCCGGTATTTTCTTGGCATCACCCGATCGATTCGCGCGCCACGGGTACGGTCGAACCCTTGCCGCCGGCCCAATCGAGAAACAGCCGCATGCCCTGGTAGTCGCGCGGACCGAGCTCGTGCACGATGT
>Ga0181535_10003196_pt1 | contig 19175 bp, 16 predicted proteins | sample PEATcosm2014_Bin_44_FD_119774 | JGI IMG/M metagenome (GOLD analysis project Ga0181535, IMG submission 119774) | Peatland microbial communities from MTU Mesocosm Facility, Houghton, MI, USA - PEATcosm2014_Bin17_30_metaG | ecosystem: Environmental > Terrestrial > Soil > Wetlands > Peat | place... | reverse complement strand
TGTGCTACGTGCGCACCGATCCCGAGGAGCCCAAGCACCGCGGCATCAGCGTGATCATCATCGACATGCGCACACCGGGCATCGTGTGCCGCCCGCTTCCCGAGCTGACCGATCAGCACCACGCCGACTTCAACGAGGTCTTCTTCACCGAGGTGGAGGTGCCCGAGGAGAACCTTCTCGGCGAGCTGAACGGTGGCTGGGCGGTGAGCCAGGGCTCGCTGCGCCACGAGCGGGGGATGCTCTGGATCATGAACGTCGCCAAGATGGAGCGCACGCTGAAGGCGCTCGTGCGGATAGCGCGGCGGCCCGACGGCCGCGGTGGCACGCTGGGCGACGACACCCGCGTCGCGGAGGGGATCGGGCGGCTCGCCACCGACACCGCCGCCATGCGCTGTCTCGGCTACCGGGGCTTCGAGAAGTCGACCCGGGGCGAGATGTCGCCCGAGCACCTCGTCCTGAAGCTCTTCACGAGCGAGGCCGAGCAGCGCGCCTGCCTGTTCGCCCAGGACGCGCTCGGGCTCGACGGCCTGGACCTCGACGGCCCGGGGCCCAACCGGTTCACCGAGTGGGACCTGGCCAACTTCGAGCCGGGTCCCACGGAGATCAGCGCCATGAGCTCGTTCTACGACGGCGCCTGGGCCGTGCAGTACCTGCGCTCCTTCGCGGGCACCATCGCGGGTGGGACGTCGGAGATCCAGCGGAACATCGTGGCCGAGAGGGTGCTGGGTCTGCCCCGAGGGTGACATCGCGGGCCGGCGACGCCGGCGCACATACCGGCTGAGACCGCGGGCGAGGCAGTGCGCCGGGCCCGGTGGAACCAGTTGACAACCGTGTTGCGATCACACTTGCACAACGGGACCCAAATTCTTCGCCATCTAGTCAAAAGGTCCCATTACTCCCGCGCCCCGCGACTCCGATACTGAAGTCCTGGACTCCTGAGGGGGGATCCAGAGAGGCCAGAGGGGGAAGTGACACCGTGCGCTACTGCTCTCGTCGTCGGGTCGCGACGTTGTTGGTGCCGATCGGCATCATGATCATGAGCTCTATTGCTGCCGGGCTGACGAGTGCACCCGCCGGCGCGGCAGGGATCCTGCCGCCGTCCAACCCGCCCGCCGACATCGCGCCGAACAGCACGGACTGGCTCGCCTCCATCGACTCGGCCCGCGGCCAGGAGGGTGTGGGAGGCATGAACGTCTCGGAGTCGTCGCTGGCTGCGCTGCCGCCCCCCGAGCAGGTCTTCACCGTCGTCAACGACGAGCGGGTCGACCGCGGCCTGCCGCCCATCGACTACATGACCTCACAGCTCGACGCCTACGCCCAGTCGGGCGCGGACACGGGCACCGATCCCTCGTTCCCCTCCGCGCTCACCGGCGGCGCCCCGATCACCTTCGGCGGCTCCATCTGGGCCGGCGGCCTCTCCTCGGTGCTCGAGGCCGACTACTACTGGATGTACGACGACGGCTTCGCCGGCTCCGGCACGACCAACGCCACCTGCAGCCTGGCGACGATGTCGGGGTGCTGGGGGCACCGCGACATCATCCTGCACGAGTTCGGCAGCTGCCCCACGGGCCCGCCGGTGCTCTCCATGGGCGCGGCGTTCTCCACCACCGGGTATGCCGCCGGCTCCATCGCCGCCATCCTCGTCAGCTCGTGCGCACCGCCGAGCGACGTCACCCTGTCCTGGGGCCAGGTGGCAACGTCGGCCCAGTCCGGGTCGCGGGCCGTCGGCATCGCGCCTCTGGGCAACGGGACGGGCTACTGGGAGGCCGAGGCGGACGGCATGGTGGCCGCCTTCGGCGCCGCGCAGAACTACGGGTCGCTCAGCGGCCGGCTCAACTCGCCGATCGTGGGCATCGCGGCGACCCCCGACGGCGACGGGTACTGGCTGGTGGCGGCGGACGGCGGCATCTTCAGCTTCGGTGACGCCGCCTTCTACGGCTCGACCGGATCGCTGCGCCTCAACAAGCCGATCGTCGGCATGGCGTCGACCCCCTCCGGCAAGGGTTACTGGATGGTGGCCTCCGACGGCGGGATCTTCAGCTTCGGGGATGCGCCCTTCTACGGTTCCATGGGCGGGTCGCCGCTCAACGATCCGATCGTGGGGATCGCCGGCGACACGGCGACCGGTGGCTACTGGGAGGTGGCCTCCGACGGCGGCATCTTCAGCTACAACGCACCCTTCCTCGGGAGCACGGGCGCCATCCACCTGAACAAGCCGATCGTGGGCATGGAGTCATCGCCCAACGGGAAGGGCTACCGCTTCGTGGCCTCCGACGGCGGCATCTTCACCTTCGGGCAGGCGCCCTTCGAGGGTTCCACGGGCAGCCTCGCGCTGGCGGCCCCGGTCGTGGGCATGGCGCCGGACAACGCGACCAACGGCTACTGGATGGCCGCGGCGGACGGTGGGATCTTCACCTTCGGCGGAGCCTCGTACCTGGGCCGGCTCGCCAACTCGGCCGGGTAGCCCGTCCGGGGACCCACGCCCCGGTCGCCCTGTCACAGGACGCCGCGCTCGCTGAGCTCGGCCAGCTCGGCGTCGCTGAGCCCGACGAGGTCGCACCACACTTCGTGGTTGTGCTCGCCGAGGCGCGGCGCCCCGGTGGGGACCGGTGTCGGGTGTCTCGACAGGCGGGGATAGGGCGCCTGCTGGCGCACCGGCCCGATGACCGGGTCGTCGATCGACACGAGGTCGCCGCGGGCGGTCATGTGGGGGTCGGCGAAGATGTCGGCAGCGCTGTAGGCGGTCCCCACGGGCACGTCGTGCTCGACGCAGCGCGCCGTGATCTCCTCCGCGGTCAGCGACGCGGTCCATTCGCCGACCAGCCCGTTGATCTCGTCACCCCGCGCCGCCCGTTCGGCCAGCGTGGCGAACCTCGGGTCAGCGGCCAGGTCCGGCCGGGCCATGGCGGCGCAGAGGCGTGAGAAGTTGGCGTCGGAGCCGGCGACGATGCACACGAAGAATCCGTCGGCCGTCGGGTAGTTGTCGAGTGGGGCCGAGTGCGACAGCCGGTTGCCCTCGCGCTGGCGCACGATCCCCAGCCGGTCGTAGCCGGCCAGGGTCCACTCCAGGATGCGCAGGATGGATGCGTACAGGGGTGCGTCGATGACCTCGCCGTCGCCGCTGCCACCCGCGCCGCGCTCGCCGGCGTCGCGCCCGTAGAGCGCCGCCACGGCGGCGAACGCGGCGAACACGCCGGTGAGATAGTCCGAGACGGTCACGCCGGGCCGCACGGGGGGCCGGTCGGGTTCGCCGGTGAGGTGAAGGAGGCCGCCGAACGCGATGCCCAGCCGGTCGAGGCCGGGGCGGGGCGCGTAGGGCCCGGTCTGCCCGAACACGCTGATCCGCACGTAGACGAGCTCGTCGGGCAGGTCCTCGGGGCCGAGGCCCCAGCGCTCCATGGTGCCGGGTCGGAAGTTCTCGCACAGGACGTCGGCGGTCGCCACGAGACGCTTGAAGAGATCGCGTCCTTCCGGCCGCCGCAGGTCACACGTGACCCCCCGTCGCCCCCGGCCCTCGACGGCCCACGACAACGAGTAGTCGGGCCCGTCGTCCAGCGGGACGAAGGGCCCCATGGTGCGCATGAAGTCCCCCTGCCCCGGCAGCTCGACCTTGATCACGTCGGCTCCGAGCTCGCCGAGCAACCCGGCGCAGAAGGGCGCGGAGATCCGCGTGCCGACGTCGATCACCCTGATGCCGTGGAGCGGCCCCTCGGTCGGACCGCTCATGGGTCCGGTTCGGCGACGCCCTTGTCCCGCTCGGCCATGACGGCCCGCATCGACCCCTTCGCCTTGCGCGCCGCCAGGGCGTCCAGGGCCGTGGCCGAGTTGTGGACCCAGTGGTGCGCCATGAAGTGGTACTTGAGGGCGTCGCGCTTGCCCATCAGGTCGGCCGTGTGGTTGATGGTGTCCTTCACCGTCTGGGCCGTGACCGGAGGGACGAGCGCGACCCGGTCGGCCAGCTCGCGCACCTTGGCCGTGAGCTCCGCCCGCGGCACGACCCGGTTGACCAGGCCGAGGCGCCACGCCTCCTGGGCGTCGATGGTGTCACCGGTGAACAGGAATTCCTTCGCCTTGCGGATCCCGATCTCCCAGGGCTCGACCAGGAGCTCCACGCCGGCGCCGGTGAGGCGGAGCACCGGGTTGGAGAAGACGGCGTCGTCGGCGGCGACGATCAGGTCGCACATGGCGGCGAGCATCAGCCCGGCGGCGACGCAGCTGCCCTGCACGGCGGCGATGGTCGGCTTGCGGAAGTCGTGGATGCGAAGGCAGCGCTCGAAGTACATCGTCTTCTCGTGCTGGAACTTGCCCTCCGGGGTGTCGCGCAGCGCGACCCACGGGTCGTCCCCTTCGCCACCGACCAGCGCCTTGAGGTCGTGGCCCGAGGAGAAGTGCTTTCCCTCGCCGGCGAGGATCACGACCCGCACGGCGTCGTCGGCGTCGGCCAGGTCGAAGGCGGCATCGATCTCGTCGATGAGCCGGGAGTCCTGCGCGTTGGCGACGTCCGGCCGGTTCATGGTGATGGTGGCCACCGCACCATCGGTCTCGTAGCGGATCGTCTCGAAGCCCTCTGCCATCGCTCCCATCTCTCCCATCGCTCCCATTCTCCCTGTGTCGCTCATCCTGGCGCGCTGCGCCGCCACGCGCCGGGCCGCCCCGCCCGCCGGCGCCCCGCCGCTCGAGCCGCTCAACCCCTGGGCAGCCCGAGGACGCGCTCGCCCACCAGCGTCCGCTGGATCTCGTTGGTGCCGGCGAAGATGGAGGAGGCCTGGTAATACAGCCACGAGCGCTGCCACGCGCCGTCGGCGGGGTTCCCGGGCGCGCCCTCCCAGAGGGGCGAGGCGGGCCCGAGCACGTCGAGCGCCGTCTGGTGGAGCCGCTTCGACATCTCGCTCCAGTACAGCTTGAGGGCGCTGCCCTCCGGGCCGGGTGCCTCACCCTTGGAGAGGCGGGTCAGGGAGCGCCAGTTGTGCAGCTGGAACAGCCGGACCTCGGTTGCCGCCTGCGCCAGCTGCTGGCGTAGCCGCCAGTCGTCGAAGCTCCCGTTCTCGTTCGCCAGGCGCAGGAGCTCCTCGATGAGCTGCGAATGGATGACGAGCTGGCGCGGATTGATCCCGCGTTCGTGCGCCAGCGTGGACCCGGCGACGGTCCACCCAGCGCCCTCGGCGCCCACCCGCCGCTCGTCGGGCACGAAGACGCCGTCCAGCTCGACCTCGTTGAACTCGGCTTCGCCGGTCGACTGCACGAGCGGGTGCACGCCCACGCCGTCGGCGTGCATGTCGATGACGAGCGCGGTGATGCCCTGTTGGCGCTTCGGCGCATCGGGATCGGTGCGGGTCAGGCACAGGCCCCAGTCGGCGAATTGCGCGTAGGAGGTCCACACCTTGCGGCCCGTGACGCGATACCCACCCTCGTCGCGCACGGCACTGGTGGTCAGCGACGCCAGATCGCTGCCGGCATCGGGCTCGCTGAACAGCTGGCACCACAGCTCGCCGGCCGAGAGGATCCGGGGCAGGAAGCGCTCCTTCTGCTCGGCCGTCCCGTGCGCCAGCAGGGTGGGCCCCACGAGGTTGATGCCGATGCGGCCGACGAGCTCGGGCGCCCGCGCCCGCGCCAGCTCCTCGATCACGACGTAGTTCTCCAGCGCACCCAGGCCGCGGCCGCCGTACTCCTGGGGCCATGTGATGCCGACCCAGCCGTCGGCGGCCAGGTCGCCCTGCCACCGCCGCCCGAACGCGACGGTCTCGGCGAGGTCGTCGAAGCGGGGTGGCAACCCGACGCCGTAGGGCCAGGGGAGGTGCTCCATCAGCCAGGCCCGGAAGGCCTCGCGCAGCATCTCCTGCTCAGGGGTGGTGCGCAGATCCATCCGCCGCAGCATGGCACAGCGGCCGCGAGGGGTGACACCTGTGTCAGCCATCACCGTAGACTGCGCCGCCGTGGACTTCGACCTCTCGATCGATCAGCAGGCCCTACGCGACGCGGCGGCCACGCTGCTCGACCGTCTGGCGGGCCACGACGCGCTCAGGGCGCGGGTGGGCGCCGGTGCGGTGGTGGGCAGGAGCCCCGGTGCGGGCACCGGCGAGGTGCCGCCCCACGGGGACACGGGACCGGGCGCCAGCGCGGACGCCGTCGCGGACGCCCCCGCGGGCTACGACGCCGGCGTGTGGTCGGCCATGGCGGAGCAGGGCTGGCTCGCCATCGAGGTGCCCGCCGACGAGGGGGGCCTGGGCCTCGGCATGGTGGAGCTGGCCGTGCTGTGCGAGGAGATCGGGCGGCGCCTGGTCGCCGCGCCCTTCCTCCCTTCGGTCGTGGCCCTCGGCGCACTGTGCTCGCCCGAGGCGCGGGGCGACGCCGGGACCAAGGAGTGGCGCGAGGCGCTGAGCGAGGGCGCCGCGGTCGGCTGCGTCGTCCTCGCCCCCGCCGAGGGGATCTCGGTCGTCCCGACAGGTGTGGGCGGCGACGTCCGCCTCAGCGGGCGTTCGACTCCGACGGCCTACGCCCCCTCGGCCGACGTGGCGGTGGTCGCGGCGGGCGGGGGCGTCTACGCCGTGGACCTGCGCACACAGGGACGCCCCGTGCCCGTGCCGGCGATGGACCGCACGCGCGAGCTGGGAGTCCTGGAATTCGACGGCACACCGGGCCGCTCCCTGGGCGGGACCGCGGCGGCCGAGCTCCTGGTGGACAGGGCTGCCACGCTCGCCGGCGCCGAGATGCTCGGTGCGGCCGACCGGGTGCTGACGATGACGGTCGAATACGCCAAGGACCGTGTCCAGTTCGGCAAGCCCATCGGGTCGTTCCAGGCCGTCAAGCACATGCTGGCCGACGCCCTCGTCGACGTCGAGGGCATGCGCTCGACGGTGTACTACGCCGCGTGGTGCGCCGCCGCCGACGACCGCGACCGCTCGCTGTCCGCCAGCATGGCCAAGGCGTGGTGCTCGGACGCGTCGCGGCGGGTCATGGGCACCGGGCTGCAGGTTCATGGTGGCATCGGCTTCACCTGGGAGCACGACATGCACCTCTACGTGAAGCGGGCCCAGCTCGATCAGGTCAGTTTCGGTGACGCCGCGTTCCACCGCGACCGCATCGCAGCCATGCTGCGCGAGCGGTTGGACTCGGGCCAGGCGCTGGCCTAGGACCCCGACGGCGCCGGGGCGCCTTCGGCAACGGCGCTACGAGCCGAGGTTGTGCACGGCGACGCCGTCGATCTGCAGCACCACCAGCGCCTCCCCCTCGACGCCGTGCGCGACCTGTTGCCCGCTGCTGAGGCGCTGCGCCGGTACGACCACCGTCACTCGGACGCCGACGAGATAGCCCGAGTTGATGACCGCCTTCTCGAGGACCTGGCCCTGGGTCGATGTCGCCTGCGGGGCGCACGACGCGGATGTCGTGCGTGGGATGCGGCCGGTGTAGGCGGCGAGGCTCTCGGTCCGCGTATAGGTGGTGCCGCTCCCGGTCCATGGCGTGGTCCCCCCCACGATGGCGGTGTACGCGCGCAGCGCGCAGGTGATGGCAGCCTGATCGAGGACCGCGAGGAGCTTCGTCTGGGTACCGACCACCTGGTAGATCGCCATGCGGTCCGGGGGGACGTACCCCACCTGGCGCACCTGGGTGAGCGTCCCGGTCCTCGTGGTGGAGAGCGTGTTCACGATGTCCATCGCGAAGGACGTCGAGCCGGTGGGGGAGCCGAACGTCCTGCTCGAGGCGCTCTGCACGGTGAGCGTGGCGCCACTGGGCGCGGACGACGCGCCGAGCACGGCGAAGAGCACGGTGAGCAGCCCGAGAAGGCCCACGAGCGCGAACGGGATCAGGTTGCGGCGAGGCACGCGGCAGACGCTAGTTCGGGACCTCACCGGCGAAGGGGACTCCGTGCCGGTGGTGGCCCTCTTGGCGCAGCCGGTCAGCCGGCAGCGGCCCGGCGGCGCAACGCGGCGCGGTCAGCCTTGCCCGACCCGAGCAGAGGCAGGTGTTCGAGCCGCTCCACGCGCTCGGGTGTCTTGTAGGTCGCCATGCCGCGGCCGGCGAACCAGCGCCGGCACTCCTCGAGATCGAACGGGGCGGCCGACTCGACGAACGCCGCCACCCGCTCCCCCATGAGCGGGTCGGGGTAGCCGACCGCCACGGCGTGTCGGATGTCGGGGTGGGCCTCGAGCGCGGCCTCGACCTCGGAGGCGGAGATGTTCTCGCCGCCGCGGATGATGACGTCCTTGAGCCGGCCGACGATCCGCACCCATCCGTCCTCGTCGACGGTCGCCAGGTCCCCGGTCCGGAACCACCCGCCCCGCGCGATGACCGCTGCCGTCTGGGAGGCGTCGGCGTAGCCGGCGAACATCTCGGGCCCGCGGACCCACAGCTCGCCGGCCATCCCGGTCGCCAGCGGCGCGCCGGTCTCCGGATCCGACACCCGCAGCTCCACCTCGCCGACGGCACGTCCGTCGGTGTCGCGCGCCTTCTCGAAGGAGTCGTCGTCCGTGCTCGTGGTGACGGTCGGCGCCTCGGTGGAGCCGTAGGTGCGCTTCACCCGGCAGTCGAACGTGCGCGCCGTGTCCTCGACGAACGCCGGCGTGACGGAGGCGCCGCCGCTCGAGACGAGCCGTACCGACGAGACGTCCGTCCCGGGTCCCTCGGCGAGGGCGCGTGCCATGGCGATGAAGAAGGTCGGGGGACCGGCCAAGAACGAGATCCTCTCGCGGGCCACGAGCGTGAGCGCCTGCTCCGGGTCGAAGCGGCGGACCAGGACCGATCGCAGGCCCGCCGCGCCGGGCACCAGCACCCCGTTGAGCAGACCGGAGATGTGCGCCATCGGGGCCGGCATGAGCACGGCGTCCGCCGGCCCGAGGCCGTGCACACCGGCCATCAAGGTGGCCTTCCAGCTCAGACCGCGGTGCGTGTGCAGCACCGCCTTGGGCACGCCCGTCGAGCCGGAGGTGAACAGGACCAGCGCCACGTCGGCCGGCCGGCTGGGGCACGTGCCGGTCCCGACTGGTGCCCCCCCCAGGGTGCCGGCCAGGGCGTCGGGGTCGGAGATCGTGTCGGCCTCCAGCTCGATCACGAGCGCCGGGTCGATCTGCCCGAGGGCCCCCGCGACGTCGGCCGACCCGAAGGAATGGAGGACCGGCGCCGCCACGGCGCCGATGCGCCAGCAGGCCCGGGTCAGCACCGCCGCAGCGAGGCTGTTGGGCACCTGCCAGGCGACGGCGTCGCCCGACGCGACGCCACGCTCCCTGAGCCCGCCCGCCACGATGGCCACCAACGCGTCCGCCTGGTTCGCCGAGAGCCGGGTCTCCCCGTCGACCACTTCGCCGCCGTGGGCGGAGATCAGCGCGTCCAGGGTCGGAACGTCCCAGGGCCCTCCGGGCCGCCGGTAGCGACGGGCCAGGCGAGGCACCCAGGTCGGTCGGAGGCGGGCCGTCACGGGAGGGCACCCTACCTGCGCCCCAGTAGGGTGACGCCGATGTCAGCGTCGTCGACGGAGCCGGTGTGGACCTCTCGCTGAAGAAGGAGGACGAGGAGTTCGCGGCGTCGTTCCGCAACTGGCTCGGCGGCCACCTGCACCGGCCGCCCGCCTTCGTGGACCTGGCCGACGAGGTGGCCTGGGGGCGTGCATGGCAGGCGACCCTGGCGGCGGACAGGTGGGTGGGCGTCCACTGGCCGAGCGCGTACGGGGGCAGGAGCGCGACGCCGGTGCAGGTCGCGCTCTACCAGAGCGAGTACGCGCGCTCGCAGGCGCCCCAACCCGTGAACAGGGTGGGCATCAACCTGGTCGGGCCGACCCTCCTGGCGCACGGGACCGAGGACCAGCGCCTGCGCTACCTTCCGCCGATCCTCTCGGCCGAGGAGATCTGGTGCCAGCTCTTCAGCGAGCCCGACGCCGGGAGTGACCTCGCCTCTCTCTCCACGCGTGCCACCCCGGTCGACGGGGGGTACCTGGTGACCGGCCGGAAGGTGTGGACGTCGTACGCACAGTTCGCCTCGTGGGGCCTGTGCCTGGCGCGTACGGACCCGGAGGCCGCTCGCCCGCAGCAGGGCATCACCGCGCTCATCGTCGACATGTCGGATCCCGGCGTCGACGTGCGCCCGCTCGTGCAGATGACGGGCGACGCGGAGTTCAACGAGGTCTTCCTGACCGACGTCTTCGTGCCGGCCGAGCACGTGGTGGGGACCGAAGGCCAGGGTTGGACCGTGGCCGGTTCCACCCTGGCGCACGAGCGGGGGACGAACTTCCCGTTCAAGGAGCAGGTCGTCCACGAGACCTACCTCGCCCGGCTGTACGACGAGGCGCGGGACAACGGTGGGCTGGACGACCCCCTCGTCGCCGACGCACTGGCGCGCGCCTATATCGACCTCGGCGTGCTCCGCCTCCACAACCTGCGGACCCTGACACGCCTGGGCCGCGGCGAGGAGCCCGGGCCGGAGTCGAGCTGGATCAAGCTCACCTGGACCGCCATGACCCAGGGTCTCTCCGACGCCGGCCTTCTCGTCGCCGGCCGCGACCCCACCTCGGCCGAGGCCGGGCCGTGGGCGCGCCAGTGGCTGTGGAGCAAGGCGGCCGGCATCGCCGGCGGGACCTCGCAGGTGCAGCGCGACATCATCGCCGGGAGGATCCTCGGGCTACCCCGCTGACCGGCCGGCGCCCGGCGGTGCCTCCCGGGAGGCCTCGCGGTGGCGGTGCCGGACGTACAGCACGGTCACGAGGGCGCCCATGGAGATCCCGACCAGCAGCGTGAGAATGTCATGGGGCGAGTAGTGGCCCGTGCAGAGCCGCCCGATCCCGTACGAGCTCGCCGCGACCGACACCGAGAACCCCAGCGATGCGAGGAGGTTCCAGATCACGAACTGCCCGTGCCGCATCTTGGCCGTCCCCGACACGATGGCCGGCGTGAAGAACACCGCCAGCCGCCCCCACGTGGCGTAGGCCTGCTCGCCGCGCTCGACCATCCGCCGGCGTCCCGCCTGATGGCGGCCCGGGCGCTCGAGGAGCGCGCGTCCCCAGCGGTTCCCGATGGCGTAGCCGATCAGACCGCCCACCTCTCCCGCCACCGTCGCCACCGCGACGACGAGCGCCAGGTTCAGCTTTCCCTGGCTCGCTGCCACGCCGGCCGCGCCCAGTGCGGTGGCGCCGATGAAGGGTACGCCCGCCCACGAGGCCGCCACGGCCACGAACAGACCCAGGTACTGCCACCAGGTACCGGTGATCTGGATGGAGGCCAGGATGTGCACGGTCGGAAAGCGTGTGCGTGTGGGCGCGGGCGGGGGCCGCGGCCCTAGGCCCGTGCCCGCGCGCGGCGGCACCTGGGCGCCGGGGCGTCGGGGGCGTCGGCTCGGCTCATGTGGCCGGTGCAGCGTCGGGGGTCCCGGGCGCCCTCTCCTGCGGGGATTCGGAGCCGGCGAGGAAGGCGATCCCGACGATGGCGACGATCAGGCCGACGAATGCCGACCCGGCGTGCGACGACCCGCTCTTCGCCAGCGTCTCGCCGTACACGACGATTCCCAGGATCACGCTGGAGAACAGGGTCACGGAGTTGCTCGATGCCATGGCGGGCGCCAGGACGCCGGTCTTCAGCGCCGACTGCTGGAGCGCGAACCCCGTCACTGCGGAGAGGATCAGCACGTACACCGACCAGCTGCTGAGCAGCGCGAGCACGCCGCCCCCGATCTCGGTCACGAAGGTCTTGGTCACGGCTGCCTGGAGGCCGTAGCCCAGACCCGCCGCCGCGCCGTAGGTCAGTGCCTTGGACGCACCCGTGAAACGCCGGCCCACACCCGCCAGGACGAGCACGAGGAGGCCCGTGATGAGGCATGCCCCCCACCACACCGACGCCTCCGGGTGGGTCGTGCCGCCCTGCGGCTGCCCCGCCGAAATGAAGAAGACGATGCCCACGAGGGTCAGGGTGGCCCCCGTCAGCTCGCGCCGCCCGACGTGTTGACTCGTGAGCACGACCCCCAGGGGGAGCGCGAGCACGAGGCTGAGCGCAGTCAGGGACTGCACCGCGACGAGGGAGGCCCGGTCGAGGGCCATCGCCTGCACCACCCAGCCCGCGGACTGCAGGACGGCACCGGCCAGCCAGACGGGACGATGCAGGATCTGGATCAGGAATCGCGGGTCGCCCTCCGCTGCCGCGGTCGACAGCGTCCCCTTCTGCTGCAGCACCGTGCCGAGAGCGAACAGCACCGCTGCGAGGATGGCGAGCGCCTCACCCATGCCTGAACAGGTTAGGCACCGCGATCGCGCCGTGAGGGGGACGTAACCTGTTGCATGCCCGGAATGGACTCGCTCAGCCGCCGTGCGGCGAGCAACCTCGTCGCGGTGGAGATGGATCTTGCCGGCGCGACCGCAGAAGGCGACGCGGACCGTGTCCGGTTGCTCCAGACGCTCCTGTCCTCCGGCGGGCAGGTCCTGCTGTACCGGCCGCAGCTCCAGCACTACGCGGTGCTGTTCGGCGACATCGGGAGCGCCGATCACGTGGCGGTGATGGTTCCCGGCGTGGGCGACGGATCTAACCTCTGTGACGACTGGATTCCCGACGCCCGGAACCTCTACGACGGGGCCGAGTCCACCGCGGTCGTGTTGTGGAAGGGCTACGACAACCCGGTCGACATCCTGGCGGCCGCGGAGGGGTCCATCACGTGCAACGAGGACCTCGTCGCGGCAGGACGCGACCTGACGGCATTCGTGGCCTCGCTCGCCCTGCGCCCCGACCAGACGCTGGCGGTGGTGGCCCACAGCTTCGGGTCCATCGTGACGGGTGCCGCGCTGGCCGACTGCGGCCTGCAGTGCACGGACGTCGTCGTGGCGGGAAGCCCGGGCATGACCGTCGACGACCTCCGTGACCTCCACCTCGAGCAGTCGCACTTCTTCTCGGAGCAGGCGCCGGGCGACGTCGTCGCCGAGTTGGGCGTCTTCGGGACGGCTCCGGCATCCCCGACCTTCGGCGGCACCCGCATGAGCACCAACGCGCCGGATCATGCCGAGGTGCAGGCGCACTCCGAGTACTTCGCACCCGGGTCCGAGGCGCTCGAGAACATGGTCGACGTCGTCACCGGTCAGTACTCGGAGGTCGTGCGTCACCACACGGCGCTCCCGGAGATCGCCGGTGGGCTCGTGGCGTGGCTCCTCCGGATGCCGGCCCTGCCCGTCAGGATGGCGGGGCGGCACTACCGGGGCCCCGGCTACCGGCTCTTCGTGAACTGGTGCCGGCTGGTGGACCTGGGGGCGAGCGAGACGGGCAACCTCGTGACCGAGGTGCTCGACGAGAGCGAGCGGGCCCTGCTGTGGGTCGCCCATCGTGTGGGGGCCATCCCCGACACCGCTCCCTCCGCTGACACCGCTCCCTCCGCTCCCTCCGCTCCCGGCGCTCCCGGCGCTCCCGGCGCTCCCGGCGCGGGAGCCGACCCGGCGGGTCCGGACCCCGACCTCTACTCGAGCTGACCTCAGGGAGCCCGACCCGGGGCGACCGGGCCTTCAAGCTCTAGCGAAGGCGAGGGGCCGAGCGGGCGCTCCGGCACCTGACAGCCGTGTCAGCAATCGGGGCGGCGAGACGCTACCTTTGCCCGGTGCCCGTCTGGCTGAGCGAGCAGGAGTACTCCACGTTGCGGGCCGCCTGTGCCCAGTTGATGCCCTCCGACCAGGGGGCACCCGGAGCCGAGGAGGCGGGCGTCGCCGACTACATCGACACCTTCCTCGGCGCGTTCTCGTTCGACCCGCCCCGCATCTGGGCCGGGGGACCGACGTCGGGGCGCAAGGGTGGCGCGGCCGGGTTCGCCACGTTCCACCGCCTCAGTGCGCTCGACGAGCTGGCCTGGCGCACGCGGCTCGAGGGGTCCCAGGGTCTGCCCGAGCGGGAGTTCAACGGCCCGGTGGTGGGTCTCCAGCAGCGCTACCGGGAGGGGCTCGCCGCGCTGGGCGAGGACTTCGGCGACGTGGACGGCTCCGAGCAGCGCCGCCGGCTGCAGGCCGACGACGCCTTCCTCGAGGTCCTGTGGGAGCACTGCTGCGAGGGCATGTACGGGCCGCCCGAGTACGGCGGCAACCGGGACGGCATCGGGTGGGCCTACATCGACTACGAGGGCGACGTGCAGCCGCGCGGTTACAGCGACGCCGAGGTGTCCCAGCCGTGACGGCCGACGCCGTCATCATCGGGTCCGGTCCGGGCGGCGCCACCGCGGCGGAGGTGCTGACGCGGGCCGGGTGGTCCGTGGTCATCATGGAGAAGGGTCGCAACCACCTGCTCGACCCCGACGACCTCACGAAGCCGGCGGGCGACTACTCCAACGACGAGATCAAATTCATCTCGCGCTACTTCCTCGGACCGGACCCGCTGACAGAGCCGCGCGCGTTCCGGCGCAACGCCGCCGAGGGCGAGCACACGCACGTCGGGGAGGTGAACTCCATCCCCACGACGGTCGGGGGAGGCGGGACCCACGCCGACGGCAAGGTGCCGCGCTTCCGCGAGGAGGACTTCCGGCTCTTCTCCACCCACGGGCCGCAGGTGGGTGCCGCCGTGGACGACTGGCCGATCGACTACGACGAGCTCGAGCCCTATTACGCCGAAGTGGAGCGGGCCATCGGGGTGGCCGGACGCGCCGGTGCCAACCCGTTCGCCGCCTGGCGCTCGGGTCCCTACCCGATGCCGCCGGGCGCGCCGATGTACGGCGCGGTGCTGTCGTCAGCCGCGGCGGAGAAGGTCGGGCTCCATCCCTACGAGGCGCCGACGGCGGCCAACAGCATCGCCTACGACGGGCGACCCGCCTGCAACAACTGCGGCTTCTGCGCGTTCTTCGGCTGCCCGATTCATGCCAAGGGCGATCCGGTGGCACTGCTCACTCGGGCGATGGCCACCGGCCGGGCCGAGCTCATGGCCGAGACGTACGTGAGCCGGATCGTCACGGAGGGCCGGCGGGCCACCGGCGTCGAGTTCATCGGGCCCGACGGCGTCACCCGGACCATGGACGCCAAGCTCGTCATCGTCGCGGGCGGCGCCATCGAGACGCCGCGCATCCTCCTCCTCTCCGGCTTGGAGCACCCCGCTCTCGGTCGCCACCTGATGTGCCACTTCCAGACGATCGTCGTCGGGCACTTCCCGCAGCTGCGCCTGCATCCCCACAAGGGGCGCGCCGTGACGCACGTGCACGACGACGCCATGGTGCAGGACGAGTCTTCGCGGGAAGCGGCCCTCGGCGCGGGGCTGCCGTGGTTCCGCGGCGGCCTGGTCGAGCACAGCGGCGGCGGGCTGCCCATCATGGAGGCGCGTCACTCGCCGTGGGGACGTGGCCACGCGCAGGCGATGCGCGACTCGAACCTCCGCGAGAAGATGTGGGCCTTCATCATGCAGGGGGAGGACCTGCCCTATGCCACCAACACGGTCGACCTGAGCCCCTCCATCCGCGACGCGCGGGGCTTCCCCGTGGCGCGGGTCACCTACGAGCCGGGCCGCCACGAGCTGGCGGCGTCCAAGTACCACGGGAAGATCCTGCAGTCGGTGCTCGAGGAGATGGGCGCCGAGTGGGTGCTCCACACGTCCTCCCCGGGGGTCTCGTACCACGGCGTGGGCGCCACGCCGGTTCCCGAGAGCCGCCACGTCATCGGCACGGCGCGCATGGGCGACAACCCCGGCACCTCCGTGGTGGACCGTTGGGGTCGGGTGCACGCGCTCGACAACGTCGTCGTCGCCGACTCCTCGGTGTTCGTCACCTCGAGCGGCTACGGGCCGACGCTGACGCTGGTCGCGCTGGCAGCGCGCGCGGCGCACCACCTGGCGGGGACCAAGCCGGGCTGAGCGGGAGCGGTGCGGCGGGTGGTCAGCCGACGCCGCGGGTCAACAGCATGGTGCCGGCGATGGGCCCGCCGCCGTTGGCCACGGCGGCCACCTCGGGGAGACGCCCCGCGGGTCGCACGACCTGGCGTTCCCCACCCTCGCCGCGCAGCTGGACACAGGCCTCGTGGATCAGCCCGAACCCGTGCAGCCGTCCACCCGAGAGCTGGCCGCCGGCCGTGTTCAGCGGCAGGACGCCGTCACGCGCGATGGCGCCGCCGCCCTCGATGAAGGGCCCGCTCTCACCCCGCGCGCAGAACCCGAGCGCCTCGAGCCAGACGATGGCCAGCACGGAGAAGCCGTCGTAGAGCTGTGCCGTGTCCACGTCGGCCGGCGTGAGCTCGGTGCGCTCCCACATGGAAGCGGCGGCGTCCCGGGCCGCCATGGAGGTCATGTCGTCGAACTGGTCCCAGCTCGGGCGCCCGCGCAGCGCGGTGCCGAGGGCGTTGATGTGGACCGCCGGGTGGTCGAGGTCGCCGGCGGTGTCGCGGTGCGAGACGACGACCGCCGTCGAGCCGTCGCACGGCGCATCACAGTCGAAGAGGCACAGCGGCGTCGTGATGATGCGCGCCGCGAGATAGTCGTCGAGCGACAGGGGATCGGTGTAGATCGCCTTGGGGTTCAGCGCGGCGTTGCGGCGGCCGTTGAGGGCGATCTGCCCCAGCTGCTCGCGGGTCAACCCGAACTCGTGCATCCGGCGCTGCCCGACCATGGCGATCCAATTGGCGGCCGACACCGCCCCGAAGGGGAGCGACCACTGCATGAAGCTGCCGAAGCGGGGCGCGCCACCACGCCCGCCACCGGACCCACCGATGCCCGGGCGGCCACCGGTGCCCTGCGCGGTGCCCTCGGTGACGGTCCGGTAGACGAGGACGTGGCGGGCCAGACCGGCCGCCACCGCGAGCGCGGCCGCCATGACCGCCCGCATCTGCGCCGGCCCTTCGCCACCGCCGTCGTGCCAGTTGAGCGAGAGGCCCAGGGCGTCCTGGACCTCCGGCGAGGACGGGCCGCCGAAGCCCGGCGTGCCCGCACCCATGCCGGGGTAGGTGGAGAGGCCGTCGATGTCGTCACGGCTGAGGCCGGCGTCGGCGATGGCGGCCAGGGCCGCCTCCACGGTCAGGTCGAGGTCGGATCGACCCAGGCGGCGCCCCACGGCGGACTGGCCGATGCCCGAGATGACGGCCCGGCGCTCCAGAGGCTCCTCGACCGGCGTCGGGCTCACGACGCGCCCTCCGGCGTGAAGAGCGGGAGCCACACGTCCTCTGCTTGCTCGAAGACCACGCGCACCGGCATGCCGATGCGGACGTCGTCGGGCTCGATGTCGACCAGGTTCGTGGTGAGCCGCACGTCGGGCTGCTCGTCGATCGACACCCAGGCGATGATGTAGGGGTCGCTCCCGGGTATCCACTGCTGGTGGTTGACGGTGAACGTCTCGACGTGGCCGCGCCCGCTGACCGCCTCGGGGGCCAGGTCCCGCGAGAGGCAGCGCGGGCAGACCGGTCCCGGTGGGTGGATGAAGAACCCGCAGGCGTTGCAGTGCAGCAGCCGCAGCACGCCGTCCTCGCCGGAGGTCCAGTAGAAGGCGACGTTGTCGTCGAGGCGCGGCAGGAGACGCAGCTTCGGGCCATTGGCAACCATGGCGGCATGTTGGCACACGCGACCGGACCGGCGCCGGTCCGGCCCGCACGGCCCCGCCCCTGCCCCCGCTCCCGACTCAGCCGGCGAGGGCACCCTCGGCGCCCAGCGCCCGGCGCGCCTCTTCGACGCCGCGCACATGACGCGCCACGAACCCGCTCGCTGCCGCGCCGTTGACGTTGGCGGCGTTGTCGTCGAGGAACAGCACGCGGCCCGGCGGGACCGGGAGGCGGGCCGCGACCACCTCGAAGATCTGGCGGTCCGGCTTGACCAGCCCCAGCTCGAAGGAGAGGAAGCGGAACGCGAACGCCCCGGTGATCGCGGTCGCCTCGTAGTTGGCGTGCCATTGGACCGCGTTCGTGTTGGAGAGGCAGCCCACGCCGACGTCGTCGCGCACCGCCGCGACGAGTTCGAGCGCCCCGGGGTAGGGGGCGTTGGCCCATCCGGCGAACTCATCGAGGAACGCGGCCGGCTCCAGCTCGAGCTCCCAGTCGGCGACCACGCCGGCGGCGAACTCCTCGGGCGAGCACAGCCCGGCCTCGAAGCGGCGCACCCAGCGGCAGCTCAGCCAGCGGGCCCAGAGCTCCTCGTCGGTGCCGATGCGGCTGAGCTCCCGCATCGGACCCACCCCGCCCGGGTCGACGAGCACCCCACCGAGGTCGAAGAGGACGAATTCGATGAGGCCCGCCATGGCTGCGATGCTACGGGCGGCCGGACAGGGGAGAAGTTTAGGATACTCTTTTTCGTTTCCGACCGAGGTGCCGACGAGGAAAGGGAGGACCGCGTGAAGCTGTCCATGCAGCTGAGCTACGCCGGCGGGTTCGCCGAGTCCGCGCGCCAGGCGGCCGAGCTCGAGAAGGTGGGGCTCGACGTGGTGTGGGTGGCCGAGGCGTACAGCTACGACGCGCCGAGCTACATGGGCTACCTGGCCGCCAAGACGGAGCGGGTGGACATCGGCGCGGCCATCCTGCCCATCTACACCCGCACACCGACGCTGATCGCGATGACCGCCGCCGGCATCGATGCCATTTCGGGTGGCCGCTGCCAGCTCGGCCTGGGCGCGTCGGGGCCCCAGGTGATCGAGGGCTTCCACGGCGTGCCCTACGACCGCCCGCTCACCCGGACCCGGGAGATCATCGAGATCTGCCGCGACGTGTGGGCCCGCGAGGCGCCGCTGACGCACGACGGGGCGGCGTACCACATCCCGCTCCCACCGGATCAGGGCACCGGTCTGGGCAAGGCGCTGAAGCTGATCAACCACCCGGTCCGGCCCCGCATCCCCGTCTGGGTGGCGGCGCTCGGGGAGAAGAACGTCGCCATGACGGCCGAGATCGCGGAGGGGTGGCTGCCGCTGTTCTTCGTCCCCGACAAGGCCAAGGAGGTCTTCGGCCCCGCGCTGGAGCGAGGCGCGGCCAAGCGGGACCCCGCACTCGGCACGCTGCAGATCGCCGCCGGTGGCATCCTGGCCATCGGCGAGGAGTCCGAGGTCGGGCCCATCCGCGAGTTGGGGCGCGGCATGGCCGCCCTCTACATCGGGGGGATGGGCGCCAAGGGGAGGAACTTCTACAACGCGCTGGCGTGCCGCTACGGCTACGAGAAGGAGGCGGCGGAGATCCAGGACCTCTACCTGTCGGGCAAGAAGGACGAGGCGGCGGCGCGCGTGCCGGCCGAGCTGCTCGAGGCGACGTCGCTCTGCGGTCCCGAGTTCTACATCAAGGAGCGGGTGGCCGGGCT
>Ga0181535_10003194_pt1 | contig 19180 bp, 13 predicted proteins | sample PEATcosm2014_Bin_44_FD_119774 | JGI IMG/M metagenome (GOLD analysis project Ga0181535, IMG submission 119774) | Peatland microbial communities from MTU Mesocosm Facility, Houghton, MI, USA - PEATcosm2014_Bin17_30_metaG | ecosystem: Environmental > Terrestrial > Soil > Wetlands > Peat | place... | reverse complement strand
ACGCCCTTCGATGATCAGCGGCCCGGGACTTCGGGTCTCCGCAAAAAGACCACGGCCTTCCGCAGGCCGCGCTATGTCGAGAACTTTATCCAATCGATCATGGATTGTCTCGAAGGCTTTGAGGGGGCGACGCTGATCGTTGGCGGCGATGGGCGGTTTTTCAATCGGGAGGCGATCCAGTTCGTCTTGAAGATCGCGATCGCCAATGGGTTTGGCAAAATTCTGGTCGGCCAGGGCGGCATATTGTCCACGCCCGCGGCCTCGAACCTGATCCGCCGGAACCGGGCCTTTGGTGGTGTCATCCTCAGCGCGAGCCATAATCCGGGCGGCCCGGACGGCGACTTCGGGATCAAATACAACGCAGGAAACGGCGGTCCGGCACCGGAAAAACTGACCGAGGCTGTGTTCGCCCGGTCGAAATCCATTTCTCAATATAAGATGGTGGCGGCGCCGGATGTCGATCTCGATTCGCTTGGCACCGTTCACCTCGGGCCGGGCGAGGTCGAGGTGATTGATCCGGTTCATGACTACGCGGAGCTCATGCAGGAATTGTTCGATTTCGACAAGATCCGGGGCTTGTTTCGCGCCGGCTTCCGTTTTCGTTTCGATGCGATGTCTGCGGTCACCGGGCCCTATGCCAAACAAATCTTCGTCGATAGACTTGGCGCTCCGCCAGACTCGATTCTCAATGGGACGCCGTTGCCGGACTTCGGCGGAAAGCATCCTGATCCCAACCTTATCTACGCCAAACATCTTTTCGACCTCGCCATGTCCGCTGACGGTCCCGATCTCTGCGCTGCGTCGGACGGCGACGGCGATCGCAATCTGATCATCGGGCGGGGCCGCTTCGTCACGCCCTCCGACAGTCTCGCGATCCTGGCCGCGAACGCCCATCTTTCGCCCGGTTATGAGAGGGGCATCGCCGGAATTGCGCGCTCCATGCCGACGAGCAGGGCCGCCGACCGTGTCGCCGCACGGCTTGGCGTCGCGCTTTACGAGACGCCGACGGGATGGAAGTTTTTCGGCAATTTGCTCGACGCGGGATTAGCCACGATTTGCGGTGAGGAGAGTGCCGGAACGGGATCCAACCATGTGCGCGAAAAGGATGGCGTTTGGGCGATTTTGCTGTGGCTGAATATTTTGGCCGCAAGGGGCGAGAGCGTCGCGGCGATCGTCGCCAAGCACTGGGCGGAGTATGGGCGAAACTATTATGCCCGGCATGATTATGAGGAGGTCGATGCCGACGGCGCCAATGCGCTCATGCAAGCCTTGCGCGACGCCCTGCCGCGATTGAAGGGCAGACTGGCGCCGGGGCTCGACCTTACCGGAGCCGATGATTTTGCCTATCACGATCCGGTGGACGGCTCGGACTCGGAGCACCAGGGTATCCGTCTTCATTTCGAGGATGGCAGCCGCATCGTCTATCGCCTTTCAGGCACCGGCACCGCCGGGGCGACGCTCAGGGTTTATATCGAGCGGTTCGAACCCGATCCCGCGCGGCAAAACCAGGATACAGAGGAAGCGCTTGCCGGCCTGATCGCGCTGTCGCGGGAGTGCGCGCGCATTGCTCACTACACCGGGCGCCAGGCGCCGACGGTGATCACCTGAGCACCGGCAAGGCGCCGGTGCCCGCTGTCATGGGCCATGCGCGCGTCACAGCAGGCGAACCCGAGCCGCTTGGTGCAGCACCTAATGGGGACGGGGTGAACTTCGCCGTCGCGTCGGGGAGTGCCGAGGCGATCTATGTTTGCCTCTTCGACGAGGAGGGCTGCGAGACCGCGCGAATCCGGCTGCCCGGCCGGACAGGCAATGTGTTTCACGGGCACATCTCAGGCCTTGGACCCGGCGCCCGTTACGGGTTGCGCGCACATGGCTCTTTTGAGCCTCAGTCGGGTCACCGCTTCAACTCCGCTAAGCTACTGGTCGATCCATTGGCGACGCGGCTCGAGCGGCCATTCAAGCTCGACGCAAGCATGTTCGACGCACGGATCCACGGCGCCACGGAAGACGATTTCGACAGCGCGCCCTTTGTGCCGAAGGCGATCGTTGAAGCACCGGAATCGTTCCAGCCGCCCCGGCGTCCAATCGTCCAATGGCGCGACCTCGTGATTTATGAATTGCATGTCCGCGGCTTCACCAAGCAGCGTCAAGAGATACCGGAGTCCATTCGCGGCACCGTCGCCGGGCTCGCGCACGAAGCTTCGGTTGAACATCTGAAAAGATTAGGGGTAAGCGCCGTCGAGCTTTTGCCGATCGCGGCATGGATCGACGAGCGGCATCTGCCGCCGCTCGGGCTCAGCAACTATTGGGGGTACAATCCCATTGCCATGTGCGCGCCAGATCCCCGCCTCGCGCCGGGTGGCTGGCCGGAGGTGCGCGCCGCCGTCGACGCGCTGCATAAGGCGGGGATCGCCGTCATCCTCGACGTGGTGTTCAACCATACCGGCGAAAGCGACGAATCCGGTCCAACCTTATCCATGCGCGGTCTTGATAATGGCGGATTCTACCGGCTGCAAGCGGGCAATCCCGCGCTTTATGTCAACGATGCCGGATGTGGCAACGTGCCCGCGCTCGAACGGCCAATGGCCATGCGGCTCGCTCTCGAAGCGATGCGCACTGCCGTCATCCGCGCCGGAGTCGATGGCTTCCGTTACGATCTCGCGCCCGTGCTCGGCCGTCGCGAAATGGGCTTTGATCCAAATCATCCGCTGCTCGCGGCAATCACTCAGGATCCTTGGTTAAGGGATTTGATCCACATCGCCGAACCATGGGATCTAGGCCTTGGCGGCTACCGGCTCGGCGCCTTTCCAGCAGCTTGGGGCGAATGGAACGACCAATCGCGTGATAGTTTCCGGCAATTTTGGCGCGGCGATTCCGGTGCCATTGGGGCACTCGCGACACGGCTGGCGGGATCGGCGGATATTTTCGGGCCACGCCATAGGCCGCTCTCGCGGTCGATAAATTTCGTTACCGCGCATGACGGCTTCACCCTCGCCGATCTCGTTGCCTTCGAAACCAAGCGCAATGAGGCCAATGGCGAAGACAATCGCGACGGAACCAACGACAATCTTTCTTGGAATTGCGGCACCGAAGGCCCGAACGCAGAACCCGGGATTTTGGCGCGGCGCGCGGGCGACGTTCGCACTCTTCTCGTAACCCTGTTCGCCGCGCGGGGCACGCCGATGCTCAGCATGGGCGATGAATTAGGCCGCTCTCAGGGCGGCAACAACAATGCCTACGCCCAGGACAATGCGCTTGCCTGGATCGACTGGGCCAATGCCGATGCCTCGCTGATCGATTTTGTCGCAAGACTGATCCGGTTGCGCCGGTCACAAGGCGCTCTCAATGCGGAGTCATCGTTGACCGGCGCACCCATCGACGCAACTGGCATTCCCGATGTCGAATGGCTGACGCCGGAAGGCCGGCCGTTTTTGCCGAAGGATTGGAACGATCCAGCCACAAAAGCCCTCGTGGCGGTGTTCTACGACACGGGCAACAATAATGCCGCTTCCGGGGGCCGCGCACCAGGCCGTGTCGCGGTTCTGCTCAACGCGGGCGACGGCGCCGTCGCCTGCGAGGTTCCAGGGCTCGGCAGAAACCACGTTTGGACTCTTGCAATCGACTCCGCGCAGCCGGACCGCGCGTCCCATATCTTGGAGAGCGATCGTTACGATCTCGCCGGGCGCTCGGCGGCAATTCTCGTCGAGCAGCCCGCCCGCGAGCCGCGGCGCCATGTATCGGGTGCCGCGGATTACGTCCTTGACGCCGTGGCCCTGGCGGCGGGGATTGCGCCTCAGTGGTACGACGTGGAGGGCCGCCAACATGAAGTTCCGGCGAGCACAAAACGCGCTTTGCTCACGGCTTTTGGCTTGCCCGCCTCATCGGCCGGGGATGCCCGCGCGAGCCTTGCATTGCTCGCGCAGGAACGCGAGTTTCGCCCGCTTCCGGTCGCAACGACACTCCGTCAATCTGGCGAAATGACGATCCGTCTTGGCGGCTGCCTCGCTGGATTAGCACGGCGCATCGGCCTGACGATCATGCTGGAGGACGGCTCGACGCGCCAGGTCGAGATCACCGCCGATGACGGACAGCGCGGCGAGGCCGTCGCCGCGGACGGGCGCCGGGCAGCGGTCCGCGACGTGGCGCTGCCAGCCTTGCCCCTCGGGCGCCATTGCGTTAGGGCGGAAGAAACGCCAGAATGCGCTGCGCATCTCGCAATTGTTCCCGATGTGGCTTTTTTACCGGAAGTGCCGCGGGGACGTGCAAGCTTCTTTGGGCTGGCCGCGCAACTTTATGCGCTACGGCGCGAGCCTGTCGCAGGATTGGGCGATCAGGGTATCGGCGATTTTACCACACTGCGCCTCCTCGCCGAAGAGGCAGCGGCAGCGGGGGCCGTTACGGTCGGGCTCAATCCGCTGCACGCGCTATTTGCGAGCGATCCCGATCGTGCGAGTCCCTATCATCCATCCGACCGGCGTTTTCTCGATCCCCTTGCAATTGATGCGTTTGGCTTACCCGAGCCGCTTCTGACGGCGAGCGTGCGTGCCGCAATCGCGCGAGCCATGCCGGAAGCCTCACGGCTATCGGCGAAGCCATTCGTCGATTATGCCGCGGTTGCCGCGCTCAAAAGACCGCTTTTCGATGCTGCCCATGCCGCATTTCGCGATCTCGCTGGAAGCCGCCCCCGCGACCCGCTGGTCGAAGATTTTGAGACTTTCGTAGCTTTAGGTGGAGAGACGCTGCGGCGCTTCGCGATCTACTCGGCGATCGAGACCAGCCTTGGGGTTACACTCGAAAAGTTTCCCGTGGAGCTCAAATCGGTATCAGGCGAAGGGGTGGCGGCCTTCCCGGCGGGGCATGAGGGAGCGATGGCCCGCGCCATGTTCCTGCAATGGATCGCGGACCGGCAATTTGCCTCTGCCGCACGCACGAGCGGACTAAAACTTGGATTTTATCGCGATCTCGCGGTCGGCTGCGCGCCAGATGGAGCCGAGGCGTGGGCACAGCCGGAGCTTTTCATGCGGGGTGTATCGGTCGGGGCGCCGCCGGACCCCCTCGGCCCGAATGGCCAGGTTTGGGATCTTCCGCCCTATGATCCGCGTGCGCTTGCGCGCGGCGGCTTTGCCGCGTTCGGCCAGTTGCTCGCCTCGAACATGACGCACGCTGGGATATTGAGGATCGATCATGTGCTTGGGCTCAAGCGGCTCTTTCTCGTTCCCCACGGGGCCAGGGGGAGAGAGGGTGCTTATCTTTCCTATCCGTTCGACAATCTTCTTGGTCACCTCATGCTGGAAAGCGTGCGCGCGGAAACCGCCGTTGTCGGCGAGGATCTTGGCACGGTGCCGGAAGGTCTCCGCGAGCAATTGGCCGCGGCCCAAATTCTTTCCTACAGGGTGATGCGTTTCGAGCGGGAAGGGGAGGGGTTTTTGCCGCCCGATCGCTATCCCCGCTTAGCTGTGGCCTGCGTCGCGACCCACGATCTGCCACCCCTGGCCGGATGGTGGGAGGGAAACGATCTTACCGAGGCGGCGGGGCTCGGTCTTCTTCCCGATCCGGCGGCGGCGGCGGCCGCCCGCGCCGCCGAGAAGACGGCCTTGGTGGAAGCGGTCGCGGCACAAGGTTATCCGGGATCCATGCCGGATCCTGATTCCCCCTTCAGCGACACGGCCGCCGCTTCGGTGCATGGATATGTGGCTGCCTCGAACGCTGCGCTGGCACTCGTCCAAACCGATGATCTTGCTATGGAAACGGCCGCGGTCAACCTTCCAGGAACAGATAAGGAGCGGCCGAACTGGCGGCGTAAGCTCAGCCTGCCGGTGCGGATGCTTTTCTCGCTTCCATCGGCGCTAGGAATTCTCGACGAAGTCCGGCGAAAACGTCTTGCCCAGCCCCCGGCCTCGACAGGCAAGACTTGCACGTAAGTAGCTGTGAAGCTTGCACAAACGTCAGCGCCTCTGCATGGTGTGGACCGTGTGCTGGAAATCCGCTCTTTACATTTTGCCTGAGCACATAGAGTTGAAGTGATATCGTTGTGTCTCTGCTTTATAGCGTAACCAATGTTTTCTGATAATGGATTTAGCCGGTAACGGAATCACGACGGCAGCGAAAATGCGCTGGCGTGGCGTGTTTTAGGATCGTCCTAATCTGGAACGCTATTTCCTACGCTATCCTTATAAATAGGAAAATTCGGCATTTCGAGCATAGCGGGTACCCGTTCACGTTTACGCCAAAGTGTTATGTGAGGACGCTCACGCTGCCGCATGGCTCGATGAAACAATGCTGTGGCGCGCTTGCGGCTTAGGGATTGGGTCCGTTTGTCGGCCCAGTACCCGGGAAAGCAGAGACCAAATCCTGGCCCGCGGCGGCCAGGCCCATTCATTACTATTTACGATGATCTCAGGGCTGCAGGATTTTGCCAGCCCATCATGAACCTTCTTGGTCGGAAAAAGTGAAGCGTAGCATCATATTCCTTGCCGTATTGATTTCCCTCGCAACTCTTGGCGGTGGCCTTGGCTATTTCCAATTCGTCGTCAAGCCAGGGATGATAAAACGCTTCATTCTCGAGACGCCGCCGCCGCCTGCTTCGGTCGCTGTCGACACGCCCCTTATCGAGACCTGGGTGCCGCGGCTGCCGGCGATTGGGACTTTCAGGGCCGTGCAAGAAGTCAATATCGCACCTCAAATCGGTGGAGCGGTTGTGTCGGTTCGGGTCGAGTCAGGCGAGGACGTAGAAAAGGGTGCGCCACTCTTTGAAATCGACAATTCGGTGGAGCAGGCGGACCTCAAGAACAACCTCGCCGTGCTCAAGAACGCCGGGCTCGTGCTTGAGCGGCAGCGTCAATTAATCCAAGGCGGCAACACGGCCAAGGCGAATTACGATTCCGCCGAGGCGGCGCGCGATTCCGCCGCCGCTGCCGTAGAAAGGGTTCGAGCGATTATTGCCCAGAAGACGCTCACCGCGCCATTCGCCGGACGCTTGGGCATTCGCAAATTGGATCTTGGCCAATATGTTTCGCCGGGGACGAGTCTTATCACCTTGCAACAGCTTGATCCGATTTTCGTCGATTTTCCAATCCCGGAGAAATCGCTCGATGCCCTAAAGCCGGGACAAGCCATCGAAGTCGAGGTCGATGCTTATCCTGGCCAGATTTTCCGGGGTGTGATCAAGACCGTTGACGCGCGTATTGCACAGGATAGCCGCAATGTTTTGGTGCGAGGTCAGCTTGCCAACCCGAAGAGACAACTCTTGCCCGGTATGTTCGCTAATGTGAACGTCATCGCAGGCGCACCCGCCAAAGTCGTGACACTTCCTCGGACTGCGATTGCTTACTCGCTCTATGGCGACAGCGTTTTTGTCGTGAAACCTGCCTTGCCCGACGCGGGCGGAGCGCAGGCGGCACCGGTCAATGAGGATGCCGCACTGATCGTTGAACGCCGGGCCGTGCGTACCGGCGACATCCGCGAAGACCGCGTAACCATTCTCGATGGCGTCGAGGCTGGTGAAAGAATCGTGGCCGAAGGTCAGCTCAAACTGCAGTCGGGGGCGCGGGTGCGCATCGACCCGGCCGCACACCTCGCCCCCGCATCCGCGCGGCCGAAGGAATAAGGGATGACCTTTACCGATATCTTTATCCGGCGGCCGGTCTTGGCCAGCGTGGTGAGCCTTTTGATTCTGCTTGCCGGTATTCAATCAGGCCTTAAGCTGCAGCTTCGCCAATTTCCGCAACTCGCCTCGTCGACGATTACCATCACGACGGCCTATCCGGGCGCCAATGCGGATCTGATCAAGGGCTTCATCACGACGCCGATCGCGCAGGCTGTGGCGAGCGCCGAAGGCATCGACACGCTGGTTTCGACTTCGCAACAAAACACCTCGACGATTACCTTAAACCTTTTGCTCAACGCCAATGCGGACCGCGCGGTCGCCGATGTCTTGGCAAAGGTCAACCAAGTCAAATATCTTTTGCCGCGCGAGGCATTCGATCCGGTCGTCGTCAAGCAGACGGGCGATTCGACCGCGGTGCTTTATATGTCCTTCGACTCGAAAATTCTGACGCCATCACAAATCACGGATTATCTGAACCGCGTGGTTCAACCGAGATTGCAAACGATTGATGGCGTAGCGAATGCCCAAATCCTCGGTGGCCAGACCTTCGCGATGCGCGTCTGGCTCAATCCGGACCGGATGGCCGCGCGCGGCGTAACGCCATCCGATGTCTCGATCGCTTTGGCCGCCAATAATTTCACCACTGCGGCGGGGCAGATCAAGGGCGATTTTGTTCAAACCAGCATCAATGCCGAAACGTCGCTCAATTCCGCCAGGGCTTTCGGTCAGCTGGTCGTTGCCGCGCACGGCGACGCGATGATCAGGCTTGGTGATATAGCCGATATCGAACTCGGTCCGGAATCCGTCGATTCATCTTCCTCCTTCGATGGGTTGAAAGCGGTCTTCATCGGCATATTCCCAACGCCGACCGCAAACCCCCTCAAAGTGATCGACGAGGTCCGCAAGGCTTTTCCAGAACTCCAGTCACAGCTTCCCGTCGGCCTTGATGCCTCCATCGCCTATGACGCAACGACGTTCATCCGTGCCTCGATTTGGGAGGTCGAGAAGACTCTCGGCGAAGCGGCCCTCATCGTCATCGTGGTGATATTCCTGTTCCTCGGCAATTTGCGCTCGACAATCATCCCGATCGTGACCATCCCGCTTTCCCTCGTTGGCGTGATGACGATTCTTTTCGCCCTTGGCTATTCGCTGAACCTGTTGACCTTGCTGGCGCTCGTGCTGGCGATCGGTCTTGTCGTGGATGACGCGATCGTCGTCGTGGAAAATATCTACCGCCACATGGAAGAGGGGATGTCCGCGCGTGAGGCATCCCTCCAAGGCGCGCGCGAGATCGCGGTTCCCGTGGTTTCGATGACGATCACGCTCGCCGCCGTCTATGCGCCTATCGGTTTTGTCTCTGGCCTAACCGGGGCGCTGTTTCGGGAATTCGCGTTCACGCTGGCCGGCGCGGTCGTCGTTTCCGGGATTGTCGCGCTCACTTTGTCGCCGATGATGTGTTCGCGCCTCCTGAAAACGCCTCAAACCGAGGCGCGCGGATTCCCGGCTTTCCTCGATTGGCTGTTCGACGGGCTACGCCAGCGCTATCAACGCCGGCTTCACAAGACTCTGAATTTTCGCGCCGTGACGGTTTTGATCCTCATTGGTGTCTTAGCGCTGACCGGTATTATGTTTGTCTCAACGCCAAAGGAACTCGCGCCCGAAGAAGATCAAGGCACGATTTTCGCTCTCGTCAAAACGCCGCAATACGCCAACCTTGATTACATGGAAAAGGCGACCACGCGTGTTGGGACGGCCGCCAGCGAAATCCCCGAGCGGGAGCATGTGTTTATCATCAATGGATCGGGCGGCGTGCACCTGGGCTTTGCAGGGCTTCTTTTGAAGCCCTGGGGCGAGCGCGAACGCAATCAAAAAGAGATCGTGGCAGCGCTACAGCCGAAACTCGCCGAGGTGACGGGAGCCGAGATTCTGGCCTTTAGCCCGCCGTCGCTGCCGGGCTCGACGGGCGGCCCTCCCCTGCAATTCGTAGTCCGTACAATCGCCGATTACCGTCAGCTCGTGGATGTCATGGCTGAGATCGAGAAAGCCGCACGCGAGAGCGGATTGTTTATCTTTGCCAACAGCGATCTCAAATTCGATATGCCGCAAATTGATTTCAAGATCGATGCCAACAAAGCAAACAGCCTCGGCATCAGCATGCAGGAGATTGGCTCCTCACTCGCCACATTGCTCGGCGGCAATTATGTCAACCGTTTCAGCCTCAACAGCCGCAGCTATCAAGTCATCCCGCAGGCGCCGAGAGACTTCCGCCTCACGCCGGATTGGCTGACCCGCTATCAGCTGCGCACCAGATCCGGCGCCCTGGTATCGCTCGCAACCGTCGCGAGCATCTCGACAAGCGTGCAGCCGAACGGATTGCCGACCTTCCAGCAAATGAATGCGGCGACGTTGCAGGGCGTGCCGTTTCCCGGGCATTCTCTTGGCGAAGCCATCAGTTTTCTGCAACAAAAAGCAAAGGAGCTTTTGCCGGAAGGCTATAGCATCGATTATCAGGGCGAGAGCCGTCAATTCGTCCAGGAAGGCAATACGCTCGTTCTCACTTTCGTCTTCGCGCTCATCGTGATTTTTCTCGTGCTTGCGGCGCAATTCGAAAGCTTCCGCGATCCATTGATTATTCTCATCGCGCTGCCGACCTCGATGTTTGGTGCGCTTTTGCCGTTAAACATCCTTGGCGTGGTTGGCGCGGCGAGCATGAATATCTATTCGCAAATCGGCCTCGTAACCTTGATCGGTCTCATCTCCAAGCATGGAATCCTGATGGTGGAATTCGCCAATAGACTCCAGGAAGAGGAAGGCCTTGAGCGCCGTGCGGCGATTGAAGAGGCCGCCTCCGTGCGGCTGCGCCCGATCCTCATGACGACGGCTGCCATGGTGGCCGGGATGGTTCCCTTGATCATCGCCGATGGCGCGGGCGCGAAGAGCCGATTTGCGATCGGAATCGTTATCGCCGCGGGGATGAGCGTTGGCACGATTTTCACACTTTTCGTGACGCCGGCCATCTACACGCTGCTCGCGCGGGATCACAATAAGGGCAAAAGGCAACACCGGCTGCTGAGTGAGTTTCCTCCGCATCGCCAGGTCCCGGAGCGCTCCGCCGCTGAATAAAGGCTTGCGATCGGCACCTGGTTGACATTTCCTTTGTCTTGCGGCGAAGCATCGGCATGAATAATCTTGATCCGGTCGCCCGGCGGCGAACCTTTGCCATTATTTCCCACCCCGACGCGGGCAAGACGACGCTGACCGAGAAGCTCTTGCTTTTCGGCGGTGCGATTCAGCTGGCGGGTGAGGTCCGCGCCAAAGCGAACCGGCGGCAGACCCGCTCGGATTGGATGGGAATCGAACGCGAGCGCGGGATTTCGGTCGTCACTTCGGTGATGACCTTTGAATATCGCGGTTGCGTCTTTAATCTCCTCGACACGCCGGGCCACCAAGACTTTTCGGAAGATACCTACCGCACCCTGACCGCCGTCGATTCGGCGATCATGGTGATCGACGCCGCGAAAGGCATCGAGGCACGAACCCGCAAGCTCTTCGAAGTCTGCCGCCTGCGCGATATCCCCATCCTGACCTTCATCAATAAGCTCGATCGCGAGACAAGGGACCCTTTCGATCTCCTCGACGAGATTGAAAAAACGCTTGCTTTGGATGTTGCCCCTATGACATGGCCGCTTGGCCGGGGCCGCGCCTTCGCGGGCACCTTCGATTTGCAGCGCAATCTCGTCCGGCGGCTCGACCATGACAGCGAGCCCTTATCCGTCGCGGGTCCAGGCGATCCGGTCATCGGCAGCCTCCTGAACGAAGCGGATTTCGCGCAGGTGCAGGGTGAGATCGAGCTCGCCCGGGACGGTCTCAAGACTTTCGATCATCAGTCCTATTTGCAAGGCCATTTGACGCCCGTTTTCTTTGGCAGCGCCTTGCGCAATTTCGGCGTGCGCGATGTGATCGATGCGCTGCAAGCTTTCGCGCCGCCGCCGCAAGGGCTTCAGGCCGTCTCGCGAACCGTCGATGCGCATGAAGAAAAAATGACCGGCTTTGTGTTCAAGATCCAGGCGAACATGGATCCCAATCATCGCGACAGGATCGCTTTTCTGCGCATATGTTCGGGGAAATTGACGCGCGGCATGAAGGCCAGGCTGGTGCGCACGGGTAAGAATATCGCGCTCAACGCGCCGCAATTTTTCTTTGCGCAGGACCGTCAACTCGCCGAGGAAGCTTACGCGGGCGATGTCGTCGGCATTCCGAACCATGGCACCTTGCGCATCGGCGACACTTTGACCGAAGGCGAGGATCTCATCTTTCGGGGCGTCCCGAGTTTCGCCCCCGAGATCCTTCGCCGCGTGAAGACCGGCGACGCCATGAAAGCGAAGAAGCTGCGCGAGGCTCTCGGGCAAATGGCGGAGGAAGGCGTGGTCCAGCTGTTTTTGCCGAATGATGGTTCGGGTGCGATCGCGGGTGTCGTCGGTGCCTTGCAACTTGATGTCCTCGCCGAGCGGCTCGGCGCGGAATATGGTCTAAGCGTCAGTTACGAGACGAGCCGGTTCGAATTCGCCCGCTGGATCGGGGCAAAAAATCTGGTCGAGCTAGACAGATTTATACAGGCGCATCCGGCGTCGATGGCGCGCGACCTCGACGGCGCGCCGGTCTTCATGGCGGCCTCGGCCTTCGACCTGAAATATGAGCAGGAGAGATGGCCGGAGATCAGCTTCACGGACATCAAAGACTATCAGCGGTCAGAGGGCTAGCTGAGTTTCAACTCCGAGGATTTATATATAGTCTTTATAGACTTTATCATGAATTAAAATAAATATAAAAAGAACGCTCCTGTTGTCGTGGATCAATAGCGTCGGCCGTTCTATATGGTCTGGGTTCTTAAGCTGTTCATCTTCAAATATTAGAAGGTGATGGCAGAACTAATCTTAAAGGAGGAACACTCATGGACCGTCGTGAATTCATTGCTGCCGCTGGAACTGTCGCCGTGGCGGCCTCGGCTTCACAGGCCTTTGCGCAAACGGCCGAAGAGCCGGATATGCATCCGCCGAAATACAAGGCGCTAGAGGAAGCCACCGCGCATTGCGTCGCGACGGGCAACGATTGTCTCCGGCACTGCCTCGCCATGTATAAGATGAAAGATACGAGCATGTCGGATTGCGCCGAAACGGCCTTCCAGCTCGTCGCGGCCTGCGCCGCGTTGGAGACGCTGGCGGCTGTCAATTCGGAGCATACAGGCCATTTGGCTAAGGTCGTCGCGATGGTCTGCCGGGATTGTCAGAAAGAATGCGAAAAATTCCCCAAGGTCGCCGAATGCAAGGCCTGCGGCGAGTCATGTAAGGCTTGCGCCGCGGAATGCGATAAGGTTGCTATGTAATTTTTGAAGGGACGGGAGCGCGGCGATGCTGGACCGCGCTTCCGGCGAGGTGATACCTATCGTCGCGTGCCTGCCACTTCACCCGCGATGCAAACCGTGCGTTCCTGCGGGTTACGAGAAAAAATTCCTCGCAATCAATTTCTCTATTATGGCGACAATGGCCGCTGCGATCGGGTGGCCCCGCCGCATTGATAAATGTCACGGCCCGCTGTCCCTGGCCGCGGATAAGCACCAATCGGCCTGATACGAATCGCCGCTTGACCTCAGGCCGGAGCGGGGCGCCTTCGGGATTTGCATTTGGGCGGGCGCGGGCCTAGATGAAATCCATGCTCAACGTCGCCAATCCCACCCATTTCCTGCGGCTTGCCCGTATTCTCATCCCTGTCTTTGCGGTGCTGACGGCGCTGTTTTTGGGTGTTGGCCTTTATCTCGCTTTCTTCATCGCTCCTCCCGATTATCAGCAAGGCGAAACGGTCCGGATCATGGATCTGCATGTGCCGGCCGCTTGGCTTGCCATGTTGATCTATTGTGTCATGACCTCGGCGGCGCTCGGCACGCTTGTCTGGCGGCATCCTCTGGCCGATGCGGCGCAAAAGGCCGCGGCGCCGCTTGGCGCGGGGTTTACCTTGCTTTGCCTAGGCACCGGTTCGCTCTGGGGTAAGCCCATGTGGGGGACTTGGTGGGTCTGGGACGCGCGGCTGACCTCGGTTCTTGTGCTTTTCCTGATCTATCTCGGCCTTGTGGCTTTGTGGCGCACGATCGAGGATCCGGGCAGGGCCGCGCGGGCAGCGGCGATATTTACCCTTGTTGGCGCAGTCAACATTCCGATCATCAAATTCTCCGTCGATTGGTGGAACACCTTGCATCAGCCGGCTTCGGTCTTCCGCCTTGGCGGTCCCGCGATCGCGCCATCCATGCTGTGGCCGCTCGTGGTGATGGCGCTCGCCTTCACCCTCCTGTTTGTCACGCTTTACCTCATGGCGATCCGCAACGAGATCCTCCGCCGGCGCCTGCGCCGCCTCTCGATCCTGGCTGCGGCCGCACAAGAACCAAGCCCAATACGCGGGTCCGCATGGGAGGCGGCTTATGAGCCATGATCCGCATCTTGGCTTCATCATCGCGGCCTATGCACTCGCCTTGGTGATCGTGGCGGGAATGGTTGTGACGATCTTGGCGGATTACCGGAATTTGAAGCAGGCGCTGGCGTCCTTGTCGGGCGAGACATCAAAAGACCCTCTGCAGGACTTCGAACGCCGCGACGGGATATCGCAAAACCCGGATCGGGAAGGCGTGGCATAGATGGCGTCGACCGCGCCACGGCCGGAAGCGGGAGCGCAAGCTGCAAAGCGGCCGTTTCTCGTTTTTGTACCCTTGTTTCTGTTCGCCGTGCTGGTGGCGCTGTTTCTGGTCCGGCTTTATTCGGGCGATTCTTCGCTTCTGCCCTCGGCGCTGATCGGCAGGGAAATTCCGGCCTTTATCTTGCCGCCGGTCGAAGGGCTGCCGGACAAGCAAGGATTTGCCGACGCGGATCTCCGCCAAGGCAAGGTGACGCTCGTCAATGTCTTCGCCTCGTGGTGCGTGCCTTGCCACGAGGAACATGAGCTGATCATGCGGCTTGCGGCTGACCCTGCGCTCCAGAGCGCGGACGTGCGGTTGTTCGGGCTTGCCTACAAGGACGATCCGGCGAACATAAAACGCTTTCTGGACGAGGCGGGCGATCCTTTCGCGCGGGTCGGCGCCGACCGCAGGGGGCGGGTCGCGATCGACTGGGGGGTCTATGGCGTGCCGGAAACCTTTATCGTCAAGGGCGACGGCACCATCGCCTATCGGTTCGTCGGGCCGGTCAGCGAGGAGAGCTACCGGGAGGTGATTGTGCCCGAGATCGAAAAAGCGCTGCGCGGTTCATCTTGAAGCGATCCCACTCGCGCGGTCACTGCGCCACGCTTCCTGCCGCTCCCCAGGCTTGCAGGATCTTGCGGATCCAGGGCAGTTGCGGCCCGGTCAACACCGCCTCGGTCACGGCGCCGCATAAATAGCCGTAATCACCCTTCGCCCGGATCGCCACGGCGACCAGGGCTGGCCGGCCGACGGCAAAGACCGGTCCGCCGGAATCGCCGGTGCAGCCGCCAAGCCCGGCCCCATCCGGGTCGGTCAGCTTAAGATAAATTGGCGATTGGGGTCCGCTGACGGCGAGAACACCCGTCCGCAAAATGCCCGGTGTCCCGCGCTCAACTTCATCCGCGATACCAAAACCAACGATGCGCAAAGGCTGCCCGGTCTTCATCTTGAAGGAATCCGTCAATTCGACGGGTTTGAATACCGGGGGAAGCGGCTTGGCGAGGTGCAAAAGCGCAAGATCGATGGAAACCAAATCCCGTCGTCCGGTGTTGGGCCTATATTCCGGGTGAATGGCAATCGACGCGACATCGAAAAAAACCAGCTGGCCCTGACTGTCACGAAAAAAAATCTGCGTATCGGAAGGGTCTGAAACACAATGCGCGGCGGTCAGGACAATGTCCGGAGCGATGACGCTGGCGCTGCAATAGCTGGCTTCGCCGCCGCCACTTCTGTCCAAAACCATAACGGCATAGGGCGCGAACTCCGGGGCTAGCCGGGCAGGCCCGACCAAGGCCCATGCGGGCGGCAAAAAGAGGAAGCCAAACAGGCAGGCCAATATGATGCCCAAACCCGTATGCCGGGCTGGCAAAAGCGCTTTTGCAAAAGTAGAGAAACTAAAATATCCAAGCATCCTTTGAATATTCATGGACCATTCATTGTCTCCCCGCCAGCCTCGACCCATGATTTTTTTTGTTGCGGCCGTTGGCATGGCCTATCTCGGCTCAAGCGTTGCCGCGGGCGCGGAACCGGAGCAGGAGCGCGTCTGTTTCTCGACGGCCGAGACACGCGACAAAATTCTCGCGCATGGGCTTTTCGAGCCATTCCGTGCGATGCGGAGTGCTGCGGGCCGGATGCAGGCGGAGGCGATCGGGGTCAAGCTCTGCCGTTGGAGCGAAGATCTTGTCTATGAGCTGAGTCTTTTGCGCCACGACGGCCGCCTCATTCACGTTTTTATCGATGCCAAGACGGGTCAGACCATTGGTTCAAAGAATCAATGATGACGAGCATCCGATTTGGGACACGGGCGGAGTTCCAGTTCTCTTGGCCGGCCTTGTCGATGGCAAGACTGCAATGATGCGCGTAAACCATTGCCTTTGAAACGAGGAAAGAAACGTGCGGCTGCTCGTCGTCGAGGATGACAAGGACCTTAATCGTCAGATCGTCGCAGCGCTTTCACAAGCGGGCTATGCCGTCGATCATGCCTTCGACGGCGAAGAAGGCTGGTTTTTGGGCGACACCGAGCCCTATGATGCCGTCGTCCTGGATTTGGGTTTGCCCAAAAAGGACGGCGTTTCGGTGCTAAGTGAATGGCGCCGGGCCGGGCGCGCCATGCCAGTCTTGATATTGACCGCGCGCGATCGGTGGAGCGACAAAGTTCAGGGCTTTGATGCCGGGGCTGACGATTACGTCGCCAAGCCTTTCCATATCGAGGAAATCCTCGCCCGGCTGCGCGCCCTCCTCCGGCGTGCGGCCGGGCAAGCCACGAGCGAATTTCGATGCGGTCCGGTGCTGCTCGATGCGCGTGCGGGCCGAGTCTCGGTCGATGGCAGCCCGGTCAAGCTGACCTCGCATGAATACCGGCTATTGTCTTATTTGATGCATCATTCAGGCAAGATCGTCTCACGCAGCGAGATCGTCGAGCATCTATACGAACAGGATTTTGATCGTGATTCAAATACGATAGAGGTTTTTGTCGGGCGCCTTCGCAAAAAGCTTGGCGTCGAAATTATCCAGACCGTGCGCGGCCTCGGCTATATTTTGGCGGTGCCCGAAACGGAAGATAAGGCGGTCAAGCCGCGCAGAGCCGATCCTTCCGCCGGGAGTTGATGCCCGCGCGTCAAAAACTGGCTGCATCGCGCGCAAATCGAACTTGTCTTGAAAAATTGACGTAATTCCTCATGAGCCGGTTAGACTGAGTTCCGGCCTAGCGGACATTTTGCTGGCAACTGCGGATGCAAAACCACACAGGGGGAAATCGGCGTTCCGGCCTGGCTTTGCTCGAGGGCGTTTTTGTACGATTAAGGTCGCGCTCCATAGCGCGGCGGCTCTTCATTTCCGCCGCGCTGTTAAGCTTTGCCATTCTTTTCATCTCCGCACTTGTTCTCTCGACGATTTACCGGCGCACGGCCGAGGCCAATTTCGACGAGCGCCTCGGTGTTTACTTGCATGAGCTTGTCGCCGATATCGCAATAGCCGGCGACGAGAGCCGCGCCGCGCCAGTCCAGCTCGGCGAACCGCAATTCGAGCTGCCCTTGTCGGGCTGGTATTGGCAGCTCACGCGGTTGGATGCGCCGAAACCCGAGATCAAAAGCTCGCGCTCTTTGTTTGCGGCAAAGCTACCGCGTCTCTCTGATTCTGGCGTGGCAGCGGGTGCCGGAGGCGCTCGCCGGGGCTACGTGAAAGGGCCTGACGACCGGGTTTTGAGGATGGCCGAACGCGTCATCGATATGGGCGATCAGGGAATTTATCTCGTTCAAGTCGCGGCGACGACGGAAGAGATCGATGCGCCAATCTCGCGTTTCGAATTTGATCTTTGCGTGACCTTCGCCGTCCTTGCGCTCGCGCTTGTTCTTTCGTCGGTCGCGCAGCTTCGCTATGGGTTGCAACCGCTCCGGCAATTGCAGGAAGGGGTTGCGGCGATAAGGCGCGGCGAGGCCGAGAAAATCGAAGGAGATTTTCCGCAGGATATCGCACCGCTCGCCAGCGAAATCAATCTGTTGATCGGGGCCAATCACGATGTGGTGGAGCGCGCGCGCACCCAGGTCGGCAATCTCGCCCATGCCCTGAAAACGCCACTCAGCGTGATCATCAACGAAGCGGCAGCCGATCGCGGCCCGCTCGCAGCGAAGGTTGAGGAGCAGGCGGCGATCATGCGCGATCAGGTTTCCTATTATCTCAATCGCGCCCGCGTCGCGGTCCGGGTGCGTACACTCGGGGGCATTACGGAGGTTGCCCCGGCCACCGGGGCCTTGGTTCGCACCTTCGAAAAAATCTATGCGGAGCGGGCAATTGATTTTGCTCTCAGTCTGCAGGGGACCATTCGCTTTCCCGGGGAACGTCAGGATTTCGAAGAGATGGTTGGCAATCTCGTCGATAACGCGGGCAAATGGGCGCACCACGCGGTTGCGATCACTATAGAACCGGAGCCTTGGCGCAACCTCTCGGAGCGCCGTTTCTTTCGGGTGACGATCGATGACGATGGGCCGGGACTTGCGCCCGAGCTGCGGCAAGCCGCTCTGTCCCGCGGCAAGCGCCTTGATGAAACAAAGCCAGGCTCGGGTCTCGGGCTTTCGATCGTTGCCGATCTGGCCTCGCTCTATGGAGGCGCCTTGACCCTCGAAGAGGGGCCAGAAGGCGGTTTGCGCGCGGTTTTGAGGCTCCCTTCGGCATGAAACCAAACCTTGTCTATCTGATTTGTAACCCAAGGAGCCTTGCAAGCGCCATGGCAATCATTATTAAGGCTACATGTTGTGGTTGATTTTTGCCTTACTCACCGCTGCCGCGGTGATCAGCGTGCTTTGGCCGCTTGCGAAAACCCCGCGCGGGGTTGGGCGCGGCGCGATTGGCGTCGCGCTCTACAAAGCCCAACTCGCGGAGATTGAGCGGGACGAAGCGCAAAGCCTGGTTGCGCCGGAAGATGCGCAAGGCGCCAAGGCGGAAGCGGCCCGCCGCCTGATGGCGGCAGAAGCCCCTGGTGAACCAGCGCCGGCGGCATCTCCAAAGCGAGTCTGGCTAGTCTCCATTGCTGTCTTGATTTTTGTCCCAGTGCTGGCGATTTCACTTTATGCAAGGATTGGCCATCCGGAATTGCCCGATGCACCACTTTCGGCGCGGCTCAACACTCCGCCCGCGCGCATGGATTTGGCCGTGGCGATCGCAAAGATCGAAGCGCATCTTGTGCAACATCCCGATGATGGACGCGGCTACGAAGTTTTGGCGCCGGTTTATCTCCGCATGGGACGTGCCGGGGATGCCGTCCATGCCGCGCATGAGGCGCTGCGCCTGCTTGGGTCAAATGCTGAACGCCAGGAGCTCTATGGGGAAGCCCTGGTCAGCGGCGCCAATGGCGTGGT
>Ga0181535_10003193_pt1 | contig 19182 bp, 16 predicted proteins | sample PEATcosm2014_Bin_44_FD_119774 | JGI IMG/M metagenome (GOLD analysis project Ga0181535, IMG submission 119774) | Peatland microbial communities from MTU Mesocosm Facility, Houghton, MI, USA - PEATcosm2014_Bin17_30_metaG | ecosystem: Environmental > Terrestrial > Soil > Wetlands > Peat | place... | reverse complement strand
CTCATGGAGCATCTGGACGAGCTCCGCAAGCGCATCGTCCGCTCGGCTATCTATTTGGCAGTAGGATTCTTGATTGCCTGGGCCTTTCACGATAAATTCGTCACTTTTATCCAGGCCCCGCTCAACCGCATCGGCAAGTCGCTTGTCTTCACGCATCCGATGGACCCGCTCAACCTGGACTTACAAGTCTCGTTGGTCGGCGGAGCGATCCTGGCCTCGCCCTTCATCCTCTTCCAGGTCTGGCTCTTCATTGCGCCCGGCCTCTACCAGAAGGAGCGGCGCTTCGTCGTCCCTTTCATGGCGGCAACGGTGGGGCTCTTTCTCACCGGCGCTGCCTTCGGCTACTTCTATGTGCTGCCAGGTGCACTCAAAATCCTGATCGTGGACTTTGGTCACAACTTCACCACCATGGTCACCATCGAGGAGTATTCAAGCTTTTTTCTCTCGATCATCCTTGGCCTGGGCATCAGCTTTGAGCTGCCGATTCTGATCTTTTTTCTGGCTCTCTTTGGCATCGTCAGCCCGCGCTTTTTGTGGAATAACATCCGGTACGCAATTCTGGCGGTCTTCATCGTGGCGGCCATTATCTGCCCCAGTCCTGACCCCTGGACGATGTGCATCTACGCCGTTCCCATGCTCGGGCTCTACCTGATCGGCATCGCTGTCGCCTGGTGGGTACACCCCTCGCGCCGCAAGGCCAAGGAGGCCGCAAAGTAATGTATCTCTCGACTGGGAAAAAAACAGCACAGGTGCCCCACCCTCGCCGCGCTTTTGTTGTTGCGGCTAGGGTGGGAGACCACGAACCTCAATCGGCCCTGTTGATAAGTTTCTTTGCGCTCGTCCTGCTTCTTCTCGTTCCAATCGCCGCCACAGCCCAACCCCACTTCAACGGAAATAAAGCGTTAGATTACGCTCGCCAGTTTGTCTCTATCGGCCCGCGCTGGCCCACCAGCCAAGGCCACATGAAGGCCGAGGCCTTCTTGCGCGACCACTTTAAACACGATCAGCTGGAAGAGGATACCTTCACAGCTTCGACTCCCATCGGCCCGGTCGCCATGCGCAACTTCATCGTGCGCTTCCCAGGCAAAAAAGACGGCGTGATCGTGCTGGCCACCCACTACGAGACCAACTACCCGCTCAAGAACATCAACTTCGTCGGTGCCAACGACGGCGGCTCGACTACCGGCTTGTTGATGGCCATCGGCGACCAGTTGCGCGCGCAGACGACGGGTGGAAAAAAGCTCGACGGCTACTCAATCTGGCTGCTCTTCGACGACGGTGAAGAAGCCATACATGACTGGACGGACTCCGACTCAACCTACGGCACCAAGCATCTCGCCGCCAAGTGGGGCCGAGATGGAACGCTCCCCAAGATCAAGGCATTCATCCTGACCGACATGATCGGCGACAAAGATCTCGATATCCAACGCGAGAGCCGCGATGCAGATTGGCTGGTTGATCTGGTTCGCCAGGCGGCGAAGAAATTCGGCGACGAAAAATACTTCTTCAAGCAGGAGATGGAGGTTGAGGACGATCACCTGCCATTCGTCAAGCGCGGCGTGCCGTCGATCGACATCATCGACCTGAACTACGGCCCCAATAACAGCTACCACCACACCGACAAAGACACCATGGACAAGATCAGCGCCCACAGCCTGATGATCGACGGCGACGTAATCTTGGAGACGATTCGGCTAATCGATCTGCGGTGATACAGAGGCTCGTTTCGAGGCATTGCCCAACCTCTTTCCTGTAGCATTCAAAATATGATTGCGGGCGTATCGTGGCTTTGGTGGGTGGGCTTTCACGTCGCTGTCGCAGCGTTGCTGCTTATTGATGCAATGCTCCCCGGCCATCGACGCGAGACTCGCCATCCGCAGGCCTTCGCTTGGCTCTGGACTGGCATTCTAGTCCTCGCAGCCACGGCCTTGGCTGCATGGATCGCCATCGCCAAAGGTCACCAGCCCGCCCTCGAATTCGTCGCCGGCTACACCATTGAAATCTCGCTCAGCATAGACAATCTCTTTGTCTTTCTGGTTCTCTTTGAGGGCTTCCGCATCTCGCCGCACCGCCAGCACACTGCGCTGCTGTGGGGAGTTGCTGGAGCGGTCGTACTGCGCGCGCTCTTCATCGCCGCAGGCATCACACTGTTGCGCCGCTTCGATTGGATCACGTGGATCTTCGGCCTGATTCTGCTCTATGCGGCCTGGCGCTTGGTGCGCGGTGGCTCGGCGCGCACAGCCGTTCCAGCATGGATTCGCAAGCTTCAACCAGCTAAAGGGTCGCTCTTGCCGGTCATCATAGCTGTCGAGTTCACCGATCTTCTCTTCGCCGTCGACTCAATCCCCGCTGTGCTAGCCGTCAGTCACAATCCTTTCGTGGTCTACACATCGAATATCGCGGCCATCCTAGGCCTGCGTTCGCTTTACTTCGCACTGGCCTCTCTGCTCAACCGCCTGCGCTACCTGCACTATGGCCTAGGCGCTCTGCTGGCGTTTATCGCATTGAAGATGCTGGCCGCACACTGGCTCGACGTTCCGATCACCCTCTCGCTTGCCGTCATAGGCGCAATTTTGGTGGTCTGCGCGGTGGTCTCGTGGATAGCGGGAAACAGAAGTGCAGTGAACAGGGAGTAGGAACAGGAAACAGCAAAAGCACGAGGTTCGAGCTGCTGATTTCCCACCCATTCCGCAGAAAGAAGCGGAATGGATGGGGCACGGAGTTTGATCGCTGGTGTGGTTTTCTATTCCCTGTTCCCTCGTCTCACCACTCTTCGAAGACGACGTTTCCGTCATGCGCGAAGACCGAGTGCTTGCGGAAATGCTCGTCGTCGCGCTTCGGGTAGTCATTGCGAAAGTGAGCGCCGCGGCTCTCGGTGCGGGCCAGCGCAGAAGCTAGAATGGCGCGGGCTACGTGGCTGATGGCGAGCGCTTCGGTAAGGCGTCGGCTGCTCTTGCCTTGTGCTTCTAATTCGTCCAGAGCCTCCGAACAAGCTTCCTGCTCGGCAAAGCCCAGCTTAAGCGTCGATTCTTCGCGCAGCAGCCCGGCATAGGCCCACATGGCGTTTTGCAGGCGGGCAATGATCTCTTCCAGACGGGCCCCTTCAGCGAGGGTTAACGGTGTAGGTTGCTCCAGCGGCGCCTCGCCATGCCGCTCCTGCGGCGATCGGTCGTCCAGCATCGCCTGCGCCGCGCGCGCGCCAAAGACCAGCCCTTCCAGCAGCGAGTTTGATGCCAGCCTATTCGCCCCGTGGACTCCGGTGCAGGCGGCCTCGCCCGCAGCGTAAAGCCCCGGCACGCTGCTGCGTCCAAAGAGATCGGTCTTGATGCCGCCCATCATGTAGTGCGCCGCTGGCCGCACGGGGATCAAGTCGCTGGCAAGGTCGAGGCCGTGCTTCGCTAGAAAGGCGCTGATGCCCGGAAAGCGCTTGTGCAGGTCGATGCCTTTCACGTGGCGCATGTCCAGATGCACGACTCGCGACTCGCCCGGCGCTGCGCCCATTCCTTCGCGCGTAATCGCACGCGCAACAACGTCGCGCGGAGCCAGTTCGAGCAGCGGATGATAGCGTTCCATGAAGCGCTCGCCGCCATCATTCCGCAGCATCGCTCCCTCGCCGCGCAGAGCTTCAGAGAGCAAAAATCGTGGCGCACCCGCGAGCGAAAGCGCCGTTGGATGGAACTGATAGAACTCCATGTCGGCAAGGTCGGCCCCAGCCAGCGCGGCAAGCGCGATGCCGTCGCCGGTGGCCACGGCTGGGTTGGTCGTGTCGGAGTAGACCTGTCCCGCGCCGCCAGCGGCCACCAGCACGGCCCGCGCGCTCACACGTTCTCTAATGCGTTCAGGCCGACGGTCGCAACCCAGCAGATCGGCCCCAACAACCCGTCCATCGGCCACCACCAGGCCGGTAATCGTCGTCCACTCAGCAAATCGGATGCGCTTGTGTACTTGCGCAAAGGCCGCCAGCGAACGGCTGATCTCCGCGCCCGTGGCGTCGCCGTTGGCGTGCAAAATACGAGGTAAGGAGTGCGCGCCTTCGCGTGTCCGCAGCAGTTCGCCGTCTTCCTCGTCGAAGGCAGCGCCCCACTCGATCAGTTCCGCCACGCGCACCGGCCCCTCAGCTACCAGGACCTCCGCCGCAGGACGATAAACCAGTCCGTCTCCGGCGTTCACGGTGTCTTTGAGGTGCAGCGCAACGTCAGCGTCGCCCTCCATGGCCACTGCGATGCCGCCCTGCGCATAGTGCGTATTTGACTCGGCCACAGCCTCTTTGGTGACCACCAGAACTTCGCCGTGCCGCGCCAACTCAACTGCCGCGCGCAGTCCAGCCACGCCCGCCCCCATAACCAAAAAATCTACCTGTGACGACCCGTCCATAAGGGTCTAGGCTATCACCGCAGGGCAGGGAAGAGAGAATAAGGAACAAACCGCCGCGCCAGCGTGTAAGCTGTCTAGCAGACAACTTTCAGACCGGTAAATGGGCCTGCATTTATCTGCCGTCTGAGCCGCGCCCGGTTCACAAAGCTGGGATGAGTGTGAAGAAAAGTTTCGGAGGTTCGAACTCGAATGGAGATCTACAACCAGTTACCGCCGGCAGCCGTGCAGATCGTGTTGGTGCTTTTCCTGTCGTTCCTTATCGGACTGGAACGCGAGGAGCGCAAGACAGCAGCCGGAGCTTACTCTTTTGGCGGGGTTCGCACCTTCCCGCTGATTGGCCTCATCGGCTACTCCACCGCGCTGATCTCTGGCACGCAGATTCTGCCGCTGGCCATCGGTTTTCTTGTCGTTGCCGGATTTCTTCTCTTGTCTTATTGGCACAAGCTCTCTTGCGCCGAGACTGCCGGAGTGACCACCGAAATGTCAGGCTTGACCACATTTCTTGTCGGTGCACTGGTCTGCTACGACCATCTGTGGATTGCCACCGCACTGGGTGTCGCCAGCCTGCTGTTGCTCGATCTCAAGGCCGCGCTGGAGAAGCTTGCAGCGCGCATTGCTCCCAACGAGATACTCACATTCTCCAAATTCCTCTTTTTAAGCGCGGTAGTTCTGCCCATCCTGCCGCATACTGAGTACACACAGTTCCACATCAATCCTTTCAAGACGTGGCTTGTCGTCGTTGCCATCAGCACCGTCTCTTACGCCAGCTATGTCTTGCAAAAGCTCACCAAGGGCCAGGGCGGAGTGACGCTGGCGGCCCTGCTCGGCGGCGCTTATTCTTCCACAGTAACCACAGTCGTCATGGCCCGCCGCGCCAAGCTTGAACTGCGTCCGCATCTCTTCGCAGGCGGCATCCTCATGGCATGCGGCGTGATGTACCTGCGCCTGGTAATCCTGCTGGCCCTCTTCAACCGGCAACTGATGCTGTTGCTCTACATCCCGTTTCTTTCGGTGGCCGCTTTGGCGGTCGGTGGCGGCTGGCTCTGGTCGCGCATTGCGGACAAGAACACGCAGGATGTCCAACGCGAGTCCGAGCCCAAGAATCCGCTTGACCTGGTTACAGCTATTGTCTTTGCCGGGCTCTTTCTCGTGATGTTGGTTGCCACCCAGTTAGCTGTCACCTACCTAGGCACAGCGGGAGTGAACACACTGGCCGCCATCATGGGAGTCAGCGACGTGGACCCCTTCATCATGGGCCTGACCCAGGCCGCCGGCACACTAACGCCATTCAAGGTAGCGGCAGCCGCTGTAGCCATTGCCGCCTCCAGCAACAACATCATCAAAGGCATCTACGCTTACAGCCTGGCAGATCGCAAAACCGGCATTCAGGCCCTTGTGATGCTGCTCTCCCTTGCCGTAATGGGCCTCGTGCCGCTGTTCTGGCTGATGTAAGGAGAAAAAGTCACTTAAAAGCGCGGTTAGAGACGTGCCTTTCGGAGATGATCGTCGAGGGAAGCGATGAAGCATCGTCTATTTATTGCACTGTCCGTGGTTTGCTTGTCGATTGGTTCTCATATCGCGTCAAGCCAGCAATCCCGGAGATTCAATTCCAACTCCTATCCGGCCAAATCATTCTATGTCAGCCGCCATGACTATCCGCTTGGCAATTACATGATTCGAATTATCCATGCTAAGCGGATCTATGAAGTGTCAGCTCCTCCGCCCTCATACTGCCGCGCTTGGCTGGAGGTGAGGGAGGACGACAGAATATTGCGGCAGGCCTACTTCGATGACATCGAACCCGTCGGCTATTATTTCGGCATCTTCGTTCCCAAACATCAGCCGTTTGAGGACTACTTTGTGGCTTTGAAGGAAGGCGACTATGACGGAAGGCTTCTGCTCGTCGGCAAGGATGGAAGTCTAATCAACATCCCTGGAGGCGACTTCTTTCTGACACCGGACAAACGGTATCTCATCGGTGCACATGATTCTGACTATGCATCTCTATTTGTATTCGATGTGTTGGATCGCCATCTGGTGATAGACGGCGAGAAGGAACGACTTCCAGCGGTCGGCGATTGGTACCTGGACCGCGTTGGCTACTTCTTCACGGAGGATGACGAAACGGGTCAGACACCGGATCCAAATCACAAGACAGTGTCGATTGATCGCCTGGACCTGAAACATCTCAAAATCACAAAGGCTGTCAAGACCAAAGCGCAGTTGGAGTCGGATCGAAAGATAGACTACCTCCCCTGGCCGAAGTCTCATGACTGTACCTCAGAGCGGTAATCGGCGGCTATGCAGTTTAGGATTAGAAGTACCGTGCAGACGATACGAGTAGAGACATCTTCCGAGAAATACAACGTGATAGCCGGCAGTGGGCTAATCGCCACTCTCGCCCATCGCATTGAGCGCATTCATGGCAAACTGCCGCGCCGGGTCTTTGTTCTGACCTCGGCACCCATCTGGGCATTGTGGAGCGAGAGATTTCTGGCTTCCTTTGCCGAGCCGCCCATTGCCCTCTTCCTCCCGCCCGGCGAAGAACACAAGACCCTCAAGAGCGTTGAAAGCCTCCTGCGCCAGATGGTTCATTCCGGTGCCGATCGCGGCAGTCTGCTGATCTGTTTCGGCGGTGGCATCGTCGGCGACGTTGGCGGCTTTCTTGCTGCGATCTTCATGCGCGGCATCCCGTTCGTCCAGGTGCCAACGACTTTCCTCGCGCAGGTCGACTCCTCGGTTGGCGGCAAGACGGGCGTAAACCTGCCCGAAGGCAAAAATCTCGTCGGCAGCTTTCATCAGCCGGTGGCCGTCTTTGCCGACATCGCCCTGCTCGGCACGCTTTCTGACCGTGAACTTCGCGCCGGCCTGATGGAGAGCGTCAAGGCCGGCATTATCCGCGACCGTTCTCTGGTTCGCTTCATGGAGCAGCACGCGGACGAGGTGCTTGACCGCGACCCCAAAGCTCTGGAAAAAGTCATCTCCGCCTCGATCCGCATGAAGGCTGGTGTCGTAGGCCAGGACGAACGCGAGAGCGGCCTGCGCATGATTCTTAACTTCGGCCACACCGTCGGTCACGCCATCGAACAGGCCACTGGCTACAAATCCTTGCTGCACGGCGAGGCGGTCGGCTGGGGCATGATCGCAGCGCTTTACCTTGCACGCGAGCGCGGCACCATCTCCACGAGCCAATTTGACCGGCTTGAAAAGCTGGTGCACCTCTACGGTCCGCTTCCGCCTCTCAAACTGCGCATCTCCAAGTTGATAAGCGCCTCCGAGAGCGACAAGAAAAACATCGGCGGAGTGAGGCGCTTCGTACTGCCCATCGGCATCGGTGACGCAGGTGTGGTGGAAGACGTAACTCCAGTTGAGTTGGATGCCGCAGTCGGGTATATGCTCGTTCAGGCCGCCGGGCAGAAGGCCTAAATGACCACCATCGGCGCCAAACCGCCAGGAGCAACCGGCGAAGCCAGCGCGGCCCAGGCCGTGCAGCAGATGTTCGATGCCATTGCGCCACGTTACGACCTGCTCAACCACGTGCTTTCGGCAAACGTGGACCGGCTCTGGTGGCGGCGCGCTGCCCGGCGCTTTCGTACGACTCTCACCAATCCTGATGCGGCCATTCTCGACATCTGCTGCGGCACCGGCGACATGACCATGGCTCTCCTGAAGCATCGCCCGCCGGGTGCGCGTCCCATCCTCGCGGCCGATTTTTCGCGGAATATGCTGGTCCGTGGTGCGAAGAAATTTCAAAACTCCGGCGCTATTCCCATCGAGGCCGACGCACTGCATCTACCATTGCGCACTGGCTCGCTCGACCTGATCGTCTCGGCTTTCGGATTTCGCAATCTAGCCAATTACGAGGCCGGCCTCCGCGAGTTCCATCGCGTACTCAAGCCCGGCGGTCAGTTGGGCATTCTTGAGTTCAGTGAACCCGGCGGCCTGATCGGCAAGGCCTACGCTGTCTACTTTCGTCGCGTGCTTCCTGCAATCGGCCGTGCGGTGTGCGGCAACGCAGGAGCCTACAATTACTTGCCCACATCAGTCGGCAACTTCCCCTCGCCAACCGAGATGCTCGGACTGCTTGCGGCCACCGGCTACACACAAAGCTCCTGGGCGCCTTACACCTTTGGCATCGCCGGGTTGTACACGGCACGCTGCTCCGCTGTAGCCTAAAGGCACCATGCCGCACACCGCCGAAACCGTCGCTGCCTTCTCCGCTGAAAAGCGGCGGGTCGCGCTGCACTCCATGTTGGCCGCGGCGGCCATGACGCTGCTCAAACTCGCCGCAGGCCTGTTCTCCGGCTCGCTCGGCGTGCTCTCTGATGCGGCTCACTCAGGCCTCGACATGGTGGGCTCCATGCTCACCTTCTTCTCCGTCCGGGTGAGCGACAAACCAGCCGACGAAGATCACACCTACGGCCACGGCAAATTTGAAAACTTCTCCTCCTTCGGCGAAGTTCTTCTCATGGCCGTCTCCAGCGTGTGGATCATCTGGGAAGCGATCCAGCGCATCCTCCACCACGGAAAGGAACTGCAAGGCTTCGTATGGACGGTCGCCGTAGTTCTCTGCTCCGTCGCTGTAGACTTTTGGCGGTCGCGCCGCCTGAAGGCAGTGGCCGACCGCACCGGCTCTTCGGCACTTGCCACCGACGCATTTCACTTTGCCTCAGACATCTGGTCATCGCTCGCTGTGCTCACGGGCCTCTGCGCCAGTTGGGTTGGCGCGCACTTTGGCATAGCCATTCTGCGCTACGCAGATCCCATGGCCGCAGTCGTGGTCTCGCTGCTGATTCTGCGCCTCACCGTGCGCCTGGGGCACGAGGCGGTCAGCGTGCTCCTCGATGAGATTCCTGCAGAGACGCGGCTGCGCCTCATCGAAGATGTCACAAATGTTCCCGGAGTTCTCTCCGTCGAGCAGGCTCGCGTTCGCCGCGCCGGAGCCAACTACTTCGCCGACCTCACGCTTGCACTGCCCCGCCGCTTCACCTTCGAGCACACTGGCGAGCTGGTGCGAGCGGCCACTGAAGCCGTGCAACGCACGCTTCCCGAGGCCGATGTCGTCATCCATACCGTGCCACGCCAGGCCCGCGCCGAGAGCATCTTTGACCGGGTGCGGGCCGTCGCCGCGCGCAACAACGTCAGCGTCCACGAACTCAGCGTGCAATCCCATCTGGGACGCCTGCGCGTCGAGCAGCATCTGGAATTGGACGAAGCCGAGCCGTTGCTCAAGGCTCACGACTTTGTCTGTTCCCTGGAGTCCGAGATTCTCCGCGAGGTGCCGGAGATCGACGCGGTGCTCACGCACATCGAGAGCGAGCCGGCCACCATCGAACAGCCAGCGGAGTTGGTCGCGGAGGATCGCCGCATCGAGCAGGCGATGCTATCGACTGCCGCGCAGCTATCTGAGATCATCGACGTGCACGAGATCATCGTAGGCCGCACCGGCGAACACATTCATCTCTCATGCCATTGCACCCTGCCCGACAACCTCACCATGCGCCGCGTCCACGAGGTCATCACCGCCCTCGAAGACCGCTTCAAGCTAGAGTGCCCTGAGGTCTACCGCGTAACCATCCACCCCGAGCCGGTGACGGATAACTTGAGGTAGAGGCGCCGCGATCAATTCCGGCCGTCTGATCTTTTGTGCGGTTGAAGGGTACGGGCTTTAGCTCGTACATTGAGAGCAGCAACTAACCGGGGCTTTAGCCCCCGTCGGACTCTTCCCCTATTCATCACCGGAGACCCCAACCCATGAGACGCCACGTCATCAACTTCTTCCAGATCGGCTCACTGGTGATGCTGCTGGTGGCCGTGGCGCTGCTCGCTGCTGTTGCCACGATGCACTTTGCCATTCACGGCGCAGAGGTGCAGGTGCCCGCGCTCAAGGGCATGACCGTGGCCGAGGCGCGCAGCCAGACCTCGGGCCTCGGCCTCAACCTCGATGTGGACAACCGCTACTACTCAGGCGATGTGGCCGCAGGGCACATACTAACGCAGTCGCCCGATCCGGGAGCGGTGGTGCGCCGCGAGTGGCGCGTCCGCGTTTCGGAGAGTCTGGGGCCGCAAAAGGTTGAGGTGCCGCAGACCGTGGGCCAGGAACAGCGCGTGGCTGCTCTGCGGCTGCGCCACGTGGGCCTCGAAGTGGGAGTCACGGCGCAACTGCCCTGGGCCGGAGCGCCCGATGGAACGGTCATCGCCCAAGACCCGCCGGCTCACGCGCAAGGCATCGCCCGTCCCAGCATCAACCTGTTGGTGGCCACCGCCAGTGACGAAGCCCCCGACGGCTTTGTCATGCCCGACCTCACCGGTCTACCGCTCGTCAGTGCGCAAGCTGAACTCTCCAGCGTCGGCATCCAGTCCACCACAACGTTTGTCGATGTGCCGGTTGCGGCGATAGGGGACGGCATCGCGCCGCCCACGCTGCCGATCAAGCCAGGCGCGGTGATCTCACAGCTACCCCCTCATGGCGCCCGCGTCGACCAGAGCACCCAGGTGAAACTCACGGTCGCGAAGTGAAAAAGGCAGGGAATAGGGATTAGGGAATAGGAAAAGGGGACAAACGATTAGGAGTGCAGTCCACCCAAGATTGACCGCGCCCCATTCTCTCCGCTGCCCACGGGTCTCCACGGACAGGCTTTCGTCCGCGGAGTGATGTTCTGCAGAAAGTGTGTGAAACCAGCGCTGTCTTAAATCGTGTGCTCTTGCTGTTCCCTATTCCCTAGTCCCTATTCCCTGTCTTACCATGGAGCCCATGAGTTGCTTCCTCTTCAAGACCGAGCCCGGCGTCTACTCCTTCGATGATTTCTTGCGCGACAAGGAGACCATCTGGGATGGCGTGACCAACCCCACCGCCGTCAAGTTCTTGCGCGAGATGAAGGCGGGAACGAAATGGATCTTCTATCACACCGGCGATGAGCGCACTGCGGTTGGGACGGCAGCCGTGGTCAGCGTCGACCCCACAGATCCAAAGATCCCCATCGTCAAGGTCAAGGTGGGCAAGCGCCTCAAGCACCCAAAGACCCTCGCAGCCATCAAGGCCGAGCCGCTCTTTGCCGATTCGCCGTTAGTCCTCATCGGGCGGCTCTCTGTGGTTCCGCTGACCGATGAGCAGTGGGAGTGGTTTCTGGCCTAAGCGGCTATTCCTCGCCCTCTCCCAGCCACCGCTTGGTATTCAGCAACTGCCGCTGATCGAGCGCCCACACCTTGCCAGTCATTTCATCCGCGCTTTTGCCTTCGCGGATGCATTTGTCGAATTCGACCTGAATGGCCTGCATTTTGGCGTCAAGGTCGTCGATGAAGCTCAGCGCCAGCGCCTCGGGAATCATCGGCAGCTTCGGCGAGCCAAACTCCAGCTTGCCGTGATGACTAAGAATCATGTGCAGGACAAGCGTTTTGAGTTTCGGCGGGAAGTCAGGCAGGCTATCCATCGTCTTCTCGGCGAGAGCCGTGCCCATCTGGATGTGGCCCAGTAGTGTGCCTTCAACCGTGTACTCGAAGCCGATTTCCCAGCTCAGTTCGCGCACCTTGCCAATATCGTGCAAGATCACACCAGTCAGCAGCAGATCACGGTCGAGCAACGGGTAATGTGGCGCGACGCGGTCGGCCAGCGTCAGCAGGCTGACGACGTGCTCCAGCAGGCCGCCCAGCCAGGCGTGATGGAGCTGCTTGGCTGCGGGCGCCTCACGGTAAGCCTGGGCCAGAGCCGGCTCCTCGAGCATCGCGGTGAACAGGCGCTTCAGGTCGGGATTAGTAAAGCTCGCGACAAATCCGATTAGCTGCCGCCAAAGTTCGGCCACATCGAAGGTGGTCGATGGCAGCAGGTCGGCCTTGTCCACTTCGTTGGGCAGCGCCACACGCAGTTGATCGATCTTCATCTGGAGCCGGTCGTCGAAGCGCGAAGCCGAGCCGCGTGCCTTGACGATGTCTCCCCGCTCGAAGTTCTTGGCGATGCGCGGGTCGGAGAGTTCCCAAATGCGCCCCTCAAGCTGGCCGGTTTTGTCGCCCAGGATCAGATTCAAATAGGGCTTGTTGGACTTGGTCGTGCGCTGCTGTTTTTGCAGCACAAGGAAGAAGCCGTCGAAGAGTTTGCCTTCTTCAAAGTTGGCCAGATCGGCGATGTAAATGTCTTTCATTCTGCCCTGAAGCTTAACGCATGGATGCCCCATGCGCCAAAAAACGCCTTTGTCTGCGCCGAGCGAGATACCATGAGAGCAATCGGTGAGGATCATATGCCGGGTGCCCCATATCTGGCGCAGTCTTATCGCGCCAGATATGGGAAGCCACGAACCCTAAAAACTCCGGCTCTACCGGATAATCTCAAACCGCTCCCACTGGCAATTGCATACCGGGCAGCGCTCGTGCTCTTCTTCGGTCTCAGAGGTGTAGCCGCAGACCGGGCAGACGTAGAAGTCCCGCGCCTCGGCGATCCAAGAATCCTTCTTCCCTGCCGCTAGCAGGGCAATCGCCTCGCTGTAGAGCCGTGCGTGGGTCTTCTCCGCCTCCAGCGCACCGGTAAAGGTGCGGATGGCGGCCACGTTCTTGTGCTGCGTGGCCTCTTCAAGGAATCCCGGATACATCGAATCGATCTCGTACTGCTCGCCGTTCAGAGCAGCCTTGAGGTTTTCCAGCGTGCTCTTTACCTCGACCGGATGGATTTCGCACTCGGCGCGGCTGCCCAACTGGTTCAAAACACGGGCATGATTGGTCGAATGGATCTGTTCGGCGCGCGCCGCGGCGCGAAAGAGGCTGGCTGCTCCGTGGAAACCTTCTTCGTCGGCCTTTACGGCAAAGGCTGTGTACTTGGCGTGCGCATTCGATTCACCCTCGAATGCTGCCAAGAGATTCTGAACGGTTACGACACTTTCTTCGGCAATTGTTGGCATCGGTACTCCTCCCAACTCCGTTCAAGAGCCTACGTGGCCGCGACACGCCGCGCTGTGACGCAGGTTACATTCGGTGAGGGCACCGTCCAGTGGAATCCGGAGTTCCAAAGAAGGCTTATGGTCCAAATGCAATAAAATGAGGCCATGCCAGTAATCTTTCGAGAACGCGGCTTTCGGTTCTTCTTTTATTCCAATGAAGGTTCGCCGCGTGAGCCGCGCCACATTCATGTAGAGCAGGATGGCGCAGAAGCGCAATTCTGGTTGAGGCCCGCTTACAAGTGGCCTACAATGCAAGGACTTTGCGCGAGTTGCAAAGCTTGATCGCGTCCAACGAGGACCGGATTGTGAGGGCTTGGAATGAGTATTTCGTCTAGTCCAATGCGCATCCGTTTCGATTCGGATAGCTTCTGGGTCGATCTGAGCGACGGTCGAGTCATCGGTGTGCCGCTGGCATGGTTTCCCCGTCTGCTGCATGGTACGGAGGAACAGCGTAAACAAGTCAGAATCAGCGGTCGAGGCTTGCATTGGGATGCGCTGGACAAGGATATCTCGGTCGCAGCCCTGCTCGCCGGCCTCGGTGATCAGAGCGCTCCGAACAAGACCTTTGCGGCGTAGAACTCACCAATATTAGAAGCCGCATGAATCGCAGGCCAAAATATCCTAAATCGGGTGCGGCATGGTATTTTGCGCAGTCGCCACATTGTCCGGCGTATCCGTAAACGATTTGCCCGAACCGTAGGCGTACTTCTCGTACCTCGAGCCAACCTTGCGAATCGCATCCTTGACGCCATCGTCCCAACTTACCTGCGCCTCGCCGTTCACATACGCCCACTTGCCGTGTTCGTGATGCAGCGACCGCCATGCATCTCCATTGTCGTCAAGCGTGATGTAAAAGGTGCCTCCTGAACCATCGCCACACTCCCACTTGCCCAGGAAGTGACCGCGTGACGGCAACGAAGGACTGAAAGGCGCCGAGGCGCTAGCGGCGTCTCCGCCCATGGGAAACTCCACTCGCAGAACATCGGAGAGGTTGAAGCTCTGCCGGTGGCCGTCTTTGAAGACAATTACGATTGTGCCTGCGCCGCTCTTGGTCGCCGGGGTGGACGTCTTGGCAAAACCAACGGGAACCAACAGACAAAGCATGGTGGCCAAGCTGGCCACGCGAACCATCGACCGCATAAGTTTCTCCTTTGCAATCACCGGCGAAGCAGTGCACTACCTTCATCAGCGCCAATCTACTCTACGCGGTTCGCGTACCGGTTGTTCCCGGAAATCGATCTGGCCGCCTTTCAGTCAGCAAAAAGGCCATCCCGTCCAGGGATGGCCTTCGCACTCCAAACGGTTCCTCGATAACTAATGGGACTCGCTGCGCGCCTCCGCCTTCTGCACCAGCACCTGGTGGGCATGGTCTTCGAGCGCCTGAGCTTCCGGCAGGAATGTCAGAGCCTTCTGGATCATCGGATCCCAGTCGGCCCGCGTGCGCAGCCCCTGCTGCTCGCCAAACTGAATCGTGAAGATCTTGTCTTTGATACTGATCTTCAGCCAGTCCATCACCCCATTCAGGTCCGCCTCGGTCCAGGGGATCTCCTGCGCCGTCAGGAACTTTTTGAACTCCGCCAGCACCGCGTCGTCCACCTGGAAGTTCTTATCCACCGTATGGTTGGCCAGATAAGCCGGTGCGAAGTGGAAGAAGACATCTTTAAAGAGCAGCGAATCCTGGAAGTGGTTACTCTTTGGGCTATCGATCTTCTCATCCGGAGTGATGCCGCCGCCGCCGTAGACGGTGCGGCCCGCATCGGTAAACTTGACCTCGCGATTGGCCGTGTCGGCCGCGGCCGTGCCACCGTGGCTATAGTAGTCGTAAAGCGAAACACCAGTATAGTTACGCTGGATCAGCCGCCCCGAGGGCGTGTAATAGTGATAGGTGGTCAGAGCCAGGCCGGTATTCTCGCTCAGATTGTAGACCGTCTGCACCAGTCCTTTGCCAAACGTCGTTTCGCCAACGATCAAAGCCCGGTCGTGATCCTGCAATGCGCCTGAGACAATCTCCGCTGCCGATGCCGTGCCGCGGTTCACCACCACAACGATGGGGAAGGTTTTGCCGCCGTTGCCGTGGGTTGCCGTATACACCTGATCGGGAAACGCGCGTCCATGCTGCGAGACGATACCCTGTCCCTTGGTCAGCAGATGGTCGCAGACCTCCACCGCCTGGCTCAGCAGGCCGCCGGGGTTGCCGCGCAAGTCGAAGATCAGCCCCCTCAGGTCGCCGAAGCCATTGACAGCTTCGATCACTTCTTGCGCCGTCGTCTCCTGGAACTGAGTCAGGTGGATGTATCCCACACCGGGACGAATCTCGTAAGCCAGGTCCACCGACGGGTGCGGAATCTCATCGCGGATCAGGTCGAAGACCAGCGGCTTCGCCTGCCCCTCGCGCATCATCGTCGCCTGCACATGTGTGCCACGCGGACCTTTGAGCGCCTTGGCGACCATATCCGTTGAATTAAGGCCATCGGGGATCTTGCCGTCCACGCTTACCTGCTTGCCGTCCACTGAGAGAATAACGTCCCCCGGATGAATCCCCGCCTTGAACGATGGCGTCCCCTCGAAGGGAAAGACGACATAGACCTTATTGTTCTGCTGCTGGATGGTCATGCCCACGCCGTAATAACGTCCATGCTGCTCCTCGCGCATCTTCGCGTAGGCCTTCGGATCGTAAAAGCTCGAGTGCGGATCCAGCACCCGCAGCATTCCCGGAATCGCTCCGTCGTAGATGGCTGCGTCGGCCTTGTCGCCCTCGATAGGCTCGGCGTAGTTCTGCTCCACCAGCGCATACACATTGGTGAATGACTTGAGGCTGTCGCGCAGTTGGCTTTCGTCGGCCGAGGACTGAGCCCCCACCTTGCGCTGCAATACGCTGCCTGCAATGGCGCAGACGGCAAAAAAGATGACCATTGTGAAAAGGGCGCGACGGGCGCGGTGATTCATAGGCGGGAGATACCTCCAGACTGCGGCGCGGCCTGCGCGTGCCAGATGCGGCCCGAATTGGCAGTCATAGGGCTAAAGTATAACACTACGTGTATTGACGTTCATTGCCGCCTTCCGGTAGCCGACGGTACACCCATCCCATGCCTCGACTGGACACGGATCCACAAACCCCGGCCCCTTTTCACCCGATTCACCCTCGGAATCGCCTTGCCGCTGCCCGGCCATTTACAATGGCGTCTATGGAACAGGTGGAGATTTGCCGCCTGCCATGTCCTGACCCTATGACTCTTCGACTTTTTCGCACTCCCGCGGCTTTCGTGTTCTCGGCGGCGCTGCTCGCAAGCTACCCACTGGCGCAAACAACGCATCCCGCCGCGCCGCAGAGCCCCTATGGGGGTGTTGCGGTCGCCGAAATCATCGTCCGCATCAACGACCAGATCATCACGCGCGCCGATTACGACCGCGCGATGAATGAACTGGATGGCGAGGCGCGCCGGAAGGGCGCTTCGATGCAGGAGATCTCAGAGGCGCACAAGGATCTGCTGCGCAACCTCATTGATCAGCAGCTATGGCTCTCAAAAGGCAAGGAACTGGGCATCACGGGCGACACAGAACTCATTAAGCGCCTGGACGAGATTCGCAAGCAATACAACCTTGAGACCATGGACGACCTGGAGAAGGCCGCCAAAGAGCAGGGTGTATCGTTTGAGGATTTTAAGGCCAACATCCGCAACGGCATCGTCACCCAGGAGGTAATGCGGCAAGAGGTGGGCAGAAGGATTCAGTTCACCCCCGGCGAGGCAGAGCGCTATTTTGAGCAGCACAAGCAGGAGTATGCGCAGACCGAGAGCGTGACCTTGTCTGAGATTCTCATCTCCACAGGCACGCCGTCTGCTTTGGTCACTGAACCGGGTGGCGCGCAGCCGGACGATCCGGCGAAGCTGGCCGCGGCCAAGGCCAAAGCCGACGACCTTGAGGCTAAGCTTCACGCAGGCGGCGACTTCGCTCAACTCGCCCGCAGCTTCAGCGACGGTTCAACGGCGGCCGACGGCGGCAATATGGGCCAGTTCCAGCGCAACCAGTTGGCCAAGGTGCTCGAAGACAAGACATTCGCCCTAAAGTCGGGTGAGATCACCGAGCCCATTCGCACCAAACAGGGCTATGTCATTCTCAAGGTAGTGCAGCACGTTCCCGGCGGTGTGCCCGCATATAAGGATGTCGAGTCGCAGGTTGAAGAGAACTTCTACATGTCCCGCATGGAACCCGCCATGCGCGACTATCTGACCACCATGCGCGAGCAGGCATACATCGACATCAAGCCCGGTTATGCCGACAGCGGCGCCAGCCCCAAGCAAGTCAAGATCGTTTACAGCGCTTATGTGCCGCCAACACCAAAGAAGAAAAAGAAGGTAGAGCGCACACGCTTCCGCGAGAGTACCCGCACCTTCAGGCAAAAGGCCCCATCTGCAGCGCCCTCAGAATCTGCATCCTCTGCATCTAACACCTCTGCTGCTACTCCGGCAAAGAAGAGCAAGAAGAAGGCGAGCACCGATCAAGCGTCGATGAAGGCCGGCAAGAAAGAGAAGATCCGCTTCGGTCAGTCCCCGAGCAAGACCCTTCCCACTGCACCGCAGACGGTCACTGAAGACGCAGGCGGAGGAGCAGGGACGCAAATAGCCAATTCCAGCCAGGAGCCGGTGAATCCGCTGGAGACCAACGCCTCGTCGGCACAGAAGACCCGTTATAGCGCACGCGCCAAAAAAGTCAAGGAGCCTAAGACCAAGGGGACCAAGACGGACACGATGGCTCCCTCGGCGCCGGATGCCGCCGAGGTTGCCGACCGCCAGACTCAGTCAGGTCCGTTAGGCTTGGCTGGCGATACAACCAAGAAAAAGAAGAAGTCTGCTACGACCACCGGCGACAAAACACGCCTGGCCGACAAGAAGAAGTCTGACAAGCCCGCTGAGAACTCCGGCGATGTGCCGCTTGGTCCCGCTCCTGCACCCGCGCCGCAGACTCCCCCGCAGAACTAACCGCTAACCTCACTGCAACTTTCAACAAGGGCGTGGCCTCGGCCGCGCCCTTGTTGAGATGACTCAAATCTGGCTGCATTTCACATTCAGCCTTCGGCATGCGCGTTGAGACTTGGCGGAATCGCGTCCGGCAGTGCACAATGCTTAGAGCTTGTTTCAACGATGCCGCATAGTGTCAGGGCACGACTTAAGTCGTGCCGAAAGAGGCCGCAAAAAACATCGGGGCTTTAGCCCCTGCAGTATTGCATGCAAAGAACTGCAAACATTTTTTGCAACAGCTCTCGGTTTTGCGAATCTTCTCTTTGATTGCTCGCTCCCCATTATTTGAAGCGACCGGATGTGCAGCCGTAAGGAAGACTCGATGCATTCTGTTTGGTTTGGCGAGTTTATGGGTACGCTGGTTCTGATCCTGTTGGGCAGCGGCGTCAATGCCGGAGTAACGCTGCGCAAGTCCTATGCGGCGGACTCCGGCTGGATGGTGATCACGACAGGTTGGGCGTTGGCAGTATTGTGTGGCGTGCTGGTGGCGCAGGCCTTTGGCAGCCCCGGCGCTCACCTGAATCCTGCCATCACGCTAGCCGCAGCAGTCATCAGCGGAGATTTTTCGCGATTGCCGAGCATGTGGTCGGCGCAGCTACTCGGCGCGATGGCCGGTGCGGCGCTGATGACCCTGCACTATGCGCCGCACTGGCGTCTCACGCCCGACCCGGCGGCCAAGCTCGGTGTCTTCTGCACCAACGCGGCGGTAAGCAATCCATTGCTCAACATCTTCAGCGAACTCATCGGCACTGCGGTGCTGGTCGTTGTGGCCGGGTCAATCTTCTCGCATGGAGTCTCGGCGGCGGGTCCAGCCGCAGGAGTTGGTCAATGTTTAGTGGCGAGTCTGGTGTGGGGCATCGGCCTTT
>Ga0181535_10003189_pt1 | contig 19190 bp, 19 predicted proteins | sample PEATcosm2014_Bin_44_FD_119774 | JGI IMG/M metagenome (GOLD analysis project Ga0181535, IMG submission 119774) | Peatland microbial communities from MTU Mesocosm Facility, Houghton, MI, USA - PEATcosm2014_Bin17_30_metaG | ecosystem: Environmental > Terrestrial > Soil > Wetlands > Peat | place... | reverse complement strand
CTCGTTACCCTCTGGGGGGGAGGGCAAGGACCCGCACTCGATCGTTTCGGGACCTGCGGCAAAGGCAAGGTGTTGGTGTCGGATCACCCTTCGACGGTAGTGGCAGCTTTGCCGGCAGCGCTTCCACCGGACTTTGAAATCCTCCAGGCGGGCGATTCGAGTGATTCGTCGATGCAGCGGGCGCGGGAGAATGTTGGCTTCCTCCACCGGCGAGTGGATGACACCGATTTGTATTTCATCAGCAACATCTCCTCGTTTTTTGAGGATCTGAGAGTGAGGTTTCCCCTCGGGCACAAGCAGCCTCAGCGCTGGAATCCCGAAAGCGGCGAACTCGACGATACCCTGGTCTTCAGCCATTCCGAGCTGGCCAACTCGAATTCGCCGGTCACCGAAGTTCAACTCCGCCTCGCGCCATATGAATCATGCTTTGTGGTATTCAGTCCCGGCGAGAGTGGTCCGACCATCACGCATAGCGACTGGCGGGCGCGGCTGAAGATCGAAAAAGCCGGGGGGAGGGTTCGGGTGACTGGGCTCATTTCGAAAAACGGGGCGTATTTTCTCGTGGATGGCAGGGGGAAAACTCACCGCTTCAATGTGAAGGACGTGCCAGAGCCGATTCCTCTGAAAGGCCCCTGGCGGTTAACGCTCGGCGAGAAGACTGTGCCAGCGCTCGCGCAGTTGCAATCGTGGAACGAACTGCCGGAAGGAAAGTATTACAGCGGCTGGGGAGTCTATGAAACCGATTTTGAAATAACCACCTTGGGCGAACAGATCGAGTGGGCGCTGGAATTGGGTACTGTCCACGAGACCGCCGAAGTGGTTCTGAACGGAATTAATCTGGGAGCCGCGTGGAAGGGCTTACGAATTGTGCCGTGCGGCAATGCCCTGAAGGCGGGGAAGAACCATTTGAAAGTCGAAGTCGGGAATCTTTGGATTCATCATGTCCAGTCTCTCCCCAAACCGGACCGGAAAGCTCTGGCTGAAACGTACGGCATCCGCTGGGGCACCTACGGCGAAGTCAAGCCGGCGAGCATTCCTCCCTCGGGCCTCCTCGGCCCCGTGCAACTCGTGCCGCAAAAACAGTGGGTGGCGACGCTTTAGGTGCGTTACGCTTGACGTAAGGCATAAAGGAACTTACACTGATTTATGATTGTTAGCTATCGGGACAAGCGGTCCAGGAGCTTCGCGGAGGGACACAGGGTTAAGGCACTTTCGGGTATCGAACGCGCCGCGCGCCTCAAGCTGGACCGTTTGGAAGCGGCCGCCGCGCTCAAAGACCTGGCGGCGCTGCCCGGCAACCGTCTGGAGAGGCTGAAAGGCGATCGCAAAGATCAGTACAGTATCCGTATCAACGACCGTTGGCGTATATGCTTCGAATGGGAAGAAGGCGGTCGCGGCCCTTCGAATGTGGAGATCGTCGATTACCATTAGGAGAAATATCGTGGCCATTCCAGCTATTCATCCCGGTGAACATCTGGCCGAAGAGCTTAAGGAGCTAGGCATGAGCGCCGCGGAGTTGGCACGACAACTCGATGTGCCCACTAACCGCGTCACGCAAATCTTGAACGGCGAGCGGGGCATCAGCGGCGATACGGCCCTGCGCCTCGCGCATTTCTTTGGCACGACCGCCGAGTTCTGGCTTAATTTGCAGAGCCTTTATGAAATCCGGCGGGCCGAACAGATTTCCGGGAGATCGATCAAAGTGTTGCCTACCCTCAAGGGTCTCGAGCGAGCCCATGCGTAAGAACGTTCACAGTTGAATAAGGATTTGAAGGGAATTGCGCGGGGTGAAAGGGCCATTCGGCGGGGGAGAACCCTCACCCACGCCCAGGCCGAACTCCGACTGAAGCGGTGGCTGGAATGGCCTGAGGGCGGCGACCCTCATCGGCAAGCTCAAGGTGGCGTCTGGGGCTTGGAAACTTCCTTGGTTGTTTCACCGAAATCGTTGGGCTTCCGTTTTTCGACGGCCTCGACGTTGAAGAGTCTGAAATCCGAGTAGCGGTGTTCGTTCTGGAGGTGTTTGCCGTTCCAATCGACGTTGACGGTGACTTGTTGTGGAAGCTCGAACTCCCTCCCGATGCTCTTGAACTCGACCTTAGCGAAGGCGATTTCGGTGGTTTGCCTTTCCAGCTTGACTTCTGCCAGCGGGGCCAGCAAGTCGGTGCGCAACCGGAGGATTTCGTAAGTTTCGCTATCGATCCAGGCCAGCCCCTGAGTGAAAGTCGGCAGGGCCAGATCGCGAAACTTAAAGGCCCCGTGCACATGCGCCTTCCCCGGTTGTTGCGCGAAAGCAATGACGTAGGTGCTTCGGCCGCTGATTGTCTGCCGCCCCAGGTATCGAAAGTCGGCTTGCGCCTGGTACAGGGGATGGAAGACAAGCGAGGCCGACGCGAATCCCGAGGTCAGCATAAACCCCGCCTCGAGGGCCTGCGCGGAGGTTTGGGCGCCCGGCAACTCGTCTCGGTATTCATCAAACCCCGGTCCATAAGCCTTGGCCGGAGTGGCGCACAGATAGCGGAACTTCCGCTCCAGTGTTTCGCCCCTCTTCTGCTTCCGGCCCAGTCTTTCCTGATGGATCTCTTCGAGCGAAACTGTATTGGGGAAATCCTTGAAATACTCGGCGACGCTCTTGCCCACACCGCTCAGTATCGAGGCTAACAAGGCTTGGTCGGCGGCGGGCTCCAGGCCTTTGAGGTCGGACAGAGGACGACGGAGATAGTGGTCAATCGCGGCCTCGCCCTTCGGCTGTCCCTTGAGGTAGGCTGCCTCCAGCTTTTTGCGATTCTCAATCTGTACCCAAAGTTGACGAACTTCAAACGGCATCTTCCGCACTTCCCGTCCGGCAAGGTAGCGGTTCAATGCTGTGCTCGCGGCTTGGGTGTGATCTCCCCCCAATAAAGCCTCGGCCAGCAGGAGGCGCGCCTCGGGCCCCGCTCCGGCCGCGAGCGCCTTGGAAAGGGCCTGCTCGGCCGCTTCCCATTCCTGGGTCAACACCTGCGAACGGCCCAGTTCCTGGAGTGCGAGGGGGTCTTGAGGTGCGTACTTGAGCGCCTCGAGGAAAACACCGGCCGCCTCGCTCGGATGGCGCCGCCAGGTCTCCATAACTCCCAGGGCGATTAGTGGTTCCGGACGCCCCAAGCTCGTGTCGTGGCGCATCGCCTGGCCCGCCAGCATCAGGTTTCGGTAGGCGCCATCCCAATCATTGGAGTCAAGTTCGGCAAGCGCCAACATGGCGCGACACTGGACACAGGAGGGGTCATGGCGCATCACTTTGGTCAGAGGCGTCAAGGCCAGGTCTGGGCGCTTCCGGCTTAAGAACTCCTCCACACCGCGCGCGTAATCCTTCTCCTCCGCGGCCGACAGTTTGTCAGATGCTCCCAGTGTTTTCAGTCTCGGCGCGAGGCGCGCAATTAAGTCGGCCTGCGCAAGCAATCGAGGATCCTCACCCGGCGCCCGCAGCGTAATGGGAATAATCCACGCTTGGGACGGATCGGTAAGGGCCACGGTCTCCTGTGCCTTGCGAAAGCCCTTCTTGGTGACCGTCAGGGTCACGTCGAGCTCCTTGAATATGTCCACCTGTAGCCAGTAGTCGGTTTGGAAAAGCCCTTGCAGGGTTGTCGAGAAACTGCGGAACTCACCGGCGGCATTCAGCGGCTCTACTTCGACCGCCGCACCTTGGATCGGGTCACCCTCGATCGTGGTGACTTTGCCGGACACCCACCAGTGGTTCTTCGCGGAGCGGTCCCGGTTCATGGTGTCCATCACGGCAACGCTCCCCGGCGCCATTGCCTGCCCCTGCGCCAACGCGGGTGCAGGCGAAAGACCCGTCGCCGCCAGCAGTGCGAGAGCGTATAGGTGGGCTCGACTCACGACACCCTCCTCCGGCAGGAACCTCCAGACTCGGCTTCTGCCAGATCAAGCCTACACCCGCTTTGCCTTTGGCTCAAGGACGAAGAACCACTTGTCTACCGCTCGGCGCTCGCCCGGAGAGCGATGTGCGACAAATTGGCGCACCCACAGAATATCGACGGTGGCGCCGTTGGGTGCAGGGGCGGACTTGAGTCGCCATTTGACGAACGAAACTCGCCGCTCCGAAGTCAAACGGCGCCGCTTACCAAAAAAAGCTTGACAGGCTACGCCCAACATGATAGCCTAGAACCCGTCTGCGCCGAAGGCGCAGTTCGGTCAAATTGCACGGGGCCCCGACCTGGCCCTTCGGGGCATCGCAGACCCCACGAGTTGGCTCTGTGGCGGCCTGAATTGCTTGGCTGAGGGTTGTTTATTGCCGGAACAAAGCGAGAATGTCTATGAAAACAAACAGTCGAAGAGTCGAAGAGTTGGGGAGTCGAGGAGCCGCGAGGGCCAATTCGAGAGGTTGAGTCGGATGCCGGCGGTTTGTCACTTCTTAACTCTTGACTCTCGACTTCTCCAATTGAATTCGACGGAACAAAGCGAGAATGTCTATGAAAACAAAGGGACGCTGTGAGAATCGACCACCCCTGGCCCCTCCTTATCCAAGGAGGGGAATTTCGGTCTCCCCTCCTCGGCGAAGGAGGGGCGGGGGTGGTGTGGCTTAGCGGCCTTTGTGTGCTTTGCGCCTTGGCGGGAAACTGGGTTTATGACAATTGAAAATGAACGAACGAACCGGGAATGTGTATGAAAACAAACGATATCACTTTTTGAAGTCTGTACAATGAAGCACGTTTTGATGCAGAATACGGCGAGCGCAGCTAAGAAAATGGCTGGGGATCGCCTTTTTGGAGCAGGCCAACTGGGTTGCTGCACCTCCGGAGGCCGCGACGGTTTGAACAGAGTTGGTATGAAATGCGTGAAGCAGGTGGCGCCATGAAAGCTTTGGAGATTGAGCGAGACAAATTGCCCCAACCCGCCCCGCCTACGACCGCCGGTCCGCCCATGCCCGCCCAGCGGCTTGTTTCCCTCGATGCCCTGCGCGGCTTCGACATGTTCTGGATCACAGGCGGTACCGCAATCCTGATGGGCTTGGGAAAGGTCATCCACCGGCCCTGGTTCGACAAGTTCCTCGAACAATTTGACCATGTGCCCTGGCGGGGGCTGCACTTTTTCGACCTGATCTGGCCGCTCTTCATGTTTATCATGGGAGCTGCTATACCGCTTGCGATCGCCAAGCGGCGGTCTAAAGGCGAAACTGACCGGCGGCTCCTGCTGCACGCGCTGTGGCGGGCCATCGTCATGTTCTGCCTGGGGACGGTGACGCAGGGCAATCTCCTTCTGTTTGATTGGTACAAGTTCCGCCCCTGTTACAGCGTCTTGCATGGACTCGCCGTGGGGTACTTCATCGCCACCGTGGTGGCGGTAAAGGTTAAACCGAAATGGCACGCCCCCACCATCGCCGCCTTCCTGCTCGCTTATTGGGCGGTCGTCATGCTGGTGCCGGTGCCGGGAGTGGGCGCGGGGGTCCTGACTCCTCAGGGCAACCTGCCGACCTATGTGGATAAGCTGATCCTGGGCCATCTGCACTACGGCGAGAACACATGGTTCCTGAGCTACCCGGGCTTCGGGGCCTCGGTACTGCTGGGCGTGCTGGCAGGGCAACTGCTGATGTCCGGCCGTTGGCAGCGCAGTAAGATCTTTCGGTTGCTGGGCATGGGCGCCCTCAGTCTGCTGGCAGGGCTCCTCTGGAGCTTCTGGTTTCCCGTCATCAAACTGATGTGGACAAGTTCTTACGTCCTGATCTCGGGCGGATTTAGTTTCCTGGTCCTGGCCCTTTTCTACTGGATTGTCGACGTGCTCGGATACCGGAAGTGGGCCTTCGGTTTTATCGTGATTGGCATGAATTCCATCGCGGTTTACGTTGCCACCGAAATCTTTGACTTCAGCCGCGTGGGCAACGTCTTCGTGGGGCACCTTTTGCCGCGCGTGGGACGGTGGGACAACCTGGTGGAGGCGGCCGCGGCCTTCGCCATCGTCTGGTTAATACTGTATTGGATGTATCGCAAGAAGGAATTTATTAGAATATGACGGTTATGAGGGGATCTTGCTAAGAATCGGCATCGTGGGCTTGGCCCAAGTTGGAAAGACAACGCTGTTCGAAATCCTTACCCGGGCGCACGCCGCCGGGCATGGCGGGGGAAAGGCCGAGGCGCGCGTGGGCGTGGTCCGCGTGCCGGATGCGCGGCTTGACCGCCTGGCGGAGATGTTTCACCCGCAAAAAACCGTCCACGCCACGGTTGAATACCTCGATACGCCCGGCAGCATCATTGAATTGACGCGGGCGGGCGTCCAATCTCAGAGCCTGCGGGAGTTGAACGCCCTGGCGCACGTGGTGCGAGCGTTCGAAGACCCGGTGATTGCTCCCGAGGGCGCCGCGAACCCCGCGCGCGACATCGAAAACGTCGAACTCGAGCTTATCCTCTCGGATCTCGCGGTGGTGGAAAAACGCCTCGAGCGGCTTGAAAAGGACGTCAAGAAACAGAAGAACGCCGCGCTCGAGAAGGAGTTCCAGGTATTGAAGTTCTGCAAGTCGAGCCTCGAGAAACAGATCCCCCTGCGCGACGCCGCGCTGACTGCCGAGGACGAGCGCGTTATCCGCGGTTTCACGTTCCTGAGTCTTAAACCCATGCTTTATGTTCTCAACTTGGGTGAGAAGGACGCAGGCCGCGCCAACGCCGCCGAACAGTTTGCGCAGCAAGCGGGGTTAAAACAGCGGCCGCACACCGCAGTTGCGGCGATCTGCGGCAAGGTCGAAGCGGAGTTGGCGGAACTCAACGACTCCGAGGCGGCCGAGTTCCTGGCCAGTTACGGGCTCGAGGAGTCCGCCATCTTCAGGCTGATTCGAGCCAGCTATCAGCTCCTGGGTTTGATCTCCTTTTTCACCGTGGGAGAAGATGAATGCCGGGCTTGGACCATCCGCGCGGGGACCTCCGCCCTCGAAGCCGCCGGCGAAATCCACACCGATCTGCAGCGCGGGTTTATTCGCGCCGAAGTCATCAAGTATGACGACCTACTGGCGGCGGGCGGCTTTGCCGAAGCCCGCGCTCGAGCCCAGCTCAGGCTCGAAGGCAAAGACTATATCGTGCACGACGGTGAAATCGTGCACATTCGACATTCAGGATGAAGCTATCAGCTTTCAGCTATCAGCAAGCGCTATCTCGCCAGAAGCTTGCTGAAAGCTGACGGCTGACAGCTGACAGCTTGATTCTGGCTTGTCACTTGTCACTCGTCACTCGTCACTGTTATGTCCTACCTCTGGATCAGTCTCGCATTAGGAACGGCCGCCGGGTTGGCCAATCTATTGGGCGGCGGGGTGGTCGCAGCATGGCCCTGGCGCCGGAGTGTTCTGACCTCTTTCATCGCCTTCGGCTCCGGCTTCATGCTGGCGACCACGATCACGGTGATGATTCCCGAGAGCTTCGAGCGCCTGCGGGGCGCCCGCGCCGCTCCCTGGATTCTGGTGGGATATTTCATCGTACACGTCTTCGAACACTCGCTGCCGGCGCATTTTCACTTCGGCGAAGAGACCCACGCCGAGGAGTTTATAAATCCCGGAGTGGCCTATGCGGCGCTGGGTGGTTTGTTGACCCACACGTTTTTCGACGGGGTCTCGATCGCCTGCGGCTTCCTGATTTCGAACTGGCTGGGCTTCGTGATCTTCGGCGCGGTGATCCTCCACAATATTCCGGAAGGATTCACCATGGCCTCCGTCATGGCGGCGGCCAAGAAAAGCCGCGCCGCGGGCATGTGGGCCGTGGCAGGCTTGGGAATATCGAGGCTCTTGGGGATCCTGGCCATGGCGGTCGCGAAGCAATGGGTTAACTACGGCTTGGCGCTTTCGGCGGGGGTCACCCTCTACGTGGCCGCGTCGGACCTTATTCCGGAGGTCAACAAGCTGCCCGGTCCGCGCGTCGCTTTGACGGTTGGGGCCGGCGTGGCGCTGGTTCTCTTGCTGCGGTTCTGTTTCTTCGGGGCCGTCCTGCCCTAGCCGCGTTGCGGAGCGCAATGTATTCTGACCAGGTGCTCGACCATTTCCATCATCCCCGCAACGTCGGCGAAATCGAGCCGCCGGCGATCGTGGTGGAGGCCGTGAACCCCGCCTGCGGCGACCTGATGAAATTGTGGGTGCGGGTCCGGGAGGGAGTGATTGTGGACGCCAAGTTCAAGGTGGCGGGATGCGTTCCGGCGGTCGCCTGCGGGTCCTGGCTGACGGAACGAATCAAGGGAGCGCCGCTGAAAGAGCTTACAATTCTAGCCTCTGACCGGATTGCCGACGCCTTGGGCGGGCTGCCGGCGGCTTCCGGACACGCTGCGGTGCTGGCTTCGGATGCCCTCCGCCAACTGCTCGCCCGATTGCTTCAACGCCCAACTGGAATTGAACCCTGATGAGCGGCATTCCCCGCTTTGAACGCCTGTAAGGGTAGGGCTTGCCCTACCCTCGTCCGGCCGGCGAAAATGCGGGGACGGCAAGCCGTCCCCCTACAAGAATGAGGGAAGTCGACCGACTGGCTTGAGCAGCTGCTTAAGAAATCGGGCTGGGCCGGGGGGGTGTAGCCGACAGTTCCCTCGCGCAGAACGGACAGTAGAGATCTCCGGCTCGGACGGCGTGATGGCACGCGGGGCAGGCGGGGTGCAGGTTGAATTTGCACTTCGGGCAGAAATTGAAGGCCGAGTCCGCCACGGTTCCACAATTGGGGCATGTGACCCTCAGGGGCTGCCTCATGAGGAAGTAGATGATGAACCCGATGGCATCGGGGACGAAGATAACGACCAGCGTCCATAGGGTCACGCTCATTCCCCGTCTCTTCGCGTCGCGGTTCACGTAGCCGACCAGCAGCACGAAGAAAGCAAGTACGACGCCCGCCATGATGCCGATGAAAATCCGCCAGGCCAACGGGGGCGAGTGGGGGTCGCGAGGGAACAAAACCGCGTGCAAGAGCAGTTGCAAGCCCGCGAAGAGGATCACGGCTAGGCCGATGGCCCACCAGGGGATTACTTTCACTTCTTGGACGATATCAGGCTTTGCTTCCGCCATGGTCATTCTCCCTAAAGGCAGTGACGAGTGGCGCGTGACGCGTGACAAGTAAAGAGTACCATCACGACGCTCATCGCCGCCGACTGCCTATTGCCTACTGCCTACTGCCTACTGCCCTCTCCGCCTGCCGCCATACGATAATCGCGGCGGCCACACCGGCGGGCGCTATCCACGCCAGCGCGAAGCCGGTGATCCACACCACGCGCGAAAGCGCCAGGCGATGCCCGATCCACTCGAAGCCCCGCCACATGAGCGGTGCTGAGACCACTCCCAGGATCCAAGACAGCGTACAGGAAATCCACAGAGCGCGCAGCCGCGCGGCGTTTTCGGCGATTTCCCGGGCTCGAACGCGAACTTGCACTTGGGTCTTCAACACCAGCGAGGAGTCGAAGCGCGGCGCCGCAGCGCGAAACGCGCGCAGCGCCAGTTCAGTCTGACGCTCCAGCTTCTGGCAGTGCACACAGTTTTCCAGGTGTGCCTCCAACGCTTCGCGTTCTGCGGCGGTGAGGCTTTCCACCTGCATCTTATCGATGAGCTCGAGCGCTCGTTCGTGGCTTTCTTCCTTCATGAGTAAATGTCCTTTAGCCGTTCTCGAAGCATTGCCAGGCCTCGATAGAGCCTTGATTTCACGGTCGACAAAGGTGAATCGACGATGCGGGCAATCTCTTCCAGTTCCAAGTCCTCGTGGAAGCGCAGGGTCAGCACTTCCCGGTAGGAAGCGGGCAGATGCGCCAGCGCCGTGGCCACGCGCTCAGCCTCTTCGCCCTGAAACGCCTGTTCGAATGCCGAGGATGAGGCGGTGTCTTCGACTTCGAGAGGACGGCGGGTGTCCACTGGTTCCAGCAAGGCATCCAAACTTTCGGGGTGCCGGCGTCGCCGGTAGTCGATGGTCAAGTGGCGGGCGATGCTGAAGAGCCAGGTCTCGAACTTCCAGCGCTGTTGGTACTGGTGCCCCTTTTCCAGCACCCTGATCCAGGTCTCCTGAAAAAGGTCTTCAGCCTCGTGGCGCCGGCCGGTGAGCATGAGCAGGTAGCGGAACAGGCGGTAGCGATATTGCTCGATGAGATAGTCGATCAAGGTGGGATCGCGCCGCCGCAGCCCTCCCGCCAGTTCTCCGGCTTCCTGTTCCGCCGCATTCATAAGCCAGCTAGACGCGAATCCCATTCTATCCTTGGATACGAGAAACGTCTTCCAAAAGACGCACCAAAAAAGCAGGTTTGGTTTCGCAAGGCAATACCCCCGGCGCGCCTTGACGCACGTTGAACCGGTAGACGGGCAGGCGTACACTAGGAGGCGCCCGTCGGTCAAGGTCGGCAATTCAGCTTACGTTTTGCAGATGAGAGGCGCCGGCGATGAAGCGGAAAAGTGCGAGTTCGAGTCTAGCGCCCCGGACGTTCTTGCCGTATGTTATGCTGGCCGTGTCCGGGTTCGCCCTATTGAACGCCAGGACAGTCCGGACCCAAGTCGCCGACACGAGCGGGCAGTCCTACTACCTGAACGCCAAACCGCTGCTGGACTATCCTCTTCCCGACCTCCTGAATGTCGCGCCGGAACTTCTGGGGCTGGAACCTGCCAAGAATCAGGACGAGTTGCCTTCCATCTTGGACAAAGTCGGAACTGTAGCCGAGGATTTGATGGACAGGATGCCGGACCTGGTTTCGCACGAGGAAGTAACCGAGCAACGGCTGCGCGCTTCGGGCAAGGTCGAGGCCCACCGGCGAGTTGAATTCGAATACATGATCCTCGTCCATCGGCAAGGCTTGAACATCAGCTTGGACGAGTACCGGACGGGGCCCAGCGGGACACCGGTGGCGGAGAGTGGTTCAGAGGAGGGCTTTATGCTTACTCGCGGCTTTGCCTCCGCGTGGGAGCACTTCCTTCCCCCGGTTCAGGCGGCGGCGCGGTTCCGCTATCTCGGCCAACAGACTCACAATGAGCTCAGGTGCTACGTCGTAGCTTTTGCCCAGAAGCCGGGGTCGGCCACCATCATCGGCAGGTTTTCCTACTCCTACGGGGTCAAGTCGGTTTGCATCCTGTATCAAGGGATCGCGTGGATCGACGAGGCGACCTTCCGAATCGTTCGCTTGAGGACGGATTTATTGGCGCCCCGTCCTGACATTGCCCTCGAGCGGCTGACGACGGACCTCGACCTGGGTGAAATACGATTGCCGCAGTTCGTCTCGCCCCTATGGCTTCCTCAGCAGGTCGACCTTACGGCCGACTCGGGCCAAGAGCACTTCCGAAACCTTCATCGCTATTCAGGCTACAGGTTGTTCAAAGTCGAATCCAAGATCCTGCCGGCGCCGCCTGATTAAGCCCCCCTGCAATCGGTCCAATTAAGCTTGCTCAGGCGATACCTGCGATCCTGGCAGTTTCCTCCCAAAGACGCTGCGCCGCGGCTTCGTCTTGGGCGGCTCTGGAAGGATCTATAGGACGGCACTTATGGAAGTACTTGCCGGTTATGCCGGCGACCTCGGGGGACGACGCGAGGTACACGATGGTTTCCGCGCCCTGCTCTGGAGTCAGGGCAAAGCGCTTGCCGACGCCAATTCCGAAACCCATGAATCCGCCGCTCTGGTCGCCGAAGCGAGTGGCCACAAAGCCGGGATGCAGGCAATTGGCCGTCACGCCCGTACCTTGAAGCCGCCGCGCGAGTTCGCGCGTAAAGAGGATGTTGCACAGCTTGGAGCGCCCGTACACTTTGAAGCCGGGCCCTCCGTATCGCACTGATTGCCAGAAGCCGCCGCGATAGGCTTTTTCAGATTGCAAGTCGTCAAAGTCGAGCGTCGCAGGCCCGTGCGCATCCGAAGCCGTACTCACGATTCGCGCCGGCGCGGAGGCCGTGAGCCGCTCCAGCAGGCCCTGGGTCACAACAAAATAGGACAGGTGGTTCAGGGCAAAGGTCCGCTCTAGACCATCTGCGGTGACCTGGCGCGAGCCGAAGAGAGCGCCGGCGTTATTAATCAGCACATCGATCCGGGGTTCAGCGCTCGCGATCTCCGATGCTACCCGCTTCATTTCGCTGATGCGGGAAAGATCGGCGTAGTGGATAGTGTGCTCGACTCCAGGCGCACACGCTTGGAGACTTTTCAGGGCGGCTTCACCGCGTTGCTGGTCGCGCGCGATCTGGACGATGCGCGCGCCCATTCCCGCAAGATTCTCCGCTGCGACCTTTCCAATGCCGGATGTCGCACCGGTGATAACGACCACCTTGCCATTCATGTCTTGGTTCATATGCAGTTTTCCTGAAACAAACAACTCTCACCAGCATCCTAGCAAAGAGAAGTCCAGGTTGTCACTTGTTCAACGCAAAACCGCTGGGGGCGGGAACTTTGTTGATTCCCGGCACGTAGAAGGTGTGAAGGAATCAACCGGATGTCATCCTGAGCGAAGCGAAGGATCGCCGCAGTTTCCCACAGTTTGATGATGTACGAACAACTGCAGAGATCCTTCGCTCCGCTCAGGATGACACTCTTTCACAGCTACGCGCGTTTAGGAGGAGGTTAAGGCATGCGCATCTTTCTCGTCACGCTGGCGGTTTCGACGGTCGTGGGCGTTACGCTTTGGCAGTTTGGCTTGGCCCATAGAATCTGGCCTTCCCATCCCTTTCTTGCCACAGTGGTTGTCGCCGCCGGTTCCGGTATCGCAGCTCAGTTGACGGCATCCCGTGATCCGGTCATGGCTCGAATTGTGCACGAACCGGGATTCAGCGTCATCGGAATCTCCACTCGCACCACCAACGCCATCGAAATGTCGGGCCGAGGCGTCATCGGGAACGAGTGGAATCGCTTTATGAAAGAGGGACTGCTTGGCAGGATTCCCAAGCGTGTGGACGCCAATATTCTCGCCCTCTACACTGATTATGAGAGCGACCACAGCGGCGCCTACACTTTCATATTGGGCGCCAAGGTGAGCTCGGCGGAAAACGTGCCGCCGGGGATGGTGATCAAAGAAGTGCCACCCGGCAAATACGCTGTCTTCACCTCCGCACTGGGCCCGGCGGCAAAAGTCGTCCCGGAATCCTGGCAGCACATCAATTCCCTGGCGAAGTCCGCGCCGGGAGGAGACCGGGCATATCAGGCTGATTTTGAAGTGTACGGGCCAAGTGCCGCTGATCCGCAGCATGCCCAGGTGGAGATCTATGTCGGGATCCGGTAGGAAGGCCTGGCGTCCTGAGTCAAAAGTTCGTTGGAGAATTCAGCCCGCGGAGCGGGCGGCAGCCTGTAGCCCACGGCGCAAGCCGTGGGTTGCGAGAGCCTACCCGCGCCCTCACCCCCGTCCCCTCTCCCGCTTCAGCGGGAGAGGGGTGCCGAAGGTGGGGTCCGGGGATTTCACCCCCGGCTGCTCAATTTGCTCCCCTCCAGGGAGCACGAAGCCGAGCTGATTTTACCGCACGGCGGGCGCCTGGTTCTCCTTTGTCAGTTCGAGAATGGGCTCGATAAATCGCTCGTATTTCTTCAAGGTTGCTTCATCATGAGCCGCGAGTGCAGTTCGCACTGCCTGGATCGACGCTGGGGTTACGATTTCAAGCCGGCCCACAAAAACGCGAGTGAACTGGGCGGGCGCGGGTGCGATTGTCACCGGCAGGATGTGATCAACAAAACCGCCCGGCACGATGTAGATCAGGCGGCTGCCTTCTTCGAACCAGGAATCACGCCAAGTCCGCACCATGGCGCTCGCTTCATCTGGATAAAGACCTCGCTCGACGAGAGTCCCTTCCAACTCTGCGCACAAAGATTCGACTGAGTCGGTCAGTGCGGGCGGATCCAGAACCGTCTCGTCCGTGAGCGCCCCGCCGGATCGATAGCCGACTGCTTCACCGCGCCGCTCAAAGAGAATGATCGCCGGAATCTCCTCTTGGCCGAGATTCTTCACCCATAGTCTCCCCCCGGAGTCCAGTTCGGCGGATAGCGGCAGCGGAGAGGCTGAGACGCCCCGATAGAACAGGAATTTCTCCTGCTGTTCGCCCTTCGGCGTCGGCACGCTCACCGGCGAGGACGCGGTATCTCGGGCGGTGTAGTAGCGACTCTCCTGATCTTCGCGAGGAAAGTCCGTGACCAAATTCGGGGAGATGGAAACGCTATCCCATGCAATGGTTCCGTTCATCGGCAATTGGTCCAAATCGGTGTTGCGGAGAACTCCGCCGGGCTCAACGCGCCGAGCGTGGGGATACCACTCCGTGATAATTCCCTTGTCGAGGGTGACCGTGACGAACACCTTCACTTCCTGCGGTGAGTAGAAGTACATCACCGGCGTCTCCATACGAATCGTGCCACGTAACCCCAGTTTGAAGTTCGCCGTGCTGAAATGTTCCACGAACCCCGGGAGGTCTGTGTTTCCCGGTGAGGGCAAGGGCTGCCATTCCACCGCGTGACCGTTCTTGCCGGCAATCGCAGTGAACGTCCCCCACTCATGAACTGTGAGGTCCGGCAAATTCAGTCCCCCTGCAACAAGCCAGGTCGCAATACAAATACCTGCGAACTCGAGTGCGACCAGGCAAACCAACCTTCGTGACTTTAGCGCTGTCTGGAAAGACGTGCTCAATCGTGGACTCATCATTTCAACCTCCTGCTCTGAAAACGCGTAGGGGTAGGGCTTGCCTACCCTCGTCGGCGCCAGCGGAAATGCGGGGACGGCAAGCCGTCCCCCTACAAGCGGCACGCCATGGCGTGCCCCTGCACTCTAGAGCGCTGAGAGCATCTGGCCTTTGAACCTGGAAGCCAGATTCCGCGCCAAAAGCGGGTCGCTACCTGAGCCCGCTAACGCCTTCCGAAGGTGAGCCTCGTGATCGCTTGCCGGACCCTCCAGGGTGATGAGCGCGGCGGCGAATTCCATCTCCGGATCGGATGCGCTCAGGCTGATGGCCTTCTTCACGTAGCTATAACCGTCGAGAGTCCGGGCGGGGTTTGGATCGTCCTTGCCCATCCATTGTTTATAGGTCTCAGCCAGGTAACCAAAGTCGAACCAAGCCAGACCGTCAGGGTGGCCAGCGGCGTCGGAACCAACGGCGCGCAGGTGAAGGCGCGTGAGCAGTTCTTTCGCCACTTGCGGGTCGTGCCGGGCGAACAATGTGGCCCGGCGGAGAGTCTCCATGCGCACCAACACCGGCGTGCCCTGTGTGAGGATCGCGAGAGTGTCCCGTGTCAGGTTCTTCACATCATATTCCCCGTTCCCTTTCTGGTTCCAATCCACCAAAGGCAGCGACTTCGCCTGGCCGATGTCAATGGGATGGCAGATCAAAGGTGGTCCAGCTTTTACCGATGCTGCAAATCCCAGCAAGACCGCCGTCATGCCGATGGCCGTGCGCGAAAACAGACGTGATTTCATGTTCCGAAGCCTCCTTGTTTTGTTTTTCTAGCCCTACGTCCAAAGAGACGCCACAAAAGAGTCGAGTGTTAACAAAGTGCCTGCCGTGGCCGATCCACTGACAGGCAACTTACGTAAGGCTGAGGTGAAAATAGAGGGAAGTCAGAAGGTGGGTAATCGCGAAACGGCCCGCCTGGTTGCTACTTTGCGATTGCCGGCGGCGTGGCGCCGGACCATGATCGCTCCCAGTAGCGCCAAACCGAGATATCGTCAAACCCGAAGCTGTTCCACCACTGATCCAGCATGGGTTGGTCGAGGCGTAGAATACCTGCTTGCGTTACGCCGGATGGTAACGGAACAAACTCTACCAGGCGGTTGAAGACTTGGGCCCGTTGTGGCTCATCGACTCGCGACAGCAGATGCCACAGTGTGAGTGCGTCACGCTGGCGTGCTTGAGCAAGCACGATGCCGAGATCGGCAACGCGTTGCTGTGGGGTGGGGTCCTCAAAATCGAACCTCGTGAGTGCAGAACGGAAATCCGATGGCGCATCCTCGAAATAGGGAGTGCCGGGACCGGCTTTTGGCTTCGTCAGGCAGGCGGCTCCCGCAGGAATAAAGGACTCGCGCCCATTCAGTTTGAATCCCACCCACCCGAGCGAGGTGCGCACCAGTCCGGCGCCTGTGTCGTCCACCTTCAAGGTATACGCGCAGCCCAAATCCACCGTCATTGCGGACGGAGTATCGACCACGAATTGGCCCGGAGGCGCCCAGATAAAAGTGTGGATTGTGCCGAGATCAAGAGCAATCCGCTTCAAGCCCGAGCCCATGTCCAACAGCCGCAGCCGTGTTCCGGGATCTACCTCGATCTGGCCAACCTCTTCATCGCGAAGTCTTGCCCGAGCCTGTGGGCCCGTTTCGAGGGTTTGGCCGACGCCGAGCCGGCTCTTTCCTTCTTTCTCGCTAACGGCCTTCCGCCCTAATCGAGGGGTGCCCTCCATGACCGAGACATCCCATCCCGCCGCTGTGTCGCGGTTGGGCTTCCTTTCGTACACCAGCACGGTTGTAACGCACACGGCCGCCACCACTGCCACGGCTGCCAGACCCAGAACCCATCGCGGCTGGCGAAGCATCATCCACCATCTTGTGGCCGGCGCGAGTTCAGGGAATGCCGGCCTGGGCCGGTGCGATTGAAATCTCTCGAGCAATGCTTCCAGCCTCTGAATTTCAGGGTCAGGCTCGCCTGACCTGTCCCATAAATAGTCGTTCCCCATCGCGTGGACTTCTTTCTTTGCTTGGTTGTTTCCCGCACTCATGATTTCGGCCCTTCCTGTCCCGGCCTCCCTGGACTGGGGCTCAGTAAGGCGCGGAGCTGCTGCATCCCCCGGTGCAGGTTTACGCGCACTGAGCCGGCCGTAAGGCCGGTGCGTCGAGCGATCTCCGGGCCGGTCATGCCTTCCACAAGGCGGAGAATCAGAGGCTCCCGATAAGCGTCCGGCAGAGTTTTGATCGCGTCCAAAACGAGGTTCGCGGAAGCTTCCTGATCGCCGCCGCTCACGCGCATCTCCATTTCTTCTTCGGACACATCCACGGCCAGTTGCTCTTCCGGGGCCGATCGGCGGTGATGATCTTTGGCCAGATTGCGTGCGATGGCTGCGAGCCACGCCCCAAAGCTTCCGGCCTCGCGCAGAGTTGACAGCCGGCGAAGCGCCAGTACGAAGACATCCTGAACCAAATCGTCCACTGCCGTGAAGGGGGCCTTCGCCAGCATGATTCCGTGGACCATCCGGGCATACCGGTCGTAAAGGCGGCCGAACGCCGCGCGGTCCCCATCGCGCGCGGCACACACTAACCCGGCGTCTTCGGAGAGTTCCAGTTGTTCCCCCACAAGCTGGCCTCCCAAGCCCGCAGTGAGCATTTCAAAACCCTCTTCCAAACCGGAGCCCATCTGTAGTCGATCCTTTATCTACTATAGATGATTGGGAGAGCGGAACTGTTAACAGCCGATCCGTTCGAAAAATGGGGGCGAGGGGAGAAATGCCCCGAATTTATGCCCTCTCCCCCTTGGGGGAGAGGGTGTCCGTCAGCCGACGGACAGGTGAGGGGGTTAGTTCGTCACGAGATTATGTGACCCTCAGTGGGGCAGCTACCGGGACAAACCGGGCGTCGACTTGGCGTATTCCAGGACCCACGGCGGCAGGTCCGGTTCTAATCTGCCGTCTACTTTCACATTCCGCTCTTTGGCCCAGCGATATCCCCACATCGGCCCGTACTTGGTGACGTACGTGTCGGGGGTTTGGTAGGCAGGGTCAGACTGTGCTTCACCCAGAGACACGAACTTATAGTTCTGCGCCTCGAATAGCTCAAGCACTTGTTCGATCATGTCGGCGTTAAGGCGATTGTCGTGCAAGAGCATCACCTGCGGAGGCTCGTAGCCGAAGACCTGTTTGTTAAGGGAGGCGTAATACTTGATCTCAGCATCGGTGTAAGCCAGATAAGCGAGGCGTAGCCTTTGAGGGGCTGCGTCGTCACTCCTTGCGATCATTCGGACGTACGCATCGTTGAAGAGATAGTCGGAATTGTCGATGGTGCATGTGGCCAGCCGATATCCACGCTGAGAAAGAAATGCACCAATAGCACTCTTCTTCGCCTCTGTGTCACCCGTGTGGTTGTAAGGAAACCGGAAAAACGCGGGTTTCGTTCCGGCTTCGCTCATGAGCGGTCCCAACTCCCGCTCGCCGCGCACAACCTCCTGCTCAAATTGTTCAGGCGAGAGAGTGTTGATATCAGAATGAGAATAGGTGTGATTCCCGAGATCAAATCCCTGGTGTACCCACTCTTTGAGTATCAAGATTCCGGACGCGCCGAACGATTCAACAACCTGCTGGATCACAAAACCCGTGACCGGAACTTGATGGGTGACAAAGGCCCTCAACAGCTTGCGGTTGGCGTTCACAGCCGCAGACGCCTCTTTCGAAACATTCTGAGGTGCGCCGGCGCCCCCGGCATAAGGCAGATCGTCAACCGTGATCGCTACTGTACGGCCTTGGGCAAACGCACTCGCCGCCGAGAGTAGGGCAAGCCCGACAGATGTGCAAAGCAGCCGCGAGCCACGCATGTCCAGAATCTAATGGGCAGAAGGGGGCAAGTCAATTGGAAATCGCCGCTCCAGGGTAAATGCGTAGGGGTAGGGCTTGCCCTACCCCGGATGGTGTGAGATCCATCCAGCCAGGGGACGGCAAGCCGTCCCCCTACTTCGCTTGGAATGACACCCTGAACGAGATTCTCATTCAGACTCCAGACCCCCTAGGCAGGAACCAGTGCCAGCGATTTGATGATCTCAAAGAGTTCTTTGGGTTGAACGGGCTTGGAGATGTAGGCGTCCATACCAGCGGCAAGGCAGTGTTCACGATCACCTTTCATAGCATGGGCAGTCATGGCGATGATCGGAAGATGGGTTTGCGCTGATTCCTCCTTGGCGCGGATGGCTGCGACGGCCTCGTAGCCATCCATATCCGGCATGGAAACGTCCATCAGCGCCAAATCGAACTTCTCCTTTTCCAGCTCTTCCAGGGCTTTCCGGCCATTATTGGCCACCACCACAATGTGACCGTGTTTTTCCAGCAGCCGGCACACCAGTACCTGGTTGACGACATTGTCTTCGGCCAGCAGAATGCGCAGGCTCTGACGGGCTTCGCGCAAAGAGTGACGGGTAACCAGAGGAACATCGTGGGGTTGTTGGTCTTTTATCGCCAAGACATTGAGTACAGCGTCGAAGAGCTGCGACTGGACGATGGGTTTGACCAGATAGGCGGCGATGCCTAACTCCCGGCAGCGCGCCGCGTCACCCCTTTGTCCGGCCGAAGTCAGCATCATGATG
>Ga0181535_10003183_pt1 | contig 19220 bp, 10 predicted proteins | sample PEATcosm2014_Bin_44_FD_119774 | JGI IMG/M metagenome (GOLD analysis project Ga0181535, IMG submission 119774) | Peatland microbial communities from MTU Mesocosm Facility, Houghton, MI, USA - PEATcosm2014_Bin17_30_metaG | ecosystem: Environmental > Terrestrial > Soil > Wetlands > Peat | place... | reverse complement strand
CCATCGTTTACAGTTTGTGCGAGTATGGCCTGGGGAAAGTGGAGACGTGGGGCGGTAAAGTTGGCGGCAATCTATGGCGGACGACATACGATATCCGAGATGAATGGTCAAGTATGATTTCCAACATCGAGAAGCAGGCTTCTACCGCGACGTATGCTGGACCTGGCCATTGGAATGACCCTGACATGCTGGAGGTGGCCAACGGCCACATGATCGACGATGAGTATCGCACCCATATGAGCCTGTGGGCGCTTTCAGCAGCGCCGCTTCTGGCCGGTAACGATCTGCGCAATATGACGGAACAAACCAAAGCTATCCTGCTGAACAGAGAAGTAATCGCAATCGACCAGGACCCCTTGGGCAAACAGGCGGCTCCGTTGAAAAACGGCGACTTGGAAACCTGGATAAAACCGCTGGCCGACGGCAGTGTTGCTGTCGGGGTGGTTAATCTCGGAGCCGTCCCAGCCAACGCGACAATTCTTGCGAGTAACTTAGGGTTGCGGGGCCAGGTAAAAACTGCGCGCGACCTTTGGGTGCATAAGAATGTGATGTTCAAGGACGGGAAATTCAGCGGGATCGTGCCTTCTCATGGAATCTTGTTACTTCGTGTAAGTGCAGAGTAACTGCATGATTGCAGACCGCCTATTTACCGTGTATCGAATCGTTGTCTTTCCACAAGACACCGCGATTCGCTGAGTGAAACCAGGTGAAGGATCGGAAAGCTCTGATTACTGGATGGGTTGATGCCCTCGAGAGACTGAAAGGATGAGCAGAGCTTTGAACAATCGATTCGGTGGATCACTATTGTTAAAGTACGCGGGAAGTCTGCCTTTGGTGTCAATGATACTTACATGCTCCTCCAGCGCGTCTCAGAGTGCCTCAGCGAACGGAAGTACACCACCCACAGGATACAGCAACAGTGCAGTATCGACGGCAGCTTATACCATTAACTTGTCCGCGGTAATTCCTGCAAATGTGACGCTTCCATCATTTACGCGAAAGTCGGGCGGATACTATATGGGCTCAACTCTGACTGCCGATCTTGGCACATGGACCAACAGCCCAACATCTTATTCGTGCACCTGGTATATCAATGATCGGATCGAACAGGCCGCGGCGCCATGCGACAACCTCTCGAACGTCTCGCATTTCTATCTGAAGAATTACTACTACGGCGAAGTGCCGTCCGTTCTAGCGACGGCAATCAATTCGGAGGGGAGCGCGACGGCGACTTCCGCGCCAACAGGGACCTATATCACCAGAGCGGCGACTCAAGCAGTGCGGGCTGACGACCTCGACGATGCTATAGGCGCGGCCACCCATATGAACGAGACCGGGGCCGAGTATTGGAGCACAGTAGGGTATTCGTGTAGCCTCGCGAACGTCTCGACAGCACTCACGTATTTGCCGTACCTGAACCATCTGCGCGGAGGCTGGGGTTATGAGAATAATGCGAGCCTTATTCACGAAACGTATCCAAATGTGACGTTCGTTGTTGCCGTTTCGTGCTGTTCCGGCTACTTCGGCCCAGCGGCGCCACCAGATCCGAATACGGGAGATACGTCGAAAGCATGGCTGCTCGCCAATACGGGCACTATAGAGTCACTTGAGGGCGCAAATGAAATTGATGCGGAGACCAACTACTCCTGTCCGCTCACCGAGGACGGGGTTTGTCCTGGCAATAATAATCCTCCGACCCAGGCACAAATAAACGCCGCTTACACAAATGCCATGGCTGATCAAACGATATTATGGTCGGCTTTCTCGCCCGTTATGCCTGTTCTGACGCCGACCATGCAAAGCCCGAACAACATGGTCAATATTTATGGTGTCGGATCGACCGGTGTGAATCCGTCTAATTTCAGCTTCGTCAATGAGCACTATTACACCGAAGTTCAAGCCAATCAGGGTATGCAGTGGTCATACCTATATGCTCAAGACTTTCAGAAGCCGTCAGCGAATGGTGTTGCGCCAGTCCGTGGCAGTGTCTTTCAAGAGATCGTAGAGCGCCCGACACTCATCACGGAAACGGGCTGGATGGACTGTCCTCCCGGCCGGGTAAGCGGCAGTTGTACGAAAAACACGCCGGATGCCACGATTGCAAAGCTACTTCCATCAATGCTTCTGGATGCGCACAACGCTGGTGTTTATAGGACGTTCGTCTATCAGCTCTTGGATGAACTGCCTGACCCCGGCACAGGCAATGGCAATGAGAGTTATCATAACGAGCTTTTTTCGTTAGACACACTTGCTAACTACAGTCCGGTTTCTCCGAAGCCGCAGGCAACGGCACTCCAGAACCTTATGGCGTTCATGCACGATAGCAGCGCGTCAGCCAAGACGTTTGATCCTGGGCAGTGGAGCTATTCGTTGACGGGGTTGCCTGATAGCGGATTCACCCCCCCTTATCAAAAAGGCCAGAGCCCTCTGCTCCAGCGCGGTGACGGCAAATTCATCCTTGCTGTGTGGGATGATGTGGTGCTCTGGGATGTTTCCGCTGGAACAGCAATTCCCGGGGTCCCCGCGCCGACCCATCCGGTTCTCGTACCGGTCGTAGTGCCATCGGCCGTGTCTCAAGACGATCCTGTAACAGATACAACGACGACGCTCACACCAAGCGCCTCGATGACGCTAGATCTGCCTGATCGTCCGATTTTCCTGCTAATAACGACATGATCGTTAGTTGTGCGTTGGGTACCGCAAAGTGATGACGGGTGCCTGTAATTTCGGGAGAAGTTTAACGGAATTCCATAACCACCACCTAACCCAGCATTTTCGATGCGTTTAAGTTCCTATGAGGGTCAATGATTCGAGCAATCCGCGCCACATCTTGTCTACTACTCTTTTGCAGCGTTGTTCTGCACTCACAACCTCAGAGAGAAGCTGCGCTCTGGAATTTCTTTGAATCTGCCCAGGCTCTGCAGTCCGTCAAGGTGGAGAACGGCAGCATCAGTCGCACGTCGGAAGATGCCACCGACGGACATGCTGGTATCAAAGTAATCTTTGCCGGCTCTGGGAGCACGTCCTTGCGTTTTCAAAACGCTGGCGGCCCATGGGATTGGAGCGCGTACGGCGGCATTGCTTTTGAACTGATCAACCCCTCTGCTGACGAGATCAGCTACTCGGTCCGGATAACAGACAACTCTTCCAACGTTGTGAGTGGTAACGGTGAAATTGGGCCCGGACTCAAAGTCACCTACGTCTATCCACTTGGGCCTACATCGCCCGCGGACTACGGCATGGTGGGTGCCCCGCCGTTTCCTGGCATCGTTCCAGTGACGTATGTGGCCAAGACTCGAATCGACGAGCGCCATGTCAGAGAGTTCGTACTCTCATTTGCCAAGCCCCGTTCCGCCTCTGGCGTCTTTCTCGACAACCTTCGGTTCCTGCCTCCGGTTTCCTACGATACAATTGTTGATCAGTTCGGACAGTACAGACGTGAAAACTGGGCCGGGAAGCTAAAGCAGGAAGCAGAGATCCCGCTGCGTCGCAAGCAGGAAGAGTCCGAAATAGTGAGTACGCCTGCTCTCGCGGACCGCGACGAGTATGGCGGATGGGCCTCCGGTCCTCAACTTCCTCCCCTCGGATTCTTTGCTACCGTACAGCGCGACGGGAAATGGTGGCTGGTGGATCCTCGCGGGCATTTGTTCTTTTCTGTCGGCATAGACTCCATCTCGCTGCACGAGAGCCAAACTTTGATCGAAGGAAGAGAAAGGATGTTCACTTGGCTGCCGGGTGCGGATGATCCGCTCGCGAAGCACTTCGGATACGCTGACCAGGTTCTCTATGGTCCAATCAAGAAAGGACGCTCCTTCGACTTTTATGGGGCCAATCTTGAACGGAAGTATGGGGCCAATTTCACCCAGCTCTGGCGGTCTTTCGCTCTTGATCGCATCCATTCCTGGGGATTCAACACGCTCGCCAACTGGTCCGATCCAGGATTGTTCTCTCGAAAGCTGGTTCCATACACCGCAACCTTAGGTATTCATGGTGACTATGCCCGCGTTTCGAGCGGAGTCGATTTCTGGGGGAAGATGCATGACGTGTTCGACCCAAGGTTTGCCGCGGCAGTCGACGCCAGCATGAGAAAGGGCACGAAGAAATATCGCGATGATCCCTGGTGTATAGGTTATTTTATCGACAATGAGATTGCCTGGGGCGGTGGCGAGGACGAGCGCCAGCACTATGGATTGGCCTACGGAACACTGGCAGCGGATTCAGACTCACCGGCAAAGAAGGCGTTTCTGAGGCAGCTCAGAGGCCACTATAAGCGAATTGCGGCGCTGAACAATGCTTGGAATACAGATTTCAAGTCCTGGAAACAATTATTGCAGAACTCTTATAGGCCTAATTCTGCACTGACTGTGCAGATGAAGTCCGACTTTCAGGTGTTCGTCGCGGCGTTTGCGGAGCAGTACTTTCGGATTATCCGCGACGCGGTAAAGAAGTACGACCCCAATCATCTCTACCTGGGGTGCAGGTTCGCCTGGAGTACTCCGGAAGCGGTAAAAGCAGCGGGGCAGTATGCGGATGTGGTCAGCTTTAATGTCTATCGTTCCCACCTTGAAACGTCGTTTTGCCCGCCTGAGCTGCACAAGCCTTGCCTCGTGGGGGAGTTTCACTTTGGTGCCATGGATAGCGGCATGTTTCACACCGGTCTGATCATGGCACCCGACCAGCAGGCACGTGCAGAACTATATCGTCAGTTCTTGGGAAGCGCGCTGGACAACCCAGCAGTAGTAGGGGTTCATTGGTTTCAGTATGTGGATGAACCGCTTACAGGGCGCACTTACGACGGCGAAAACTATAACATTGGCTTTGTTGATGTGACAGATACACCGTACCCCGAAATGGTGGGCGCTGCGAGAGCAATCCATGCCACAGTCTACGAGCGCCACTCGGCTAAGTGACTATTAGCTATCTTGGACGATTGTTGCATGTCTGGTGTGCCTGGCCCTTTATACCAGTGGAATAGCTGGTACAGTGACCGCATGTATAGGTAACCACAAGTGATACTTGTCTCGTACGTACCATTCCTGGCTGCATGGCGGAGGTAGGAGGTACCGGAAGTGACAGACTACTTCAGATTGAACTCAAACTGTCGCGTTGCAGTTAAATCGGATCTTCCGCACTTTCGGTGCAGGTTCACGCTGCTTTTGAGATATCCCAAGGCAGTACCCTGGCTTTGAGAAGTTCGAATCCGGCTCGTCCGTACCTCTGGCGTTTGATTGCCTTGTGAGTCGGTTAATTTGCCCCTCGATTGGGCCGTTGCTCCAAGGTGTCGTGGTCGATAGCTCGACAGCTTGCAAGTCGCGACGTAGCGTGCTGGCAAACTGAGTGACGAAGGGGAATCCTGAAGCTGTAGCCGAATCGATCCATTGGTTCAGCTTCTTGGCGCTTCGCCATCTGAGCATGGCCCCGAATCGGAGACTGAGTCGGCGCAACTCATGAGCCTTCGGGCAGAAGCGAAAGAGCGCATCCAGATGTCGTTTCTGTGATTCTGACAGTCCTGGCGGCGGCATAGTTAGCAGTGCCGCCACGCGCCCTGCAGAGTAGTGAGTGCGCGTCATGGATGGCTGCAATCCGAGGCGTAGGCTCTGCAGGAAGAGGGCTTGATCCCGTCGCCTGTCGCTTCGGATCCTTCGCTCGGGAGAGCCGAAGCAGGCTGATGCACTGATCGCAGCATATGGCGGCTGGCACAATCCCGGCGGCATGGCTTCATCTGGATCATAACGCTCACTAGCCACCCGCGCTACACCCGCATTAGGGTCGCGGAAGTTGCCCGCCGATCACTCGGCATCCTGCAAGAGGCTGAGCACCGAGTTGTCAGAGAGCAGCGCCGGAGCTTGGAAGTGGGCGATGGCGCGATGGCCGATGCGGAAGACGCCAGCATCGGAAGTGCCGATCCAGATGTTGACCTCCACGTCACGCGGGGCGGGCTGATCGCACAGATTTCTTCGCCGTAGCCGGCCACGATGTCTTAGGTTGGCCTCCCATCACAAGCGCCGTCGGCCGTGGCTGGGCGATTTCAACCCTATTTGTGCAACAACGCCGCGTGGCTCCATGCTCACCGCAAGCTGCAAAAAAAGGGCGTCCTATCCGTCTCTGGGCGGATGGCAGCCATTTCTACCCGAGCCTATCGTTGGTTTGGTTCATCGCCAGGGGTCGGGGTCATCGCGCATGCATGGCCAGGTCGACCACCGGCGCCAACCATTTTGGAGGCTTTCATGAGATGGAGAGAGGATCGAGGGCGAATGCAAGAGGAACGATTGAACAGAAAACTTGAAGAGGTGGGTGAGGCCGCGCCTGGGTCTCACTCGCGCTTTCTCAATACGATTGCGGTTTGGAGAAAACGCGTGAAAATGCGAGAGCTTCGATCGATCGAGATTGTGGCTCTTGTCATGATGCTGATGTCGCTTGGCTGCGCCCAAGCACAATCAAGAGATGCGAGGTACTGGCCGTTCAGCGCGGCATCGGCGTGGAACAGCCCGATTGGAAATGGCGCGGTGTATGCCACTGTCCCAAACTGGTCGTCGCTGAGCGGCGGATTCAATCCGACCGCGTGGACGGTGTCCGTGGGCCTCACGACCACTTCGAACTCTGAAGACAAACTGTATGTAAATACCGGGACGACTACCGGAAACTATGCGTGGCTGGCGGCCGGCAAGTCCGGATGCAACATTTCCGCAAAGAATGCCACGACGCTTCTGTCTACTTCTACGCAGTCGATCGTCTTTGAGGCGAATCCGTATTCGACGATCGGCACGGGCAGCGAAAATTCCCAGACCATCTGGCCGGCGAGCTACAACCCGATCAGCGCGGACTACTCTACGCTCTTTTATATTCCGTCGGGGTTATGCGCATCGCCTGACACTGATGGCTTGCTTGCGGTCGTCCAGCCCAACGGGTGGGTGATGGAAGCCTACGAGGGCATCACCACGGCCAGCGGCGATTTGATTGCCGGGAATGTCGCCGGCTACTACGATTTGCAGGGCGACGGAAGCGGGTGGCAGAATGGCCGCCGCGCCAGCATGGTTCCAGCGATTGCCGGACTGATTCGCACCGGCGAAGTCAAACAGGGAAACATCCCGCACGCGCTTGCGGCCACCTTGTCCCCGACCATTCTTACCGAAGAGGCGGCGTGGCCGGCATACGCATTTGACACCAACAGCGGCTATACCGGGACGCTTCCCATGGGTTCGCTCATGGCCATCCCGCCCAGCGTGAACCTTTCTACTCTCGGCCTGACCGCAAGCGGCTTGATTGTGGCCACGGCGGCCCAGAACTACGGCGTCTACATTGTCGACCGTGGAGGAACGGGAGGCATCACGTTCCAGGTCCAATACGAGGACAACGATGCTACATTCTCCAATAATGACGCCACCATCATCGCGCAGCAACTTCAACAGGTGACCAACAATTCCCAGACGACTCCCGGTGGCGGCGGAACGGAATTTCGCGCTCCGGCCGCTCCTCCCTTCTCGAATTGCGATTCGTGCACCTATAGCAGCACAGCTCCACAGGCTGCGACTTATTGAGGCATGCGGACAACATGAAGGCGGCGTGAAGTGACAACCGGGTGCACAGGCAGTCGCAACCCAGCCACGGAACATCGAAAGCGAAACCAGAGTAGTTATGCCCCAGTTGAGGATAGGCGAGGCGGCTTCTTGTTGAGGAGGAAGAGCCACTCGGCATCCTACCTCCAGGGACAGCCACTCTGGTTTCGGTATAGTGGCGAAGAGCGCGGTCGCCGCCTCTCCGCCACGTGCTCTGTTTCCTGCGGCCGCTCCAGGTTTCGATACCGGGGCTTTGGCTATCATGGCGATCGATCGCACAGCGCAAAATCGCGCGGTCGGAAACAAAGGGTGGGAAACCGCGATCGATCGTTGAAAATCAATGTGTGAGGGAACGATGAAACGCCCCGTGCTTCTTCTTTTCTTTGGCTTGTCTTTGTGCGCCTCTGTCTCTGCCACGACCTGCAAGGATCTTGCCGGACTGACCCTGGCAAATGGCAAAATCACCGGGGCGTACCTTGAATCGGGAGAAGCGGTTGGGGTTTCCGGTTCTGCCCCGATGCACAATCTCCCCTCGTTCTGCCGCGTTGCCGCTACGCTCATGCCGTCCGGCGATTCCAATATCAGAATCGAAGTCTGGATGCCCGCTTCCGGCTGGAACGGCAAGTATGAAGGAACCGGCAACGGCGGCTACGCGGGATCGATTCAGTACCCGGATCTCGCGGCTGGGTTGCGTCGCGGCTACGCGGTCGCCAACACCGACATGGGCACTTCTCCGTCCACGATGGAAGACGGCGATGCTCTTGTGGGCCACCCTGAGAAGTGGCGGGATTGGGGTTCGCGCTCGACGCACGAAATGACGGTTGCCGCAAAACAGATCATTCGCGCGTATTACGGAAAGGAACCTGAACTCTCCTACTTCGTTGGCTGTTCCACCGGCGGGCAGCAGGGGCTGGTGGAAGCGCAGCGCTTTCCCGACGACTACGACGGCATTCTCGCCGGAGCTCCGGCCAATAACCGCACCCGGCTTCACATGGGTTTTCTATGGGACTTCACTGCGGCGCGGAGAAACCCGGAAAGCTTCATTCCTGCGTCGAAGCTGCCTCTCATTTCAGAGGCGGTGCTGAATACCTGCACCGCGCAGAAGGCCGCTGCATCGGATCGATTCCTGTCGAATCCGATCGACTGCCAATGGAACCCGCAGGCGCTTCTGTGCAAAGCGGGCGACTCTCCCGGCTGTCTTACGCAGGAACAGATCGAGACCGTCCGCGACCTTTACGGCGGGCCTGTGAATCCGGTGACGCACAAGCCCATTTATCCCGGTCTGCTGCGCGGCAGCGAGTTCGATTGGAGCTACCTGATGCCGCCGAGCAGAGAGCCTCGCTTCGATTCCCTGTTCAAGTGGACCTTCGGCGCAACCTGGGATTGGCGGACCTTCGACTTCAATCGCGATGTAGCAGCCGTCGACGCCAGGATGGCGCCCATGCTGAACGCCACCGATCCCGACCTGCACGCGTTCAAAGCCCGCGGTCACAAGCTTATCGTCTATCACGGATGGGCGGATGTGGTTGTTCCTTCGCTGGAATCGATCAACTATTACGTGGCCGTGGAGAATGCTCAGACGACTGAAGCTGCAAGCCGCCATCGCGGCACGCTGGAAGATACGCAGGAATTCTACCGGCTGTTTATGGTTCCCGGCATGGCGCATTGTTCCGGAGGTACGGGTCTTAACAGCGTGGATGCGTTCGGATCGCTGGAACTGTGGGTCGAGAGGGGCGTTGCGCCAGAGAAGATTGTGGCAAAGCGCATCGAGAAAGGAGTTACGCAGATGGCGAGGCCCATTTGTCCCTATCCTGAGACGGTGCGCTACAACGGGACGGGCGACAGCAACGATGCTGCGAACTTCTCCTGTTCGAGTCCGATTCATGAAGACGGAAAATAACGCGCCTGTGCTGGCGACCCCGGGGCTGTCGATTGCGCCACGGACAGCCATGGGCATCGGAGCTTATCATGCAGCCGGGACGGATTGTTTGAAACAGACCCTCAGGACGCGGAGAAAGCTGTGCACAGTTGCGCTCGTTGCGGCGTTTCTGCTTCTTGTACCGGACTTTCCTCGCGCATTTGGACTTGAATCGCAGGCCGCCTCCATCCCTGGCTATACCCGGCAGCTTTGGCAGACGCAGGACGGTCTTCCCGAAGGAATCGTCCAGGCCCTCGCGCAAACTGCGGACGGTTATCTCTGGGTGGGCACCACCGGAGGGCTGCTTCGCTTCGATGGCGCGCGGTTTACGCTCTTCGCCCAGGCCAACACACCGGCGTTCCATGCGGACAGTGTCTTTTGCCTTGCGCGATCACACGATAATGCGCTCTGGATCGGAACGGAAGGGGGAGGGCTGATCCGTTATCGCGATGGGGCGTTTCGCTCCTTCTCGCACGCCGATGGCCTGACCGACGATTTCATTCGCACCGTATTCGAAGACAGCCAGGGCCGCATTTGGGTTGGGACCGACGGCGGTCTCTTCCGGGTGCGGGGAGATTCCGTGATCTCCGTTCGCTACCCGGAGATGGGCGCGGAGCCTGTGGCTGTTCATGCCATTGCCGAGGATCGTCAAGGATCGATTTGGGTCGGTGGCTCGAAGCTCTTCAGACTGATGGGAGACGGGGCGGTCGAGTATCCCCTTCAGGGAGTACCGGAACAGCTTGCCATCAAGTCTCTCTTGCCGCAGCAGGACGGAACGGTTCTGGTTGGCACCGTGTCGGGATTAATGCGCCTCCGGATCGGCTCAGGGCACGCAAGCGCGGCCTGGAGCAGGGTGAATGGAGTTGCCGGAACGGTGCGTGTCTTGCGCAAAATGAAGGAAGGCTCCGTCTGGATTGGAACCGTTGGCCACGGTGTTTTTGTCCTCGACAATGGATCGCTCAAGAAATACGCAGCGCCGGACGTGCTCCCCAGTAATATCGTTCTTGCTATCGACGAGGACACGGAAAGCAATATCTGGCTCGGCATGCAAACCGGGATGCTGCGGCTGAGCAGGACGGAAGTGACAGCCGTCAAAATTCCCGGCGTGGCCGATTCCGATTTTGGAAGCATTTCTCGCGACCGTCGCGGCGATCTCTGGATTGCATCGTCGCATCTCTACCGGTCGCATGACGGAAAGCTGTCGGAATATCGCGTGCCGGGCGCGCAGGATGTGAAAATTCGCAATGTCCTCGAAGACGATAGCGGCGCGCTTTGGATGGGAACCGAGGGGCAGGGGATTTACAAGATCCGCGGACGCAGCATTGTCCACTATACAAAGCAGCACGATGGGTTGGCCAACAACTTTGTTCGGGCCATGCTCCAGGCGCACGACCAAACCATCTGGGTCGCCACCGACGGGGGCATCAACCATTGGGTCAATCAAAAGTGGCAAACTTATTTGCAGAGAAATGGCCTGGCCTATTTCAGCACGCGCACGCTGCTTGAGAGCGCCGACGGAGATATCTGGATTGGAACCGACGGCGGACTAAGTCATTGGCACAACGGGGCGTTTCTTGAGGATGGAATCACCCGCGTACTTCGTCAGGAGAGGGTCTGGTCGATCTATCAGGATTCGGAAGGCGGCTTTTGGTTTGGCACGCGCGGAGACGGTCTTTATCGCTGGCATGCCGGGAAGATGGCCCATTACACCACGACTCATGGATTGGCCTCGAACAGTGTCTATTCGATTCTTGAGGACGCGTCCGGACGAGTCTGGATGAGCGGTCCCAATGCGGTAACTATGGTTACCCGGAAGGACATCGACCTGGCGGGAGACAGCCCCGCATTCCATCCGCGCTTCCAGCTTTATGGAATTTCAGAAGGCCTGCCGACAACCCAGATGTACGGCGGAATTCAGCCGGCAGGCGCGCTTGCCGCCAACGGCGATATCTGGTTTCCGAGTGCCGCGGGGCCAATCCGAATCCATCCGGACGGCCCGGCCGCCAGTAAAGCCCCCACCGTGGTCCTGGATGAACTCAGCATCGATGGCCGCGGTGTGACCTTGGGCAATTCTCTCGACCTGGGAACCGGCGGATCGCGCCTGGACTTTCACTTCCGCGCCATCCAACTTAGCGCGCACGATCGAGTCCGATACCGCTATAGACTCGACGGCTTCGATCCGGGTTGGAATCTCACCACGCAGGGTGTGGCCTCCTACACGAATCTCCCGCCAGGCAAGTACCGGTTTCGCGTCGAGGCCTTCGATGTGAACGATCCAGAACTCAGCACCCAGGCATGGTCGGACCTTCGCCGCCGTCCTCATTTCTATCAAACCGTGTGGTTTGCGTTGCTCTGCCTGGCGTTTTGCGGAGGCGCCGCATGGTCGCTGCATTGGCGAAAGACCCGCCGCATGCAGGAAAAGTTTGACGCCGTGATCGGAGAGCGAAGCCGCGTCGCAGGTGAAATACACGACACTTTGATTCAAGGATGCACCAGCGTCTCCAGTCTTCTTGAAGCGTATCGCAGCCTGGAAGACCAGGGCGTGGAGCACGATAATCAGTTGCTCCACGCGGCATCCCTTCAGGTGAGATCCACGATCGATGAAGCCCGGCAGGCGATTTGGGGATTGCGAACCGGAGCGGTCGCTGTCAAGGACTTTGCCGCCGATCTGACAGAAATCGCCAAGCAGGTCGACAGGGAATTTCAGCTTCCCATCCGCTGCAAGATCAAAGGGCGATCCATGCCGGTTGGCCGCAATGTTGCGCACGAGCTGATGATGGTTACGCGCGAGGCGCTCTACAATGCCGCGCGCCACGGAAACCCGCAAAGCGTGGAACTGCTGGTGCAATTCGATCCGTCTGCACTCGAGATCAGCATCCGCGACGACGGGGCCGGCTTCGAAGTGTCGCAGGCAGCCGGCACCGTGGATCGGCATTACGGGTTGGCTGTCATGCAAGAACGCATCGAACGGCTGGGTGGAAAATTTGCCATCGAAACGTCGGCTGGCCAGGGAGCGCGATTGACAATCACAATGAAAAAGGCGAGATTATTCGTATCATGATCCAGCCATCCTCTGGGCCCTCTGAGAAAATAACCGTTCTCATTGTGGACGACCATCCGCTTATGCGGGTTGGTATTGCCGCTATTATCAATGCGCAGCCGGAGATGCAAGTCATCGGCCAGGCATCCAGAAGCGATGAAGCAATCACGCTCTTCGCCCAGCATCGTCCTGACGTGACCCTGATGGATTTGCGCTTGCCCGATGGAAGTGGAGCCGAAGCCATCCGGCTGATCCACCAAATGGAACCCCAGGCGCGCATTGTGGTTGTGACGACCTATGAAGGCGATGAAGACATCCATCAGGCGATAGCATCCGGAGCCCAGGGCTACGTCATCAAGGGTATGCCCTATGAACTCCTGGTGAGTGCAATCAAAAAGGTGCATCGGGGAGGGCGATTTCTTCCGCCGCCCGTTGCCAAGGCGTTGGCTGAACGCAATCCCGCACAGAGGCTGACCGCGCGGGAAAAGGAAGTTCTGGCCCTGATGATTGAGGGCAAGACCAACACCGAGATTGCCGACCAGCTTGGGATTACACGAGCGACCGTGAAAGCGCACGTGAGCACAATTCTCTTGCGCCTCGACGTTGCCGATCGCACCCAAGCCGTGGTGGCCGCTTTGCGGCGCGGCGTCGCCCACTTCTAAGTGCTGCTCCACACCGCACTTCTGGCCGCCTCTTCACTCCCTCTCGTGAGACCGGAATTGAGCCCAACGAAAAACACAGGCATATCCGTCCAGAGGCGGATGCCAGCCGTTTTCAGCGGAGCCTATGATTCGTTCCGATCCTCCTTAGAGTTGTGCAATCGCATTTGCGCAGATTGAACTCTGGGAGATCAGATCGATTTGGAGGCTTCAATGAGGAAGTGGAAAGGTCAGATTCGTATGCGGCCGAAAGAATTCAAGAGAAAATGGTCAAAGCGGCAATGGGGCCAGGCCTGCGGAATGTTTTTTGTCTTTGTGGCTCTCACCGCATGGGCGCCGTCCCGGTCGCTTGCACAAGGGCTCTTTGGAACGATTACCGGCTCGGTCTTCGATACCACGGGGGCGATGATTCCAGGCGCCACGGTTACGATTACCAACACCGCGACCAACGTCACCGCGGCGGTGAAGACGAACGGCGAAGGCGAATTCACGGTCACCAGCTTGAACCCTGGGAGCTATCGGGTTGTGGCTGTAGCGCAGGGTTTCAAGCGGGCAGTGGCCAATGATGTCATCCTGCAAGTGGATGCCCGGCAGAAGGTCAACCTTCGCCTGCAACCTGGAGGGAGCACTGAGACGATTGTCGTCACCGCAATTTCTCCTTTGCTGCAGACCGAGCAGTCGTCCGTCAGCCAGAACATCACGGACAGGGAAATCTCCGAATTACCGGTGATAAGCGGCTCGGGGAATGGCTCCGCGGGTCGAAGCATATTCAACCTCATTGGGCTCTCGGGCAGTGTGTCGCAGCAGAAGGGCGAAGGCGGCGACGCCTACGACAACACCCGCATCAATGGCGGTCGGCCGCGCATGGACGACTATCTTCTGGATGGAACCAGTACGGAGCACGTAACCTTTGGCGGGTCAGTGGCCACGCCATCCGTCGATTCCGTTGCGGAAATGAATATCATATCGAATAGCTTTTCAGCCGAATTCGGAAAGGTGAGCGGCGGTGTCATCACGGTCACCACAAAATCCGGCACAAACCAGTATCACGGCTCTGTGTACGAGTATCTTCAAAACGATAAGTTGAACAGCGAAAACTATTTTCAGCCGGTCGGCGTGCCCAAGTATCCGCTCCGTCTGAACGAGTTTGGCGGGACCGTCGGCGGGTTTGTCATCAAGAGCAAGCTTTTCTTTTTCACGGACTACGAGGGATTGGAAGCCTCAGCGACCAATCCGTTACACAATCAACTGGTTCCCGATCCCGCGGCAATCAACGGCGACCTCTCCGGCCTGCTCGAGGGCTCGAAGCCGACGCAGCTTTACGACCCGTCGGGGAACGCCTATCCCAATAACCAGATCCCGGTTAGCCCCATCTCAAAAGCGCTCCTCGCACTTTGGCCCGCGATGAACGGCGGAGAATCGGGCACGGTCGGCGTGGGTTGGTACGATGGAACTACGACCAATGCAACCAGCGTCAATCGTGTCAATCCGCGCGTCGATTGGCACCCAGGGAACAATGACCATCTGTTTGGAGTGGTCCATTATCAACATGAAATGTACGGCAACGAAAGCAGTCTGCCTGACAGCTACTCTTACACGACCAACCCAGACGTCAGCATTACCGCCGGCTGGACCCACCTTTTCAACATTAACAAGCTGAATGATTTTCACTATGGGTACACCCATCGCTGGCCAATCCGGACGCCCCACGGCTATGGAACGGTCGACGATAGCTCCTTTGGCCTGACTGGCATCCCAGCCTGCAACCTAACGGCATCGAATGGCAAGTGCGGAGCCCCCGAGTTGAGCGTGGGAAGCTGGGCAGGAGTTGGCAGTGGCGGAATGTTGATCGAACCTGCCGGGCAATACGAATTTCTCGATGCTCTCACGATCATGCACAAGACGCATACCATCAAAATCGGCGCCGAGGTGCGCAGGGCCTCGCTGAACAATATTCAGCCCCAGGCTCCCGAAGGAAAGTTCGCCTTCGACGCTAAAGCCGGCACAAAAAATGCGATTGCAAACTTCCTGATTGGCTATATGGACACGAGCTCGATTAATGAGCAATCGGAGTATACTCTGTCGAGAACCTGGGCGGATGCGTTGTTCATTCAGGATGACTATCGAGTCACTCCCAAATTCACCCTCAATCTCGGCATGCGCTGGCAATACGATCCTTCATGGCACGAGCAGAACCGTCAATTGGCCAGCTTCGATCCATATAACCTGACATGGACGCAGATGGGACTCAACGGCGCTCCCCAGGGATCCATCGATACGCATTGGGCCGAGTTTGCGCCGCGTGTAGGTTTCGCCTACAACCTGATGCCCAGGACCGTATTTCGCGCCGGATTCGGCATCACCTATCCAGGGGTGTACGGGCATGGCGCCCAGGGAGATGGCAATGCCAGCCCGAACGTCAGCACAGTTACGACGTTCGGCCCCGGAACGTATCTCTCCCAATTGCCCGCCGTGAATGTGCCCAACCCAACAGGGACGTTGGCCTCCTGGCAAGGGTCGTGGTTTTACTACACACCTCGCACGCAGGGAACAAATTACTTTGAACAGTGGAATGTTGTTCTTGAACAACAGCTCACAAAGAACATTGCGCTTACGCTGAGTTATCACGGAAGTCATGGCGCCCATCTCCCGGTCAACAGCTCTTACAACCTTTGTCAGGACTCTCAGCTTGACCTGGCCCAGAATGGGTACAACGCGCAATCCATGGACAGTCCCTATTGCGCGCCTGGAAACTACAACGCGCTGGGCGGCTACTCCTACGCGGATTTGGTCTTCCCCGGCTGGTGGGGTCTCTCCAGCTCCGTCTACCATGCGGGGGAAGCTAAAGTCGAAAAGCGCTTTGCGGACGGCTTGTCGTTCCTGAGCACTGTCACCTGGAGCAAATTGATGGACGACTCTTCCTCCGACTGGGCATCGATTGGCGGAAGCGATATGTATGGTCAGGACTTCTATCATCGAAGCGCAGAACGTTCGGTGAGTGCGGGCGACATTCCGCTCCGTTGGGTTCTCTCCGGAATTTACGAGATACCAGTGGGCCGCGGTCACCGCCATCTGAGTCATGGAGTGCTGGGTGAGACAATCGGGGGCTGGCGGACAACCGGAATCTACTCTCTTTCTTCCGGCGATGCAGTTGGTATGACGGACGGCGGCTGGCTGAATGAGCCGACCAACACCTTTGCCACTCGCCCCAACATCGTTTCAAACCCCATGCCCAAGGGGTTCAAGCGCAGCACAGCGGAGTGGTTTGACACCTCGGCCTTCGATTGGTCGGGTACATGGAATGGCGACTTCTACTCGAACCTCAACGCTCCCAATCTGTTGGATGGGTGGTATCCAAACCCAGCCTACGCCTTTGGTAATTCCGCCCGGTTCAATTCGCACGTGCGCGCCGGCGGAGTGAATAACCTGGATTTCTCATTGCAGAAGGAGATAAGCATCCCGAAGCTGGGAGAGTGGAGCGGCCTGGAGTTACAGGCGGATGGATTCAACGCGTTGAACCATCCGCAGTTCCAACCGCCGGACAGTTATGGCAGTCCCTTGTTCGGCGTGGTGTCCGGCACCAGAAACAACGGCCGTATACTTCAAGTTGGAGCGCATCTGCATTTTTGAGTTAAGAAATAAGGCGCCTCGCCGGGCATTCCCCGGCGAGGCGCTTCCTGTTAGCCATCAAACCTCTTAGGAGCAATAGAGTGAAATCAAAATTACTATTCTTCCTCGTGCTGGCATTCGCGGTGTCAGGCATGGCGCAACAGTCCCCGGTTGGCAGAGACTGGAGGACATGGCCCTTTAGCAGTTCGTCTCCATGGAATACTCCCATTGGCAGTAGCGCGCAATTCCGGGTCGTGCCGGGATGGGACTCGCTGGATGCGGGCTTCAATCCTGGCCAATGGACAGTCTCCGTCGCCATCGCCGCGGCCAGCGATCCACTGGTCGACCTATACATCAACGCATCCCCAACCTTGGGGAACTGGGGGTGGATTTCGTCCGGTTTTCCTAACTGCAATGTGAGCCCCGCTGATGCTGTGCGGCTTATTCAGGTCTCTTCGCAGAAGGTCGTGAATCAGGGAAACGTCTGGTCTACGCTGAACGACAAGGATCAGGGGAACTCATCGTCCTACTTGCCCCGCGACTACCACAAGGCCAAACAGGATTTCCGCACGAAGTTCCGTATGCCTGCCGGCAGTTGTGCCTCGCGCGATACCGACGCGCTGATGACGTTCATTCAACCCGACGGGTGGGCGCTGGAGACCTATGCAACCGTCACGGTGAGTAATGGGCCTGTAATTTCCGGGAACACTGCCAGTTATTATGACGTGAAAGGGGACGGTACAGGCTGGTGGAACGGCCGCCGCGCCAGCATGTTGCCCGCCCTGGGCGGACTCATCCGGAAGGGCGAAATCGCGAACGGTCTTATTCCTCATGCTCTTGCTGCCACTGTTCCTCCAAAGGTGCTCAAGGAGCAGGCGGTTTGGCCCGCATTCACCTTCGATACCAACGACCACTATTTGAATTGCAAAGACTGTCTGCCGATGGGTTCGCTGCTGGCGATTCCGCGGGACGTGAATCTTGAGTCGCTGGGGCTTTCTCCCGCCGGCCTCGTCGTTGCCCGCGCCGCGCGCGACTATGGAGTCTATGTGGTGGATACGGGCGGAGAAGGCGTGACATTTCAGGTAGAATTCAGGAACCCAGACGCCAGAGCCCTGCAATTCCAGGATGCTAAGATTATCGAACGAAACCTGCGGCGTGTGGTCAATAATTCCAAAGCAACTCCTGGCGGAGGCGGAGATCCGATAGCTCCCGTGGCTCCGCCCCTGGCCCAGTGAGATCATTCGATGGCTGGATGGCCATCGCGGGTATTGCCTCAAACCATCGCGGTCAAGGTGAATCCCATGCCTTGACCGCGATGCGTCGAACGGAGTAACTCATGCTGAAGGGTATCACTGCGCGTTCCGCTATTTTCCTCACGCTGTTCGCCTGGGCGAGCGGCGTAGCGCCGTCCATAGCGCAAGTGCCTGAAGCCGTCTATTTGTGGCCTCAGGGGGCGCCTGGCTCCGAGGGCAAGACGGCGTCGGAAACAGTGCGCCTCAGCGATGGCGAACACATTATCTCCAGCATTCATCGTCCGTCGATTCTTCCCTACCTTCCCTTGAAGAACATGGCGACAGGCGCCGCGGTGCTGGTTATTCCCGGCGGCGCACACCGGGAGTTATGGATGGATCATGAAGGATATAGGGTTGCCGCATGGCTCAGTGGGCACGGTGTGGCGGCCTTTGTGCTGAAGTATCGACTGGCGAAAGAGGAGGGTTCTAGTTACACCGTGGAGGGAACCGAACTTGGCGACGTGCAGCGCGCACTTCGGCTGATACGCAGCCGGGCCGTGGAGTGGGGTGTCGACCCCAATCGCCTGGGCGTCATGGGTTTTTCAGCCGGAGGGGAACTGGCCGCGCTGGCGAGCACGCGCTACGACGCGGGCAGTCCCGATGCGGCCGATGTGATTGAGCGCAAATCGTCTCGCCCGGCGTTTCAGGCGCTGCTTTACCCGGCCATTCCGCGTGATATGAGACTATCGAAGGACACACCGCCAGCCTTTCTTGCTTGCGGCGAAGCGGATCGCGAGGATATTGCGTTGGGGGTTCCCGAGTTATACCTGGCGCTCAAGAAAGTTGGTGTTTCCGCCGAACTCCACGTCTACGCGAAGACGGGCCACGGCTTCGGACTGCGCGACAGTAATCATGGCCCCGTTGCCGGCTGGATCGCGCTGTTCGATGAATGGCTTGACGTCCAGGGTTTTCTCCATCGTCCGTAGTCCCGCGGCTGGCAAGGGCCGCGTGAAGTCCCCTGTCCCATATTGTTTGTAAGGGCGCGGCTTCAGCAGCGCTGCTGGAAATGCAAATGGGCAGTTACTCTAAAGGGAGAGGAGATCCCCCGGCTCTGCCGGGGTGGCAGTAGCAGTTTGACATTTACGGGAGTCCATCCAAGAAACTCCAAAGGTGAGCCGACCAAAGCACACGCAAAGGAGAAACTGG
>Ga0181535_10003181_pt1 | contig 19225 bp, 16 predicted proteins | sample PEATcosm2014_Bin_44_FD_119774 | JGI IMG/M metagenome (GOLD analysis project Ga0181535, IMG submission 119774) | Peatland microbial communities from MTU Mesocosm Facility, Houghton, MI, USA - PEATcosm2014_Bin17_30_metaG | ecosystem: Environmental > Terrestrial > Soil > Wetlands > Peat | place... | reverse complement strand
CGAGACGGTCCGGCTCTTTGATGTCGGCGAGCCCTTCGAGCTTCTCCCGCGCATCCTTGTCGAGTTTACGCGCGTCGGCATAAAGACGCGGCTTCGCATCCTTCAAGATCAAGGCGTAAGCGAGCGGCAGCGGCGTATGCGCGACGTCATGGCCGCGAATGTTGAAGACCCAGGCAACCGCATGCGGATCGCTGATGAGCAAAGCATCCTTCGCCGCGAGAGCCGCCGCGGCGCGGGCGAGTTTCCTTTTCGTGTCCTCTCCCGCGAATTTGCGCGCGTGCAGGGTTATTTTACCAAGCGGCGGCGGCGGGCGATCCTTCCAGATCGTGTCGATGGGGTTTGGCTCGATCGCAACAAGCTCCGCCCCCGCGGCTTGCGCCGCCTTGCCAAGGCGCTCGACCTGGCGGGGCGTATGCAGCCAGGGATCGTAGCCGAGCCGCGCTCCGGCGCTCAAATTGGCTTCGAGCCAATCCGCAGGCGCCGTTTCGATAAAAGCCTCGGGTTTAAAGACCGAGAGATCGACTTGATCCTTGACCGCCAGGCTATAGCGGCCATCGACAAAAATCGCGGCGCGCTTTTTGAGCACGATGGCAAGCCCGGCCGAACCGGTAAAACCGGAAAGCCACGCAAGGCGCTCTTCGGAGGGCGAAACATATTCGTTTTGATGCTGATCAGCGCGGGGAACCAAAAATCCGTCAAGGCCGAGGCGCGCGAGTTCGGCGCGCAAGGCCGCGACCCGGCTAGCGCCTTGCGAGGGATCCGCCTGGTCTTCGAAGGACTGATAGAAACTTTCAAACATTTGGCCAGACTAGATCGCTTTTGCGATTTATGAAATCGCAAAACGTATTCGGGAGAAGCGAGGACGAGCTTGTATGCGCGTTTCCTTCGCCGTTTCTACGGCGCCCTGTCAATCGGATGATTGGGCGCCGACTTGGCCGTCCAACGGATTCCAAGATCGCGGATCTCGGCCTCGAGGCATTCGACATGGAGCCGCAGGGCGCGGCCAGCCGAGAATACGAACTCCACATAGCCCGCCGGCGGCTCGGTTTGCTTGAAGCCGATGTCCAGCAGATTGAGAATAAGAGCTTGGTCTTGGTGGTGGTGAAACCCAAGGCAGGAGACCTTGAGAACGCGCCCGAAATGCAAACCCGTCCTTGCCCGCTCGCAGCAAGAAGAACCAATCCTTTTCGTGGCGGCCCCAACCCAATCGAACCTTGCCGCGACCATCGCGAACTGCTTCGAGCGCGGCAAATAGGCCATGTCGCTCACCCGGATCAAGGCATCCTGAAGATTGGCCGCGATCACCTCGAGATCGTCGGCGTCGAAAGCAATCAACCGGGGAAGATCGGGCATTGGTTTTCCTCCCTCTTTGTCTATTTGCCGATCTGATTTCATATTCCTGCCGCACGGGCAACGGCAGCGGGGCCTTTTACCCGAAACGCATTGAAAAACCAGCAGAACGCGGCAGATAGTCAGCAAATTGGAGATTTTTGAGCGCTTTTCAAGCCTATAGTGACCAGCACACGTTAGAAAATGTGCGAGACATGCGTGCCATTAAAACCGGTGTTAGGGAGCAGGCGAGAGGCAGCATCCGCTACAATTTATACGTGTATATTACTGCATTCTCGCGTAAAGTGGCAGCCGGATGAAAGGCAGGCAGGCGCCCGACCAGGCCGTTCAATGCGGCACACCAAATTGCAGCATGGCCAAGGTGCGGCGAGTGAACGGCGTTCAAGATCCAGCCCGTGCATGGCACAGCATGATGGGGAAAACACTGGCCTTGCGCGGGTTATGCCATAAATAAATGGCAAACTCCGGCAAGCTCGCTACATTGGTGTCGAGCGTATGGATCCGGCAAACCGGGCTGCTAACGCCGTAGATCGCCACATTCAGATTGGATCGATGAAGACACCCAAGCCGCCTGCCGGCTCCAGCCGGGTGACCGGCGCACGAGCCCCCGTGCCTGACCCTTTGTCAACGGCGCTGCCGCCGGCCGCGCGGGCCACGAAAAGCCCGCAGCCCTTGGAGCCGCCCGAAAAATTCTTTGAAGGCCGCGTGATAAAAATCCGCGGCGCGCGCGAGCATAATCTGAAAAACGTCGATCTGACGATTCCGCGCGACAAGCTTGTCGTTTTCACCGGCCTCTCGGGCTCCGGCAAATCCTCGCTTGCTTTCGATACGATCTATGCCGAGGGCCAGCGCCGCTATGTCGAATCGCTTTCGGCCTATGCGCGCCAATTCCTCGAAATGATGCAAAAACCCGACGTCGATCAGATCGACGGCCTGTCGCCGGCTATCTCGATCGAGCAGAAAACGACCTCGAAAAATCCGCGTTCGACGGTCGGCACGGTCACCGAAATCTATGATTACATGCGGCTCCTCTTTGCCCGCGTCGGGATTCCCTATTCGCCGGCGACAGGGCTGCCCATCGAGAGCCAGACGGTGAGCCAAATGGTCGATCGCGTGATCGTCCTGCCCCAGCGCACAAGGCTCTATTTGATCGCGCCCGTGATTCGCGGCCGCAAGGGAGAATATCGCAAGGAAATCGCGGATTTCATGAAGCGCGGCTTTCAACGCCTGAAAATCGACGGACAATTTTATGAGATCGCCGATACGCCGGTGCTTGATAAAAAGCTCAAACACGATATCGACGTCGTCGTCGACCGGATCGCGGTGCGGCCCGACATCGAGGCGCGATTGTCGGAAAGTTTCGAGACCGCGCTGGAGCTCGCCGACGGCATAGCGATCATGGAATACGCCGACGAGACGGAAGCGGACGGTTCGCCGAAGCGAATTGTCTTTTCGTCGAAATTCGCCTGTCCTGTCTCCGGCTTCACGATCCCGGAAATCGAACCGCGCCTCTTCTCCTTCAACAATCCTTTCGGCGCCTGCCCGCATTGCGGCGGCCTCGGCGTCGAGCAGACCGTCGACCCCGAACTGATCGTCCCCGATCCAAAGCTCACTTTGCGCAAAGGGGCGATTGCACCGTGGGCGCGCTCGAGCTCGCCTTACTATCTGCAAACCCTCGAAGCGCTCGCCAGGCATTTCAAGTTCCGCCTCGATACGCGCTTCGAGACGCTGCCACAGAAGGTCCGCGATGTGATCCTCTATGGCTCGGGCGAGGAGGATGTGCGCTTTTCTTATGAGGACGGCTTGCGCTCTTACGATGTCGTGAAGCCCTTCGAAGGCGTCATCTCCAATCTTGAGCGGCGTTATCGCGAGACCGAAAGCGAATGGGCGCGCGAGGATATCGCCCGCTACATGCGGGCGACCCCCTGCGCCGTCTGCGAAGGCACGAGGCTGCGTCCCGAGGCGCTCGCGGTCAAAATCGATGGCTGCCATATCAGTCAATTGACGGCGCTTTCGGTGCGCGCCGCGCAACAATGGTTTGCCGCCGTGCCCGGCAAGCTCGATCCGAAACGCGCCGAGATCGCTAAGCGCATCTTAAAGGAAATTTCCGAAAGGCTGTCGTTTCTTGTCGATGTGGGGCTTGGCTATCTGACGCTTGCCCGCGCCTCGGGCACGCTGTCGGGCGGCGAGAGCCAGCGGATCAGACTCGCCTCGCAGATCGGATCGGGCCTGACCGGCGTCCTCTATGTGCTCGACGAGCCGTCGATCGGTCTGCATCAGCGCGACAATGCGCGGCTGCTCGATACTTTGCGGCGTTTGCGCGATCTCGGCAATACGGTGATTGTCGTCGAACATGACGAGGACGCGATCCTTGCCGCCGATTATGTTGTCGATGTTGGCCCCGGCGCTGGCATTCACGGCGGCGAAATCGTCGCGCATGGCACTGCCGCCGAGATCATGGCGGACAAGAATTCGCTGACTGGCCAATATCTGACCGGCGTGCGGGAGGTCATGATTCCAGGCCAGCGGCGGAAGCCTGATCCCGGACGTAAACTCGAAGTCGTCAACGCCCATGGCAACAATCTCAAAAATATCTCGGCTTCGATCCCGCTCGGGCTTTTCACCGGCATCACCGGAGTCTCCGGCGGCGGCAAATCGACGCTGACCATCGACACGCTCTATAAAGCGGCCGCGCGGCGGCTCAATGGCGCGCTCGAACATCCGGCGCCGCATACGAGGGTCGACGGGCTCGAACATCTCGACAAGGTGATCGATATCGACCAATCGCCGATCGGCCGCACGCCGCGCTCGAATCCGGCGACCTACACTGGCGCCTTCACGCCGATCCGCGAGTGGTTCGCGGGTTTGCCTGAGGCCAAGGCGCGCGGCTATCAGCCGGGGCGGTTCTCCTTCAACGTCAAGGGGGGGCGCTGCGAAGCCTGCCAGGGCGACGGCGTCATCAAGATCGAAATGCACTTCTTGCCCGACGTCTATGTCACCTGCGACGTCTGCAAGGGTAAACGCTACGGCCGTGAAACTTTGGAGGTGAAATATCGCGGCAAATCGATCGCCGACGTGCTCGGCATGACGGTCGAGGAAGCCGCAATCCTCTTCAAGGCGGTGCCTTCGATCCGCGAAAAAATGGAGACCCTCGCCCGCGTCGGCCTCGGCTATGTCAAGGTCGGCCAGCAAGCCAATACGCTGTCCGGCGGCGAGGCCCAGCGGGTCAAGCTCGCCAAGGAGCTTTCCAAGCGGTCGACGGGCCGCACCCTCTATATCCTCGACGAGCCGACCACCGGCCTGCATTTCCACGATGTCGCCAAGCTCCTCGAAGTGCTGCATGAACTTGTCGATCAGGGCAATACGGTGATCGTGATCGAGCACAATCTCGAAGTCATTAAGACGGCCGATTGGATCATCGATCTCGGTCCCGAAGGCGGCGACGGCGGTGGCGAGATCGTGGCGGCGGGTCCGCCCGAGGAGATCGTGAAGGCCAAGGGAAGCTTCACCGGACTCTATTTGAAGGAAGCGCTTGATCGGCGTCCGCCGAAAAAACAGGCCGCCGAGTAAGCAGGCCAACCGGAGCAAGCCTCGGGCAAGCTTGGCAAGATAACTTAAGCTTAAAGTAAAGCGTTTCTCCTTCACACCCGGCGGAACCAAGGCGCGCTCGACGAGCCAGGGAGCGCGCGCCTGCAACGCGCTGACTTTTGGAAAGGATCGTGGGAGGGAACAAAGCGATAGAGGCTTAAGCGTGACAGCTTAGGGCGTTCTGGACGAAAGGGACGAACATTCGAAAGACATGCAATAAACGCATAGCAGCTTCCTAAATTCGAGACTTGCATGTGAAATATAATCGGTTATATTGCAATGCAGCAAATGAGTACAAGCCGGGGCCAGGGTTCCGGCGGTTGTAGCCAAAGCGTGCGAAGCTGATTTTCCGGCGTTCATGTCGGGTTAATTGTGGATCGCGCGTTATACCAATCGTGCGACGGATGCTGTCATTCGCAGCAGTCGAAGTTCGGTCATAGGAAAACCCAGATTAGGGTTTTTGGTGAGTTGGAATGTTAGAGTTTGCGCCTCGAAGTCACTAAGCCTCGTAGTTATTCGTACCGGTTACAAGTTAGGCCTCTGTTACGGCTAAAGCTCGGTAAAGGTCTTGAATTCGGATGTGCCGGTGGGGCTCTGGCCGCACCTAAGCCCCCTCACCGGCCAGAAGCGCCCGCCGATCCTCCCCGGCGGGCGCTTTCTTTTTGTGGGGCGCTCAACCTTTGAACCCGGTCTCCATCGACGGCTCGGCAGTCTTACATAGCGGCATCTCTGCCGCCGAACGCATTGGCCTCGCCTTTCAAGGATTAGCTGCTTTTCAGCGCTGCTGGACGATCAGCCGCTATGAGATGGTCATTTGTATAGTGCAGACACTTTGAACGTTTTGTGTTAAAAAGCCATAGATACAATTTTGGATAGCGTTGGGCTTAGGCGCGTCGCGCTAGGAGGTTGTCGAGGCCGGATTGATGGCTCCGCCTCAAATATTCTTGAAAATCAAAGGTGTAAGTTTGCAAGGGAGAGCATTCGCATTGATTGACAGGGATTCCAACCGTTAGATTTTCACCACCGCATCACTGATCTATTAAGGGGGGCGTATGCTAGACGGTCACTTCGCTAACCTTGGCATGGTCTTCGGTAAGTTTGGAATGTTCGGCATAACCTGGCTCACATTCCTGTTTGCGGCCCTGCTCTTCTATGTTTCTTATTGCCGGCTAACGAAGAACCAATTTTCTTTGCTTGGTCTATTAAAATACTCGTTTCCTCTTTCTAAGTGGAAGTCACCGTCGTCGAGAATAGATATCTTTATGTATATAGTATCGAAATTTATAGGGGGAGTATTCACTGTCGTAAACTTCTCGGTCAGTGTGATCGTAGCCAAATTGATCTCACATCTCATTGGCGTCGCGTTTCCAGGCCACGCGGTTATTGAACTGAATGTAATAACAATTATTATATGGTCTGTCGTGTTCTTTATTATCGTTGATTTCTCTAATTATCTTACACATTATCTTCAGCATGTTGTCCCGGTTCTCTGGGAGTTACACAAGGTGCATCATACGGCGACATTCTTGACGCCGTTAACAACCAAGCGAATGCACCCCCTCGGTGACCAATTCGACAACTTTGTCGCTGCGCTTTTGGTAGGGGTGCCACTTGGTGTCTGCCAATCGCTTAACGGACTGAGCGTGGTGGAAATGCTCCTAATGCTCGCCAATGCCAATATGATCGGGACTATCATTGTCCTCGATCCGCTGCGCCATTCGCATTTTCCCGTAGGCTTTGGACCGCTCGACAAGATCCTTATTAGTCCGCATATGCATCAATTGCATCATAGCTATAAGCCGGAGCATTGGGATAAAAATTTCGGAAATAAACTTTCGGTTTGGGATTGGTGGTTTGCCACCGTGGTGCGCCCGCGTAAGGGTGAAGAATTCCCCTTGGGTCTCGGGAAGGCTGAAGAGGAAGAATATCACACGATTCTAGGTGTTTACTTGCTTCCTCTCATCAAGATTATGAGACTTTTGCGGGGAACGCCTGCCTCCGGCGATAGGTACAAAGGGGAAATCCTGAACACGCCGTTTTTAGAGCGTGTTTTCGGGCGCAAACCGCCGCACATACCCACGCAGCCATTTCAAAACTGACTGATTTTCGTGAGCTTGCCGGAGCGAACCGGTGCTACTTCTCCGCCCCCCATCGGCTCAGGAGGAGTGCGACGGCTCCTGGCCGCCGCCAAGGGTCAGTTGAACGACTTCCGGCGGCCGCATGAAACGCATGGGTAGCATCGACGTGCCAAGGCCTGCGGAAATAATCAGATGGCGGCCTCTTTCCACGATATGCCCATAGACCAGATCGGAGCCAAAGTGGGTACGCATGAAATCCTTGGTGATGATGGGCAGGTTCACCTGGCCGCCGTGCGTATGGCCGCAAAGGGTAAGGGAAACGCGGTCTGGAACACGCCTGAAAATTGCGGGTTCGTGCGCCAAAAGGATAACAGGCGCCTCGTCATTGATCTGCGCCAGGGTCCCGCCAAGATCGTCGAGGCCCCTAAAGCGCCGCGGACCCGTTCGTGCGGCGATTTGATCGGCAAGACCCGCAACCCAGAAGGGCTGGCCGTTCTTCGTTACGCGGAAGGCATCGTTTTCGAGAACTTCGATACCAGCGGAACGCAAGGCATTGCGGACGCCCTCGGCACCATCGGCTGGCATGCTAGGCAGAGCGCCGTGCCACCAATCATGGTTGCCGAGAACCGCGTAGACGCCAAGCGGCGCCTTTAGAACGGAAAGCGCCTCGCCCCATGCCTCCGGCAAGACCGGCCCGCTGACAAAGCGGTGGCCGCCAGAAAAATCCCCGAGCAGAAAAACGATATCTGGCGAAAGATCATTCGTTAAATTTGCGATCCCGCGCACGCGGCTGGCCGGCATCCAAGGTTCGCAGGCATGAATGTCCGCCAGTACGGCGGCTTTGACGGTCAATCCGCCGGGCCAGCCTGGCGGCGTAAGGCGATAAGACGTCACATTGAGACGTAGAGCCGGTTCAAATGCAAAGGCATAGGAGCCAAGTCCGGCCGTCATCCAAACGAATCCGCCAGCGCCCTGCAAAAAAAGCCGTCGGCTTATGCTGGTCATACACAACCTATACCGCAAAGCAGCAAGACCATCAATCCTTAGACTGATGGCCCTCGCGCCGGGCAGGTTGCGTCAGGCCGCCTCGTCATCCCGAAGGACCGCAGGGATGTCCTTGCGGCTTGGCGCCGGCTTTTGCGGCTTGCGGGCCGTTGCCTCAAGTGCCGCGGCGACGGCGGAAATCCCAATTTCGCGATAGAGCCGCGAAATCAGGTCGCGGGCTCCATTCGGGGCGGCAGTTGGTTGTGCAATTTTCTGATTGGAAGTCATTTCCATAATCCAAACGGTGAGGGGCCAAACTGAAGAGCCGGTGTCAGCTTGCAGGAAGCTTTCAAAGCGATCATGTGGGGAGGAAGTTAATGCCGTGTAACCCCGATGACGTTGTTTTGAGAATTCGAACGCTCATACCGTCACGCTAGAGCAAATTTTTGGAAAGCAGCAGCAGCTTCCATCTGTTCATAATCACGCTAACTAGCCTGGCTTGCATGAAGCATTTGCTGCAAGCGCGAATTGTTCCGTCGTTAACGCCGCCACCGCTCGCTCAAGGCGAAGCCATCGGCGGCGCCTTGAAACCAGAGCCCAGAGCTTCGAGCATCGCGGCGCAGGCAATGGCCGTGCGATCCTCGAGGCTCGCGGCAATGATCTGCACGCCGCGCGGCAGGCCGTCCTCGCCAAGCATCACCGGAGCGACCACAGCCGGCAGCCCAGCGCCAGTGGCGAGACAGGCCCAAGGCATCAGGTCAAAATATGGCCTTTGTATGCCATTGACCTCGATGAAACGCGCATGCGGGTCAGCCCTGTGATCATGCCGGATTGGGCCCGCGGGAGCGGGCGGACAAAGCACGATGTCGAAGTCAACGAAAAACCGCGCCCACGCCTGATGCAGACGCTGACGCCGCGCTTGTATGTCGATAAAATCTGGTGCCGCGAGGCGCATGCCGCGCGCTTGCAGAGCGCGATGGGAGAGATCGCCAGGTAAAAAATCATGTTCTTTGGCGGCGAGCCGCTCACGTATTTTTTCAGGCAGGCCGACGCCGATCAGCGCATGGACGAGGACCGCGGCAACCTCCCAGCCTTCCTCGAATGAAATGGCGGGGCGTGCGGCGGGCTCGACGATCGCTCCGGCCTTTTCAAGCATGAACGCGGCTTCGCGGACCGCTTCCGCCACCGTTGCGTCGACCGGAGCCAGTGGCTCATCAAGCCAGAGCGCGACGCGCAACCCCTTGGGCGAAGTTTTCCGTGCCGGGGGCAATCGTTGCGCCGGCATCGCGGGATCGCGCGGGCCCGCCAAGACGTCAAGAGCAAGGGCCAGATCAGCCGCCGAGCGAGCAAGCGGGCCAGCGACGAGGAGTTCTGGATTGCGCTCGAGACGCATATCAGGCATCGGCGGGATATGGCCGTAAGTCGCGACGATGTTCCACGTCGTTTTCAGGCCAAAAACACCGCAGCAATGCGCGGGCCAGCAGATCGAACCCGCGAGGTCCGAGCCAAGTTCGAGGGCGCTCATACCCGTGGCAATTGCGGTCGCGGCGCCGCCCGAGGAGCCCCCAGGGGAAAAATCAAGATTCCAAGGATTGTTGGTCGTCTTGTAGATGCTGTTATAGGTCTGGAAGTCGCCGGCCAGAAGGGGAACGTTGGTCTTGCCGAGGACAATCGCTCCGGCGCGGCGCATGCGGGCGACCGCGCTTGCATCCTCCTTCGGGATATAATTTTGCAGCACGGGGGCGCCCGCCGCCGTCACCAGTCCGGCAACCTCGAAACAATCCTTGATCGTCACCGGCAAGCCTTCGAGCGGGCGGGCCTCACAACGCGCAAGACGTTCATCGGAGTCCGCGGCGGCGCGCCAGGCCGATGCGGCATTCATTTGCACGATGGCGTTCAGGGCCGGATTGAGGCGCTCAATCTTGGCCAAGGTGGCGCCAAGGAGCTCCCGCGCGGAAAATTCGCGCCGCAGCAGCGCCTGGCGGAGGTTCGAAGCGGAGACGAGCAAATCTGGCATGGCTTCATTCACTCAAGTGACACACCTGCGTTCCTGCCGATTGGAACAAAGCCCTTTGTGATTCACGCAGCGCTATTGGCGTCCGGATAGGTCATTGGCAAAGGGTTGAAGCCTGGCGGGCTCTCGTTGTCGATGCCTTGCCGCCGGTCCCCGGTCGTGATCCCCAGAGCGGCGCACCCTTAAAACAGGCAAAGCTGTAGCAACTCTCCCCATTGACGATGCTTGGATGGCACGCCCATGTGATGATGCGCCGGAGACACCACATATTTGACAGGGACAATCCTTTTTTCACAAGAGGCACTTGGAAAAGCTATAGGGTGAAATACCGATGCCGAAAACCTTGCCGATCGATGTGGACGATGTCTTTTTGGTCATCGACGTCCAGAACGATTTCTGTGCCGGCGGCCTTCTTCCTGTGCCCTATGGCGACGACGTCGTACCACCAATCAACCGGCTGGCGAGCCGTTTCGCACATGTCGTTCTGACCCAGGACTGGCATCCGCGCGGGCATCACTCCTTCGCCTCGTCGCACCCGGGCCGCAAGCCCTATGAGACGCTTCAAGCGCATTATGGGGCGCAAACTCTTTGGCCAGACCATTGTATCCAGGAGACGCATGGCGCGCAGTGGCACGCGGATCTGCACATTCCACATGCCGAACTCGTTTTGCGCAAGGGGTTCCGCCTGAACATCGACTCCTATTCGGCTTTTTTCGAGAACGACCGCAAGACGCCGACTGGGCTTGCCGGCTATCTCGTTGAGCGCGGCTTCACCCGTGTGTTCCTGGCAGGGCTCGCTTTCGACTATTGCGTGCGCTATTCAGCCGAGGATGCTCAACGCCAAGGGTTTACGGCCGTGATTATCGAGGACGCCTGCCGCGCGATCGGTCTCGCGGACTCGATAGAGCTCGCCCGCCGGAGTTTTGCTGAACGCGGCATCGATAGAATTAAAACGGAATCTATCTTTTAGCGCCATCCAGTGGAAAACGTCCTAAATCCAGCCTTTCAACTCACGGGCAATCAATTCGTAAACGAGCATCATGCCGAGTTCGCTATCGTTGAGGCAAGGAATGACGGCAAAATTCTCGCCGCCATTTTGGAGGAAAATCTCGCGGGTTTCGACAGCGATCTCGTAAAGCGTTTCGAGGCAATCGGCGGAAAAACCCGGCGCGACAACAACCAAGTTCTTAATCCCCTGGGACGCGAGGCTCTTCACCTTCGCCACCGTATAGGGTTGCAACCATTCCTGCGAACCGAAACGCGATTGGAAGCTAATCGGACAAGTGTTGCCGTCTAGCCTGAGCTCCTCGCACAAGAGCCTCCACGTCTCGAGGCATTGATCGTTATAAGGATCGCCCTTGGCGACCGCCGACTTCGGCAAGCCATGAAAGGAAACCAGGATCACATCGGGAACGAAACCGAGACGTGACACGCCGGCACGCACGGATGTCGCCAAAATGTCGATATAGGTCCGGTCATCGAAATAGGGCGGCACAAACCGCACCGACGGTTGCCATCGCATCGCTTTTAAAGTCTCGAATGTTTTGTCATAAGCGCTTGCGGATGTCGCGGCCGCATATTGCGGATAAAGCGGAAAAATCAGGATTCTCGTGCATCCATTCTCTTTCAAGCTCACGATGCCTTGGGTGATATCCGGTTTGCGATAGCGCATGGCCCAAGCGATGAAAAATCTGCCGCCGGCCGCTTGCTGCGCTTTGGGATCGAGCCCGCCAGCTTTGATCCAGGCCGCGAGCTTTTCTGCTTGGGACCGGGTGATCGCCTTCAGCGGACCCTCATTGCTCTCCTTGTTCCAAATCGCGGCATATTGCTTGGCGATCCGGCCGGGGCGCAAGACGAGAATGATGAAATGCAGAATTGGCCACCAAAACAACCGCGGCGTCTCGATCACGCGTGGATCGGACAGAAACTCCTTGAGAAAACGGCGCACCTGCCAGAAACGGGGGGCGTCCGGTGTGCCAAGATTGACAAGGAGAATACCAATCTTTCCCGGTTGAACCTGTCTTTCAATGTTCGCTAGGAGATTGGTTGCCATCTGTCGTTGCCTGCTTCTTGAGATGAACCTTTGCGGTATCAGCTTTAGGGGAGCTTGTCCAAAAACGGAACCGTGAAGCCCTGCCTCATTTCATATTTCCACATATTGTATCCGTGCGGTTCTTTCGGTTCCGACGACAAGTTTCAGAATTTAGATTCAATGACATAGCCGAATGACAATTCTACAAACGAGCCCCCGCTGCGGACATTTGATCGCGCAAGGTTCGTACGCGTTAGAGATCGCGGAGTGCGCGGCCCGAACGTCAATATAAATTGGCCGTAAGAAAAAATTCCGCCGCGGCCACTCCCTTAGGCGGATGGTTTGTCACGCAGGCGGACGATGACGTCCACACCGGCAATAGACTTACCCGCCGGGGGCCGCGGCAACCTTTCATAATCGACGGCGACCCTCGGTATATCGATGAGGATATTGGTGCCTTCGACAAGAAAATGATGGTGATCCGAGATATTCGTGTCAAAATAGGTTCTCGATCCATCGATCGAGATCTCGCGCAATAAGCCCGCTTGGGTGAATTGATTGAGGCTGTTGTAGATCGTCGCGAGCGAGATCGAAACACGGGACGCCTGCGCCTCCTCCTGCAGGTTCTCGGCAGTCAGATGCCGGTCGCCCTTTGCGAATAAAAGCCAGCCGAGCGCTATTCTCTGCCGCGTGGGCCGCAGCCCGGCGGTGGAAAGTTTCACGCGAACGTCATGAAACGGACAGCCCGCCAAATTGCCAAGTGGCGCCGCCATCCGGATCGTAGCACCGCGTTGTGGCTTCGGCACCATTGGCGGACTCTTGTGGGAGACCATGTTTCAGCGACCTCTCCGGTTCGTCCTGCAATATAACGGAAGGCAATCCTGCAAAATATAGAGAACTGGCGCCTCATGGGCAACCATGACAAGGAATTTCGCGCGGCATTCCACGGATCTTGATTACAGCGGCTAGCCTCTGTAGTTTAAAAATATAAAAGGCTTCTATCAAAATGTGATAATCCATGTTTCATGGATTATTTGCTGGATAGGCATTTATACATAGCATTAACGGCTTTTGTATTGATATTTAATTAAGTATAAACATGACTATTAGGTATTTAACTGTGAAAGATTGACTCGTACAAAAAAATTCGCCCGTATTTATACTCTGATACACTTCAGCCCATTGAATGTCAGCGTCTTCGTTTGATCACGCGCCTCCACACTTGCCTAAACTCCTTTAACCATAGAGGCCGTTTCGAACCGGGTTGCGTGGCTGAAGACCTCATGATTCCAAGGTGATCGCTGATTGCCGCTTTGGCGCTGTCAAGTGGACCCCGGCACGCGCCAGAAGTATAGCCGCAACGCGGCACGTTACCAGAGCACCATCACCGGCAAGGAATGGCGGGCGATCGAACCGCTTCTCTGGGGCCTTCACCGGATGGTTGCGAGAGGGCGGCCGCGCGGCTGGCCGTTGCGCGAGAGCGCTGACGCGATCTTCCATGGGATGCGTTCTGGCCGCCCCTGGCGGCTCATTCCCGCCGGCTTGCCGCCATAGAGCACGCTCCATCGCTGGTTCGCGGCCAGGCGCGACGCCTGCCTCTTCGAGAGGTTCAATGAAACGCTTGTCATGGACAGCGCTTGGCTGGCTTGCCCTGAAAGATCCCTATCAACGACCCTTTGCCGGTCAACGAATCACCAAATTACCAGATCAGCGGGTACAGCGAATCCAATCAAATTTCATGACTCAGTAGAATTAAGCGGCGCGGCACAATTCTTGGACTCTGCGATGCGCCGAAAGATTGAATGGGCCAGCGGCCGTCACAAGGCCTCTCGCCTCTTTCAACGCCTCATCTTCGAGTTCTAACCCAAGAAAGCGCGCCTCATCGACGGGGCCGGGAAGCGACAGGCCAAGCGTATTCCGCCGGGTAAACCCGAATGGCTCATAATAGGGCGCATCGCCGAGGAGAAGAACGGCTCTGTGCCCCGCGGCCTTGGCGCGGAACAAAGCTTCCCCCATGAGCCGGCGGCCAAGCCCCCGCGAACGATAGGCCTTGGCGACCGCCAGCGGGCCAAGGAGTAGGGCTGGAACCGCGCCAGCGAGAATATGCCACAGCCTCAAGGTGCCAATGAGGTCGTCTGCGTCCTTGGCCGCGAGCGCAAGACCTTGCCCAGGGAAGCGGCCTTCGCGAAGACGTTCGGCCGTCTTGTCGAAACGGGCGGCTCCGAAAGCCGCATCGAGCAAATGTTCACGCGCCTCGTCATCGGCTGACAATTCTTCAGCGATAAAAAGGTTCTTTACGCCACACACTTCGGGAAAAGCTGGAGCGTGTACAACTTCGTTCGAGATCAAAATCATCTAAGCCTCCGTCGGCCAATATCGAGCGTGCATGTAACGGCCCTCGCACTGCGCTAGAACTCCGATCATTGAGCCTGGCCAGCCGTCAGCGGCAGGGATTTGGGGGTGTCGCGGAGGAGATTGTCTCCGCCGCGGAACGATTCAGCCGGGCGCGCCGTCGATCGCACTCATGCCGGCGCGCTGAAACCAGGATTCGCCAAGCACGATTCCATCCTCGGGACTCTCAGTTCCGAGCCGGAGACCTTTGTCCCTAGGGTTCGCGCCAACCCACGGGCTGTCACGTTTCATCGTCTTGAAACTCGCCGGTTTCGCACGCAGCCGTGCGATAGCGCCAAGCCGCCTTGTCCATGCGACAAGTTTTGCGCACGAGAGATTCACAATGTCAGCCTTTGACAATTTGCCGTGCGATGATGAGCGCGACGGCAAGCCCGAACAGTACGAACGTGCGCACCGTGACCCATGTTGCAGTCATAGCGATGGTGTTAGCCTTCGAGCGCATCGGTCTTGCTCCTCGTTTTCACGCGACGGGTTAGATTAATCTTACGAGCAGGCCTCGTGCGCCATGACTCGACGGCCACATGAACAAACTCTGTATCAGTAAGGTAAACTGATCCGCATAATGCGCGGAGCGCGGTTGTTTTCATGTTGAACTTGCACATCTGATCCTCTCCTTCCGGCTTGAAAGCTCGCATTCAAGCCCCCTACTCTCGTTGGTCGCGCAAGCAGGGAGAAAGGTTCATGCGCGGCGCTCTTTTTTTTGTGATGGACTCGCGGCGGACTCTGTCGCGCAATACATAGGCCCCCGGCGCAATGGCCCGGCAATGGCTGTCAATCAAAACGCTATTTGGTGTATTGGGCGTTCAGCAATATGCCGCAGGCCAGCCTGAAAAGGCTGCGCTATCCGCGCATCCTATCGCGCGATAGCTTTGCCGGGGGAGCAACGACTCGGCTCGCAAAAAGCGGCGGCTTGATCAAGATATGGCCGCCGGATCGAACCAGATTAGCCGTTCACTTGATGCCGGCTATGCTACTGATGCGGCACAACCTCGCACTCCATGTCAATCACGGGGTTATTATGCGCTAAATCCTCATCAAGGCGTCATCGAGGCTCGTCGCTGAATAACGATATCTCAGCTCTGCCACAGTTCCCTGTTCGACGATGCGGCCATACCGCATGACCACGACGAGATCACAAAGTCTTTCGATCTCCGCCATATTATGCGATGTCAGTAGGATCGTTGTGCCAAGCCGGCGCCGATGGGTTTCAAGCCGATGATGGACCCACGCGGAGCGATCGGGATCGAGTGAAGCCGTCGGCTCGTCGAGCAGCAGGATGTCCGGCTCGTTGAGCAGGGCCTTGGCGAGCGACACGCGTGTTTTCTGTCCGGCTGAAAGCGTCCCGAGCGTGCGATCGAGTATATCGCCGATTTCGAACTCATGCGCGAGCTGCGCCAGACGTTTTTTGATGTCCCGGAGACCGTAGAGCTGCCCGAAAATCCGAAGATTTTGACGGACGCTGAGACGCGCCGGCATGTTCATATAGGGACTCGCGAAATTCATCCGGTGAAGGACGGAATAGGCCTCACGCTTCATGTCATGGCCGAATACGGTCACGCGCCCGCTCGTAGGCGCGATAAGCCCCATGATGGTGAAGATGGTTGTCGTCTTGCCGGCGCCGTTGCGGCCGACAAAGCCGACCGTAGCACCCTGAGGGATGGTCAGGCTGATATTGTCGAGGGCACGGCAGGTTTTATAATCCTTCACCACATTCTCGAGGGTAACCGCAGGCTCACGCCGCGGCCAGTCTTGGCTCGAGATTTGTTTTGCAGAAGCCGGAGGCGGGACTAAGGCACTTCTTATCTGCACGGTACTCAGGGCATTGGTCAGCGGTTGCATGGGCCTATTCCTTTGCAGGCACGAATTTCAAACATTGTTTCATTCGCCAATGGCGATCAGCGCGCCCCTTTTACGGGCATTGCGCAGCAGGAGAACGAAGGTGCTGAGCCCAAGCGTGAGATAGACAGCATTCAGCAGTGCCGCCTTCACCATCATATCGACACGGAACACATGATCGATCATAACGGCGCGCAGTCCTTCGAAGACATAGGTCGGGGACAGCGACCAGGAGATCGTTTGCAGCCATCCCGGCAGAATCCAAACCGGATAATAGACGCAGCAGAGCGGTAGCAGCAGAATGACGAGCGACCAGGCAAGGCTCTCGGCGCCCATTCCAAAGCGCAGCACGAGACCACAGACGGCAAGGCCGATCGCCCACGCCATGAGAACGAGGTTGATGAAGAAGGCAATCAGCGCGAAGCCAAGGCCGTAAATGTTGAAACCGAAGAGAGCAAAGGCGAAAAAGGAGACAGGCACCATTCCGATCAAGAGGCGCACCACGCTGATCAACATCAAGGATGCCGCCAATTCAACGGGCCTTAGCGGACTTATCATCAGATTGGCGATGTTGCGCGACCAGATCTCTTCCATAAACGAAATCGAGAAGCCGAGCTGGCCACGAAACAACACATCCCAAAGCAGAACGGCACCAACAAATGTTTCGGAAATCATGGCAAGCGACGAGTGATTCTCAGACAAATAGAGCTGAAGAAACCCCCACACGAGCATCTGCATCGCGGGCCAATAGATAAGCTCCAGAAGTCTCGGCCATGACGAGCGCAGCAGATAGCAATAGCGCAGCGTCATGGCGCCAATACGGGCGAGCGAACCGCTCATGATCCTCTCCTGTCGTGATCGAAAGCTGAGATGGAAGAGGCGGAATAGGTCCGCCTCACTTGGCCATTTCTCTCCGGATCGGGCGGCGCTTGCCGGCCTTGGGAGGAAAAGCCGCCATGACCCGGGCCTGCACCTTCACCTTGTGCTCAAGACACAAGGAGAGAAGCGCCTCGAGATGCCCGGTCGAACCGAGAATGCGTTCCTCGGAGATGCCGGCCCCAGGGATAAAGCGGGCTTCGATCAGGTCATGTGCTTTTTGGATGATTTCGAACTGTTGCAAATTTATGTTGCAATCGAACATCCAGCGATAGGTGATGTCGAGCACGCTTCCGGCAGGCACAACGCGGCCATAGGCATTGATGAATGCGTCATTGGCGCGGCCGTCGATGCTTTCAAGCTGCTTCCAGCTGATGCCGCAACGGTCCGGATGGGCCGGCTCCGTCACATAATCGCCCTGCATGTAGCGGATGAATGGCATGGCCTCATTGAGCAGATTGGTGATCACGGAGAGGCCCGATTGACCCGGAACCTGCGGCGCCAAAGTCACCGGATCGACGACGTCGAGACGCACTGAATCCTCGCAGACATGGTAATGACCGCAGGGAAGTTCGATCGCGATGCGCGTCGCCTCCTCGGAGCTATATTCGTCGAGCACCGGGACGCCCAATTGCTGCGACCACTCCTGCCTTGCCGACTTCGCCGAATATTCCGAATGCGTCACCGCGAGGTAGAGCGACGCGTTGAACTGCTCCGCGTAAGGAAGCAGAGCCTCGAGGTTCGAGGGGTAGCATGATAGAATATGCGGCGACAGATACGCCAGATGTTTAGCAACACGATCCGGGGGAATAACATTTGAAATGAATGCCCCGCGATAGTCGTTCCCGATCGACGGGAACCACCACGGAACCGTGTAGACATGCATCAGGAGATCCTTCGGTCCATATTTAAGCCCGCTCTGCAAAGCGAACTGGCGCACGCCTTGGATCGTATCGGTGACGATGGCATCCGGATCGACACGGATCAAAAGCGTCTGACCCGACGAACCGGACGAGCGTGTCGGAAAAAGATCCTCCATCCTGTATCGCGGATTGACGCAGCGCCCTGGAAAGGCCGCGACAAGTTCGCTCTTCGTGATAATCGGGATCCGGTCAATGTCATCAGCGCCATGCAGATCGGACGGTTGAAAACCCGCTGCTTTGTATTTGTCGCGATAGACGGGAATTTCCGCATAGGCCAGCTCGACAAGATATTTGATGCGCTCGAACTGCCGCCGTTGGATTTCCGCTTGCGGCAGGAACGGATGCTCCATGCAGCACCCGATATAATGATCGAAGGAATCGCTGAGGCTCGTGGTCATTTCACCGCTGACGGCCGAATAGGCCGGACGGGTATGTTCGGATTCCCAGAACTCCAAGAGTGCGTAATCTTGCTTCCGGGATTCGTTTATAACGGCGTCCTGCGGCGCAAGTTGATAATCGCTTTCTTGGATCTCTTTGAAGAGTTCATTGTCGGAATCGGAAGAAACTTTATCGAATGTCATAGTCATTTTCGTGCTCCAAAATGTGCGGCTTCGGCATTAATGCGAGAAGCCCTGCACTGCTTGGTCGCAATGACATCGACAAAGGTTCATCGTTCCCACGATTGTTCAGTATAATTTTTTGGCGAACGTGTTCCGTTTTGCTGACGGCGCCATCGAGGATCCGGTATGATAGCGGTGTGCGCCTTCGCGCCGGCGTCTTTCCCGACCCAATCATGGGAAGGCAAATCAGGCTGCGGATCAACGATGGATCGCCTGCGAAGCGCCAGTCAGCGCCTGATCATATTGCAGCTAAGGTTCGTCTTTCCGCTCGCCCGCACACTGCCGGTCACCGGGGCGAACGCTCCCCCATCGTTAAGGCGTCCTCCACCGATGTCATCCATTCCAACGACATCGGTTTCGCAGCAGCGGCACGCCGAAATGCCGCGTTTCCTTCCTGATCGAAAAATAACTCACTGCCGATGAACCTTTCTTCCGCGCCGTGCGACCAAAGGATGTGGAGCTCGAAAAAGAGTTCACTAACCAAAGGAGACGATCAATGCGTACATTCAATT
>Ga0181535_10003178_pt1 | contig 19236 bp, 18 predicted proteins | sample PEATcosm2014_Bin_44_FD_119774 | JGI IMG/M metagenome (GOLD analysis project Ga0181535, IMG submission 119774) | Peatland microbial communities from MTU Mesocosm Facility, Houghton, MI, USA - PEATcosm2014_Bin17_30_metaG | ecosystem: Environmental > Terrestrial > Soil > Wetlands > Peat | place... | reverse complement strand
GAGGGGCAAATTTCCCTCGAGCCCACCGACATGTGGCTGATGCTTGGCGGGCGCGAAGGCCTGCGCCGCATGAGCGAGAATGCGAAGCTCATGCTCGTCCTCGCCGCCCACGCCCAGCGCTGGAATTTCGACGAGGGAGTCATCGTTACCGAGCGCATGCGCCGCGACGCCATCCGTCTGCGCAGTTCCATCCGCCGCATCGAGCTCGCCCTCACCTTCCACATCGTCGCCCGCCGCTCCGCCACGCTCATTCCCTTCTATCTTCACGAGGCCGCATCCGCGTACTACCTTATGCGCCAGCGTCTCCTCGCGCTTTATCGGACCAGCCACGCCGGCCTCTATCCCCGTCTCGCCGAAGTTCTTTAAGAAGCAGGAAGCTGAAACTTGCTGAGCGTTAAGCTCGCAGCTTGCCGCCCAGGGCTTCAAGCGCCGCGACCACCCGCTGCGACCACCCCTGCACTTCTTCTTCGCGCAGCGTCCGCTCGTGCGACTGAAAGACCACCCCAAGCAGCAGGGAGTAGTGCCCCATCGGCGCCATTTCCCCCCGAAGCAATTCCTTCGGCTCGAAACTCCGCAGCTCCGGAATCGCCAGCCCCTCCAGCGCCTCCGCCACCATCGCATACAGCGTGCTGTCCGGCAGGATCAGCGAAAAATCCCGACGCACCGGCTGATACCGCGACAGCTCCTCGACGAACGGCTGATGCAGACCCTGTTTGTACAGCCGATCCAGCCGCAGCTCGCCGATCCACACTGCCTGCTTGAGCTTCCGGCGCTCGGCCTGTGCAGGATGCAGTTGCCCGAACCACCCCACCGTGGCGCCATCGAGCACCGCCCGCGCGCTTCGTCCCGGATGCAGCCATGCCGGGGTCAGCCCTGACGCGGCAGGGAAATGGTCGAAGTAAATGGAACGAGCCGCAAACACGCCCAGCAGCGCCTCCACCGTCCCTTTGAGTTCGTAGAAATCGACCGCCTGTTTGCCGAACGCCTGTCCCGTCGCGCCAATGGCGAGCGACGGCCGCTCGTCCACGCGCTCCGTGCCGCCGCTAAATACGGTCCCCATTTCAAATAGCGCAACCCCCTCGACGTCGCGGCTGATATTCAGCGCCAGCATCTCAAGCATTCCCGGCAGCAGCGACGGCCGCAGCATCCCCGCCTCTTCGCTAAGCGGATTCCCGATCGCAACCGCGGCTCCTGGTTCACGCACAAACAGTGCCGCATCCTCCGCGCCGCAAAAGCTTGACGAGATCGCTTCATTCCACCCGAGCGCCAGGAGCGTCCGGCGCACTGCGGCCTCTTTCTCGGCCCACGGCAGCTCCACCACACTTCCGGCGAACGCCGGCAGCGTATTGCGGAACCGGTTGTATCCGTAGACGCGGGCAATCTCCTCGACGAGGTCGATCTCGCGCTCGAGATCGAGGCGCCAGCTCGGCAGCGTCACGCTCCAACTTTCCGAACCCGTGGCCACCAACCCGCAACCGAGCCCCGACAGAATTTCGTTCACGGTCCCAGCCAAAATTCCCTCAGCATCTTCGGTGGGCCCCAGCATCCGCCGCACTTCGCCGAGGCTGAAGCTGACACTGGGGCGCTTCACCGTGCGCTCGACCGCTTCGGGGATGACCACATCCACCAACTCGCCCTCAGGATGCCCTCCGGCCTCGAGAATGATCCGGCTCACCATCGCCGAGGCTACCGGGGGAGCATTGAAATCGGCTCCGCGTTCAAAGCGATGCGAAGCATCCGTGTGGAGCAAATGGCGCTTCGAGCTGCGCCGCACCACGCCCGGATCAAACCACGCCGCCTCGACCAAAACATTGCGCGTCTCCGGCGTGATCATCGTGTCCCAACCGCCCATTACACCCGCAATGCCAAGCGCCTTCTTCTCATCGGCGACCACGAGGTCGTCGGGATCGAGGGTGCGCTCGATGCCGTCGAGCGTCCGCAGCTTCTCGCCCTTATGCGCACGGCGGACGATGATGCCGCCCTCCAGCTTGTCCAGATCGAACGCGTGCGTCGGCTGCCCCATTGCCAGGACAACATAATTGGTGGCATCGACAGCGTTGAATATCGGCTTCTGCCCCAGCAGCCGGAACCGCTCCGCGACAATGCCCGAGGAGGGCACGATTTTTAAATCGCGCAGCACCCGCGCCGTGAACCGCCCGCACAACTGCGGCTCCTCGATGGAAACCGGCACCGCACTTAGTTCTGGCTTAGGCACGGGCAAACTCACATCGAGCGGCTTTAGCTCGAGCCCGTAGATCGTCGCCGCCTCGCGCGCAATGCCGTAGTGATTCATTGCATCGACGCGGTTGGTGGTGATGTCCATCTCGAACAGCGAACCATGCGCGCCGAGATCGAAGACACCCTCGACGGCGATTCCGCGGAGGGTCAGATCATCGGCGAGTTCCCGATCCGAAACTGCGATCCCCGGAACATATTCACGCAACCAGCTGGAAAGAATCATCACGCGAACTGCTCCAGGAACCGCTGATCGCCCGAGTACAGCAGCCCGATATCCCCAATCCCATACTTCATCATCGCGATCCGATCGATGCCCATGCCGAACGCAAAGCCGCTGATCTTCTTCGGGTCATAGCCCGGCTGTTTGCTCTGGACGAAGCCGAAGATTGCGGGATCGACCATCCCACAGCCCAGCAGCTCAATCCATCCCGACTGCTTGCACTTCCGGCAACCCGACCCGCCGCAGAACGGGCAGCTGATCTGCACATCCGCGCTCGGCTCCGTGAACGGAAAGAACGAAGGAAAAAACCGCGTCTTCACGCTCGACCCGAAGAAGGCCTTCATCGCCGCATCGAGCGTCCCCTTCAGATCGCCGAAGGTGATGTTGGTGTCGACGCACAGCCCCTCCACCTGATGAAAAATCGGGTAGTGCGTCGCGTCGGCCGCGTCGTTGCGGTGCACCTTGCCAGGAATAATGATCCGCACCGGCGGCGGCTGCTGCTCCATGGTGCGAATCTGTACGGGCGAGGTGTGCGTGCGCATCAGCAGGCGGTCGCGCAGCGGCTTGCGCTCCTGCCCCACAATCACCAGTGTGTCCTGCGTATCGCGCGCCGGATGCCCGGGCGGAAAATTCAGAGACTCGAAGTTGTAGTAATCGGTCTCGACCTCCGGTCCGACGCCGACCGAGTAGCCCATGCGCTGGAAGACGGCGACAATCTCGTTCCAAGTTTTGATCAGCGGATGCTCCGCGCCCAGCTTCCGGCGCGTGCCGGGCAGGGTGATGTCAATCGCCTCAGCGTCGAGTTCGGACCCCGAGGATCCCGCGCCCGCCAGCTCCAGCAGCCGCTCAATCTCGGCCTTCAGGGTGTTGAACCGCTGCCCGATTTGCTTCTTCGCGTCAGCGGGCGCGGACTTCAACCACGCATCGCTGATCGCCTTCAGCCGTCCCTGCTTGCGTCCCAGCCACGCGAGGCGAAATTGCTCCTTGTCGTCGGCCGATCGAATCGACGCGGCCGACTTCTCGACCTCGGCGGCAACGGCGGCAAACGCCTGGTCCAGCTCCACCTCGCTGTATCCACTGAGCGGAGGAATCTCGTCATTCTGCATGATTCTCCTGAGGATAAATCACGAGAGCGGGCACAGGATGCAGGGCACAGGCCGCAGGAGTGCCCGAAACTCGATTCGTCTTGCTGAATTCAGACTGAAACCGCAATCTCCGCGACGCGGGTCGTTGGCTCCGGGACCCGCTCGCCATCGGCCCGCAGGCCTTCGATATGAAACTCAATTCCCTCGCGCATCAGTTGTTCGGTCTCCTCGAAGCTCTCTCCCGCCACGCCAAGTCCAGGCAGGTCCGGAGCATAGGCGCTCCACCCGGTTTCCGTGACCTCAAAAACCGCCGCAAATTTCACTGTTTTCTGCACCGCAGGCAGGCTCATAATGCTCCAAACTAGAGTAATCCTATGATCCGGACTTACCAAGGCATCACGCCAACCATCCCCGCCACCTGTTACGTCGATCCGTCTGCGCAGGTCATTGGCGACGTCATCCTCGGGCCGCATGCGAGCATCTGGATGAACTCCGTGGTCCGCGGCGACGTGCACTCGATCCGCATCGGCGCTCACTCCAACGTGCAGGACTGCGCGGTGCTCCACGGCATGCGCTACAAATATCCCGTCATCGTCGGCGACTGGGTCACTATCGGCCACAACGCCACCGTCCACGGCTGCGTCATCGAAGACGTTTGCCTCATCGGCATCGGCTCGACCGTTCTCAACGGCGCCACCATTGGCGAAGGCTCCATCATTGCGGCTGGCGCGGTCATTCCCGAAGGCATGGTCGTTCCGCCGCGCTCGCTCGTCGCCGGCGTCCCGGGGAAAATCCGCCGCGACCTCACCTCCGACGACCGCGAGGAGATCCTCAAGTACGCCCGCAATTATCTCGACTACGTCAAGATCTACCTCGAAGAATCCTCGCCCTCCCACACGCGCGGCTTCCTCGAGGAAATGAAGATCGCGAAGTGACCAACTTCCCAGTTCGCAGACCGCCCTCGCAATCGGGCCGTTTATCTACACTTTGCCTCTGTTTTCGTGGCATAATGTAGAGGATGAACGCAGCGCATGCACAAATCGGAGAATGGCTCGGCCTCAAGTCTCCCGGCACCGAAGCTGAAATCCTGGGCATCGTGGAAAAGCAGCTCACTCCCGCTGTCATCAAGCGCCTCATCGGCCTGGGTCTCGAGCGCGCGGAAGTCGACGCCGTCATCATTCCCCAGCGCACGCTGCAGCACCGTCGCTCCCGCCGCGAGAAGCTCACTATCGAGGAGTCCGACCGAGTGGTGCGCGCAATTCGCGTTCTTTCCCGTGCAGCAGCCGTTTATGGAAGCCGCGAGCGCGCACTCGCCTGGCTGCGCCGTCCCCACCCGCGCCTCGACAACCGCTCGCCCCTCTCGCTTCTGAAGACCGACACCGGCAGCCGCATCGTCGAAGAGCTCCTGGTCCAAATCGACGAAGGCATCTTCGTCTGATGATTCTCTGGCGAATCAGCCGCCACCGCGACCTCAGCGGTGCGGGCGGACTCCACGCTCCTGGCCGCTGGCACTTTGCCGGCCAGCCCATCGTCTACCTGACTGAAAGTCCTGCGGGGGCGCTGCTTGAAGTCTGCGTCCACACCAGCGCCAACGATGTTCCACCGGACTTCACCCTGCTGCGGGTGGAAGGTCCTGCTCTGCGCGTTCCGTCTATGGGCCAGCAGGATCTTCCGGACGGATGGCAGGAACAACTGGACGTCACGCGCGCGATCGGAACGGCCTGGCTCGCGAAACGGAAGTCAGTTCTGCTTCGAGTTCCCAGCGCCCTTGTGCCTGAAACCGTCAATCTCCTCTTCAATCCCCGGCATGGCGACGCCGCAAGTTTCCGCATCACGCAGACATTACGCTACCCCTTCGACATGCGCCTGAAGAAATAGACGCTCGCGCCGAAGCCAGGAGTCAGCAGCCGCTCAGAGGCGCTCGATCTGCTCCACATGATGGCGCAGGTGAGTCACATAATCCGTCGCTACGAATTCCAGATCGTAGCGGGTGTTGCTCTGATCCCCGGTCTTGTCCCACACATGCCCCAGCGCCTCGGGCGCAATGCGCTCCATCACGTCCGCCAGGTGGCGATTGTAAGCGGCCCAAAGAACAACCAAATCTTTCCACGGCCGCGCCGCATAGTGATTCAGCCGCACCCAATCATTCTGTTCATAACCAGGAAACTTCAGCTCCTCGGCAAGCTGCATGCGGATGAACCGTTGATGATTGTTCGTCGCCGAATCGATCAGGTGCCCAAGAATCTGTTTCCGCGACCACTGCTCCGGCCCCGCGGAACGGCCCGCGTCCTTGTCCGCAATCGCCAGAAACTTCCGCTCGCACTCGCCAACGATTTCTCGTAAATCCCGCGCCGCGTCCAGATAATTCATGTACGCATCTTCTCACTCCCGGCATTGATCCCGTACCGAAAACTCGCCCGCCTTTACGCAACCCTCCCAATCGCCGACAATGATCTGGAGGTCAACTGAGGTCTATGCCCCTTTCCGGCGAAGCTATTCGTGTCATGAATCTCGTGGACGACGTGGCGACCACGATGCGCCGCATGATCGCTCTAATTCCCGCCCTTACTCCCGACGAAAAGAAGCGTGTCAGCGAATATCTCAAGCAGTCCGAGCCCGGCAGTGAACAGGTGCAGGCCGCCCTCGCCAACTCGAAGTAAGCTCACCGGCGTCCGGCCAGCGTCGCGGTCATGGGGTCGACTTAGGTAGCCGCTCGATCCCCATCCCAAATCCAAAACGTCTATCCTGGCAGTCCTGTCTCGGGAACCTGTCTCGGCAACCAGGCCCGGGAACCTGATCGGGAACCCCGCACCCTCGATCCGCGTATCTGAAAGCAGCCCATGCAGAGTCTCGGCGACACCTTCGGGCAGGTCTTTCTGGCCATCCGCGCCAACAAGCTGCGCTCGTTCCTCACTATGTTCGGGATTGCGTGGGGCGTCGGCTCCATGCTGTTGCTCATCTCTGTCGGCGAAGGCTTCCGCTCCGGGCAAAAGCGTGAGTTTGCCGAACTCGGCAACGATGTCATCATGCTGTGGAACGGGAATATTCCCGCGGTCCCCGGCCAACACAGCAACATGCGTCCTTACTACCTCACTTACTCCGATGTCGAGGCGGTCCGTACCCAGGCTCCCGATGTCCGCGACGCCACCGCCATCCTCAACCGCAGCGACATCAAGCAGCAGAGCATCTGGGAGACGGCTGGCGGGCAGGTTATGGGGGTGGAGCCTCAGTTCCAGACCATCCGCTATCTGCCGATCGCCCAGGGCCGGTTCATTCAGCCCAACGACCTCATCGACAAGAATCGCGTGATCGTCCTCGGCCAGAAAAGCGCCAAGCTGCTGTTTCCCGGCCACCCCGCCCTGGGCGAATGGGTCACGCTCAACGGCACGCGCTTCACCGTCATCGGCGTCGCCAGCCAGGTTGGCCACGGCGACAATGACGATCGCAGCCAGCAGGTCTATATTCCGCTCACGGTCATGCTCGACATGTTCGCGCTCAACTGGGGCAACAATCCGCAGGACACCATCAACACCATCCAGTACCAGCCCACGGTCGCCGCGCAACACGCCGCAGCGCTGCATGAGGTCCACGAGATCATCGCGCGCCGCCACGGTTTCGATCCCGAAGCGAGCGACGCCTTCAATGAATGGGACTCCGTCCAGTCGCAGCAGATGGTTGGCAAGATCTTCGACGCCATGGACATTTTTCTTGGCGGCGTTGGCCTCGTCACCCTTGCCCTGGGCGCGGTCGGCATCATCAACATCATGCTGGTCTCGGTGACCGAGCGCACCAGCGAGATCGGCCTGTGCAAAGCCCTCGGCGCTACGAAACGCAGCATCCTGGTGCAGTTCTTCCTGGAAGGCCTCACCCTCACCGGCGTCAGCGGCCTCATCGGCATCGCCGGCTCCGCGTTTTTCATGTGGCTGCTGCAGCGCGCCATGGGCCAGAACATGGAAGGATTCGATCCGCCCCGCCTGCAGCCCTGGTCCGCGGCGCTGGCTGTCGTCTCTCTCGCCGTGTGCGGCATCGTCTCAGGACTTTACCCGGCCGCGCAGGCCGCCGCTATGGAGCCAGTCGAGGCCCTGCGTCGTGAATAAGGAGATCCACCATGATTCGTGACATCTGGGGCCAGGCGTGGGAGGCGATGATCTACAACCGCCGCCGCACCTTCATCACCGTCATCGGCATGGCCTGGGGCATCGCCACGGTCGTCCTTCTGCTTGCCTATGGCGCCGGCTTCGGCAACGCTATTCAGAACATCTTCGCTCAATGGGGCACCTACCTCATCGGCGTCTTTCCCGGCCGCACCTCCGAGCAAGTTGGCGGAGCAAAAGCCGGCGTCAAGGTTCGCCTCACTCAGGAGGACGTTGACCGCCTCTGGGCAACGGTGCCCGGCGTCACCCACATTTCTCCGGCCATGTTCAAGCAGGTGAACGTCGCCAGCGACGAGCACCTGTACAACTGGGAGATCAACGGCTATCGCGCGGAAATCGCCAACGTACTCAAGCTCGACATCGACGAGGGCCGCTTTTTCTCCGAAAAGGACGATCAGGACCGCGCCCACGTTGCCGTGCTCGGTTCCGAAGCCAAGACGAAGCTGTTCGGCGGCCGCTATGCGCTCGGCCAGCGCATCCGTCTCAACGGCGTCGGCTTCACCGTCATCGGCATTCTCGAGCCCAAGATGCAGGAGGGCGACGACGACGTCAACCGCCAGGTCTACATCCCCTTCAACACCTTCCAGGATTTCGGCGACCTCAAGTACCTTGGCGGTATCTGGCTCACCTATCACGGCGACAATCAGGTGGTTGAACAGGCGGTCCGCAACACGCTCGCCGCCATGCACAACTTCCTGCCGTCGGACCGTAACGCCATCTTCGTCGCCAACCTCATGCACCAGCTTCGCCAGTTTCAGGTCATCACCATCGCCCTGGAAGCGCTGTTGCTTTTCATTGGTGCGCTCACGCTCGGCATCGCCGGCATAGGCCTCATGAACATCATGCTGGTCGCCGTCCAGCAGCGGACGAAAGAGATCGGCATCGAGAAGGCGCTCGGCGCTCGCCGCCGCCACATCCTGTTTCAGTTCCTCTCTGAAGCTCTCGTCATCGCTGCCGCCGGTGGTGTCCTCGGCATCCTGCTGGCCTACGTTGTCTCGTTCAGTGTCGGCAGCATCACGTTCTACAGCGCCATGGCCCAGCATGCCGAGGATGCCGACATCCGCCTGTTAATTTCCCCCGGCTCCGTTCTTCTCTCCACCGTCATTCTCGGTGTCGTGGGCCTCGTCAGCGGCATGATCCCCGCCTTCCGCGCGGCGAATCTCGACCCCATCGAGGCGTTGCGCTATGAGTAAACAATCTGGATGGAAAAGGAGAATCCCGCCGTTTCTCGTTGGCTCTCCGAAAACGAACATCTGAAATCGTCATATGAACAAAATAGCTTGGGGTAAACTGATCGCTTCCGACGTTCTGCGCATTGGTACTATGACTTTTGGAAGTGACAAAGAGGGCACGTATCGACTTTGGTTACCACGTTTCTGCGCCAATGACCGCCCGATCAATCAGTTACGGGGGCATTTCCATTTTCGGTAACCGCCGTCACTCTCTTATGAAGAAAATAGTTGACCCCGTTCCCCTCCGAGGGTATTTTCAAGACTGTCAATTTTGACCTTCTGGGCCTCCGCCGTCCTTGATTTGCAATCCGGTCACACAGAAGAGAAGTCCACTCCCCAGGAGCGCACCCTCTCTCGTCTGTCGACCGGTGAGTCTCAGAAGTTCAGGAAAGACAATCCGCACTGCGCCTCAAGTCTTTTCAGAAGCGGAAAAAAGGTGATCGAAATTCCGGCTGGTTGCGTCTAATGTGTAGAGCTTTCTCCGGGATCCCTTCTTCCAAAATCTGCTTTGGGCCGGCACTGGTTCAGCGGTTTTCTGTGATTCAAAGAGCGGTCGGACAGCTTACTAGTTGAAAGCAAGGAGACACTACTATGCGTTCAGAATTAATTTTTGGTGCACTCACTCATATCAACAATCGTTACCAGCTGTGCCAGCTGGCCTCCAAGGCCACTCGTAAGCTGCATAAGCCTAATACTCGCCTTCAGGACACCATGAACGATGTGCTCGTCCGCTTCCGGGAGACCAGCCCGGCAGCGGGGGCCCACGTTCGTCAGGAACCCATCGCCATCCCGCAGCACCCCCAGCGCCGCGCCGCTTAGTCCAGGGCGTTGCGCTGCCTGGGTGCGGCGTGTTCTCTCCCGCCGCTCCCGTTCTCGGTTAGGATTGTTCCTGTTCCCGTTCCCGTCCGCGTTCCGAACTCCCTTCCTGATTCAAAATCCCTCCTCGAAAGCTCACCGCAGGTGATTCATGACCATCGCAGAACTGAAAGAAAAGAACATTACCGAACTCAGCCGCATCGCGCGCACCCTTGAGATTCCGGGGTCCAGCGGCCTTCGCAAGCAGGACCTGATCTTCAAAATCCTCCAGGCGCAAAGCGAAAAAGAAGGCCACATCTTTGCCGAGGGCGTCCTCGAAATCCTCCCCGACGGCTACGGCTTCCTTCGCTCCCCCGATTACAACTACCTTCCTGGCCCCGACGACATCTACGTGTCGCCGTCGCAAATCCGCAAGTTCGATCTCAAAACCGGCGACACCATCAGCGGCAACGTCCGGCCGCCGCACGAAGGCGAAAAATATTTCGCGCTGGTCAAGATCGAAGCCATCAACTTCGAATCGCCCGAAGAAACCCGCAACAAGATCCTGTTCGACAATCTGACGCCTCTTTATCCGCAGGAGCGCGTCAAGATGGAAACCGTCCGCGAAAACATCAGCGGCCGCGTCATGGATCTGCTTACGCCGATCGGCAAAGGCCAGCGCGGCCTCATCGTCGCTCCTCCGCGTACCGGAAAGACCATGCTGCTGCAGTCCATCGCCAACTCCGTCACGACAAACCATCCGGAGATCGTCCTCATCGTTCTCCTCATCGACGAGCGCCCGGAAGAAGTCACCGACATGCAGCGCTCCGTCAAAGGTGAAGTCATCAGCTCCACCTTCGACGAGCCAGCCGCGCGCCATGTGCAGGTCGCTGAAATGGTCATCGAGAAGGCCAAGCGCCTCGTTGAGCACAAGCGCGATGTCGTCATCCTGCTCGACTCCATCACGCGTCTCGCTCGCGCCTACAACACCATCGTCCCTCCCTCCGGCAAAGTCCTCTCCGGCGGCGTCGACTCCAATGCTCTGCAGCGGCCCAAGCGCTTCTTCGGCGCGGCCCGCAACATTGAAGAAGGCGGCTCGCTCACCATCATCGCCACTGCGCTCGTCGATACCGGCTCCCGCATGGACGAAGTCATCTTCGAAGAATTCAAGGGCACCGGCAACATGGAAATCATTCTCGACCGCAAATTGGTCGACAAGCGCGTTTTCCCCGCCATCGACATTCAGCGCTCAGGCACCCGAAAAGAAGAATTACTCATCCCAAAAGATGAACTACAGCGCACCTGGGTACTGCGCAAGGTGCTCAATCCGCTCTCGCCTGTTGAAGCCATGGAACTTCTCGTTAGCCGGCTCGAGAAAACCCGCAACAACGCCGAATTCCTGGTGAATATGAATCAGCTGTAGGACGTCGACTGTGGATTTTTCGCCGGTTCAGCGTCGCCACGATTGTGGCATGATGGATGAAAGTTTCCGGCCATAACCCGCACTGAATTATTGAGATTTTTTTGCGGCCAGCCACGACTTTGGGCTCGCGCAATCGTTTCAAGTGATAGAGGGTTCTCGCGCCCTGGAACGAACGGATCAAACAATGGAGTCATCTCCAATGGCGCAACAGACTTTTCTGCCCGGGAACGATCTCTTCGCCGCTACCGCCGCTCCGGACGGACGCTACGGCGCCTTCTTTGACGACGACGGCGAGGCGGCGTACTTCTACGCCCTCGACCTCGACTCCGACAATCTGATCCTTGACGCCGTCCACGTTTACGATGCCGCCACACGACCCAACCGCCGGCGTCACTCGTCTCTCTCTATCGTCTGGTCGCCCGATGGCCACAAATGCGCTCTGCTCCTCGATGGCATTCCTGAGGCCGCCTTCGATTTCGAGGCGTGCCGCGGTTTCTCCCGGACCCGCCTCTCGGCCCCGGTCCGCAAGAGCCGCGCCAGCTGGCCCGCCTCCGACCACGCCTGGTCGGAAGCCGCTGTCGACTGGCTAGAACTGCGCAAATCCGCGTGAATCAGTTCCCGTCACCCTGCCATTCAACCGCTTCTTTACCGGTCTCCGGGCCAGATGGGATTTCTTGGTAGCGGTTTTCTGGCCGGATCTGACGGACGAGCTCTGCAAGGCGTGGTGGCTCGTCAGCCTTATCCAGTCGCGGATGCTCCGAGGCGTCAACATCGGCCTTTCGCCAATCGCTCGCGTCCAAACGCGACCTCCTCAGTACGCCTGCAGCGGTTCCATCGGCAGCCGTACCTGGAAACACGTTGCGCCCGGCTTCGACTGCACGTGAATGTACCCGCGATGCCGCCGCACGATCCGCTGCGCCGTGTCCAGGCCCAGCCCCAGTCCGCTCCCCGGCGCCTTCGTCGTGAAAAAGGGCTCGAAGATCTGGGCCTGCAGCTCCGCCGGAATCCCCGGTCCGTTGTCCCAGATCTCCACAACCACAAACTCCCCGGAAAGTTCCACCTTCAGCGTGATCTTCCCCTCGTCGTTCATCGCGTCCAGAGCATTTTCCAGCAACGCCATCCACACTTGATTCAGCTCGCTCGCGTACGCCGAAATCCGCGGCAGCCCCGCCGCATAATGCCTCTCAATCTTCACCTTCTCCAGCCGCGACTGCAGCATCGTCAGCGTCGTCTCCAGCGACTGCGGCAGATCGACCTCCTGAATCGGCGCCTGATCCATCCACGAATAATCCTTCACCGCGCCAATCAGCTCGAAGATCCGCTTCGTCGAGTCGACCATCGCCAGCGCCATCCGTTCCGTTCGCGCCGACGACGCGAACTGCGACAGCACCACGTCGAGATGTTGCTGGCCCAGCAGCTCCGAGAGCTCGTCCAGATTCTCCGTCGTGATTCCCAGCTCCGCCAGGTCCGGTACAACCTGCCACGTCATCTCCACGCCGTGTTCGCGCAGCCACCTCTGCAGTTGGTCCTCACGCTGCGCCTGCGTTACTGAATCCGCCGGCCGCTGCTTCGTCTGCTCTTCCATGCGACATCGCCACGTGCGAATCTCTTCCAGATGCGCGCTGTCGAGACACAAACTCCCCAGCAAAAACTTCTGTTGCCCGTACGTTTTCAGTTCCTCAATCAGCCCCGAAGCCGCCCGCTGCGCCGCCGATGCGGGGTTGTTCAGCTCGTGCGCCAGATTCCCCGCCAGCTTGCCCAGCGCGTTCAGCTTCTCCGCCTGCTGCTCCAGGCGCGTCATCTCCCGCACGCGATCCAGCAGCACAGAAACGCACCGCTGTCCCATCGACGGAATCGCCTCCAGCATCTCCGGAAAAACGTCGCGATCGATCTGCAGCGCCCACAAATCCGACGCCGCGAATCCCTGCCCGCCATGCGTCTTCATCCGCGAAAAGGGAAGCAGGCCCGTAATCTGTCCCGAACGCCCGATAAACAGCGCCAGCCCGCCCTGCGAGCGCCGCACGTGCGCCTCGCCCTTCAGGATGATCCACATCTTCGTTGCCGGATCGCCTTCGCGAAACAGCGCCGTGCCCGCGGGAGCCGAAATCTCCTCGCTATGCGTGGCCAGCCACTCCAGCTCGCTGTCCGTCAATCCCTGCAGCGCCTGAACGCGCTTCAGCATGTCCACAATTTCCGGCAGCGGTGTCGCGAACTCCGTGGCAGGAACCGCCATTGCGGTCGCCGTCGATGACTCCATATGCCCTCCTGGGGATGCCCGACACGCCCCAAAAACCAGTCGCTGAGGCAGGAAGGGAGGGTGGTCCCGATTCTTCGATGCTAACCGAACCCGTCTGTCTGCGTGTTTCTGTGTGACTAATTGGCGTGGGGCCGAGCCGCTTCTTGCTGTCGCCGCGGCGTTTTGTCGATCAGCGCGTTCAGTCGATCCGCATTCACTGGAGCGGTCGCGCGGAGCATCGGGCTACCGTCCTCATCCAGCAGCAGCACAACAAATTCCCCTGTGGTTATGTGGAATAGACTCCGGATGGCGCTCATTTGCTCGCCACTCAGGATCGCGTACGGCGAATCGGCGGGCGTCGAAACCCGCCGCCCATCCGGCACAATCGGCACGAACAGCACAAACCGGTCCATCATGTCGTCTGCGGCCTTATCGAGGATCTCCACTTGCCGCTTCAGCCGCAAATCGTCGCCGTTTGCGCTGAACACCAGCAGCGGCCGATAACAATCCTTCATGCCGGCAAGCGACTTCGGCACCACCGCGCACGTCGGCTTCGCCTGAGAGTAGCCTCTCGCCCCCATCAGGGCCATAACCACTGCGCCGATCAGAAACGGTCTACGCATCGATCTCGCTTCACCAAAACGCGCATGAGCCGGAAAGAAGGCGCCCGGCCAGGGTACTGTCACCTGTACCCTGCAACCTGTACCCTGTCACCTGCCCTTATGCGTTCACCGTCTCCGCAGCCGCCGGCTGTGGCACGCCATCCTTTACCACCACCGGATCGAGGAACGGCATCGCTGCCCGCAGCGTCGCCCCGACCTCTTCCACCAGCAGCCCCGCTTCCTTCTTCCGCATCTCGGTGAAATTCTTCCGGCCCGTCTTGTTCTCATCGATCCACTTCTTCGCGAAGGTGCCGTTCTGAATTTCCGTCAGCAGCTTCTTCATCTCTGCGCGCGTCTCATCCGTCACAATCCGCGGGCCGGCCGTATAATCGCCGTACTCCGCCGTATCCGAAATCGAATACCGCATGTACGCGAGGCCGCCGCGATACATCAGGTCCACAATCAGCTTCAGCTCATGCAGGCATTCGAAATACGCAATCTCCGGCTGATATCCGGCCGCGACGAGCGTATCGAAACCCGCCTTGACCAGCGCCGATGTGCCGCCGCACAGGACAGCCTGCTCGCCGAACAGATCGGTCTCCGTCTCCTCGGCAAACGTCGTTTCGAGTACGCCGCCGCGCGTCCCGCCGATTCCTTTCGCGTACGAAAGCGCCAGCTCCTTCGCCTTGCCCGAAGCATTCTGCTCCACAGCAATAAGACAAGGCACGCCGCCGCCTTCGATGAACACCTCGCGCACGCGATGTCCCGGCCCCTTCGGCGCCACCATTGACACGTCGATATCCGCGGGCGGTTTGATCTGCCCAAAGCGAATGTTGAACCCGTGCCCGAACATGATCGTCTTGCCCTTCTTCATGTGCTGGGCAATTTCCTTCGCGTACGTCTCGCCCTGCGAATGATCCGGCGTCAGGATCATGATCACGTCCGCCCACGCCGCCACATCGCTCACCGGCCCAACCTGCAGCCCGGCCTTCTTCGCCTTTTCGACAGACTTGCTCGTCGCCGGCAGCCCCACACGCACATCCACGCCCGAATCTTTCAGGTTCAGCGCATGCGCATGCCCCTGCGATCCATACCCAATCACTCCAACTTTCTTCGCCTGGATCAGTGACAGATCCGCATCCTCATCGTGATACGTCTTCGCCATTCTTTGTCCTCTTCTGCTTTCAAGATTCTTGTCTTCGTCTGAGCGTAGTCGAGAAGCGAAACGACCCGCATTTCTGAACGCTATCCGCTGTCCGCTAGAGTCCTGTCTCTTCCGCCATCAGCACATCGCTGGGAGCCGCACCGTCATCCACAATCTTGTCCTCCGGCAATTCAATCCCCGGAACCCGCATCGCGTCCAGCACCCGGCTCGTGTGCTGGCCGCGCCGCATCACCATCCGCCCCGTGCGCGAAATTTCAAGAATCCGATCCCCATTCTCATTCAACACCTGGATCAGCCCCTCGATCTTGCTCTCGACGCCGGTGATCTCGATCATCATCGATTCCGGCGCCAGATCCACAATCCGCGCTCGGAATACCTCCACCAGCTCGAACACCATCGACCGCGTCTTCGGTGTCGCAGCCACTTTAATCAGCGCCAGCTCCCGCGCCACGTGCGACAACTGCCCAACGTCGTCGACCTCGAGCACATTCTCCAGTTTATAGAGACTCGCCGCGATCCGGTGTCCGGCGGTTGGCGACGCGTCGCAGACAATCGTCATCCGCGACACTCCCACGCGCTCCGAGTGCCCCACGGTGAGCGAAACGATATTAATGTTCAGCCGCCGAAACAGCGACGCCACCCGCGTCAGCACGCCCGGCTTGTCTTCCACCAGTGCAACAAATGTATGCAGCATGATCTTCCTCGTCCCTGCGCCAGCTCGCTACCCTGTAACCTGCAACCTGTCACCTGTCCTGCGCCGTCTCAACCAACGGATTCTCCGGCCGCCGAATCATCTCGTGCAGTGCCGACCCCGCCGCAATCATCGGATAAACCGAATCTTCCTTCTCCACCAAAAAGTCAATCAGGAACGGCCCTTTGTGCTTCTGCGCCTCCGCCACCGCCGGCAGCACTTCAGAACGCGTCTTCACAGCCTTCCCGCGAATCCCGTGCGCCTCTGCCAGCTTCACAAAGTCCGGGCTCAACAGCGGCGTCGACTGATAATTCTTCTCGTAGAAAAATTCCTGCCACTGCCGCACCATCCCCAGATATCCGTTGTTCACCACCGCAATGTTCAGGTCCAGCTCCTCCTGCGCCGCAGTCGATAGCTCCGCAGCCGTCATCTGGAATCCGCCATCGCCCGCCACCACCCACACTTCTTTATCAGGACAAGCGATCTTCGCGCCAATCGCCGCCGGCAGCGCAAACCCCATCGTCCCCAACCCGCCCGACGTGATCAGCGTCCGAGGCTCATCGTGCTTGTAATACTGGGCCTCCCACATCTGGTGCTGCCCCACATCCGTCACCACAATCGCCTTGCCCTCGGTCGCCTTCCACAAATCGTGCATCACATGCGCCGCATACAAGTGCCCGCTGTCCGGCAGATTTCGAATATCCCGCACCGCGCACTCGCCCTTACTCGCCTCAATCTCCTTCACCCACGCGCTCTCGTTCTTCTCATTGCGAGGAGCTAAATGCGGGAGCAGCGCCTCGAGCGCCTCTTTCAAATCCCCAATCAGCGCAACATCCACCTTCACGTTTTTGTTGATCTCCGCCGGATCCACCTCGATGTGAATCTTCTTCGCATTCGGCGCATACGTCGCCAGCGTTCCCGTCACGCGGTCGTCAAAGCGCATCCCGCACGCGATCAGCAAATCCGATTGCTGGATCGCATGATTCACCCACGCCTCGCCATGCATCCCCATCATCCCCAGCGACAGCGGGTGCGACGCAGGAAATCCGCCCAGCCCCAGCAGCGTCGACGCCACCGGAATCTGCATCCTCTCCGCAAGCGTCCGCAACTCGGCGCCCGCCCGTGACTGCAGCACCCCGTGCCCCGCGAGAATCACCGGCTTCTTCGCGTTGCGAATCAGATCCGCCGCCTGCAAAATCGACGCCGACTCCGTCTTCAGCATCGGGTGCGGCCGATGCGGCTTCGGTGCCGCTGCCGCAAAATCAAATTCTGCCGACGCCTGCTGCGCGTCCTTCGTGATGTCCACCAGCACCGGCCCCGGCCGCCCCGACTTCGCCACCAGAAACGCCTCGCGAATCGTCTTCGCCACATCCTCCGCGCGCGTCACAACATAATTGTGTTTCGTCACCGGCAGCGTGATACCCGTGATGTCCACTTCCTGAAACGCATCCGTACCCAGCACCTTGCTCGACACCTGGCCTGTGATGCAAACGATGGGCACCGAATAGAGCATCGCCGTCGCAATCCCCGTCACCAGGTTCGTCGCGCCCGGCCCCGACGTCGCCACGCAAACGCCCACGCGGCCCGACGCCCGGGCATACCCATCGGCCATGTGAGCGGCGCCCTGTTCATGCCGGACGAGAACGTGACGAATGGGAAACTTCCGCAGCGCATCGTACGCCGGCAAAATCGCCCCGCCAGGATACCCAAACACCACGCTGGTTCCCTCACCCTCCAGCGTCGCCCAGATAATTTCCGACCCTGTCAGCTTTGTGGCATTCCCCTCTCGGCCCGAAGCAGAAGTATTGTTAGCATGGCTCGTGCTCTGCGTTTGATTCTTCTTCGCTGTTCCCATCTCGTTCCTCTTCCTTTTGCGGATCAGAAAACGCGGTTGCTTCCTGCTTCCGACTTTCAGCTAGTTCGTTACCGCACCCTGCGACGCGGAAGAAACCGTATCCACATACTTTTTGAAAACTCCGCGCTTGAACTTCGGCTCCGGTTTCTTCCAGCTCTTCAACCGCTCCTTCAACTCAGCATCCGAGATCTCCACATCCAGCTTCCGATGCGGAATATCGAAATGAATTGTGTCCCCCTCGCGCACCGCGGCAATCGGACCGCCCACCGCGGCTTCCGGAGCCACATGCCCGGCCATCAGCCCGCGCGTAGCGCCAGAAAATCGCCCATCGGTCAACAGCGCCACCGTTTCGCTCAGCTCCGGAATTCCCGCCACCGCGCCCGTCACTGCGAGCATCTCCTGCATACCCGGGCCGCCCACCGGACCCTCGTAGCGAATCACCATCACGTCGCCCGGCTTGATCTTTCCGGACTCCACGGCATGAAACGCAGCATGCTCGGAATTGAACACCCGCGCGGGCCCGCGATGCTCCAGCCGCTTGTGCCCTGCCACTTTAATCACGCATCCATCCGGCGCGATGTTGCCCTTCAGGATCACAAGCCCGCCCGTCGGCTTCAGCGCCTTGTCCAGTGGACGAATCACATCCTGCCCCGCCTTCTCCTCGGCCGCCGCCGCTTCTTCCTTCAGCGTCTTGCCCGAAACATTCAGCGATTCGCCGCGCAGCAGACCGGCCTCAATCAATCTCTTCGCCAGCAACCGGCTGCCGCCCGCCGCCTGATAATCCACCGCAACATACTTTCCACCCGGCTTCAAATCGCACAACAGCGGCGTCTTCGCGCTGATCCGATCGAAATCGTCCACCGTCAGCGGAATCCCAGCCTCATGCGCAATCGCCAAAAAATGCAGCACCGCGTTTGTCGACCCGCCACTCGCCGCCACACTCGCAATCGCATTCTCAATCGCTTTCGCCGTGATGAACTGCGACGGCTTCTTGCCCCCACGCACTAGCTCCATCACCAGCCGCCCCGCCTCGCGCGAAGCCGTCAGCTTCTCCTCGAGAAACGCCGGCACGCCCGACAACCCCATCGGTGAAATCCCCAAAAACTCGCACGCCATCGCCATCGTGTTTGCTGTGAATTGCCCACCGCACGCGCCCGAGCCAGGACACGCGTTGGCCTCGACAGCTTCGAGCCCCGCATCGTCCAGCTTGCCCGCTGCGTGCGCGCCCACGGCCTCAAACACGTCCTGCACTGTCAAATCTTTTCCGTTCAAATGCCCCGGCGCAATCGACCCGCCATAGAGCATCAGCCCAGGAATATCGAGCCGGGCGAGAGCCATGACAGTGCCCGGCATGTTTTTATCGCATCCGGCAATCGCCACGAGGCCGTCGAATTGATTCCCGCGCGTGACGAGTTCGACAGAGTCGGCAATCACCTCGCGGCTGATCAGCGACGCCTTCATCCCTTCGGTGCCCATCGTGATCCCATCCGAAATGGTCACCGTATTGAACTCCATCGGCGTCCCGCCCGCCTCGCGAATG